>OIYG01000052.1_pt1 | contig 124215 bp, 90 predicted proteins | sample 1587861 | NCBI WGS metagenome assembly OIYG01 (sample SAMN03283272) | human gut metagenome | biome: human-associated habitat; material: feces | host: Homo sapiens | place: Peru | collected 2012 | reverse complement strand
CAAGATTACCTTCGTGAAATCCTTGCCTCGGCCATAATTTGATGCGGTTGCCCTGAGCAATCTATTGCGATTTATTTCGATGTCAACTCAAAAGAAATAGCCGGAGGCTTTCTTTTCGTTACGGAACACAGGAGGTGCAAACAGTTTCGCGGTTTCCGAATTATGCCACTCGCTGAAAGATTCGGGGTTTTGCCGGATTATGTTGACAATATCCGCGAGCCTACGCGAGTTGAACGACCCGACACGTAGGTAGGCCACGACCTGCGCTTTTACCTGCCTGACAATCTTGTTCCGCTGTTCGGTCAGATCTCCGCGCAGGTTCTCCAAGCGGAGCGCTGACATCAGTTCCGGCGACAGCCATTCTTCCGAGAGTGAGGCTTCAAGGCCTATGACCTGTGGGCGGAGTTCGAGATAACGCTCCCACTTCGAGCCTTGCACCGGGCCGGAGGCCTCCGTGAGCGAGAAGTCGGGAAAGAGCGTTGCCCCGAAGAAGTCAGCCTGTGGAGATGCGAGCCACTTTGACGCTCCCGGCAGTTCAGGCAGCAGTGCGGCGATGCAGTCGTCGCGGTGTGCGAGCATTGAGCCGACAAGCCGGTCGACACGCGGCTTCGAGGCCGGAGCAAGATTTGAGGTGTTGACAACACCGAAGCCGTTGGGCGTAAGCACAATGTCGAGCGAGGGAATCGCCAGGCGCAGAGCTTCGGCGACAACGAGCCACGAGGTCGTGATTTTAAACGGGTTGGAATCCGTGTAGCCGCAAATAGTGTTAAACGTGCTTTCACCGGTGAAAGTCGTTTTGACCCAGTCCTCGGCGAGGTCGAGAAAGAGCGTGAGCCTTTCGATAAAGGGCGTTTCGCCCTTGACCGAGGCGATGATGTGGGGGATATGTGAGCGCAACTGCGCGTCAGTCGTTATCAGTTTCATTGTCGGAGTTGGATTTATCGTTGTTGTCGGTAGTAACCTCCTTCGCGTCCTGGTGTTCGTCGAGGGTTGTCAGTTAGATAAATGGTACGTCTACCATTACGTTCTTCCAACCGTTGAATCGGATAATGATGCGGTAGACGGTAAAGAGCAGGTCGTGATAAGGCTTTTGGAGAGCCTGGGCTATGGTGTAAAGCTCGCGTTTGTCCGAGCCGGAATTATTACTTTGGGCTTTACCCGGCACGGAGCCGACAAGATTACTATGTACTCGCATAGTGAAGCATATCATATTGATAGCTTCCTGAATGTCGGTCTCCCAGTCGCCACCCTCCTTGCTGTCGGGGGTAACGTAGAAAGTGGAGAACCACGCCTTGCCGGAGTTCTCCGCGCCGGTGAGAAAATCAAGTATTGATTGCTTCTCACGCACGACGCGCACCTGTTGCTTACGGCGGTCGGTAATGCCCTCGGCACGAAATATTGACTCCCAATATTTCGCTTCCACTTCGATGTGATACTTTATAGGCGCGGAGTTGCGGAGCTTCGCTTCCTTGGCAATTCCGATGAGCTGCTTGATGTTGTACCACTTTCCCCGGAACAATGCCCCGTAGTAAGGTATGGGGTAATCGGTGGAATCTACCGTGGGTATGCGCGACACAATGGCAAACTTGCGGCAGCGAGTTTTCTTGGCGAGCTTGTCTTGCAGATCTCGCCAAGGAGAGGCCGGGTCGAGCAGGTCGATTTCCTCAGTATCAGCGCGAACGGATATTAGTTTGCGCCAGTTGGCGTAAAGGATTTTGGAAATGCGGCCGCGAGAGTCGGCGGGCGTGAAGCGGCAGTAACAGGCTTCTTTCCGCATGAGGCGCACGATTTTCGTGCCGTCCTCATTGAGGAACAGCACTGACACGGCGAAGCCAAAGTGCTTGAAGTCCTGACAAATGCCCAGGAAGTAGGCGGCGAGGTCATTGTCAAGAAGGAAGTCCTCGACATCGTTCTTGCCCCGTGCGGAGGTTTCGGCGGTGCAGTATTGCAAGCCGGATCCGTAGCAGACCTCGGCGTTGAAGCACTGGCAGGTTGCCAGCGTTTCGTCTTTTTCGACGAGCGCGAGCAAGTCGAACGGCATTTGATTGTCGCCGCCCCACGGAACGTATGAGAGCATATCATCTACAATGGTCGGCACAATATCCACATCCTCGCGGAACACGGAAGCGGAATTGATGGTGAACGCGGCGCGGGCCTCATACCCCGGCAGCGTCTCCACGGAGTTAAAATTGAGGTCGAAAAAAAGAAGTGTCCATAACTTTGAGTTTGTTGGCTCAAAGTTATGGACTATATGAGATGCGCGAAAAGACAGTGCTTTTATATGTGATTTTGGGGATTGTTCATTAAATCATAGATATTCATGATGAATTGAATGGGTAAAAAATGAGGTATAAGAACTTCTCCTTGTTTTGGTTTAAAGAATTTATCGGACTTTTTCACATATGATTTCATTCCTGCGAATTTGGATAATGAACCTAGGTTGACAAGTTCTCCTCCTACAATGCAATCAGAGTCAGTAGCATTTATATTTGAAAATAATGTGTTTTCAAACATAGCTACTATAGGATGAATACAAAGAATTACTAAATCATAGCCATTTTCTTCAAGGCGATACATCATAGGATGGTCGGTGGCTATACCAAGGCGTACATAGTCTTGTAGACCTTTTTGCATATCGAGTCGATGAGAAAAATCATCTCCACCCATTTTGGAGCTAATGTTTAGATCTCTAAGTGCTGACCATGAATATAAGCCACCATTCTTAACAATAGATGCTAAGTTGTTTCTATCAGTGAAGTGATAAAAACAATAATGTCCATTCATCCTTAAGTGAAAAGCAAATTCATAAACATCTGATTTGAAAGAACCTGAAAATCGTTCAAATGGATTAAGTCTTAACATTGCCTCTTCCTCTGAGTATTTATTCGGATTATATTTAACAGTTTCTTTGATTTGTTTTGCGTTAAAAGAACATACATCAATGGTATAATCTAAGTCCGCAAAAAAAGAATTTAGCTTTTGACTTAATTCTAATTGTTCTATCGTAAATGATAAGATTTTATTTATCGTTTTTTTTGAAAACAACTTGATATCTTCTTCCGAATAAGTAATGGGAGGTTTACCCCAGTCGTGATGTGAATATCTATGTGGAACAACTTGCCCGAAAGAAGCAGGGAAAATAGCTAATGGATATTGTGAATTTAATGAAATAACTTTAGACACATTGGTTTCCCAGCTTTCCAAATCAGATTGCTTAATTGTGAGAATATGCTTTATTTGCTTAAGCTGTAATGAGCTAAGAAAATCTAAAGTAAAAGATATATGCTTTAAGTCGTTCTGTGCTAATTGAAGCTCCTTGGGCATCTCATTTTTTAGGTAGGAAGATATTAAATATCCATAATTAGGATATTTTTTTAATAGCTTCTTAGCATAAAATTTGCGCACCAAATCTCTGAAATAGCAATAAGCCATTGCTATAACGCCGACACAAAGGACTATTCCAATAAAGAAAAACCAACTCATAGTAATATAAAGTTTTGTGTGCAAAGTTACTCATTTTCGGCGAGGTATCAAAGAAATACTTCGCAGTCGTTGACGCGGAAGATGCAGGCATATTTCGACACGGAGCACCACGCCGCGCGTCCTCACCCCTCAGTATCCGAAGGAGCCGCGAGAGCAGCACCGCATAGCAGCATCAGAGCCGGATACACACCCATGGCAAGTCGTCCGTAGTCATCAAAACCGCCAATGATGGCCGTGGCGATGCCGCCGCAGACAAGCACCCACAGCGCCCACAATCGAAACAGCCGCGTCCCACACGCGCCGACATGTCGGCATCGGGCCGTACTAAGCCACACGAACAGCGCCAAAATGACAATGTACACAACATAGAAACTGACATGCAAGGCGTTGGTATAGTATTTGAGACGGTCGCTGCCGTGTATGGGGAAGGCGTTTGAGGGCATAGACTCGAAAAGGCGCACAAGGATGCCGCGATGCCACCGCGCCGGGTCATAGGCCTTGGTGGCTGACATGACGGAGTGTATTTGGGCATACGTCAACGACTCGGTACCAATGAAGGCCATCTGGCGTCGCCGCAGATTGGTGACGGTGTCGGCGGCATTGATACGCCGAAAGAGGTCGGCGGTGGCACTGTCCGGAGCCAATTCGGGCACGAGCTTGCGGCGCTGGGCAGCGTTGCCCAAGTCGTTGATGTCGGAAACTACCGAAACGGTATAGTAGCCGGTTAAGCGCTGCACCAATAGTCCGTAGCCGCCCAGGACCACAGCCATAGCAAATGCAGGGACAAGATAGCGCCACCAGCGTCGGTTACGCCGCAGCAGTAAGGCCATGGCTATCACAACCCACCATATCGCGATATAGATATTGGATGGCTTGAGCAGCGTCAAGGCTATGGACACAACGACACACCACGCCAAGGCTTTACGACCTCCGTGTTCGGCAAAATCTTGAGCCACGGCAAGAAGCACCGCCACGCCTATGACGCACCAAATGTCGGGCATGACAAACATGGCATATGACACAAAAGTCGGGCACCAGGCATAGGCCCCGGTGGTTAGGAGCGCGGCTCGCGCCGACATGAGCCGTGCGGCCACACGCCATATCACAAGAACAGTGGCCACGAAGGCGCCGAGTTGCAGAATTACGAGTGCATACACCCACGCCGTCTCACCGGGCAAAAGGCGGCAAAGTCCTACTATCAATGGGTATACGGGGGTACGGATGGCATCGGCGCCATGCCGCAAGATATTGCCGCCAGCATCTATATACGTTTGAGTGTCCCAAAAAGCGATGTACGAATGCCCGGCCAACCACATAGCAAAGGCCATAATTATTGTCCCGGCGGCTATGACCGCCAACGGCTTATATGGAACGGGGATTTTGCTCTCGAGCACGGTGAAAACGGTTGTTTATAATCGAATAAGCGGAGAAGTTATGACCCACGTAGGGGAGGATGACTTATGCGGCGAAACAGCTTTCATAACCATGATAGCTACTATAGCGATGAATGCTATAACGGCTATCTTAGTATAGTCGGCCTTTACAACAGGGGAGCAAGGACGTCGGCGACTTCGGCGGCAGTGAGACGCCGCTGACGCTGCAAAGTGTCGGCAAAACTATTGGCCACCGACACCACGCGGTTGTGCATAAACACGCGTTCGAGATTGTCATGCACTTTGTCGTACAATCGGTCGATCTCGTCAATTTCCAAGTCACAAGTGTCGTTGCCGACTCGCACGACTACATCGCGAATGGCTTTGCTGACAGTGGGCGTCATACGTATCTTGCGTCCTACATATGCACGACACAGGGCATTGCCGACAAGCATCGCAGCCGTCAGTTCGAATTGCTTGACGGTATGCCGCCACGCAGCTCCGACACTCAGTGTGGGGTTGCCGGAGAAATGAAATTCGGGTGCCATCTCGGCACCGTCACCGGGAGCATTGTCAAGGCAAAGCGCGGAGAGCATATCTTCTCCGTCAAAGACTGTCAATGATATAGCCATACCGACAAGCCCGTATGAGCGGTCTTTTTCGTCGGCATATTTCAGAGGATGCTTGTCAGAATCCATAATTGTAAGCGTGTATGTGGTCGATTGGTAGTCGTAATGTGCCGAAGTCTACGGGCAGGAGCGAACTTGTCGGCAAAAACTTCGGCATAAACTTCACGGCAAAAGTCGTGCCTAAATGCGCATTGCGGCCATTTCTGCAAGCAGAACGGCCGCAATGACGTTATGACGGGTGTCAGTTAATAGTCGCTATTTTCAGTTGATGACTACGATTTTGGTGACAGCGCCTTCGGATGAGCCGGTGGCATTCTGCGAAGCAAAGACGTAGTATACGCCCGAGCGTACGCGGTTACCGCCGTTGTCACAGCCGTCCCAGGTAATCATTCCGCCGTTCGAACGGGTCTGATAGATGACATTACCGGCCGCATCGGCAATCTTCACCAGCGACTGGTCCATAAGACCTGTAACGGTAATCCAGCCGGTGTAATCGGGGCGTACCGGGTTGGGATATGCATAGACGTTGTCGTAGGTGTCTGCCGCGGGCGACGAGGTGCTGTTGAAGGACACAAGTCCGGTCTTCAAGCCGAAGTATACGACATTGTCCACGGGGCTGCACAGTACGGAGTATACCGTATTGGAGGGAAGCGCCGAGTTGTCGGTGGTGTAATGAGCGATAATCTGGTCACCGTTTTCGCTGACGAGATATACACCGGAGTTTTCGGTGGCTATCCATTTGCGGTTGGCCGCATCGGTAGACATATCATTGATTTGCTCGGTGTCAAGCAGATAGTCGGCATAGTTGGTGCCGTCATTGCGCGGCACTTTCAGTCGGGTGATACGCGAAGTGGGATCGGTAGCCTTGCTGGGGTTGGTAATTTCGAAAGGTCCGGAGGTTGTACCCACCCATACGCGACCGCGCTGATCTTCGATGGCGCAGGTGATACGGTCGCACGAGAAGGTCTTGCCGTCCTGGTCTATCATATCGGAGAGCTCGTAGATGACGTCATCCGAAGTGTTGGTGTACGTACCTTTGGTGTCGTAGGCGCATATCGGGTTGCCGTATTTGCTGTGCCAAGTGAACACCATATTCGATTTTTTGCACATCAAGCTGCCCATATCCTTATTGCCTACATCGAATCCGAGGTGCTTGGTGGCAATCCAATCGTCTTTGGTGATGGTAGACAAGTCGCCTTTGAGCTTGGCCTTGGGCAGAATGTAATAAGGCGAAACCTGCGTATTGTTGAGGGTCCAAGCGCCTACCCACAAGTTGCCTTCGGGGTCGATATTGACATCGTGTACCTTGACGCCCCACCACGCATACATCGGCGAATTCTTTTCGTTGAATTTGGCTATTTCTTTATCGTTTTCGATGACATACACGCCTTCGAAGTTGTTGCCTATGTAGTAGCGGTCGTCATTGTCGGGGTCGACCACAAAACGTGTGACGCCGCCGAGCATGGCCGTGGTGTTGCGCTTCTCCTGCTCTTTCTTGACCGTGGAGTTGTCTGCCGAGGCTACGGTCAGTGAGATGTCGCGCGGCACGCCGCCTTCGATGACATTGGTGTGCTGAGGTATCCACCAAATATCGCCGACGGTGATGATACTCTTGTAGTTGGTCACGCCGATATTGGAGATATAAATCTTATTGCCGGCCGAATTGGTGCGCATAAATGCCACATTGTCGCACGTTGTGGCTACGGGTTTAACTCTGTCGGCCAAAACGGTAAGCGTCGAACCGGAAATATCATAGTTGCCCAAGCCATTGGCGCCGGCAGCCCAAACGCTGTTGATGCCGCCGTAAGTGGCAATCTTGTCGTTCTTCAGCTCATCGGGAATGGTATAGCGATTTGCCACCTTGCCTTCGCCGTCCAGCATCACAATTTCGGATGCGGTGAAGTAATATGCGGACTGCGGCGTAACCACGATATCGCCCACAACGACATCGTCACTTGTCGTGGTGGTAACGGTGTTTGCATCCCAGTTTATTGTGTACGAAATCAACTTGCTATCGCTACCGCCGACGCCAAGCATCTTCGTCCCTACGGATGCAAGTCCCTTGACGTATGCGCCGCCGAGGTTGGTAAATTTGCTTATGGCATTGTGGCGTCCGGACACAGGAGCGGACCAAAAACGATAGTCGGCATCCACGCCTTTCTCCATAAACATGACGATATGGTCGTCTACGATGGTTACGCAATCCACGGCCTTGCCGAAGATACCCGACTCGGACACTTCGTGGCGGCTGTCGTCAAATATGACCAAGCCGAAGTCGGTGCCGACATAAATTTTTCCGTTATAGAAAGCGACATCGCGGATGCCTTTGGTATAAGTCAACTGGGCATTGAGAATGTCCGGCATATTGACCACGCGGCCGTCATCGTACACCAGGTCAATGTTGCCGGTATCGTACGTCAGCATCACGTAACGGCCGTCATAGTTGTAGTATGCGCCGGTGACATTGGTGTCACTGAGCTTGTTGCGCGTGTTGTACGAATAGCTTTCGTGAGACTCTTTGTCGTAAGAGAATAGACGCGACGAGCAGGTGTAGTACACCATCGAGGGCGACTCGACGATATACGACACTTCGCCGCTGTACAGCGGATAGATGTTCCAGTCGCCAACGAGGCCCTGGGCAAAGGCTCCGGCGGCACAGGCTGCCATAGCCGCTATCGTGAATAGTATTTTGCGTATCATCTGTATGAATGGGTTTGTAGTTTCTTCTTAGTCTTGGGGTGTATCTGTTGGAGAGGTGATTACATTATCGTCAGGCAAATCATACCTAAGAGTCCGCCGCGCGGAGGTATTGCATCAAAGCCTGCGTAGCGCGTGCTCGATGACTCACGGCATTTTTGGCTTCTTCTCCGGCTTGGGCAAAGGTCTCGGTCCATCCTTCGGGAACAAAAACGGGGTCGTACCCGAAGCCGCCGTCACCATGCGGTTCGGTGGCTATAGAGCCTTCGATGACGCCGTGGAAGACGTGCTCGTGACCGTCGAGTATGAGCACGATGACCGTGCGGAAACGTGCCGTACGGCGCTCGACGGGGACATCTCGCAGGTTGTGCAACAGCAGTCGCACATTGGCAGCCGAGTCATGCCCCGGACCGGGAGCATATCGGGCACTGTGCACGCCGGGGGCTCCGCCTAAGGCATCGACCTCCAAGCCGGTATCATCGGCAAAGCAATCTACGCCATAGCGCTCGTAAATCCACCGGGCCTTTTGCCGGGCATTGCCTTCGAGCGTGTCGGCATCCTCGGGGATGTCGTCATGGCAGCCTATATCGTTGAGGCTGCGTATATCGAAGGCATCTGCGGCTATGGCACGAAGTTCTTCGAGCTTATGGGCGTTATTAGTGGCAAATACCAGTGTCTTCACAATGATGCTTAACGGGTGGTTATATCTTAACTATAAACGTGAATTTGTATCTCTTTATTGCTTTTGACGGCCGGAAGGCGTTTTCGGGGCGCATAACGGCTGCCTGTCGGTCAGAAGGCTGCCTCGATGGTCTGCCGCGGCAGGTCTTGCCGCAGTGCGGTGACAGCCGTATCCCGGGCGTTGTCGATAGTGATAGCTCCTATCCGGATTTCGGCGAGTGTCCTATCCATGGCCTGACGCTTGGCCTTATCATCAAGACCCAGGGACACCAGCAGAACGTTTTTTTTGCCCGGAGGCGGAGCATTGTAAGGCTTAGCGCTGTCGGTCACGACAATACCCGCATCCTCGGCGGCAAACCGTATGACGGGGCTGTATGCCCGAAAGACATCGGTGACGGCTTGACGCATATCGGGGGCGTCTATATGTGACACATCGGCAGTGCGGACGTCTGCAAAGGCGGCCAGACGAACAAGCATTCGCGCACGGGCGTTGCAGAGGACTCCGCCGCCGAGGTTCGGAGCTTGCTCGGCGTGGTAGGCGTAGCCGTGCTGCTTGCGCAGCACGTCCATAACCAGCGCATACGCCAACGGCGAATGAACGCCGAAGCCGCGGCCATGCCGCCATCTTTTATACCATCGTCCGAAACCCATCTGATTATTATTTTCGCAGTATGTCTCGGTGGCTATTAGTTCTTGTCGCGAGTTTTTTGCTTGTCGGCGCCTATGCAGCAATTGACACGACAAGTCACGCGTGTGCCCAAAGCGGAAAGTACCAGCAAGTATATCAAAACGATGCAAACGTATGCGCCGGTAGTGGTGGTGTGCATAGATTGAGGATCGAAAGTCATCTCAACCTTGTGCGTACCGGCCGGAACACGGATGGCACGAAGTACGTAGTCGGCACGTCCTATGGGCACGTCTTTACCGTCGATGGTTGCTCGCCATCCCCACGGGAACCATACCTCGGAGCATACCATAATGCCGCCGCGAGCGCTCGTCACCTTGTATTCCAAGGTGTTGGGCGTATGGCTCGTCAATGCAACGGTGTCGCCGGGTGCCGTGGCTACGGCCTGGCCAAGTGTGGAGGCGAAGCGGCGATCGACCACGGCGACATGGCGCGAGTCGAGGCCTTTAAGCACGTTTATCTCGGCACGCGCTCCGGTTACATAGCGGACACTGTCCACCAGCCATGCCGGACCGCAAGCCCGTGGATTGGACTCGAGGCGGCCGTTGAAGATGACGTATTTGGTATTGAGCATATCCAGTACGGACGGTTCATAGATTGTGTGCGTGTCTATGAGGTCGTTGTAACGATTGAGCTTGGCCGCATGGTACCCGCCCACCATATTGTGGTAGTAGCTGCGGCGATATCCGCCGAAGTTGTCAAAATCGACTACGCGGTAGTAGCCTTTGTCCTTGAGTATGACGTTGTCTATCGAGTCGGCGGCCAATGGGTCGGCGTAGAAGCTCTGCACAAAGGCGTTGGCGCTGTTGACATAGGAGTCGGAATTGATGTATCGCTTATCGACGGCGTACATGTCCACGACCACCAGCAGTCCGAGGCCGGCAACGGCATAACGGCGTTTAAGCTTGCCGCGTGCAGCGACAAATATGAGCGCGGCTCCCAGTATCAGGAACAGGGCGGAACGCAAGGCGTCGGCGCTGACAATATCAAGACGTACTTGCTTGATGTTACCGACAGTAGCATCTATATAGGCGTAATATTCGGCCGGCGCACCGCTTTGAGCCATTTGCTCTTTGGCTTGGACGAGCCATTGGGCTTCTTCTTCACTGATGGGCTCGCCGAAAAATCCGGGGGCGATGCACACAAACAAGCACAGGATGATACAGAAGCCGAAGGAGGCTATCACCTCGTTTTTGTAGCGGCGCAAGCCGTCTTTGTCTTCCATCAACTTCTGCAGTCCGAGCATCGCCAACAGCGGCACGCATACGCACGCGATGACCAAGGCGGTCTCGGCCGCACGGAATTTATTGTACAGCGGTACGTTGTCTATCATAAAGTCCGTGAGTGCCTCAAAATGGTTGCCCATGGCCAGAAGTATGGAGAACAACGTCAGCACAAGCAACGCCCATTTGGTGGGGCCGCGAACGATGAAGCACCCCAGGATGAAGAGTGCCATAATGATGGCACCGAGGTAGAATGGGCCGTTGGTCATTCCCTTGCCTCCGAAGTATTCGGTGAACTGGGACATCAGCCCGAATTGGTCATCGCTCTGCATCTTGAGGTCGTAATGCGAATTCTTGTCGAGCGTCAACGGCACATTAGCACCTTTCTCGGGACGTATCGAGGCCCCGCCCTTGATGTTGGGTATCAATAGCGACAGGCTTTCGGAAGGCGTATTGCTCCATCCGCCTATTTCTTCGCGCGGCAGTCCCCCGGTCGGGCCTTTGGGGTCGGCGGCTTTGGCGGATTGGATGCCGTGAGCGGCGTCATCGGCCACCAATTCGCTCTGTGCGCGCTTGGTCTCTTTGGAGTACTCGTAGGTGTGGTATAGCGCCGGGAGATTGGCACCGAGAGCCAAAGCCGCGGACGCCAGCGAAACGACTGTGGCGATGCACCAGCGGCGCATCTGTTTTTCTTTAATGTCGCGTACCAGCCAGGCAATCACCAGAGCGCCCATTACGAATGCGCTGTAATACGTGATTTGGGGATGGTTGGCATTGAGCTGCAGCATAGCGAAGAGTGCCATGATGGCCGCGCCGGCAAGGTAACGCCCGCGATAGGCCAGATACAGGCCGCCGATAACGGGTGGCACGTAAGTCAGCGCCATGAACTTCCATATATGGCCGGCGCCGATGATGATGACAAAATAGGACACAAGACCCCACGATAGGACGCCGATAAGCGCATACCACCAGCGCAAACGCCAGCAATACAGCATTATCAGCATTCCGAACATCATCATAAACATCAACGATGATAGTCCGGGCAGGCCGAGGCCGTAGACTCCGTTAAGCCAGGTAAACAGGCTGTTGGAGGGGTATTCGGGCGCTATCTGGAAGGTGGGCATTCCGGAGAATAGGCTGTTGGTCCATAGCGCTTTTTCGCCTGTTTGCTGTTCGTATTCCTGGGCGGCATGGCCGTTGGCGGCACCCTGCTGCATATCGTACTGCTGCAAGGTGTTGCCTTGGAAGTTGTCGGGAGCGAAGAAGGCCAACGAAACTATGGCACAGACGGCCATACTCAGGAAAAATCCCCAAACTTGCGGCCGCGACAGCCATTGGACAAGACTCGGCTTGGCATTGCCGGGGCGTGCGCTTGACGGTGCGGGCACTGTCGTTTGTTCTGTATCTTTTGTTTCCATTTCGGTATGGTTGTTTCGGTATGTATTTTTACGTTCTATTTGTCAGCAAGAGTCATAAGATAATCTGCCGCAAGCACATAGCTGTGTATCCCGAAGCCGGCGATAACACCGCGGCATACCGGGGCAATGAGCGAAGTATGGCGTATGCCCTCGCGTGCATGCACATTGGATATGTGCACCTCTACCACCGGAGCATCCATAGCCGCCACGGCATCGGCCACAGCCAGGGAGGTGTGTGTCCACGCTCCGGCATTGAGGATGACCCCGATATATGCGGAATCATGGGCTTTGGCGTTGAGTGCGTCTATAAGCACTCCTTCGTGGTTGGTCTGCAGATGCTCGACGGTGACGGCATCCCCCACGCGGCGACGTACGGCCTTGATGATGGCGTTAATGCCGTCTGTACCGTATATGCCGGGCTGGCGCTGTCCGAGTATTCCCAAATTGGGCCCGTTGGCTATCAATATCTTGCGTTTCTGCGTCATATTATCTGTATCTCTTGTATTTCTATGCGGTAGTGTATCAATGCTTTACCTGTACGATATGCGTAGGCGGCAGCGTGGCATTGCGGCGCTCGACGGCATCGGTCACTTCGTGTGCCAAGTGCATAAATGCCTGTGCGCCAAGTCCGTCACCGGCAGCCACGGGTGTGCCGTCATCGTTGTGCTGACCCACGGATGCCACCAGAGGAATTTGCGACAATAGGGGTATATCCAATTCTTTGGCCAAATCGACGGCGCCGCCGTTGCCGAAGATGTAGTATCGCTCGTCGGGATGCTGTTCGGGCGTGAACCACGCCATATTCTCGACGATACCCAATACGGGGACGTCAACCTTGTCGCCGCGGAACATGGCTATACCTTTGCGGGCGTCGGCCAAGGCTATCTGCTGTGGCGTGGAAACGATGACCACACCTGTAATAGGCAGCGTCTGCACCAAGGTCAGGTGTATATCGCTGGTGCCCGGAGGCATATCAATGACGAAGTAGTCAAGGTCGCCCCAATCGCCTTGGGTGATGAGCTGACGCAGGGCGGTGGAGGCCATAGAGCCGCGCCAAAGCACGGCGCTGTCGCGCTCGACAAGGAAGCCTATACTCAGCAGCTTGACGCCGTAATTCTCGGCCGGAATAATCAGGTTTTGACCGGCGTCATTGGTGCGCATGTACAGTTGCTGATCTTCGACGCCGAAAATCTTGGGCATGGAAGGCCCGAAGATATCGGCATCAAGGACGCCGACTTTGTAGCCTTCGCGTGCGAGGGATACGGCAAGATTGGCGGCAACGGTGCTCTTGCCTACCCCACCCTTGCCCGAGGCGACGCCTATGATGTTGCGCACGCCGGGAAGCACGGGCGCCGGAGCCTTAGACGCCGGAGCTTTGGTGGCGATGGCGATATTGCCTTTGATGTCGACGTCGTCGCCTATATGCGTCAAGATGGCAGCTTCGGCAGCACGTACCACCGAGCGGGCAAACGGGTCGGTATTCTTTTCAAAAACTATGGAGAAGGACACGCGGCGACCGTCGATGCGGATGTCATCGGCCACCATGCCTTCGCTGACAATGTCCTTGCCGGTGCCGGGATAGCGCACGGTGCGCAGGGCGTCAAGGACGAGATTGGGATAGATTGTGTCGTTGTTCATAATACTGAGAGTTATTAGGGAGTGTCAAGGTCGTTTACGGGCGGCGTTGGACAAATGTCCGGGCACTGCACCTGTCCGCGGCTGTAGCTGCGGTATGTGTCTTCGGGGATATCCCCGGTATACTCGACAAGCGGCGCATCGGCTTCTTCCGGAAGGCCGAAATGCAAATATTTGATGGTAAGTCCGCGGTCAAGCCACTGACGCTCGTAATGGGTGCGTATATCCATAATATCGGTCATATTGGCCGGGATATCAGCCCCCGGAGCGTATAGGTCGGGTATATCGGCATATACGGGCAAGCCGTTGAGATGCACCAACTCGCGCGTATATGTGTATAGGAAGGGGCTGTCGGTCTTGAGCCGCACACTACCCCCGGCGCCGGTCAGGCGACGATACATTTGCAGGAAACGCGTGGAGGTCAGACGTTTGCGCACTTTCTTCATCTGCGGATCGGGGAAAGTAATCCATAGATGGTCTACTTCACCGGGAGCGAAGAAGGCCTCGAGAAGTTCGATGGACGTGCGCACAAAGGCAACATTGGTCAGCCCGAGGTCGCGCGCGGCAGTGGCGCCGGAGTGCATACGGGCGCCCTTGATGTCCACGCCTATGAAATTGGATTCGGGGAAACGGCGAGCCAGAGCAACGGTATATTCGCCTTTGCCACAGCCCAATTCGAGCACTATAGGCCCGTCGTTGCGGAAGAAATCGCTGTGCCAACGGCCTCGCAACGGGAATGTCGAGCGGTCGGCCACATCGGCCGCTGTCATGGGGTTACGGCCGCAAGTGTCCTCGTCCGTCCCCTCGGAGACAAGACGTCCGTAGGGATACTGGAAGACAAAGGGGATAGTCTCCATCTCGGCAAACTTGCGCAACTTATTTTTTCCCATATCTAATATTCATTCAATCAGTTAGGCGACTTCGTTCGTGATGCGCGGCACGTAGTTTAGTCCCGCGGCACTTACGATGCGGACGTATGTCTTCGTCAGCGCATTATCTTGACTGCCGCGCGGTTTCCGTTGGCCAAGAGGACATTGACTACATATACGCGCGTCGAATAGTCTGCTGTCGGAATAACAACTTCGCTTTCGGAAGTATCGACAGCCGTCAGAAGTGCGCCCGAAACGTCATACAACTCGACGCGATTCATCAGGACACCGGCAGCCACGACATGCAGGTCAGTACCTTCGAAGCGACCTTTGACAGACACTCCCGTGGCTTCGGTCGCGATGTCATCGGTACCGCTTACCATCTCGATATCAAATTCTTTCCACTGCTCGGCAGTCTTGAATTCGCCGTACATATCGTCGGCTACTATCAACTTCACGTGGGGCTGATCTACGTCCGACCACACGTCCGCACCTATGGACGGAATAGCGTGGTGATTGGACACATTGATGCGCTTCAGTTCGGACATATCGGACATAGCTTCATCGCCGATGTAGAACACCGAGCCGGGTATATCCAATTCGGAAACGGCGGCTCCGGTCAGGGCGTAACTGCCTATGGTCATTGACATTTGAGGTATCGCCAGTTTCCCGTCAATAGCTGTATTGGAAAGCATTGCAGTGCTGATACCGCTAAGAGCTGTAGGCAATTTGATTGCAGCCAGCTTTTCGCAATTGAAAAGAGCTCCGTCGGATATGCTTACCGTATTGTCCGCGAACAAAGCCTCGGTAAGGTCGCCGCAATTGGCAAAAGCATATTGACCTACGGCAAAAAGGTTTTGACACGCCGTCATGTCTACTTTCTGCAAGCCCGAACATTCGAATGCAGAAGCCTGCAAAGAGGTCAACGTCGAAGCAAAATCGAAGGACTTCAGAGCCTTGCAGCCGCGGAAAGCAGCAGTTCCGATGGTAAGACAATTAGGATTGGCGGTCACGGAGGACAGCGAGGCACAGCCGTCAAACATACGCACGGGCACTTCGGTTATCGCCGAAATATCAGCCGAAGTCAAGGATTTGCAGTTGGCAAAAATGTCTGTACCCAGACCCGTATTCGTCTTTACGACTACGGACGCCAACGCCGGGCATCCGGCAAAAGCACCGTCACCGACTTCGCCGACAGTCTCCGGGATGGTCACCGCCGTAATCGCCGAGCCTACGAAAGCGCCTTCGCCGATGCGCAACTTGGCTGTCGAAGGCAACGTGAGAGTCTTGGCCCTCAGCCCGGCAAAAATCATTTCGGGCAAGAGATTGGCCTCATAGCGCTGTACGCCATTGATGTCGTGTCCGGCGCCATAGTACGCTTCGATGGTTGCAGCCTTGAGATCAAGGCTTTCCAGCGATGTCATCTTGGTGTTTATAAACTCCAAATCGCCGGCATTCACCGGGCCTTGTACGATAAGGCCGGTCACCTCGTCAGGCGCGGTTGTGAGTACGGACTTAAGCGTGCCGGCAGCCGTTGTGACAGCCGTAACGGTCTGTGCCGAAACCGCAACAGCGGCGACGGCTACTGAAAAAAGCGTGGTCAGTATGCGTTTCATCTTTTATAGTGTCTCGTATTTTTGTTTCTCGTATACGTTGCTTGATATCCTTTGCCGTTACTTGCGGCAAAGGCATTCTCTTGCAATCAGCAAAGTTACACAAAATATGCGACACTCCTGCCCTTATCCACCCTAAATTTCCTTTATGGAAGCACAATACAACAATATGAAAACATAATCCGACACTTAACTTGCAACGCAAGCACTAAACAGCGAGTCGGGCGGCGGCTTACTCGCGTAGGCGGCTATCGATAATGATGGTGACGGGGCCGTCGTTATGCAAGGCCACATCCATATCGGCACCGAAAATACCGCGGCCGACCGCAATGCCACTATCTTCCTGTAATTGACGGCAATAAGCATCATAGAGCGCTATAGCCTCCTCGCCATGCATGGCGCGTATATAGCTGGGACGGTTGCCGCGACGTGTCGAGGCTGTCAACGTAAACTGACTCACGGCAATTATCCCGCCTTGAACATCGCGGACACTGCGGTTCATAACTCCGGCGTCATCGTCGAAGATACGTAATGCGGCGGTTTTGCCGGCCAACCATCGGGCATCATCCTCGGTATCACCGTTTTCGACACCTACCAGAATCAACATTCCGGCATCTATGGACGCCACTGTTCCGTGCCCTTCAACCGTCACGGACGCTCGGCTTACTCGCTGTATGACTATTCGCATATCGACTGAAAAATATTTAATTTGCTTATAATGTGCCGTTTATATATAATATGTCCGAAGTGGCGGCCACCCCGGACATATCACACAAGGCGTTATCTTTTGTCGTTACGTCCTATGTTTCAATACACAAGGCCTACATTATCCACCCAGAAGGTGAGGTCAATGGTGCCTACGTATGCCTCGCCGCTGCTGGCCGAGAACATCACGATAATGTGCGTGGGCTTTGCATCAGGTTCCCAGCCCATTTCCTTGACCGGGACCATCTTGCCCTTGGAATTCTTGGCGTAATAGCTGCGGTCAGCCGGAATAAGGCCGTATGCGCTGCTCTTGCCGTAAGTCACTTTGACGTCGTGACCGTTGACCCACGAGCTGCTGTGTCCGAAGGCTTCGTATCCGGTGCCGACACGGTTGGCATAAAGGTTGCCCTTGCTGTCTTCCCAGCGGCGTTGCAGCAGTATTATAGCCACGGCTTTGTCGCTGCCGGCCAGTGTCTTTTTCTTGCCGAAACCGGAAGAGTACACGCGAGTGTTGCCTGCAGGTACCGAGACTTTATAGTCGAAGCGCAAGGCCTTGGGACGACGCGTAAACGGTATGCCCATCTCCATCTTGCTGTACGGATTTTTGGTGGATTTGATTGGCTCGATCATCTTGCCCAGGAATATAGAGCCGCCGGCTACGACGTCTATATTAATCATACCTATGGCCTTGCAATGCTCATATTGGCATACGAGCTTGGCGCATTTGCCTTTGCCGCGAGCCTCGGGATAGACGGCATTGGAGGCCTTGGTGACACCGCCAGGTTTGGCCAGAACGTTCGAAGTGGCCCACGGCGACCCACCGCGGTTGGTATATGCCTTGCCGCTGTCATCCGTTCCGGTAGGAGCGATAGCATACAGTTGTTTGGTATGACCTCCCAAAAGTTTGGACTCCTTAATATTGCGAGTCAGCCATTGGTCAAAATTGCCAAAGCTGAACAACTCGAAGGTTTCGGCCCACGAGCCCAAAGAAACTACGGCGCCAATCACGGCGGCTACAATTCTTTTATTCATATTTACTTAGCTATTATTTCCGTAACTGAAGCGTACATCTGCGTACGCGTTTTTAGACTGCAAAGTTAGGCATTTTTGTCTGACTAAGACCTCATCTGTCGACCAAAAGGCCAATATATAGGCCATTTTAACCAATAACATCGCATTGTTTAGAGTTTTAAGGACTTTAAAGACCTTAAGGACTTTAAGGACCTTAGGGTCTTTAATGCTCATCCCAAGTCGACAATGCAATCGCTCGAGACGCAGCACGCCCCCACCCTGCCGTCTAAGCGGCAGATGCGGGGGCGTGCGTCCTTGCGGAGGTCTCGAAGACCTCTAAATCGGAGGGTCCCGAGTTATCGGAGAGGTTCGGAGTACTCTGAGTTCTCCGAACTCTCTGATGTCGGTATTACTCTTTGAACTTGGCCTTGAGGTACTCGCGGTTGAGACGTGCGATGTTGCTCAGGGGGATATTCTTGGGACATTCGGCGGCGCAAGCACCGGTGTTGGTGCAGTTGCCGAAGCCGAGTTCGTCCATCTTGCGCACCATTGCGCGAGCGCGGCGGGCACGCTCCACCTGTCCCTGGGGCAGCAGTGCAAACTGGCTGACCTTGGCGGATACAAAGAGCATAGCCGAACCATTCTTGCAGGCAGCGACACATGCGCCGCAGCCGATGCAAGTAGCGCTATCCATTGCCATATCGGCCACCTCCTTGGAGATGGGTATAGCGTTGGCGTCGGGTGCGCCGCCGGTATTGAAGGATACATAACCGCCGGCTTGCTGGATTTGGTCGAAGGCGTTACGGCTGACCATAAGGTCGCGGATAACGGGGAAAGCGGCAGAGCGCCACGGTTCGATGGTGATGGTGTCGCCGTCGTTGAATTTGCGCATGTGCAGCTGGCAGGTGGTGATACCTTGCACGGGGCCGTGGGGATGGCCGTTGATGTACAGCGAGCACATACCGCAGATACCTTCGCGGCAGTCGTTGTCGAATACTACGGGTTCTTCACCGGCTTCGACAAGCTGCTGATTGAGCATATCGAGCATCTCGAGGAAGCTGCTGCCGGTGGAAACGCCGTCGAGGTGGTAGTTTTGGAATTGCCCTTTGGTTCTGGGGCCGCGCTGGCGCCAAATGCGCAGGTTTACGCTTATAGTCTTTTCCATAATTGTGTTCTGTGTGATTGGGGGTGAGGTTAGGACTTATAGTTGCGGGTCTGCACGTGTATTGCCTCGTACTTCAGGGGTTCCTTGAGCAGTATGGGCTTGGCGCCTTCGCCGGCGTACTTCCAGCAGGCGACGTACATATAGTCTTGGTCGTTGCGGGCGGCCTCGCCGTCAGCGGTCTGATATTCTTCGCGGAAGTGTGCGCCGCAGCTTTCGTTGCGGTTGAGGGCGTCGATGGCCATCATCTTGGCTATCACGAGGAAGTCCTCGAGGCGCAGAGCCTTTTCGAGCTCGGTGTTGAGGTCTTCGGCTTCGCCTACGATGCGCAGGTCGCTATAGAATTCTTTGCGAACTTCTTCGATTTCCTTGGTAGCTTCCACCAGGCCTTGGAGTGTACGACCCATGCCCACGAGGTTCCACATGATGTGGCCCAGACGTTTGTGAATTTGGTCGGGGGACTTGGTGCCTTTGATAGCCATCAGGCGAGCGATACGGTCGCGCACGCCCTGCTCGGCCTTGTCAAACTCGGGCGAATCGGTGCCGGGGCATGCAACCTTGATTTGGTCGGACAGATAGTTCTGCATTGTGTAGGGCAGTACGAAGTATCCGTCGGCCAGACCCTGCATAAGTGCGGAAGCGCCGAGGCGGTTGGCACCGTGGTCGCTGAAGTTGCATTCGCCGATGGCGAAGAGGCCCTTGATGGAAGTCTGCAGTTCGTAGTCCACCCAGATGCCGCCCATGGTGTAGTGGCTGGCGGGGAAGATCATCATCGGGGTCTCGTAGGGATTGTCGTCCGAGATCATCTGGTACATATCAAAGAGGTTGCCGTAGCGGTCGCGAACGACGTCCTCGCCCAGGCGCTCGATGGCGTACTTGAAGTCGAGATATACGGCGTTGCCGGTACCTACGCCGTAGCCGGCGTCGCAGCGCTCCTTGGCGGCACGCGATGCGATGTCACGGGGACACAGGTTGCCGAAAGCGGGATAGCGGCGTTCCAGATAGAAGTCGCGATCTTCGTCGGGTATATCGGTGGGTTTGAGCTTGCCGGCGCGGATGGCTTCGGCGTCTTCTTTCTTCTTGGGCACCCAGATGCGGCCGTCGTTACGCAGCGACTCGGACATCAGGGTCAGTTTGCTCTGGTCTTCGCCGTGTACGGGGATACAAGTGGGGTGTATCTGAGTGAAGGCGAGGTTGGCCAGGTATGCGCCATGCTTGAATGCCTGTACGGCAGCGCTGCCGTTGCAGCCCATAGCGTTGGTGCTCAGGAAGAAGGCGCGGCCGTAACCACCGGTAGCGAGTACCACGGCGTGTGCGCTGTAGCGTTCGAGCTTACCGTTGATAAGGTTGCGGACGATGATACCGCGAGCGCGACCGTCGATGATGACCAGGTCAAGCATTTCGCGACGGTTGAAGGACTTAACGGTGCCCTTCTGGATCTGGCGGTTGAGCGACGAGTAGGCGCCCAGCAGCAGTTGCTGGCCGGTCTGACCTTTGGCGTAGAATGTACGGCTTACCTGTGCGCCGCCGAAGCTACGGTTGGCCAGCAGGCCGCCGTATTCGCGTGCAAAGGGAACGCCCTGTGCCACGCATTGGTCGATGATGTTGTTGGACACCTCGGCCAGACGGTATACATTGGCTTCGCGAGAGCGGAAGTCGCCGCCCTTGACGGTGTCGTAGAACAGGCGGTAGATGCTGTCGCCATCGTTCTGATAGTTCTTGGCGGCATTGATACCACCCTGTGCGGCGATGGAGTGTGCACGACGGGGGCTGTCCTGGATGCAGAAGTTGAGCACATTGAAGCCCATTTCGCCAAGGGTGCTGGCGGCGCTGGCGCCTGCCAAGCCGGTACCGACAACGATGATGCTCAAGTGGCGTTTGTTGGCGGGATTGACGAGCTTTTGGTGGGCTTTATAGTTGGTCCACTTCTCGGCGACGGGACCTTCGGGAATTTTCGAGTCTATCTGGTACTCGGGGAGCTTCGACGATTCGATGTCGGCGAATTCCTGCATGATGGGGGTAGAGTCTATCATACCCTCGAGATTTTTGAGATCTGCCATTGCTGTCAGTGGTTTATGTTATTGTTGAGGTTGAATCATTTCGGCGGGCACCTGCTTGGGAAGCATTGAATTGATGGCAGATACCATCTGGTTGAGAGCCTGCATTTCCTGTCCGGGAGCGGCCTTGGAGCACTGAGCGTTGAAAGCCTTTTGTACAGCAGTTGCTTTTTCGACGAATGCGGGTCCGTTTTCAATGATATACTTGGACTGGCCTTCCTGAGCTTTGCGGTTGGCTTCCATGCGAGCCTGCATATCGGCGTTTTCGTCATTGATGACAGCCACATATTGGCCGATTTGGCTCATCATTCCGGCCTCGAATTCTTCGGTCAGGGCTTTAGCTTCTTTATTCCATGCTTCGGAGTATTGAGCTTGCAGAGCCTCGTTCTCGGCGTAGTAGTTGGTGTGTGCGCGATATGTGAACACAAATACCTGGCATACGAAGAGGGCAATCACGATGGAAGTCCACCAGTTGGAGATGCATTTGAGGCGGGGCAGCCATTTGGTATTGTCCCAGCCGGCGGTGTGGAACATGCTCCAGAATCCGTGGGTCATGTGGAACCACAGAGCGACGAAAGCTACGAGGTAGCATACGGGAGCCCAGAAGTTGTTGAAGGCCACTTGCAGGAACATCGTGCCCATTGCGGGATTGGCGGGAGCGCCGGCGAAGTCTACGGTGGTCACTCCGGCGATTTGCGAAGGAATGATTTCGGCGAGCTGCATCTTAGCCCAGAATTGCCACAGGTGAAGCAGCAGGAAGGCGATGACTACGAAGCCGAGCACGAGCATGTTCTTGGAAGACCACTCGACCTGCGCGGGGCGCGAGGTGACAGCGTAACGGTCGTTGCCACGAGCACGACGGTTTTGCAGCGTCAGCCACAATGCATACAAGATGTGGATGATAAACAGGGCGGCAAGGCCGATAGAAGCGACCAAGGCATACCAGTTGGCGCCGAGGAATTCGCACACGGCATTGTAAGCCGTGGGCCACAGCAGCGCTACCGAGTTCATCAGCACGTGAAAGGTTACGAATAGGACGAGGCACAGACCGGTAACGGCCATCACGAACTTACGTCCTATAGATGAGCTAAATAACCACATAAGAAGATGATTAAGTTAATAGAGAATAGTTTTTATAATTGTTTTGTTGTTGTCGGTTGTACGTGCCGGGAAACCCCGGATACGCATAGGGTGTCGGGCGTACAAGGCGCACGGCTCTGCAAAGTTAGGCATATTCCGCCGATGCCGCAACTTTTATTAGCGAAACTTTTCCGCAATTATCGGTGAAAAGCATGGGAAAGATGAGAACAATGAATATGAGAGCTATAAGAGGTATGGGAGTATATATAAGAGCATGGAAGCCATAGGAGCTATGCCACAGCCACCACTGCACTGCTCTCATCATTCCCATCTCCGGAATTCTCATTACTTCCATTACTCCCATTACTCTGGTTAAAAAAGTTGGGGCGCGCCGACGGCGCGCCCCAACCGGGAGTTTCAGTCTAATTTCTTAGGAATGTCTTACTTGATGACAACCTTGGTGGCATTCTTACCCTGAACGCGTACATATACGCCGGGGGTCAGATTGTCGGCAGCCACTTGGATGCCTTGCAGGTTGTAGTAAAGCACGGGAGCTTCAGCGTCAACAGCTTCGTCATAGAGGTCTTCAACTGCGGAGGAACCGCCCTTGATGAGGTCGGTGGCGAGAGCCGGAGTGGTCACTACGGGATGTTCCTGTGCGATGGCGTATACTTCGTACTTGCCGGTGGCACGTGCATAGTAGTGGAGGTTGCCTGCATAGTCGAAGCGTGCGGTAGCCCAGTCACCGGCCTTGGTGGGGGTGATTTCGAAGCGCTTGGTCATCGTGGGCACGCCGTCTTTCCATGCTACATCCATTACCAGCATATTGCCATAGGTACCCAGAACGAATGTCTTGCCGTCGGGGCTGATAGCGATAGCGGAGTTGCCGGAGGTAATCCAGAGCTTGTCCTCTTCGTTACCGGAGTTGTACTTCACTGCGTTGTCTTTGCCGATGTAACAGAAGCAAGGCACGCCGAGGCTGTTGTTGCCTGCGCTGCGGCATTGCGACATGAACAGACCTTCGCCGTAAGGTACGAGGTCGCAGTTGGTGTTGGCCCAACGTGCGCCTTCGCCCGTAGCCTTGGGTGCCATGGTGATTTGCCATGCGCTACCGAGTTCCCAGTACAGCAGGGAGTTGGAAGGTGCGATGGAGGTGTCGTGGTCTTCGGAGAATGCGTACATGCGGGTATCGTCGCCCTTGCCTACGAAGCATAGACCGCTGTGGCCGCCGCCTACGTTGACGCCGTTGTAGACGTATGCACCGGAGGACTGTTTTTCGCCGGCATACATATTCTGCAGGCCTGCATCGAGGTCCAGAGGATCGACGTAGGTGACACCGGAGGCGTCATCACCCCATGCGGCGAAGACAAACTTGCCTTCGCGTTCGCCGCCACGGAACGGATTGGAGGCATTGGTGGTATTACCGCCCCAAAGTGCATGTTGTTTGAACAGACCGGTAGCAACTTCGTTGCCTTCGGGATCGAAGATGGTAACACCTTGGGCCTTACCGGGAGCAAATGCGCTGTAACCGAACGAGGGTTGGGTCGGGTCGGTGATGGTGAGCACGGATGCACGGAGGTTGCTTCCCGAAACGGCCTTCATAGTCTTAACGAGGCCGGAGGCGGGAATGGTCTTGTTGGTCAAACGTACTTCCCAAGTGTACTCACTCTTTTCATCGAGCTGGTCTTTCTTGGTGAGAGTGTAGGTGTTCTCGCCCTTGACGGCAGCGCCCATAGGCACTACGATTTCTTTTTCGCCGTCATTGAGTACGAGTTCGGCCTTGGGAGCGGCACCGGTGGCGTGGTATGTAACGTCAACGGTTTCGCCGTTATCCTTGGAGGACAAGCCGTAAGCATAAGCAGCAGCCTCAACGATGGCGGTGGTGCCTTTGGTGGTGAAGCGGCTAACCTTGCCGTCACGTACTGCATAGAGGTTGACGTATGCAGCTGTCACTTCTTCGGTCTGTACATCTTTCACAACCTCGACTTCGCCGGCGACGGCTGTTGTTGCAGCCAAGCCTTCGATGGAGGTATTGGTGGTTGCAACGCCCTGTGCGTTCTTGACACCCTCGGTGATTTCGACGAGTTTGACACCGGCGTTGTTGCCTTCAGCGTTGTCGGGAGCTACCATATAGCTGTGGCCGAGATAGCGGAAAGCTCCGGCAGCGTTTACATTAGCAACGCCTTCGGGAGCCTCGGTATATGTCTGGACATCGTTGAAGCTGACTTCATATACCGGTTTATTGGAGGATACAACCAGGAATTTGTTATTATCCAAAGGTGATGTTACAAATGTGTAGTCGCCCAGGATGTTCTGCTTGCTCCAATCGGCAACATCATTGAGATAGCCGTCAGAAGTAAGTTCGCCGCCGGCTATACTGTACACATTATAGAACATAGTGGTAGACGAATACCAGGACTGTGCCGGGACGATGATAACGCCCTCGTCCGAAGTGCCGGTATATGCCATAGTTTCGCCCACGTATGCGCGGTACATATTGCCTGAGCGTTGCGAGCTGAACCACTTGACGGGGGCGCCTGTGGGCAGGCCGTTCTCATCGTTTGCCCATTTGTAGACGTTGTGTTCGCCACGAGTTTCTCCCTCTTCCATTTGTGCATCACTGAATTGGTTGAGTTCCTTGGCACATGCCACCAGGACGCCGTCAGCGGTCACCTGAATGTCTGCCACGTTCTTCTCGGTACCTTCGGTGCCTTCGGTCGATACTTCGGTCAAGACGGTCTTGGCCACGGGATCGTAAACGATGATGGTGGGGTTGGGTTTCGCGGCCTTGTCAAGAGCAAGAATGTAGAGCTTGCCGTTGCGAGCAATGACGCGACGGACATTCTTGTCGGCGAGTTGTGCGATAGGCTCGTCCACGTATGTCTGGTTGAATGTGTATTCATCGGGAGCATACAGGCCCTTACCCTCGGCTGCCGGGTCGGGATAGTTCTCGTATACGACTGCCGGGGGCGTCCAGCTTTCGCTGACGAGCTGAGCGGTGGGATATACGGCATCAGCAGCCTTGACAGTCACTGCTACAGGCTCTTCGATGGGCTTGTAGCCTTCGGCTTCGAACTCGATGGTGTAGTCGCCGGGCTCAAGACCGTTAAATACAAATGCGCCGTTATAGTAGTTGTCCGTGGTGTAGCGGGCCACTTCGGTGCCTGCCTTCTTGAGGATGGCAGTGACACCATTGAGGGGCTTGTAGGCATCCGGGGTGCTCATATTGGGCTTGTATGCATCATCTTTGAACTTCTCGTGCTTGTCGCGCACAACGCCGTAGATGGTACCGGTAGCCTCTTTGGTCAGGCCGAAGTAATCGGCGATACCGTGAGCGTATGCATCACCTTCGACACGGCATACGTCCCAGTTCATTGCACGGTGGCGTGCGGGCTGGTAGGTGTGGAAGTAACCTTCTACGAGGAAGCCGGGCACGTGGTGCTTGAGCACGCCGAGGTAACCCTTGGTTCCGTTGGCGCTGGTCCAGCTGCTGTGGTAGAAGTCGATGTCGCCGCGGAGATTGGTGCCGCCGTTAGCATAGGCCGTCCACATCATATGGGTGTTCCCGATGGCGTAGGGCCAGCATTTGCCTGCCATTTCACGTGACAGGGTCTGGTGTTCGAGGGTCACTCCTTCGTCTTCCACCGGGGTGTCATAACCGCGATAGAGGAACAACGGGAAGTTGGTATTGGTACCTTCGGAAGCAGCATTGGAGTGGATGGAGATGAACATGTCAAAGTTGTTGGCATCCACTTCGGCGCTAATCTCGGAGAGATTGCGGTTGAATACGTACAGGTCGGCGGGTGTTGCTTCGCCGAGCTGACTCGCTGTACCGTTGTCTTCGTGGTACGGGCCGTTCTTGACGCGAGACATGACGATATTATTATTCATGTCGCGGGCGGCGCCGGTGGTGGCGTTATCGCCGGTCTGGTTGAGCGTGCGGTCAAATTTGAGGCCGTACTGTATGAGGCGCTCGAGCACGCCGAAACCTTTCTCGAGGTCGGTATTGGACTCGAAGAAGCTCAATGTATCGGTATTGGTGCGCGAGTATGGACCGTGTCCCACGAGTGTGCAAGGACGGTCATCGGGTGTCCAACCGCCGTGTCCGGGGTTGATGTACACGCGCAGTTCGTCGGCAGTCTTGGCGCCGGCGGCGACGGTGGCAGCAAGTGCCAGAGCCGTCAGGATAATATTCTTTTTCATAATATTGCGCGTTATTTGGTGAGTGTTACGATATACAGTTCGCCTTCGGGGGTAGTGAAGGCTATGCGGCTGCCGTCAGCGCTGGCGCTGGGGAACTGAGCCTTAACTGTGTCGTCGGTGATGGTTTGCGAAACGCCGGAGGCCAGGTCGTAAAGACGCAGCGAGGAGGCTTTCACCTGCTGGGCGGTGCCTTCGACTTCGTCCATACCTACAAGGCGGTCATTGCCTGCCCATACGGCTGCACGGAGCTCGCCTACACGTTGCACGCCGGTGCCGTCGAGGTTGCATACGAAGCATCCGCGACCCACAAGCCAATACACGACTTTTTGTCCGTCAGGGCTGATGCTCGGCCAAATGTACGAGCCGCGGCCCTGAGGGTCGATGCTGCGGGTCTTGCCGTTGACTGTAACGTCAAGGTGCCCGTAATTGATAGAAGCAACGGCGCTGCGTACGGCCTTGGTGCCGTCGAGGCTCTGCACGCGAGCCTTGCCGTTTTCGACAGCAGTGACGCTGTTGCCTTCAATGCCTACGCCGCTGTTGAGGTGGCGCGAAGCTTTCACGAGTGTACGTACGCTCTTGGAGGCCAAGTTGGCGCTCTGTAACGATACATAACGTAAGTGGTTGGACCGGTATTCGGGTGCATCGAATACTACGTTCTGACCATCGGCAGTGAGGCGCAGGTTGTATGCGCCGGGAACGTTGGCTACAGTGGTGCAAGCACCGTCGGTCGTGATTTTCGCGATACCTTTGGTGTTTGTCTGAGCCACAACGAAACTGCCATCGGCACTGATAACGGGCTTGTCTACGTTGACACCGGCATCCACGCGCTGTACGCTCTGTACAGTCACGAGTTGGGCGCTCATAGACATTGCTCCTAACATCAGCACTGCGGTTAAGAAAATTTTTCTCATAGTGGTGTTGTTTAGGTAGTTGTTTATAGGGTAAAAAATCAGTCTTTCGTGTTCGAAATGTGATATGGCAAATGTAGGTATTTTTAAGACAAAGGCCGTCTAATTTAAGACTATTTAGCAATTGTTTGCATTCATTTTATGCTCTACGGCAGGTTTTTTGAGGGAAGTATGAGAACTATGCCATTTTTCTCATCGCTCCCATTGGCTTCATTTTCTCGTCGCTCTCATTTTTCCATTGCTCCCATTTTTCCCATCACTCCCGCTACCGGCTATTACGGCCGGGCCAGACATATCAGTTGGGGCAGAGGGAAGGCGGCATGAGCAAAGGCGAGGCGCATCTGCCGTCCATCGGGCAACGAAGCGATGCAATCGCCGAGATTGACAACGATATCGGACACTACAAGCGGACGCTTGGCATTAGGATCTATATGTATCGGCGTCTCACATCCGGGGATGCAGGACTCGGCAGCCTTGAAGGCAGCTTCCTTGGCCGCCCACAGATGCAACAATCCGTCAATATCGCGAGCCTGAGTGTCTTCGGCGTTGGTGAAACGCGGTGCCAATGCGGCCAAGCGCGGACGCGGATATTCAATATCAATTCCGAGGCCGTATTTCTCGCCCTCGGGGCCGAGAGCTATGGCGGCGTGCGTACGCGAATGGCTTATTGAGAACGGACGAACCACACCCGGCAGGTAAGGCGCTCCATCAGGCGTGTGCGACACCTCGGGGCATCCTGCGCCCAAGGCGCGCATGCACAATCGGCGCACGGCAAGCACCTCGGCGCCGCTACGCTGGGATGGCGGCACAGCCTCATCGAGGTCAGCCACGTAAATATCTATATCGTGTAGGCGCAGATGCGAAATCATTTTGTTCCGGGGTCTTGATGTTGGCTATTATTGTTATAGGTCGCGTATGGCCGTATGTCGGCTCGGCTTTCGAATTGTTTCTTCGGATTTTTGCAGGGCAAAGTTAGACATTTTTGCAGAAACTGCCGCCCGTCTCCGGCGTTTTTTCATTTCATCCTCGGAGTTCCCGAGTCATTCGCCCTTAAAGTCCTTAAGATCCTTAAAGTCCTTAAGGTCTTTAAAGACCCTAAAGTCCCGGTTCCATCAAGCACCTCGGCGCAGCCCATTCCACATTCCACATTCGACATTCCACATTACCGCAAGGCACATTCGACATTCCACATTTCTTTGTGCCTCAGGCACAAAAAAAAATTACTCGTCATCACGACGGGTAATCTTTCTTAACCTTAAATCTAATACCATGAAAAACACGGTGCAAAGGTAATGCTTTTTTTGATATTTGGCGCCTATGAATAAACCAAAACATCAACCATTAACATTATTTAACTGTCGCGCATTTTCCATACCAAATATAACAAGCTGCAAATCAGGGAATTACGCAACATCTTATCGCACCGCGATTTTCACACAAAAAATTATGAACAATTAGACCTCAACGGCCTAAAACCAAAAAAACTGAAAGCTTTTTTTAACCACTAACTGCCTGCGGTTTTCATTCCGCAAGCAACAAAAACTTCTATTTATAATTTCGGGGTAAATATGCCGGACTCTTCCGGCACCCGTAGGGCTCGGCTGCGGCTTCGCCGCAACCATTCCCCTATTTTACAGATACTTGTCTCCGTATGCAATCTTTGCGTCATTGACCATCTGCTTGATACGCTGCTCCTCGGATTTGGGGCAGATAAGCAGCACATCACCCGAGTCGGCAACGATATAGTCGCGCAACGAGTCGCATACCACGAGTTTGTCGTCCGCCACGGCAAAGATGTTGCCCGTGGAGTTGTAGGCCAATACGGCGCAACGCTGCGTGACGTTGGCATCGCGGTTCTTGGGCGAATTGTCATACAGAGCGCTCCACGTGCCCAGATCGTTCCACCCGAAGTCGACGCGCTGTACGTATACGTTCTGCGCCTTTTCCATGACCGCGTAGTCGATGGATATCGACGGACAGGAGGCGAAGTTGGCGGCTATAAAAGCATCTTCTTCCTCAGTCTTGGCAAAGGATACGGTCGCATTGTCGAAGACGGCGGCCACCTCGGGCGAGTAGGTGCGCAAGGCGGTAAGGATGGCTTCGGCGGTCCAGACAAAGATGCCGGAGTTCCAGAAGAATTCGCCCGAATCGACAAAGACGCGAGCCAATTCTTTATCGGGCTTCTCGGTGAAGGTCTTGACCTTGGCAAAAACGCCCTCGGCGGTATCGACGCGCTCGCCCTGCTGGATATATCCATATCCGGTTTCGGGGCGCGAAGGCACTATACCCAGCGTCAAAAGGGCATCACGCTGTTCCACGAAATCGAAGGCACGCAGTATGGCCGCTTCGAAGTCGCGTTCGCGCGTAATCAGGTGGTCGCTGGCCGCAACTATCATCGAGGCCTGCGGATCGCGGGCGTAGATATGATGGGCGGCCCATGCGATACAAGGCGCAGTGTTGCGACGCGCCGGTTCGCATAGGATATTCTGTCGCGGAATCTCAGGTAATTGTTCCTGCACCAGGGGCAGGTAGCGGTCGTTGGTGACCACGACGATATTGTTTGCAGGGACAATGTAGCGCAGGCGGTCGGCTGTCATCTGTAACAGCGAACGTCCCGTACCGAAGAAGTCAATGAATTGCTTGGGACGATCCTGGCGGCTGTAAGGCCAAAAACGGCTGCCTATACCGCCGCACATGATTACTGCATAACGATGCGAAGGCGTGGCCTGACCGCTCGAAGGTTGTCCCATATTGGTGGATGTTGTCATTTCAGGGGTCTTGTGTTTTTTTGGGGAAGGTAATTTTGGCTTTGTCGGGGAGCGCGGCGGACGCCGGGGCGTCATCGCGTGTCGGCAGGCCGTACATTCGACCGCTAAGTTAATGCATTTTTTTCATTCGCGCAAAAAAGCAGAGGCTAAAAACGCAGAAAAAAAACAGCGAGGCGGACACGCCGATGTATCTCGGCATGTCCGCCCCACTAAGGGGTTGTATCGTCATGCGGCACGTAGACTCAGACTCCGCGCCCGAATATTTGCGATATTACAGTTCGAGTTTGGTGTATTCCAGACCCCACGCCTCGGCTACGGCGGGGAATGTCACCTTACCGTCGACCATATTGACACCTTGTGTCAAAGCGGCATCTTCGCGGCAAGCCTGACGCCAGCCCTTATTGGCAAGACGGATGGCGTAGGGCAGAGTGGCGTTGGTAAGCGCCAGCGTGGAGGTGCGAGGCACTGCGCCGGGGATATTGGCCACTGCATAGTGTACCACTCCGTCGAGGGTGTAAGTAGGTTCGGTGTGGGTAGTGGGGTGCGAGGTCTCGAAGCAGCCGCCTTGATCGATGGCAACGTCTACCATGACGGTACCGGGACGCATCAGTTTGAGCATATCGCGCGTAACCAGTTTGGGAGCCTTGGCACCGGGGATGAGGACGCTACCGATAACGAGGTCTACATCGGGCAATTGGCTCTCGATGTTGTGGCGCGAAGAGTACAGGGTCTTCACGCGAGGCATGGTCTCGGCCACGTGGCGCAGAGTGGGCAGCGAGATGTCGGTGATGGTGACATCGGCACCCAGACCGGCTGCCATCAGGGCTGCATTGCGACCTACGACGCCGGCACCGAGTACCAGCACTTTGGCCGGGGGAACGCCGGGGACGCCGCCCAGAAGCATACCTTTGCCGCCTTGGGGCTTCTCGAGGAAGCGTGCGCCTTCCTGTATGGACATACGGCCTGCAACTTCGCTCATGGGGACGAGCAACGGCAGCGAACGGTCGGCAAGGCGTACGGTCTCGTAAGCGATGCAGACGGCACGCGATGCAATCATGGCGTCGGTGAGCTCGCGGTCACTGGCAAAGTGGAAGTAGGTAAACACCACTTGGTCCTTTTTGATGAGCTTGTACTCGGGCTCGATGGGTTCCTTTACTTTGACGATCATCTCGGCGATGTCATAGACTGCTTCGATGGTGGGCAGGATTTGTGCGCCGGCGGCGATGTACTCGTCATCGCCGAAACCGCTGCCTTCTCCGGCAGTATGCTGTACATACACTGTGTGTCCGTTGTGTACTAACTCGGCTACGCCGGCGGGGGTCATTGCAACGCGGTTCTCGTTGTTTTTGATTTCTTTAGGTACTCCGATAATCATTGTTGTACGGAATTAGATTGTGGTTGGTGTTTATTGGATGGTTTTATATCTTGGTTAAAGATTTTTCTCTTGGGGATATAAATTTGTTTTCTGCGTTTAAGGTCCCGAAAAATGCGGACGAGCAAAGCGTTATGTCGTTCTCGGGGGGGGGGTCTGCTTATGCTTTTCTCGTCTGTATTGTATGCCGGGATGTTGTTATGGGATTTTGGTTATACTTTTTCAGCGGTCCACGGGCGCGACAATATATCCGCCGGGGGAGAGGGTAATATCCAAATTTTTCGGGTCGGAGGTCTCGTCTTGCGACGCATAGAAGTTTGTGGCCGAAATGTTTGCTGCCATGATATTCCGCGAAGCAGCGACATCTGACGGCAGTGTCACCGTGGCATCTTCCTTGCCGAGGTTGACACACACGATGGTGGAAGACGGCGAGTCGGGACAGGTACGACGGAACAGAAGCACATCTTCGTTGCCGGTATCTATCGGCTCGAAACCGGGGGCGGCTCCGGCACGCAATTCGCGGCGGGTGTGTTTCAGCATCACCAACGTCTTATAAAACGATGTCATATCCGGATTTGACTCAAAGTCGGGAGCAGTGTCTTTCTCGAAGAATTGCAGGGCACGATTCAGCCCCACTTCCTGCCCGGTATATATCAACGGCATTCCCGGAAGAGTGAACGACAATACAGCCATCGCCGAGGTCAAGCGCCCGTAACGCTGAAACTCGGTGCCCTCCCACGAGTTGAGGTCGTGATTGGTGACCATATTCATCAGGTAGGCATCGGCGGGGAATTGCTCGCGCTGCGCGAGGGCCAAACGCGCGATGTCTATGGCATGTTTTTCTTCGAATTTGCGCGGCGCATCGGCTCCGGGAGCGACAAAAGCGTATTCGCCGGCGGTAGCGGCCACAGCGCTGAAAAGGTCTTTCATCGGCCAGTTGTAGGCCATATCAAAGGCGTGTTCGGTAAGGTCGGCGTTAGAGGCCTCGGCAAGCATAAACAGGTCGGGGCGTATGCGCTGCAACTCGACACGCGCTTCGTTCCAGTAATCGGTGGGGACTTCCATGGCCACATCGCAACGGAAGCCGTCTATGCCGGCTTTCTTGAGCCAAAAAGCCATGGCATCGGTCATGGCACGACGCGTCGCCGGATTTTTGTAATCCAACTTGTAGACATCCGTCCAATCATACGGGCCGTACATCTCGCCTTTGGCGTTGCGAGCATAGTATTCGGGGTGTGTCTTGACCCAAGCGTTGTCGCATCCTGTATGGTTGGGCACCCAATCGATGATGACGTGCATACCGTATGCATGGATACTGTCCACAAGGGCACACATGTCGTCCATAGTGCCGAACTCGGGATTGACTCCGTAGTAATCGCGCACGGCATAATAGCTGCCGAGCGTGCCTTTGCGCCCTTCCTCGGATATGGGATGTATCGGCATCAGCCACAGGATGTCCACACCAAGGTCGCGCAGACGCGGCAGGTGACGCGCAAAGGCTTTGAAAGTCCCCTCGGGAGTGTACTGTCGTACATTGACTTCGTAGATAACTGCATTACGGCTCCATTGAGGATGGTGCACCGTAGTAGGATTGACCGGTGCGGCTGCAACGGGCGCGGCGCCGAAGATGGCGGCAACTATAGCGGCGAAGATGGCTTTCATGACATTCTATGTTTGTGTCTTGGGGGACGGTGGTGTTTGTATGTATTGCGGGGATGTCAACCGCGGATTGTTCCGGCGTCAGTCGACATGCAGCGGAATTACGCGGTGTATCGAGTGGTCAAGCGAAATGAGGGTCTCGGTACCTACCACGCCCTCAATATTCTGAATTTTATTGTTGAGCAGGTCCATAAGATGCTCGTTGTCGCGTGCATAGAGCTTGATAAGCATCGTGTACGGGCCGGTGGTGAAATGACACTCGACAATCTCGGGGATTTTCTCCATCTGGGGCACTACCTCGCGATACAAGGCACCGCGTTCAAGGTTGACGCCGACGTATGTACATGTCGAGTAACCGAGCTTTTTGGGATTCACGGTGTATCCGGAGCCGGTGATAACCTGCATGTCAATAAGGCGCTGGATGCGCTGGTGGATGGCGGCGCGGCTCACTCCGCATTCAAGGGCTACGTCCTTGGAGGGAATACGCGCATTACGCATTATAATACTCAGTATTTTGCGGTCAAGGTTGTCGATCTTTTCCATCGTATGATTGTGTTTCGTTGTTTCTAAGGATAATATTCGTTTTCCCGAGCCGCGACGTCACACGTCCGCGCACTTCGGATGTGGCAAATTTACGATTATTTTCGGAAAACAAGGGCTTATTCCTACTTTTTTTGAAAAAAATTTCGGGGTTGCGCCGTTTTTCCATTGACAAAGGGTCAAAATCACACCTTGCAAAGGCAGCACGGAGGGGTATGCCGTAATATGCATACCTCTCCGCGCCTATATTATACGGGTCTATAATTCTTTGTCGGAGTAATCCGGACTATTTGTCGGAGGAATTAAATCTGTTTTTGCCGGGGGTTAGATTTATTTGCCGGGGGGGGTCGCGGTGGGGGCGTCTTCGCTGACCACCTCAATATCGAGAATCATCCATTCCATAGGACCTACACCGGCCTGAGCCAGTCCGCCGGGGCCGAATGCGAGGTCGCCGGGGATGTAGAAGCGTCCTTTGCCGCCGATGCCGAGCATCTTGATGGCTTCGGCATAGCCCTTGGTAAGACCGCGCGGCACGATAACTTGCTCGGTATCGGTGCTTTGCCATACGTCACCGTTGATATGGCGCGATTTCATATTCAGACGCAGATGTGCCTCGTCGGAGATGGCTCCTTTACCTTTGGTCTCGATAATGGCCACTATACCGTCTTCGGTCTTCACGGCTCCGGCATTATTCTTGAGGGCGGCTGCGGCTGCGGCTGCACCGGTACGGTCGTTCTTGATGGCTTCGGGCGACTTGCGCACGGCGTCAAGGCGACGTTGTTCGGCCTTGCCGGATACGCTTTGTAGCAGCGAACCCAGCGTCTCTCCGTCGGATTGTATCTGCTTAATATCGACGCTGTCGGCGAGCAGACTTGCACGCAGTGCGTCAAGCATTTTTTTGCGGTCGAAGGTGATACCCATCTTCTGATATTCTTCCATATCGCCAAGGATGCGTATAGCTCCGCCGACGCCGGAGAGAAAGTCGTTGCTATGTTTCTCGTCGAGGAGGTATTGCAGGCCGGCAAGGTATTCTTCCTTGTTGAGCGTATCTCCTGTCTCACGGGCGTAGACATCAAGCTGGCTCAAGACATTTCCGCCGATGGTGCGGCCGTAGTAGATCATAATCGAGTCATTGGTCTCGTTGCTGACGACACTGTCGTTGTGCTCGTCCGAGGCCGTTCCGTTGCCACACGACACGGCGGCGGTGGCGCCGGCGGCGACAAGCATTAGGGTGACGATTGTCTTTTTCATCTTTATATATTTTTTGGTTGTTATGCGGTTTTATGCGGCACAAAGTTACGGTTTTTCCGCTGTAAGTGTGCTGTCTGTTATGCAAATAATTGTTTAAGACTGCGCCCGCAAAGGCGAATGCGGCATTCTAAGTCCATGAGGGGGTATGGGATGCGGGGCAGACATCGGCTGTCAGGGCGAGCACGTTTTCGGCGCACTCGGCGGCGGCATGGGCATAGAATTGGGCGCGTGCAGCATCCGTGCCGCCGTAGACCGTAGCCAACAGTCGATAGGCGCCGAGCATCTCCATAGCGGAGCGCACAGTCTCGTCGGAGGTGTCGGCGTCGGCACAGGCGGCGCGGACGGCCGCAAGAGCCGCCGGGGCACATCGCTCCATAGCCGGGCGCAGGCGCACGTCCACTCCGGGGGCTACGTCACTGATATGTGTCTGCAAGGCATCTACCGCCAATGCTGTTTCTATTATGTCTTTGGTGCTTATCATTATCATTCAAGTATTTAATATTAAGTATATGCGTTTCTTAAAAAACTTCGTCAGCTTCGGCGCAGGCGCAGTGCAAAGGCAAGGGCCAGCAGCGCCGGAGTGCCGGAAAGCATACTGTCGTGCAGGCGGCGGCGCACTTCGTCGGCCAAGATGCGACGGCCTTGCTCGGGCCGAAAGTAGTAACGCGGAGCACCGTTGTCGGTGAGTACATCGGCGACGGCTCGCGGTATCGAGGCGCGTGGATGTCGAGCGCGGTATTCGTCAACGGCGCGGCGTAGGGCCTCGGCTCGCTGTATGCCTATGCCGTCTTGGTCACGGCAGGTGTCGCTGCAATCGTAAACCAGGCGCAAGGCGCGGTTGTAGGACAGATAATACCCGGCCGCAGGAGTATATATGGCGCGGCGCACGATTACGCCGACATTGACGGGTCGGCCGTGTCTAAGATCGGCATCGGCCATACGCAGACACAGGTCGGCGAAGGCGCGATTGCGTTGTATCGTAAGCGTTTTCATGGCTGAGATATGGATATCGTGTGTGCTGTATCGGTTGTATTCGAGGATGCGTCAATGCCCGAAGGGACATCACGCATAGGCGTCCGGCGTGCCGCCAATGTCGGCGAAGACGTTCTATCACCTTGGCCGCAGAGCTGTATGCGGCGGTCGCGATCGGCCAAAAAGGATTCGTACGTATCGAAGATATCGGCAAGGGCTATGGTGGAGTTACGCACCTGAGCGTCAAAGAGTCCGGCGCCGCCGGCGGCATTAGAGGATTGACCCAGCAGGGCATTGCTGACGCCGCTGACGTCTTCGAAGAGTTTCAGCTCAAGCGACAGCAATTGGTGCGCACCGGCATCGGCTCCCGTGCCCGAAATCTGTGTGGGCAGGGTCTCGCCGCGACCCATCACCGGGATGACGCCGTCGGTACGGCTCCATCTTTCTGCAATTTCTTCCCAGGACACCAGAGGCGATTTCTGCGCCATCGGAAACAGCAATACGCCTTTGGCGCTGGCTCCCATCATCTTGTCTATGAGCACGACAAGGCGGTTGATGTATTTCTGCTGCTCGACAACGTCTTCGACAAACGAATGGACTTCGCCGTCTGTCAGCGGATAGAATTTGATGGCAAAGGGGTGTGAGCCGTGGCCGTAGGGACTATGGTATTGGTCCAACAGGGTGCCGTCTGCCAGCATCCATCGGCAGTGCCATCCCATCGAGATGTCGGCGCCGGAAGGTGCGGCGCTATCCAAGGTCCATATTTCGAGGACGCGGCAGTATCCGCTACGTGCTCGCGCAAAGCCTTCGCTCGAGGAGTCGCGCACCAGCGGCTCGACCGGGATGTCGTCGCCGCCGGCAATGGCGCGTGCCCGCTGAAGCAGCGCCGACATACGCACTCGGTCGCCGCCGCCGAAGCGTGCGGCCAATTCGACGGGCGTCATTTCGTGCAACATTCCCACCAATCGGATGTCGTGGCCGCGCGGATCGCGGAAGGCGTTGACAAAGAAGTCGCGCGGGCTGACATTGTCCACCCATACGGCCGTGCCGACGGGTACACGGTTTTCGCGACTCACGCGCTGGATGGCACAGCCACTAATCAGGAATTCTTCGAGCATACGCGCATCCAGCTCGGCAAGACTGTTGAGCGGTGCGCCCAAGGCCGGGTCATCGTAGCGGCGGCTCTCGGCGGCCATCGTACGCCAACGTCCGACGATGGTCTTGACAAGGCGACGTATCAGATTGTTGGTCAGCGGTTGGCGACCGCCGGCAGCCATGAGATCGCCTTCGCGTACCAGGGCGCCGCGGCTGTCGCGCACCATATCGCCCCATTGGTCGCCATAGGTGAAGCGTTTGTAGCGCATACGGCGCCGACGCAGGTCGCATTGCGCGGAATAAGCTTCGCGCGCGGCGGCCAAAACATATTTTTCGATAGTATCTGTCATAGTGTTCTTAATGGATTGTTTGAAGGTTTAGACAAAGGTACTCAGATCGACATCTCCGGGAATAGTGGCCAGTGCGGCTTCATCGAGGATGTAGGTTTCATCGCCTGGATCGACGACAGCCTGCGCATCGCTGACCACGGGCAGAGCATCGGCATCTTCGGGTCCGGCGCCGCAGGTCACTATAAGGCTTTGGCCGTGGACAAAGGCACGCGCCGGAACAAAGGCGGATGCTCCCCACGGATTGGCGCGACGGCGCCGGTATCGGGTCACGGCCGTCTCGGGAATATCTTCGGCGGTCGGCACAACCATCGAGGTGCCGCAGTCGTCCGTAATACTGAGACGCAGCAGGCGGCGACAGGCGGCGGGTAGCGTGGCGGCATATACGCCGTCGCCTATGCGGCGCAGCGCTATCTGCGAAGATATATCGGAAGTGGCTACAAGTGCCTCATCGCCCGTATCGAGAAGATGCAGATACCATTGGCGCATACGTAGCACCAGCTGGGCTTCGGTGTCTATGCTGTCCCATTGTTCGAGCGAAACAGCGGCGGCGGTGGGTTCGAGCCCTTGGGCGCGGCGCCACAACGACAGCATTTGGGCTTGTGTCAGTGTGATTTTCATAGCATTGTGTATCGTCTTTAGTGTATTGTGTGTTTGCCATATGCCGGCTCGGTGCCGGGCGGCGTTCGAACCGTATCGGTGCGCCGACGCGGCAACTTCGAAATGTCGGCGCACCATTACGGCTTTAATGACCCCTCCCGCCCTACCCTTCGGCGGGATTATTCGTTGGCCACTATGCGCATATGGGTGGCGGGATGGCGCAGCACAAGACAACTGGCCTCGGTCAGCACCACGGCATCGGTATTACGCAGGCCGCTGCGGCGCAGATCCAAAGTCTCGGCGTGGAAGGGCACATGGCAGTACTTGGTCATATAGTCGGGGTCGAGAATGAACCCGTCGTTGCTGTGGCCGCACTGGTCAAAGATTTCGCTGTGCACCACATACAGCGTGCCGAAATTGGAGCATATCTCACGGAACTCTATACCCCAACGCGTATAGGTCTGGCCGGCGCTGAGCACCTTGTCGTAGGGCAGATTGGACAGCTCCTGTATCAGGCCCGAACCGCCGATGAGAATCTTGCGGCAGGACCCGCCGTTGCCGGTGAAGGCTTGGCGACACATATTGACCAATACCGAACGGTCCATGGCTCCGGGGGTGTAGTTGAACTGCTTGTCGGTTTGGTCCCAGATGCCGCCGGTGAGGTATATGGTCTCTTTCTTGACGGGGTCGTACAACTCGGAACGGGTGCCGAAGAGGAAGTTCTTCTCCATGCCCATACGCATATCGATGACGGCCACTTCTTCCTGGTCGGAGAAGTCCCAGCCGACTTCTTTATTGGCGAGTTTCTGGAAGGTGGATTGCTCGACCTGCATCTTGAAGATTTGGCAGTTGTTGGAATTGCGCTTGGGCAGGGCCTCAAACTGGGCGGTTTGCACATCCAATTCGGCGGCGGCACGACCCATACGCACGACCTTGGCGCCTTCTTCAACATCGGGGATGTCGGCATGCGGCTTATTGTCCGAGCCGGTCTTGATGTCGGCATTGACGATGCGACACAGCATACCCTTGGTATCGCCGGTACTGATGACGTAGAGCATCAACGCTCCGGTGGTGGCCACGCCGTCTACCTTATGGGACACTTTGACTTCGGGAAGCATCAGCGTCTCACTCACCGAGAATATGGCATCGCAGTCGGTGTGCACGTAGACGTTGGCGGCATCGTCTTCGATGATGGTGTCCGTAGCTCCGAAACCGGTGGAAACCGATGCGCCCACGGGCTTGACATCGACGGCGTAGTAGTTGACCTTCATGGACGAGCAGTTGCGAGCACCGGCGCAGCGCGACAGCTGGTCGATGGGCGTGGCCATGGGGCGGATTTTGACGATGCGTTCGTCTACATCGTTGCGCAACAGTCCGGGAGCGGAGGCTTCGGTGATGGCGGTAGTGAGCGGTGCGCCGCTGACTTGCGTGCCATAGGCGCTTTGGTAGGTGTTTGTACTCATAGTAATTGTAATTGGGATTTGGATTGTGAATAAATTGTTTGGTTTGGAGTATGTCCGGCCTTGGGTGGCGTGGACGATGTGACTTATCGGCCGATAAGCGTGTTTTTCATTGTGTTTTTGAACTGTGTTTTTGATGGTATCGGATAAGTTTCAGGCAAGGAAGATTAGTCCCAGAAGCCGCGACGTGGATTGCAAAGGAAGGTGGGGACACTTGCGGCTTGCTCGGGCAGCCGTGCGGCAGATGTGTCTATGGCGGCGGACGTCTCCGCCTCCGGGGATTTTGCCTCGACCGCCTGCGCGGGTCGGGTCTCGGCTTCGTTTTTCTTAGCGGGCAGGGTGACGCCGTAGGCGCGTGCAAAGGCTTCGGCCGTGTCGACACCGGCATGGATGTCCACCAAGGCATGGGCGATGCGCGTGTCTATATCCATAGCGGCGGCAATGGCCTTGATGGCGGCGTCTGCATCGACCGTCGGAGCCTCGACTTTGGCTGCCGCGACGTCAGATCCTACAGGGTCGGGGCTGTCGGTGCTGACAATGGGGGCCGTGACGGGGGTCAGACGCGCTTCGCCAAGGTCGAGCGGCGGAATTTTTCCGCTGTCTGCGGCAGCCGACACTGTATCGGCTTGCTCGGTCGGCAGCTCGGCGGCGATGGGGTTAACGGCTTTCGCGGAGGTCTCGGCTGTCGCGGAATTCGGCAATGTCGCCGGCTTTTCTGCAACGGGCGCCGATATCTCGGCGACGTGTTTGCGATTTTCGTTGTTTTTCATCTTTGTTTTGTGTTTTGGTTGATAATTGGTGTTTGATTGTTACGCCGCAAAGTTACAACGGTTATTTTTATTGGCCAAACACAAACTTAATATTTAACATTATTTGGCATTTCGCCAATTTCAACATTAGCATCGCCATGGCCGAAGCTATGTTCGAAAACTACATAACAAATTATCTACAAGCCGCATACACACATCGAGCGGCAAATACATCCGACTTCCGGCCTATGTATATCAAAATATTCGCTACCTTTGCAGTTCCATAAGGGCCAATCACATCACCGGGGGCTTTGAGCCTTCCGCTATGTTTGTTCTCAGACCTTTTTCATCATTCGGTTTTTCAATAGCGACAGTCGCGTTATGAACAACACTATGACATTCACCACATTGCGGCGCAAGGCTGATTTGCTTGTGCGCACGGGCGTACTCTTGATGGAGTGCGGCGCGGACACTTCACGCATTATGCGAACAATGACACGCCTGGCGGTACATTTCGGCATTCCGCACGAAAATATGCACATCGATGTACGTTGGAGCCTCGTAGCCGTCAATATCAGCGACGCAACCCATTCGGTATATAAGTCTCAGATGGTGCGACATCACCGCATTGACATGAATACTATGGCCGTCGTCAGCAAGTTGTCCTGGCGTGCGATATCGCATAATTACGATGTAGCGCATTATGCCGTACACTTGAAGGATATTGAACGCGGCATCGGCGGCACTTACGCCCCGTGGCTGCTATGCCTTTGTGCAGCAATGGCCTGCGCCGGATTTTGCCGCATTTTCGGTGGAGGATGGGATGCCGCGGCCATCACGGCCATGGCGGCCGTTCCGGGCTACCTCGTACGGCGTTGGCTCAACACCACCAGCATCAATGTCTATGTCATCATAGCCACGGCCGCTGCCGTCAGCACCTGCTGCGCCGCGCTTTTGGTGGCGCTCACGGGATGGGACACAGGCGGTTATCCGCTATGCGCTTGTACGTTGTTCATCATTCCGGGCGTCCCGCTCATCAATTTTGTCTCGGATATGCTTGACGATCACCTCATGGTGGGCGTGTCGCGTGCGGTGAACACCTTGATGATTGTGGCGGCAATGTCCTTCGGCATAGCCATAGCCTTGCGCCTGATTTCGCCTACAATGCCGGACGCCATCGACCGCATTATGGCACAAAGCATCTCGGGCGGCACGTCCTATGCCGCCGCAGCTTTGGCCGGTGCTATGGGCGCCACGGGCTTCGCCTCGATATTCAATATCCCGCGCCGCGCATTATGGGTGGTTGCCATCGGCGGCGCTACCGCCGTCAGCATCCGCACATTCGTAGCCTCGACTCTGGGCTTGGGCCCGGCACTCGGAGCTTTCGTGGCGGCCGCCGTCATTGCGATTATAGCCATCAAGGTGGTACACATCGTGCATGTGCCGATGAATGTCATCACCGTGCCTTCGGTCATCGTAATGGTTCCGGGTGTACTTATGTACCGCGCCCTGATGACAATCATATACATGCACGGCGTGGTGGGCGAGCTGACTCAGGCAGTGTACAACGGCGTGCAGTCGGCACTCATCATTCTGTGTATCGCCTTAGGCGTAGCAGTGCCCACCATATTTGCCCGTCGATACATCAACCGACGCCGCCAGCAGCGCGTCGAGGCCCTGGCACAGGCTGCCCGACGTCGCAACCCCTTCATCGAAGAGCAGCAGCGCTAAGCATGGCCGCCTAACCGCTCAGCCGGGAAATTCGAGAAGGCCAAGCCAATCTCCAATAATAGACAAACCATTAATCTACAGAGTATAACATTTAGCCGCGCCGGATAGCATCGGCAATCCGCCTCCATAGATAAATCCCAGCAATCGGGCTTTTATTCAGGCTTCGGCTTATTTGTCATCTAAGGACGACTGGGGCGCGTATGGATACCACTCCCAGCGTTTATAAAAGTTGCTATCGCCAAGGCATATAAGCTTGTCTATAAGTTCCAATGTCGTGTGGATCTTTTTCAAATCGGTCGGGAAAACGCCCTTGTCAGGTCTGAACAGCAATTGCTCACACGAATAATACACCGTTTCTCCATCTATGACAAGCGCATCTTCATAAAGGTCTGTTTGGCTTGTGCCATAGATGTATGTATAGTCGATGGTTGATGCCAAGCTGTCTATGGTTCTTAAATCAGCTGACGCCACAGGTATGGCTTGTATCGTTTGATTGTGACAAACTTTATCTCGAACATAATATAGCGTGTCATCTATAAGTTCGAAGGAATAAAGGTCTGAATAATACTTTATGTGACGATGTGTCGCGGTTTCATCATCCTCCTTTGACTCGGCACCGGGATTGTGACAAGAGACCGCTGTTAGCAGTAAAACAAGTGCCATAAAGTGCAAAAGAGCTTTCATATATCGGTGTCTTGTATATACTTATTAAATGTTTCCATCAATACTTTCACGCTCGGAATTTTACCATATTTGTTTTCGAGTAAAATGGCTTCTTTGTGACTTTGGAGGGTGGTCGCATCTTTATTTGACATATTGCCCTTGCGTCGTGGAACGAGCAGCTCTCCTTCATATTCAAGTTTACAAGACTCAATTGGATCACTTAGGTGAGCAAGTTCATACTGTGCCAATAATATATGCTTATTTATATACTCTGCAAGGCTATCAGCTATTGCTGAATTTATGGTGTCCGTTTCGCCTGATTTTTTATGCGTATTTAACATCGTGATCCGGCCTTTCTCAAATGTCAAATACACCGCTATTGAATCTGCCCAACTATCCAAAGAAAAGTACACCGGCAACTCCGCAGACGTAGAGGCCGACTCGACTTGTATGTCTTGGTGTCCTTCTCCACACCCCGACAACACAACAGCGATACTCACTGTTGCAATGCTTAGCATCAAAGCTCTAACTAATTTATTGTTCACCATAATTTAATCTGTATCCTAATTGTTGTTCTCGTCTGATGTCATTTTCTGTAATATCACCGGGGTATAAAACGGCAAAAACGACGCAGGCCGTAGCCACACGCGCCTTATAGCATCAAATCCCACGGCGCTTGCCGTGTAGACTTGAGGCATTTCCCTAAACGTGGCAAAAATGCTTGGACGTTTCTTCTTCATTTTTGTCAATCTCTATTCAAAATGGACACTCTTGAAGATGGTTGGATTCGGATTAATTACCCAATCCAATACTATTGGCAGGTACAGGCTGTCTGTCTGTGAATATATGTATAAGTATCGGGGCGTATTTTCGACAAAGGCTGCATTAGTTGAATCTTTGCTTATTATCTTGGCCCCCACATTCTTTCCATAAATGTCATTGATGTCGGACTCCCAATTTGGCCTATCGTCCAACCAGTAAAACAAACATACCGGGGTCGCACCATGATTTAATAGACTATCGAGTTTTGCAGTTAACAACTTGTCTTCGTTACAATATGGGAAATATATATTTCTATCTCGTGAACATTCCTTTGTATTAGTCTGAGAAAGGCAGTTGCACGCGATAGCAATCAAAATGGTCGCAAAAAAAACATTTCTGAGTTTTACCATCTCTTCTCAAAGAATAATGATTGTTTGATAATGTTATAATTATAAACATCACGTATAATCAATCGTTTCGGGCATATGAAGGTCTCCAGTTCTTGAGACCAAGTTATATGGTGTAGCATATTTAGATCCAAACCATTGTCATCAATATTGAATGCGATAGGAATATCAAGATTATGATACCTTAAGTATGTGTTTGTCTTCATAATTGCATCATCAATGTTTTGAGGGCCTCGCTGAATAAATACAAACTGATATCTGCTCACTCCATCATCATCGACCTTACTTGTCATCAAAATTATTACAGAATCAAGTTTTTCGGCATATTGGGCATCCATTAATGCTTCGTCAAGAAACTGCGTCAGTACCTCGGTTGGCTCCATGATAAATTTTCTATAAGCATCAGTATCTTTCCCTACAGCAGAAAGTGTGCCGAGTAGTATGGCTAATAGTGCTAAAAATGTTATCCGGCGTTTCATATTGTTAATTAGCAAGTTGTTTTACGCAGATCATCTGACATAAGGATTAAGCCTTTTATAATTAGATATAATATCATCTGTGATATTAAAAGATGGTGTTATTTGAGTTCCTCTCGTTGTACCGACAAACGAATTAGCCCTTCCGTTAGGGAGTACTCTATGAATACCTGAAGGCTTCCCTTTTTGTTGAGAGGCATCTGCATCCACAGCATATATTGGAATATTTAAGTTGTGTGAAGTGGCTGCATCAAAAACAGATGTCCCTCTTACAAAATTTTTTGAAGGATCTTCGGGGTGCGTATGTGCCTGTCCAATGAGTATTTGCCCTTGTATATTGGATTCAGGACTATCAATAAAATTTATTTTCGCCTTATGTGCTTGTGTAACTGTGATTTGAGTTTTATCTTTATCTCCAACGGGGCCTTCTCTTGCAGTTATCTTATGACTTTTTTTGTCATAGTAGACATATACCTGATGCTCAAGCCCATCGTCTAATGATGCGTCTTTAATATTTTCAATGTGTTCATCTATAGTTTCATAATCGACAGTTACTTCCGTTGACCACTCCATTAATTCGGCTGTATCAGCGCCCTTTTTTAGGAGCCTATCATATTGATACTGCTGAATATCTCGTATTTGACCGGCAGTTTCAGCACAATTATCCGTCCCTAAATATCCAAAAGAATCGGTGTCATAATAGTCTGCTAATCCAGTTGGATCAACCCTATTGATTGGATTCGCAGAACAGAAGACGTATGGGGATAGGTGGTAGTATTTTTCGCAGAGGGGGTCGATGGAGGAGAAACGGGTGGCGGCGGGGAGGTAGGTGCGTGCACCATATAGGTATTCGTCGAGAGCGTCTTGCGTCATCAGTTCTTTGCCGCCAAAGAGGTAGGAGTTTGTGGTTGATGCAGCGGTGAGGTTTTTGGGCGCTCTATGTGGAGTGCCGTAGGGGTAGTAGGTGGCGGACTGGACGAGGGTGCCGTCGGCGCGGATGACGGCGATGTTGCTGCCGAGGTAGTCGGTGACGTAGTAGTGGGTGACGAGGTTGGCGTCGAAGTAGCCGCCGGCAAAGCGCAGCATCTCCAGCGTGTCGGCGGCGGAGTTACCGGCGCCGCCGCGCAAGACGTGGCCATCGCCGCTGTACGCACGCAGGGACGTGCGACGCGTGCGCCCTGCAATCTGTCCTGCCGCCGGCGGTGTCACCGCCGTCTCATACGATGTGTACAGATGATTGCCCAGCCCGTCCCAATACAGATAATGTCGGTGTCCGCCCTCGAGGTCGTACTGCATCGGATGTCCATCGGCGTTCCACAAGCATCGCAATACTCCGCGCGAAGTGTCACGCACGAGGTCGCCGGCAGCATTGTACGTCATATCAAAGCCGCCGTTGCAATGCAAGCCCGCGATACCGTCAAACGGCAACGCCGGCGACCAGACAGACAGCGACGATACACGGTTGCCGCCATCGTATGTATAAGTCAGAGATTCCAACTCGCCGAAGGTCTCAACGTTCTCCGTGCGGTCGATAACGCCGTTGCGCATGATGTCTGTGATGTTTCCCCGCGAGTCATAAGCATACGACACCGTGAAATCCGCACTGCTGCCCTCGCCGGGCGAGAACAATGCGTCAGACAGACGGTTCATATTGTCATACTGATAGCTATAAGCGCCCTCGGCCCATACACGCCGCGCAACGTTGCCGTTGAAACACGGCGCATACTCCAAAGCATAGCTCACGGTTTTGCCCGAAGACATAGCCGTGCTCTGCGACACAATCCAGCCATGCACATCATAGCCGTAGCTCGTCACCGCCGCTCCAGAACCGTGATTGACACGCGCCAAGCGACCTATAGCGTCATACTCGCGAGTCAGCGAAGCCTCAGCCCACGATGACGGCGATATCGCAGAGCCCGGCAGAGATGCCAACGACGAAGAAGACGCCAACGAGATAAGAGTAGTGTCCATCCTGAGAGCCTTGCTCACCCTGACTACAGACGACACCAAGCGACCGCAGCGGTCATGGGTGTAAACCTTCTCCATATCGCCGAGACCGCTACCCGGAGGATACGAGAACGTCTGCCGTGCGAGCGAGCCGTCATAATTATATACCGACGAACGCCGCCCACGGTTGAAGCCCGTGGCATAACGCTGTATCTCGCGCCCCACACCATCATAATAATACACCTCGTGCCCCGCACCCGTGTACATACCCGTCAGCAGCCCCTTGGCAAAGGCATACGCCGGGGCGGCGGCGGTTGCCTCGAAGGCGAAGGCCGCGCCGAGGCCGCGCACGGAGACAAAATCATAACCATCATAATACTTAGCCCACACCACATCCCCGGGCCATGCCATCGGGACGGGCGATAGGGCGTAGCCGCCACGGTCGTATTCGTCAGCAGCCGTCGTCAGCGAGGCCGTGCGGCATACCGATGCAAATTCCGTTATCTCACTATCCATCATGCCGCAGCAATACTTGGCCACCTGCCGTCCGCAGCAGTCATAGGCAAACAAATGCCAGGTGTCGCCCACGAGCCGTCCGTCACGCTCGGCAACGATGCGCCCTGCCGGATCATAACGATACTCGGCGACAGCTGCGCCGGGTAACTTCTTGGCGATGAGGCGACCGCGATCGTCATAATCATACCAATATGCCAACCGCTCCATACAATCGTCACTGCGACTCATCGTGCCCTTTATCGAGAGACCCGGAGGCAGAACATATCGCAAACAACCATAGCCGTCATAGACAAAATCAGTAGCTGCACTACCGATGACTTTGCGCACCACCAATCCGCGCAAGTCAGTGAACTCGCGCACCGTGACCCCGTCCTCATCGACACTTTCGCTGACAGAGAGCACCCCCGGCGAATAATCTCCCGCGAGACGCACACCGCCACCCTCTATGACATATCGCGGGCAGCGATACACCCCGGCATCTCCGGCGAGTACGCGCTGTCGCACAGCCTTGCCGCCACTGTGCCAGGCATCGCCGGCATTTGTCGTGGCGCAGACTATGCCGCGCGGCGAAGGTTCATACTCTACTTCGACATACGGGTGGGTGTCATCGTGGAATGCAGCCGCAGATGCCGCCAGCTCCCCGATGCCGAGAGCGACGTCTGCAGCCGGTGCCGGCGCATACCGCCGCCACACGCGTCCCATGGCGTCAAAAGTCACGGCACTTGCCGTATAGCCATAACTCAATTCTGTAAACGTGGCAAAAATGCGTCCCAATCCATCGGCACGGCTCACCACAGAATGACAAGACATCGGCGATGTATACCTGTAAGACGTGACGCGGTTGTCTCCGTCTTGGCTTATGCGGTATGAGTGACGTGTGCGGATGCGCCCGTTGGTCTTTTCCTCGATGAGGCGGCCCTCATCGTCGTATATATATGTGCTTATTGTGCCATTGGGAGCGGTAAGGCTGCTGACTCCCACCAGCGGCTTCCATCGCGCCGTGGACGTCAGCGTGCCGCCGAGTGTCTGCGACAGCGGATAGCGGTTGAGCGCGTCCCACGTCCACGTTGTGGTGATGCCGTCCTCGCCGGTCTTGGATATCAGGCGTCCGCCGCTGTTGTAGTCATAGCTTGCCGGTGTCCACGACACAGCACCGCGCTTCAATGTTATCGATGATACCAGAGGCATACCCTCACGCACCGTGATATTGTTTGTGAAGCCCTGTGTGCAGCCGCCAAAAGTCTCAGTGGCGGACAGGAGCAAGCCTTTGGCACCCGTGGCGACAACTGTGGGGTCGCCGCCCACGGCGCTCATGGCGTAAGCCATCGCCGTCACAGCCTGCCGCGTGCCGTCTGAAAGGGTCTTAGTTGCCACCAGCGATGTGCCGGGTTCGTATGTATAACTTTCGGTGCGCACGATTTCGCCCGTAGGCGTGTATTGAGTGACAACAGACCGCGAGGGACGCTCGCCGACGAGCGTCAGCGAACTCAGTATGGCATCGAACCACGAATAATCCGAGCGCCGTACGCCTATGGGAATTGCCTGATCGCGGATGCCGTATTCGGGCTTCATCTGCCACGAGGGATACCCCAGCCACATGTTCTCGCGCTCGCCGAAATCGGGGCTGAACTCTGTTTCGAGGACAACGGTCCTGCGCCTCACGGCGACATAATTGCGGCTGTTGCCGTAAACGAGGCTATAGCTGTTGTCGGTACGTTCCACGAGTTCATAGCCGCCGGATGCGGATTTATACCGCTCGACGCGCACCTGTTGCGGTCCTTTGGAAAAATAATTGCGCGGATGACCGCAAAAGCCTTTGAGGCCGTCATCGCTGATGGCGTTCGGTTCGATGATGTTTTCAAAGCAATACACACTCTTGCCCTCGGTCTCAATCTCCTCTACACGCCCGTACCACAAAGGCACCTCGCCGCCATGTCCCTCTAAGTAGCCGGAAGTGCGGTTTATGGTCATAATCTTGTCGATGAATATGTCGGGCTGAAAGCCGTTACAGCGGCACTCGGGAACGTCGACGACATCAATGAAAGTACCCAACGTCGGCAGAGCCACAACATTGGCTTTGCCCGAAGCGTTCGCGCCATAGACGTAGCGGCGCACGCGCGGCGCGGCGTCGAGGCTGTCCGTACCGATAGAGATGTATTTCACACGAAGGCCGCCGCCGTATGTGAGTTGCGGCTCATTGATATACTGCGATATACTACCGGGCGAGGGGCGGTGGTCAAAGGTATGGGGTTCGTAGAACCATCGTATGCAGCCGCCGGTGGGCAAAATAGCGCTTTCGAGCATATTTGCGCGCATGGCGAGAGTATCGACAGAGCGATCGGCGCCACGTATTTCAAACACTCGCGGAAACGCCAAATCACCACCGGCACGCGTCACCGATACCGTCGGCGACAAACAAAAATCATTATACTTGCCGTTATAATATCCCCACCAATCCATACCGCCGCCGTGAGTGAATCGCCCTCGGTTGTAAACAAACGAATACCGACCCTCGCCACCGACGGTGACTTCATCGAGGAGCATCGAACTCTGCCTGCCGCGAGTCAGTTCTGCGCGGTGCACGACACTGTCGCCCCAATACACTGTCAACGAATCAAGCATATAAAACCCTGCCGGCGAGGAATAGCTCAGCGTCACCCTGCCGCCGGGGAATGTAATTTGAGACAGCGCGGCACTGCCAAATGTTCTGTTGTTTTTTGTGCGCTCACCGTCTGTGGGTTCGTTCTGCTCGATGAATTGCGGACTCTCACAGCCGTAAATCACGCTTTTTGGACCGAAGAAACTCTGTCCGTGGGCAATGTGATGAAAAGCAAACCACGAGAAGTCTATTTGCTCGCCGGTGGTGAGCGACAACGACGTGAGCAGCCACTCCGTGCGGTTTATGCGCTCATCGGTGTACTCACCGGGAGTGGAGAATATATACACGCGTCCCCGAGGGTCGGTTACGCGTATTGCTTGCAAGGCTCTGTCGGCGGTTATGGTGTACTCGTCACAGCCCACGCCGTGAAACGCCCCAGACTCCCAATCGCGAACGAGGGTCAGTGTGGCATCGAGCAGATAAACCGTATAAATGTCATGCTCGGCATCATAACGCGTCAAGGAGTCGTGCGTAGCCGCGCTTGTCGCCTTGGCGTCCATCACCACCGAGCGAAAATCGGTCACATAATCATTAGTCATATCCGTGCCGCGAGGACGGAACAACTCGTCGGGACGCCCCATGATTTGGCGCGAGACGCGCAACGCCGGCGACAATATCCAGCCATAACCCACGGGCTGAGGGTCATCGTCGACGCGTATGCCGTTTGAACGATAATGCAGCGACAGCGGTATCGACACATCGCCGACACTCAGCGTGTAGAGTGGCACGTCAAACTCACAAGCCCCCGTGAGCATAGCCGGTGCCGGCATCTCAGCCTGACGAATGGCGCGCGCCTGCGGACTCTCGGGCCACACCCCGCTCTCCTGCCACGGCACCGATACCTCGCCGTGCGCGACCGCCACCGCGACCGCCACACACGCCAAAAACACAAGCCACCTTCTACCGCTCATAGTCTACACTCTATTTAAATTTTATTCAAACTTCATTCAGTGGAACTTTCAAGGGACAACGATATATAATCTGTTTACGACCGCAGGTGTATCGGAGCAATTTATGCCGACCATATAACGACCTGACGGCAATGACGGCAGATCTGTCAACACTATATCTTGTTCTTCTTCAATGCCGTTAATATGAATTGTCTTGCTGTAATATGGTATGCCGTCAAGACTGCTAACGCCTATGGCGATGGCCAAATCCATACGCGAATTTAATATAATATGGAGACTTCCGGCGGCATAGTATGCCCGGGCGTTATTAATTACTGACTCAATATCCCTAAAATTATCCTTTGGGCGCGCCAGTGCTTTAATATCGTCAGAAGCGAGAGTATATAGCGAAGACGCGGCATCAATCTCACTGCCATCGATGGCAGATCGCGAAGACGTATTTGTTTGCACGGCAATCGGCATAGAATAGTTGTCAGACACATACCAACGATAACGAGTTACCGTGTAGATTTCGAGACTGTCGCGAACCGCATCCGGGAGTGACGAAAACGCTTTACCTGAGATGTCGGCAGTATATCGGCGAGATTCTATCGTTAGTAATGCGTCAAGGCTGTCCGGTCCTAACACTATTATGCCGGGTTGAGGCCGGGTTGTACAATAAATGCCCTTCTCAACGATATACATATTGTTGCAATAACGACCATGAGCCGAATAATCACGAATATTTTTTTCACGACTATGTGCGCCGGACAAGCTCAACGATGCCGCACAATCGCCGAAAGGCAGCAAGGCCGATGTATAGCAAAGAGTGTCAACCCGGATATGCATTTCAGATGTCTCTTCGCCAATCCAAATCAAGTTGGAGCCATCAACAAGATAGCGCATACGCCGTCCGTCGATAATCTCGGATATAATAGTACGAACACTATCTCCGTCGTGCACGGATGTTGCGACATATCGCGGAGCAAGATTTAACCCGGCCTTGTCCAAGGTCGACACGTCAGACAAATTCCACAGCGAGGAACGTTCAGGCTCATGCAGCCCCACTCCATGGCACACGAACCGACTTGCGGCGACACTCGGTGATGCCCACCCATAAAACGTCATGAGCGTCAGCATAATCGTAAACAAGTATCGTGAATATGGCATACCGGTGAAAGGTGACATTAAGATATTATCAAAACAATCATAAGGCGCTGATTGATGTGGAACTATCACACATTGCAAATGTACCGACACTTTTTTATTCACAGCAACCGCTTACTGTTAAAAATATTTAACAAAAGAGGCGCAAGCAATTAATCTATCGGACAGCAATAATGAAATACCACGAATTATAATAATGAGAACGATGACATGCGCATATACCTTGCCATCGTTCCCATTATTATTCCCATAGCTCCCATTACTCCCGGGAGCCGGGCGTTCCGGGCTTTCAGATTCCGGTCAGCGACCGAATGATTTCCGGAATATCCTTATTGTTGTTGAGCGCCTTGAAGCGGCAGGCGCCGACACCGACAGCGAAGACGGGTACGGGATTGCCTGTATGGCTGGTGGTGGTAAAACCGAAGCCGGTCTGTCCGTTAAGATGACGGAATACATCGACGGCAAACGAATTGAAGCTGGCGTATAGGGTCTCCTGGTCGGCCGAATTGCGTTGGGTGAAGCAGGCCTCAAATTTGTCGCGTAGGGCTTGTTCCTGCTCGGCGGATACAGGCACTACGGTAAACAATCCGAGGTTGTCTGTCAAATATTCCTTCATATCATCCCAGAGAAAGATGCGACGGCTTTTGAGAATACCCTTGCAATAAGCCGAAAACTCTTCCTTAGACACACGCTGACTGTCAATGTATCCGGGCTTGGCATCGTAGTGCAGCACGCTGTTGCCCAAGGTCATACCACCGGTATCGTGGTCGGCGGTAATGACAATAAGTGTCTCGTCGGGATGCTGAAGGTAGAAGTCGTAAGCTACGCGTATAGCTTGATCGAAATTGATAATTTCCTTGATAGCGGCGCCGCCGTCATTGCCGTGCAACGCGTGGTCGATATTGCCGCCCTCGACCATCATAAAGAACGGGCGTCCGGGCTGAGCTGCCGTACCTTGCACATATTCAAGGCCGGCGCCGGTCATTGCCGGGAGGTTCAGCGCCCCTGCCACGGAGTCTATGGTATAGCTGACGTTGTTGGTTTCGCCCACATTCTCGGGCGACAGGAGCAGCACGCGGCTGCCGGGCGTGGCGGCAGGCAAGGCATCAAGACCGCGAGCTATGGTGACTCCGGCAGCGGCAAAGCGATCAAGCACATCAGTGGCCTTGCCTTCTTTGTCCTTGAGTCCGCGCAGTCCGGCACCCGCGATGAAGTCGTAGCCGCAAGCGGCGGCATCACAGTCTATCTGATAGTACATACTGCGGTGAGGCACATGTGTATAGAACGCGCCGGGCGTAGCATCATCGGGCGCAACGGAGGTTATAATTCCTACACCCCACCCCTTATCCTTAAGTTGACGCGCCACGGAGGTCACGGCCACGGTGTCGGGGCTCATGCCGAGCATCCCGTTCTTGGTCTTGACGCCGGCCGAAAGAGCCGTGCCGGCGGCGGCACTATCCGTCACCGGCGACGAAGCCGAGTAGGTCTGACACCACGACACCACCGGAAAAGTGGACATCAGCAAGGTGTCTGTCGGATGTACCATACGTTGATAGGCCAATGTGGACATCACCGGGCCCATGCCCATGCCGTCACCAATAAAGAGGAATACATACTTGGGGGCAGCCGGGGCGCCGCAACAAGACGCCGAGGCGGTTGCCGAAGCGGAGAGGCCGATGAAAGCCATAGCCGCAGCGATAATCAAGTGTTTGGTTTTCATAATTTTGTATCTTGTGTGTTTATTCTTTCTTGTATATCTTGTTTTGAGATGTGTATCTACCAAATCTTATACATTGCAAAATCATCGCGACTCGGGCGCATCGCCAAGTGCCGTAATAGCGTCCATGATGTGTCGGTCGTTGCTCAGTCTCGGCACCTTGCGTTGGCCGCCGAGTTTGCCCGTTGAAGCCAGCCAGCGCTCAAACAGTCCCGGCGCGGCCACGGTGATGGACAGTCGGCCCAGGAAGATATTGCCCGAGCGCTTGGCATCGTAATCGCTGTTGACGCTGCGCAATGCATCATCGAGGCGTTGGGCGAAGTCCTCGAGGTCGCGCGGCGGGACATTCCATTCAATCAGCCATTGATGGCGGCCGCGATGGCCGCTGTCGGCAAAAACGGGTGCAACGGTGTAGTCGCGCACGCCGGCGCCGGTGGCGGCGCAGGCCGCAGCCAAGGCCGCATCGGTATTATGTACCATTACTTCTTCGCCGAAAGCGTTGATATAATGAGCTGTACGCCCGGCTATGGCAATGCGCAGAGGGTCAATGGAGGTGACACACACTGTATCGCCTATGCGGTAGCGCCACAGGCCGTTGGCGGCAGTGATAACCATAGCATAGGTCTTCCCGGCCTCGACTTGCCAAGCGGTCAACGATGGTGGAAACGGATCATCACAATGTTCTAACGGAACAAATTCGTAGAAGACTCCGGCGTCAAGCAGCAGAAGCATACCTTTGTCGTGCTCGCGCAAGTCCTGCACGGCAAAGAAACCTTCGCTGGCATTATATGTCTCCTGATAGCGCATACGGATGCCGTCACACAGGCGATCATACTCGTCGCGATACGGAGCCATGGAGATGCCTCCATGAAAAAACACTTCGAGATTGGGCCAAACATCGTGGATGGTCTCGGCGCCGGGTACTGATTTTATAACCTCCTTGATGACGGTCATAAACCACGACGGCACACCGGATATATTGGTGACATTAGCGCCACGGGCGGCACGCACCAAGGCCGGCACTTTGAGCGTCCAGTCTTCCATGAGGGCGACATGTTTCGACGGCACGCGCACAAGATTGACCACGGGATTGATATCATCTATGAGGTTGGCGCTGAGGTCTCCGACCTTGACACCGCGCGCTGCCGGCCGGTCAAGGGTGTTGGCAAAACTGCCGCCGAGAATAAATCCCTTACCGGAAAACATCCGGCTGTCGGGGTATAACGCCAAGTAATGGGCTACAGCATCAGTGGCGCCGCGATAATGGTTCAGACGCAAACTGTCATTGCTGATAGGTATGTACTTGCTGCGTCCGTCACCGGTGCCTGAGGACTGGGCATAGCGGCGCACTTTGCCGGGCCACAAGATATTGCTCTGTCCGTCAATCATGCGCAGCACCATCGGACGTATGTCGGCATAAGCCACCGTGGGTACGGCCCGGCGGAAAACGTCGGCATCATCGGTAGATACTATGCGGCCGCGGCCGTACTCGGTGACGGCGCCACGGCGTGTCAGCCATGCCAATACGCGGCGTTGTGCCTTTTCGATGCCGTCGCCGCGCCAGGTGCGAGCGGCGCGTACGCGCTGCATCATCAAGGCGCGCGCCATGGGTGTGAAGTTTATCATTTCTTGTCTTTATTTTCTACCTGAGCAACTGTGCCGTCAATATTTCGAGACATCACTCCGCGAGATGCGGCAGTCTGCGCCGTCACACTCCGTGGCGTCGTGTCTTTGACATCCAAAGCACGCAGCACGGCCATACGTATGCGCCGAGCGGACACATCATCGCCACGCAACAAGCGCAGCACCAGACGTATGTAGCGGTCCTTATTGGCGAGACCGCACAATGTGGCTACGCCACAATCGGCCAGCATGGGCTTATGATTGAACACGCGCAACACCGACAAATAGTCGCCCTGCGATATATATCCGCGAAACTCGCGGCACAGGCTTTCGTAAATGGCGCGCGGGTTGAGTTCCTCGGGCAGGGAGGCCAAATGCTTTTGCAAGGCATTGATGTTGTTAAATTTGCCATCTATGCGATATTCGACAAGCCGCTTGACGCGATGCCGGGTATGCTCCAATGCCTGCGCATTGGCCATGTGCTTGAATTCGCCGAGGATGTACGCCCTGACCTTTTGGACGATGGCACCGGCATTCTTGCCGCACGCCTCGGCGGCGGCGGCCACCACCTCCGGCAGCAGAAACATGTTTTCAATTTCGGCCACAGCCGGAACGTTGATATTGCGGCTGCGCAGATACTCGATTTCGCGGTCGTCGCGGCGGTCGCGATCAACGATGCCCATGGCGGTCAAATGATGGAAGTCGCTGAGGGTGTTGAAGGTACGCGTGGCCTCAATGACACGATCGCAACTACCCAAGGGTTTGACCGCATACTCCCTGAATATAAGGCTATACAGACGATAATCGATGCTGTGTATCACATCGCCTTCCACGAAGAGCACGGGCTTGCGCTCGCCCACGATGGCGGCATAGATGTCGGGAGTGACGGCACCGCGAGGCATTATGTCATAGTCCCAACATTTTTGCCCGGCGTCATACGACCGCACCCACAGCACCTCGGCGTCCAAACGCGAAGACGCAAAGTCAAGATCATGCGTCACATACACCATACGACAGTCGGGGCGCAATTCCTCGATGCGGTTCCACAAACTTTGCATGGTGGTGGGATGCAGGAACATCTCTGGGCTGTCGATAACGATATTGGCATCCTTGGGCGCATACAGCACGGCGGAGGCATAGTACAGGACCACGCGCTCACCGTCAGACAGGCGAAAAGCCCTGTATGTGTCGTTGCTGTCGCGACGGCTGAAGCGTATGCGGCCACCGCTAACGAACATGTTGCTGCCGGGAAATATGGCTTTCCACAGCTCGAAGACGGTATCAAGACGCGTGGACGGAGGCAGCGACGCGGTCTTGCCGGCATGGCGGGCGATTTTGTAGTCAAGCAGGCTCACCAGCTCATCCCCCATAAGCAGCGAGAGCAGACGCTCCAGTCGACATTGGGGGCGCTCCTGCTCGGCCACGGGGACAATAGAATCGGCCACCAGAGCGTCTATGGCGTTGTGTTCGGCATCGAGACTGCGAACGGCGTATAGCGCGTCTATGGCGTTGAGACGGAAGGCTTTATTGTCCGGGTCGGCGCACATAGCGTCCGTAAAGCGGGTTTTGCCGGCGCCGTTGGCGCCTATGACGACCAGACGCCTACTATCGCCCGAAGGCTTGGGCGCCGGCTTACGTTTGCTTGCAGGCAGTATCAACGGTTTCATCGCGGAGTGAGTGTTATCAGCGGCACAAGCATCTCTTCCATAGAGATGCCGCCATGCTGGAAGGTGTCTGTATAGTAGGATACGTAGTGATTGTAGTTGTTGGGATAGGCAAAGAAGTCGCGCCCGCCGGCAAAGACGTAGGTGGACGAGACATTGGGCGAGGGCAATCCGAAACGCGCGGGCTGCTTGATTTCATAGACCTGGCGCGGGTTATACCCGAGGTTTTTGCCTACTTTGTAGCGCAGATTGGTATTGGTATTCTTGTCGCCGACGACCTTGACGGGATTATTGACTCGAATGGTTCCGTGGTCGGTGGTGAGCACAATCTTGAACCCGGCGGCGGCAATGCTGCGGAACATATCTATGACCGTCGAGTGACGGAACCACGAGCTCGTCAGGCTGCGATAGGCGGCGTTGGTGGAAGCCAATTCGCGTATCATCTTGCTCTCGGTACGGGCATGCGACAGCATATCTATAAAGTTGAGCACTATGATATTGAGGTCGTTGTGAAACAGATTGGCGAAGTCGCGCAACAGTTTTTCTCCGGCCACCGAGTCATTGATTTTGTTGTAGCTGAATTTGTAAGGCAGTCGATAGCGCTGAAGCATGGTCTGCACCAGTGCCGATTCGTTAACGTTTTTACCCTCCTCAGACTCTTCATCGACCCATAGCTCGGGGAACATCTTGGCGATCTGGGCCGGCATCAACCCGGAGAATACGGCGTTACGCGCATACTGGGTGGCAGTGGGTAGTATCGAGGTATACAGGTCTTCGTCAATGGTGAACATCTCGGCCAGTATGGGCTTGACGGCCAGCCATTGATCCAGACGGAAGTTGTCAATAAGTATAAAGAACACTTTGTCGCCGCCGCGCAGCATCGGGAACACCTTGGAGGGCAGCACCCTGGGACTGAGTAGCGGCGTATGGGTGTTGTCGCTGTCAATAGTGCCGTCGGGCAATATCCAACGCTCGTAATTGCGGCGTATGTATTTATTGAAAGCTGTATTGGCCTCGGACATTTGCATCTCGAGCATGGAGTGCATATCCGTCGCCGAATCGGACAATTCCATTTCCCAGAACACCAGACGCCGATACAGATCCATCCAATCGGAAATGCCGGAGGCGTCGTTGATGGCCATAGACAGCCTTCCGAACTCATGACGATAGTCGGCAGCAGCCGTTTCGCTGACCAGACGGTCGCTGTGCAAGTGCTTTTTCAGCGCTATGAGTATCTGATTAGGATTGACCGGCTTGATGAGGTAATCGGCGATTTTATTACCTACGGCCTGATTCATAATATTTTCCTCTTCGCTCTTAGTGATCATTATCACCGGTATGTGCGGCTGGCTTTGCTTGATGGCCGCGAGAGTCTCGAGGCCAGTCAGACCCGGCATATTCTCGTCGAGTATAATCAAATCGAAATGTCGCGTAGCGCACATATCCAAGGCATCGCGCCCGCTCATAGCCGTGGCCACGTCATAGCCTTTGCGCTCGAGGAATAGCAGGTGCGGTTTCAGGAGGTCTATTTCATCGTCCGCCCATAGTATCGAGTGTCGTTGTTGTGTTGTGTCTGCCATAGTGTGTACGTGAGGAGGTGTGTATGTCAATTAAGAAGTGGGTCGTCTTCATCGCCCTCGCTGCCGGGGTCATACGCTGGGCGCGGCTTCGGCTTGGGCGCGGGCTTCGGCTTTTCCGCCGGCTTGGTTGTCGGCTTCGGCCCGGTCGCAGGTGTGGTCTCCGGTTTCGGCTCTGCCGCGGGCTTTGCTTCCGGCTCTGCCACAGGTGCGGGAGCCGGGGTGGCTGTCGGAGCAGGCTCGGCGGCAGGCTTCTCCGGCTCGGAGTTCTCCGAATTTTCAGTGCTCTCAGTATTCTCCGAAGGCGTCGGCACTGCCTCTGAGCTCTCCGCCGTTGCAGGTTCTGATGCGGCCGCTGATGCTTCGGCTTCGGCCTCGGGCAGCGTCTGTATCTCGTGATAAGGCAGCAGTCCCGATTGGGCGTCCTGATAGTTTTGTTCTTGCAGGAAGCGGAAGTAGTCATCAAGTGTGCCGCCGCTTTGCAGCAGGGCATCGAAATTGCTCCGACTTATGGGCACGGGGCGCACGCCGTCGGGCAGGCGGAATTCCGTGGAGGCGGCCATAACGCGGCGATAGTGGTTGAGCTCTCCGAGATTTTCAAAGGGCCCGATGACAATCATGCCAAGACGGCCGAAGTTCATTTGCTCGAGGTCAAAGTCTTTAACCACAAAACTGCGGAAGTTGTGGCGTGCAATGTCAAAGAGCAAACGATTGGAGGATACCGCATCGGTGGGGAAAACCATCACTAATACTTGCGGGTCGGACTCGTTGAGTGTAAAGTTGATGGCGGCTTTCTCGCCGGCGGTGGTGTCGTTGGTCAAGCTGATATCCCAAAGCATTCCGCGCATATTGGTGCCGCCGCCCGTATGCAGCTGACGCCCGGCAGCCATACCCTTGAGCCATGCCGAGGCGATGGGCGCGACATCCGTATCAGGATAGCGCTCGAGCATCGTGCGCAGCGTGGCGTTGAATTGTTCGGGGTTGTTCTCGGTGACGTATGCTAAGGCGTCCAGGAACATGAACTTTGGCATGAGCTTGCTCATGGGGAATTCGTCGGCCATGCGCTGATAGCCGCTGTGCACAGCCTCGTTGTTGTTTGCCATATAGGCCTCGTAGGTGTCCTCGTAAATTTTTTCCTGAACGGCATCCATTTGCCGCAGGTTGTTGATATAGTCCGGGTTACGTAGAGCCTCTCCATACTTGCTGTCCCTGAAACCATTCACTATCATCTGTCGGTAGCGCTCGGCCATACTATCGTTGCCGGTGCGCACAAACATCAGATAGATATTGTAATACGTCTCCAAACGATACACATTGTCGGGATAATCCACGAGCAAGCGGTCAAACTCCTCCATGGCCGCGTCAAAGTCATTAAGTTTGTCCTTGAGGATGACACCCATATTGAACAGGCCTTCTTGTATGACGTCATGCGCCACCGCCTTGTCCGCATCACTGAATGGTATCTGCTTGAGATAATACTCGCGATAATGCGGATTCTCGGCTTTTTCCTGCTTCTCTTTTTCCTCGGGCGATATGGTATCCACCGGATTCTCGGCTACATCTCCGCTGTCCTCGTCTGTGGCGCTACTGCTGTCAAAGTCGCTCATAGCGAAGGATGTCTTGTTGCGGCGACGCCAATTGTCCTCGAGCTTGCGTGCACCCCAACGGCGTTGGAATTCGGTCTTACCGGCGTTGCGCGTAGCCGTATTGTAGAAGTACCAACTATCATCGGTATTCAGCGTATAGGTTTGAGGCGCCGAAGACTGCCCCATATACGGGTCGTTGCCGGACTCTTGCTTGGCCTTGAATTCCTCGCGGCGTGCCGCATCGGCTTCTTCCTTCTCTTTCTTCGTCAATTCGGCGATAATGCGGTCGATGATTGCATTACGCTGATTTTCGTCCATAGCCGCCAGTCGCAGCAGACTGTCTTGGAGGTTGACATTCTGGCTGTATACGGCCAGCTCGTCCAGCACGTCGGAGCGACGTTTGAGCGTGTCCAGTCCGGGGAAGTTGTCCGGCAATTGCGGCACCGCTTCCGAGTAGCACGGCTGAGCCAGCTCGTACTTGTGCTGCTTGTAGTACAGCCCGCCGAGTTTCACTTGCGCCAAAGCCTTGTCTATGCCGTTACGCGTAGATTTCTCGGCCGCCAAGATATAATTGGCTTCGGCACGCACGGTGTCTCCGCGGCTCAAGTACAAGTTGCCTATGGCATAGTATATCTGATCGAGGTATTCCTTATTGCGGTCATAACGCGTCATACGACGCAGAGCCTTCACTTCGGGCTCGATATTGCTGCCGGTATATACTTCCGACTGCTTGATACGTGCATTGAACCGCGTGCGATATGTGGCATTGGACGCCCCTCCGGCTTTGCCGAAGGCGGTATATGCCTCGGCTTTACGGTCAAGGCGGCTGAGCACCTGACCCAGGAGGAACCATAATCGGGTCTTCTGCGCTCCGGAAGAGTGCTTAATGGCCAGACGCAGCGGCTCGACAGCCTCGGCATAATTATGCCGACGGATATTCAGCTCGGCCAAATCCAGATTGTAGAGGCCCGTAACCTTGCCGTCGGTAATCTCGTCGGGCTTGATGCGAACGATGATAGCCTCGGCCTCGTACAGCCAGTCCATGGCCAAATATGACCGCGCCTGCCACAATTGAGCCTCGGTCACGGTCTTGGGCAGCCACCAAAAATGCTTGGAAATATAGAAGAACGTGGAAGCCGCTCCGGAGAAGTCTCCGTTCATATACTGACCGCGGCCCATCATCAGCCACGCATTGTGCAGAAAGGGATTATACTCTTCGCGGCGCATCCATTTCTTATATTCGGGGTCATTACGCTTACCCGAAGATTTGGGCGGCTTCTTGGTAATCGAGCGCAACTGTATGGCCTTCTGAGCCTTCTCTATGGACCGATTGAAATCCCCGGAAGGCTGCGGAGCCTTGGGGTTTTGCTTGGCCTCGGCGGGATGTGCATAGATGATGTCCGTGTAATCATCCTCGTAGGCTTTCTCCATCTCCTCGAGGGTCTCTACATAATGGCGGTCACCGTTGTAGTAGATGTTGTATCGAGTGATGAAGGCTGTGTATTGGCGAGCCGCCGCAGTATTCTTCTTGCGAGCATTGCACGACACAAGCGCACCCACGGCCACAAGGACCGCGACTGCCGCGATGATAGTGCGTATGCTGCGTCGTCTCGCCATTGTCGTATTATTTTATAACGTGTTTTTTGTCTCTTTATTATTCTTGGTGGGGTCTTCGGGATAGGAAATGCGACTGTGATATATGGTGGCCAGTCGGCGTGCAAAGCTATCCTTGATGATGCGGACATCGCGGAAACTCAGCGGCGAGTCGTTGTGCAGGCCGTCGGCAATCTGTCCGTCAATGATTATGTCCACCAATTCGCGTATGGACTTTGGCGTATTGTCGCGCAAGCTGCGAGATGCAGCTTCCACACTGTCGGCCATCATCAGCACCGAAGCCTCGCGCGTCTTGGGGTTGGGCCCCGGATAGGTAAACGGAGCCGGATCTACGTCCTCGCCGGGATGTTCCTGACAATAAGTGAAGTAGAAGTACTTAGCTTTGCCGGTGCCGTGGTGCTGGCTGATGAAATCGCGTATGACCGCAGGAATTCCGGCACGCTCGGCGCGGCGCAGTCCATCGGAGACGTGGTTAATGATGATTTCGGCGCTCTTCTTGGGATCGAGGCCGTCATGCGGATTGACACCGTGCTGATTTTCAGTAAAGAACATGGGATTGGACAGCTTACCTATGTCGTGGTAGAGGGCGCCGGCACGTGTCAACATCGGATTGGCGCCTATACGCTGGGCGGCGTCTCCGGCCAGATTGCTCACGGCTATGGAGTGCTGGAAGGTGCCGGGACATTCGTCCGAGAGCTGTCGCAGCAGCGGAGCGTTGACATCGGCCAGTTCGACAAGTGTAACATTGGACACGAAGCCAAAGAGTCGCTCAACGGCGCTCATCAGCACATAGGCCATGGAGGCAAGTAGTGCATACGCGCCGAGAATGGCCACCATGCGCCACGAGAAGTATTGCAACGATCCTTGAGAGAGCAATTGCAGCGTGATATAGGCCACCAACAACGCGCCCAGTACGTAGAAGGACGCACGCAGCAATTGGGAACGGCGCGAGAGCTGGCGCAGCGAGTAGACGGCGGCGCATATCGCTACAATCTGTAGTGTGATGTATTGTAGCGGCACTTCGGTGATACCGGCGCACAACAGTGTCAGCACGGCTCCGGTCATCAGTGCCACGCGGCCACTGAAGAATACGAGTACCAGCACCGGCACTATCGCCAACGGCATCAGGTATATGCCTATGCCGGGGATGATATGGTCAAGCATCGCACCCAGCACAAAGAACAGCACTATAAGGCTGAAAACAAACAGCATCGAGCGCATCGACTGACTTATCTTGGGCTCGTATTGCACCAAGTATAGCACCAATGCAGCAAGCATAAAGGCCACGTACAGCGCCTGGCCGCAGGTGTTCATAATACTGTTGCGAGTGTCTTGGCTGCGGTGTTCGGCCGCCGCACGTTCGTAGGCTTTGAGCGTTGCATAGTCTTTGGCGGTGATGACCGTACCGTTGTCTATGATTGTCTGGCCGTTTTGTATGGTATTGCGCGGCACGGTGACGGCGGCGATGTCCTCGTTGAGCAGGCGCTCCGAGTCTTCCCGGTCGTAGATGATATTCGGCACAAGCACGGCGCCGATATTGGCACGTGACAGCAGTGCACGCACTCCCGCTTTATCGGCCACGGAGTCGATGCGGCGGTATAACTGCATGGGAGTGAACAGCGTAGATGTCTCGGTAAGCATCAGCGTGGCGCCGTCCTTGATGCGGAGGCGTCCGCCCACGGCGCCGGCGACCTTGTCCAGCGAATCGGAGACGACACCGGCGGCATAGGCCGAAGTCAATACGCGTCGCACTTCGGCCCTGAATTGTCGCAAAACTACGGCATCGGGCAGGAAGCTAAGGGCTCCGCCGAGAGACCGACTCATACGTGCAACGACCTCATTACCTATCGAATCGACACTTACATCGGCCCGATGAGCCACCGGCACAAAGCGGGCGCGAACGCTGTCGCTCTTGGCACGCACGGTGGCCGAGTCAAGGCTGACGACAAAATCGAAAGGAGCTATCAGTTTGGCGTAGTTCCAGGGCTTGCCTTGCTCGTAGACATAGCGCCGCGTTGATTGATGCGGATAGAAGTATACGATAATGGCCAATGAAACCGCGGCCATCAGTAGCGTTATGATTATATTCTTGCGTGTCACTGTGTTATATTATTTTATGCGAGGAGATTTATGCTTGTCAAGGAGTTGCGATCGGAGGGAGATGCTTTGGTATCGGTCGAGATGTTACATAATGCGCGTGGCTTGAGAGACGTCTTCAATCTTGGAAAGACGATGGCATAAGTCGTTCACGACAGCCACATCACCCACGCGCACCCAAATGTCGCTATGGAAGACTTCGCCCGTGGCCTCAATGTCCAGTTTGCGCAGGTCTATTTCTTTATGCGTTGCTATGGTGGCGGTGATTTCCTGGAGTATGCCGTGGCGGTCAATGCCTTCGACGTGCACGTGCGCCAGGAATTTGCCGGACGAAGCAGCCCAGCGCGTAGTCACTATACGATTGCCGTAACTGGCCTTGAGCACCAAAGCACGGGGGCAATTGAGGGCATGCACAACCACGCGTCCGTCATCGTTGACAAATCCGAGGACTTCGTCGCCCGGTATGGGGCAGCAGCAATCGGCGATATCGAAGTTGCTGCCGTTTTCGTCATATTTCAGTACATAAGTCTGCGATGTGTCCACCGGCTCGGTTTCGGCAAGAGTTGACTCGGCGGCAGGCGCCGACGCCTTATTGCCGTAGCCTACCAGGGACTTGGCCACTGAGGCTATCTTCCCGAGTGTACTGTGGCTCTTGCCCTTGCCGCGAAGCAGCGATACAGCGCTCTGATCGAGCACGAAGCGCCCGTCACCGATTCCCAAGAGCAACTCGTCGCGCGAAGCGGCGCCATAATAAGTCTGCAATTTATTGGTCAACTCCACTTCGAGCGTCATCTCGTTGGCATCAAGAAACTCTTGCAACATCTGACGGCCGCGTGCCATGACCGGCTGGCGATCGCGACGTAAAGCCGCATGGAGACGGCTACGCGCCTTGGCCGTGTTCAGGAAGTTCATCCACGAAGGATCGGGGCGCTGGCTCTGCGAAGTGAGCACTTCCACTTGGTCGCCGCTACTGAGCTTATGCGACAGCGGAACCAGCCTATGATTGACCTTCCCGGCGATGCAATGCAGGCCCAACTCGCTGTGCAGCGTGAAGGCCACGTCCAACACGGTAGCTCCGGCAGGCAGAGTCAAAAGCTCGCCTTTGGGCGTAAATACAACAATTTCCGAGGCAAAAAGGTTGAGTTTCAGCGTATCCAGGAAGTCTATGGCGCTGGGCTCGGGATTATCCAAGATGTCCTTGATGGTGCGCAACCATACGGTCAGCTCGCTTTCCTCTTCGCCCTCTCCCACTTTGTATTTCCAGTGCGCGGCAAAGCCCTTCTCGGCAATCTCATCCATACGCCGACTGCGTATCTGTACTTCAATCCAGTTGCCATCGGGGCCCATAACGGTAAGGTGCAGGGCCTGATAGCCGTTGGCCTTGGGCGTGGCCACCCAGTCACGTGTACGCTCGGGGTGGAGTTTGTACAGATCGGTAATGGCCGAATAGATGCTCCAACATATCGATTTTTCCTTTTCGGGGTCATCGCACTCGAAGACGATACGCATGGCATATAGGTCGTAGACTTCCTTGAAGGGAATGTGCTTGGTCTCCATTTTGCGCCATATCGAGTAGACGCTCTTGAGGCGTGCCTTGGCTTCGTACACCAAGCCCATCTTGTCCAACTTGGCGGCTATGGGCGCTGCAAAATCGCTGTATATCGCGGCACGCGCTGCATCGCTGTCCTTGATTTGCTGGCGTATGCGCTCGTAGGCGGCAGGATGCTCGTACTTGAAGGACAAGTCTTCCAATTCGGTCTTTATGGCAAAAAGGCCGAGACGATGGGCCAACGGCGCATAGATATACAACGTCTCACCGGCAATCTTATACTGCTTGCGCGGAGCCATCGACCCCAACGTACGCATATTGTGCAGGCGGTCAGCCATTTTGATGAGCACCACGCGTATATCCTCGCTCATAGTCAGCAACAATTTGCGGAAATTCTCGGCTTGGGCCGATGCTTTGTCGCCGAAAATACCGCCCGAAATCTTGGTCAGGCCCTCGACTATGCGTGCAATTTTGTCCCCGAAGTGCTGGCGAATATCATCGACGGTGAAGTCCGTATCCTCGACCACATCGTGCAGCAAGGCCGCGCATATAGATGTCGAGCCAAGTCCTATCTCCTGACTCGCAATCTTGGCCACCGCTATGGGGTGCATGATATACGGCTCGCCGCTACGGCGGCGCACCCCGGCGTGGGCACTGCGTGCAAACCGGTAGGCGCGTTCTATGATTTCGACTTTCTTGCGGTGATTACTCGCCAGATAGCCGTTGAGAACATCGCGGAAGGCGTCGTCTATCATCCGGTTCTCTTCCTCAGGGGTCATCTTGGTCGCTTGCGTATTGTCTGCCTGCATATTATCTTCGGGATCGGTGATGCATTTTTGTGTCTGCCACAGGGCGCCGGCACTCGTCCGCGCCTGCTATGGCATTATATCCACAAAATTAAACAAAATCCCCCGCCCGCACAAATATTTCCCGATAATGAGAAAAATAGGCGTTATGAGACCTAAGAGAGTAATGACAATGGAAGCTATGGAAGCTATGAGAACTATGTCATAATTCCACCTTAAGGACCCTAAGGACCCTAAGGACCCTAAAGACCTTAAAGACCTTAAAGTCCCTCAGGTCCCGGCCAAGGCCACCCCGGCGCAGCCCAATTCCACATTCCACATTCGACATTCGACATTATTACCGCCATTGTCGCCAGCGGTCGCAGTGGGCACGCACATGCCCGGACATAGCAGTGTTGCCGTAGCGTATGACGACGGTACGCAGATTGCCCAGGTTGTACTCGGCACGTGCACGTGCCTCATCAGAGAGCATAGCCAACGAAGCCGCTACTTCGCGCTTGTACAGCGCATTGGCGGCAGCACTGTCCTTATTGTCATATTTGTAGAGGAAACCGTAAGGCTTACCGTTTTTGGTCTCATAATCGCCGTAATAATACTCGGACGCCGGGCTGAAGAGCTGTACACCCTCACCGCGCCAGTATTGAGTCAGGAACCAATAGTCCTCAAGCGAATTGTATCGCCCGACGGCATACGCCAGTCGCGCTAGTCCGCGGTCGTCGGCGGCGCGGCCGTGGCGCATTTGCCGCTGCAAAGCCTGCATTCGACGTGCAAAGCGAAGTTTGGCCGACTCTTCGGACTGATCCGCAGCATCAAGTGATGCCGTAATCTTGGCCGGCAAAACGGATGCCCACGACGACGCATAGGCTTGTAGCGGGTCGAGTTTAAGCCATCCTTGCTTGTAGATATTGGTTGTGCGCAAGTATCGGCGGCTGACCTTGGAGAGGTATTCGATGGCTCGGCCATAATTCGCTTCGCGCAAAGCCAGAGTGCCGATAAGCTCGTAGACATAATCGCGGTCGGTACGTGCCTTGCGGCGCAGGAACGTGTACAACGACGTATGGGACTGCATCTTGCCATAGGTGGCGATGAGCTGCTTGCACTTGAGGCTGCCCATAAGCTGGAAAGACAGACATCCGTAGTCTCGCGGATTATAGAATCTTTCGTCGGCTCGTATCTCGGCCATAGATAGCGACAACCCGTCGCACATTTCGAGCTTGTAGTCTTGATACTCCGCGACATAATTATACCACCCGCGCGACTGCGGCTCAAGATTATCGGCATATCCGCTCAGCAATATAGCCGTGGCATAATCGCGCTGTCGCCACAACTGCGGCACCCAATCGGAGTATATGACATTGCGCACACGACGCACCCATTCGCAGGCGTCGGCATTGGCCGGATCGCCCTTAGTCTCCATCCATTTGAGGTCGGCAAGGAGCGAGCTACGGTCGCCGATACGTGCATCGAGTTTCATCTTGTAGGCACGCGCCAATTCGCGCAATTCGTCCGACGAAAAGCGCGAGCACATGGCACGACGCATATATGTACGCGCCGAAGTATTGTCGCCGCGCTCGGCAGCCTCGTAGGCCAGAAGATAATTCCAGTCACCCTTGGTCTTAACCCGAGCATCTTTCAAAGCCTGATGTGCAATCGGGACCATGCGACGCAAAAATTCCGTGTCGTAAGCATTTCGGCGTATGTAGTCCATAATCTGCGGAGCGCCGGGATTGCGCTCTATCATATACTCGACGGGGTCGGCGTCCGCTATCGACCAAATATCTCCCAATCCGGCAAAAATCGAATCGGCACGGTGCACATCGCCAAGTCGGCTCCAGCACCCGGCGACAAAGCGGCGCGACATACGCGAGAACAGGTTATCAGCCGGGATATCCGCAAAAGCCGTTTCGTAATACTGAATGCATCGGTCGTAGCTACGCGCGGCAAACAGCGCCTTAATCACCTGAAAGGCATAGCGATCTTTGAGTACGGTACCTTTATAAGCGTTGCATCGCTCGATGAGCACGGCAAAATCGCCGCCTTCGTTCTCGCAATTCTTTTCGCGCGGATAATACCACGGCGACCGAGTCTTGTTCCACTCGGCATCTATCTGTTTGGCAATGCCCAAAAAGTCGGTAATTTCGCTGTCACGAGTGTTGTGCAGATATATATAGAAGGCATTGTCGATATTGTCCTTTACGCCGTTTACCCAGCCGTTAAAATCCTCGCACGAAGTGCGATACACCACCTCGTTGATATCCGACAGCGGTATGCGCTCGGATGTGAGCGACTGCCACTGCCACAGATTTTCGGCGTGCTCGTAGTCGGACATACTTTTGCATTTCGACGTAGTAAAGAAATCGGGCGTGGGTATTGTCGGATAAAACGGGCCGCAGGCCAAGGCGGAAGCCGCGGCGCACAGCAGCACTAAGGTACTAACGACCGGTCGAAAGTATTTTGTCGATTTCATTTGGCTTGTATTTTGAGAGATTTTCAAAGTCGAGGTGATACAGAATATTTGAGTGGGGACGATTGGACAGGCATTGCTCAATCATACCCTTGACACGTATAATATCGTCGAAAGAGGATGTCTCGGCGCGCACTATATCGCCGGCATATATGACCGTATTGTGATACGGTACATCACGGCGAGCCATATAGACATTGCTTGCCTCGCGGCGTGTAAAGGCCGAAGTGTCCGTCAGTTCGACATTAGCCATAAGCCCTGCAAACCGACGGTCGCGGAATAGCAGTTGCCACGAATAGGTGGGATAAGCCACGTCGAGGTGCAAGTTGTACGATGACAGGCGTTTGAGATAGGGACGCACATCGTCGGCATCGATGATGGAGTTGGCCGCGTCGGGATTGTCAAAGCTGCCGGTATTGTATACCATAAGCACGCCGCGGTCCACTGGCGGCACCTTACGGGCCAGTTGGTGCAGACGTATGGTGGAGCTCAAGTTCCATCCGTATTCCGGCGTTTGAAGAATGCGACGTGTCGAATCACAGAGAGAGAAGAACGAGTTCTCGGTCGAGGGCGTCCAATCGCAATCCAATTGAAGCTCGGAGACGTGGCGCAGCCCGTTGTATTCGCACATATTGCGGACACGCGTTACGATATTCGAGGCCAGTTTGCCTTCATGGCCTTTCATAGCCTTGAGCGCTTCGAGGGTGACATATACCACCGGCACGAATTCGATATCGGCCAAGTCCCCGACCAATCGATTTTGCGGATCGGAAATACGTATCGAGGCATTGGGTATCACTCGATTTTCGATTTTATTGTCGTACGGGTATATGTCGGGTACCACGTCGAACATACGCATATAGACGCGCCCGATTTTGTGCCGGAGCAGCAGGTCGCAGTCAGCGCTATCCGTATTGAAAGTGGTTTTCCAGTAATACACCGCGTTTTTCTCCTGGTGTTCGGGTTGCGGCTGCTCCGGTTTGCCGCACGAAGTTGCGGCAACCGTCAGCGCTGCAATTGCGATTGATAAAAAATGAAACTTCATATAGGTCCTTAAGTTTTCTTTTGACGATGCAAATTTCGGATGAAAAAAACGCCCGGCAAAGCATTACGCCGGGCGTTGTACAAAATATCTTTTTTGCTGTACAAAGTGTTTATCGCCAGACGATGAAATTCACGCTTTTGAAAAATTGACGATAACTACGTCCGCCCAGCACACTATTGCCATTCTCATCCTTATACGAGAACAACGAGTCGCCGCCGACAAGGTATATGGCGTTACGCACGCCTATATCCACCAATGCCTGCGAAAAATCATGGAGGGTGATGCGTTCGACACTGGAGATTACGCAAGCCTTCCCTGAGATTTCGGCCAAAGCCTTGCGCACGGATTTGTTTTTGGGTTTGTTTTCCACGATTTGACCACCCACCACCAGCGGATACTGGCGGAAGAAGTCGCCGCCGCTCACCAAGGCTTGCTCGAACATCGGGGTCGCATCAGCAACACCTATGGTAATTTCGCCGTCAATGATGGAGCAGAACCCGGCCTTGGCCACGCCCTTGCTCAGCAGTTCGCCCTTGATAACGCAGGCACAGACTATCCGCCCATTGTCCTGTCTTATATCCGCCGCCTGAGCAGCCAGCACAATGGTGGTATCCGCCATTGTTTCATATCCGATTTCTAATGCCGGTGTGGCATTTACCGGCGTCATAATCTGTAATGCAATGCCGCCGACAACGGTGTCGCGCACCTGTGTATAGGCCTTGGCCGGGATGCTGTCGTCCACGGCTGTCTGTGTGCGTACCGGCGGTACCGGTTGCACGTACTGCACGGACTCGTCTACGCTGGGGTCATCTTCTTCCGAGGATGCGGAGAAGACAATGGTAGCCACGGCGACCAAGACCGCCACGGCAATCACGACGACAGCGGCTATCCACACGCGCTTCGACGGCTTTCGACGCTCTCCGGCAACCTTGTCGGGTGTCGGAGCTATGACGCGTATCTCGTTGTCACTGATTTCTTTATGTTTATCTTTCATTTTTGCACCTCCTTTTCCACGTATTCCTTGAGTGCCCTGAGGGCATCCTTGGATGCTGACACTTCCTGACGGAAAGTGCGGCAGTCCGACAGAAGCAACTTCTGCCGGGTAGGATTAATAAAAGTGATGTAATCGCGATTGACTATCAGGCTTTTGCCGATGCGTATAAAGCGGTTGTCATTATCATCGAGCATCTCGGCCAAACGCTTTTCGATTTGTCCGAGTTGCATGGTCAGCACAAAGTCCTCGCCGTCCGCCGTGGTGAGGGCGGAGTAATTGCCGTCGGCAGTCACAAATACGACCGCGTCGGCAGGCACACGGAGCACTTCCGTGGATGTATTGAAGACCAAGCGTCCCATTATTGCTTTTTAGCCGTTCAATGATTTAGTTGCGCAAAGATACAATTATTAGGCGATATATCAGCTTCGGCTCCGCGCGAATGTACGAAACCGCCTGCTAACAATACCAAGTGCCCTACCCTTCGGGAAAACGGCGGAGCGTGGAGCGCAATTTGTCCAAAGATGCGCGACGCATGGCACTATGCGCGGTGAGGGCGGCATAACCATCTTCGTCCAATGCCCGCCAGTCGGCAACGGTCATGGACAAAAGTCGTGGATCGGGCGTAAATTCCGGCAATACGGTCAACGCCTCGGCAAATTTGCCGGGAACGGAAGATTCTGTGCATTCCGGATTTCCTACCGGTCTTTCATCATTTCCTCTGCTTTCATCGCTCTCATCATTCTCACAGTTCCCATCATTCCCATAGTTTGCATCAGCGTCTTGGCCGGCGGCGGCCCTGCCGCTTGCCAGCGGACAGGCACGGCGGCATACATCGCACCCGTATAGGGTGTTACCGATAGGGATGTCCGCCGGGATATCGTCATGGCTCTCGATGGTGAGGTAGGATATGCAACGGCGCGCATCGACACTGCCGTCATCGCGCAGAGCGCCCGTGGGACATGCTCGTACACAGCGGCCGCAGCCGAGGCAATGCGGAGTGTCTTCCACCGGGTCGTCCACGGGCAACTGTGCCGTAGTCACTATGGTGGCTATAAAGAAGTTGGCACCCGTTCCGGGAACAATCAGACATCCGTTATCGCCGATGACACCGAGACCGGCACGTACCGCCCAATATCGTTCCATCAGCGGGGCGCTGTCGACGCATACGCGCCATTTGCCGCCGAAGCGCGGACGCAATTGACCGACGACGACCTTGAGACGGCGGCGCAATACGTCATGGTAGTCTTGACCCAGCGCGTAATGCGCAATATATGGCACCCCCTCGGCCAAGGGGACATTGTCTTGATATGCGAAGAGTGTAACAATCAGCGTATGTGCGCCCTCGCCATCGAGGAGCAGACGCGGGTCGCGCCGCACTTCGCCGTAGCGCCCGAGGTAGTCCATATTTCCGGCGTTGCCGTCGGCCAGCCATCCCTCGTAATGCGCCACCACCTCGGCGGCCACGGGCAGGGCCCGCACCACTCCGCAGGCATACGCTCCGGCGGCAAAAACCGCGCGGCGTATGTCGGCAAGCGCCTGTTGCGCCGCGGCATCGGTGTCAATATTCTCGGCCATGGGTCGCGACTCAGTAATAGGTGAAAGGCGAAATCACTCGCCGAGCGTGCCGAAGGAATAGCCTTGGCGGCGCAGCCAGCGTATGGCACGCGGCAACGCCCACAGCATATTGTCGCGCGCCTTGAGCGAGTCATGGAAGACGATGATGGATCCGCTGCGAGCATAGCGACGCACATTTTCGAGCACACGGCGCGGCGTCAAACGGCGGCTGTAGTCACGCGTGACCACGTCGTACATGATGATATTGTAACGGCGTTTGAGGGCCTTGGCCTGGGACCAGCGCATAATACCGTGCGGCGGCCTGAAAAGCGGCGAGCCTATCAGGGCGTCGGCCTCGGCGATGTCGCGCAGATAGTTGCGGCACGTGGTGGCACGTCCTTGCAGATGATGCATCGTGTGATTGCCCACTGAATGTCCGCGACGGCGAACTTCGTCAAGCAATTCGGGGTGACGGCGCACGTTGTCGCCTACCATAAAGAAAGTGGCTTTGACACCCTCGGCATCGAGGATGTCAAGCACTTGCGGCGTCACTTCCGGGATGGGGCCATCGTCAAAGGTGAGATAGACGGTGGCGGCACCGGAGCGGTTGATACGCCATATGGCCTCCGGAAATAGGAGGCGATATAGCAGTGGAGGTTGTTCGATAAACACGGCTCAGTTCAACGAAGGGTCATTTCGCGCCAGGTCCGGACATTGACGCCGGCGGCCTTAGCCACAGGCTCGGTGACGGACTTGGCGGCATTCAAACCATAGTGACGCGACAGGCTCAGCAGTACACTGAGTTCTTTGAGCCCGTAGCTGTCGGCATCTGCCGTATCGGCTCCGGCAAGCACCTCGGCCAATTCCTTGTCGCTGTAGTTGTGTACATACAGCATCTCGAAGGGATGGAGGGTACGCTCGATGTCGAACGAATTGAGCAGCAACAGGCGCTGCTGGTCAACGGTGACGGCCTCTCCCTTGTTCTCGTTGTCTGCGATGGGGGTTCCCTTGGTGAGAATTTTCGTGCCGAGGTCGGCAGTAGCCACAACAGCGGCAACCTGCGTCAGGTTGTAGCGTATATTGGCTACATCGATGCGACCCAGCATGTCGAAGGTGGCGCGGTCAAGTCCGGCTCCGTAGTTGATGAGCTGACCGTAGCGCTTGGCTCCGGCCAGGGCTATGGCGCGGCCCTTGGCCAAATCGCCGGTATTGCGAGCCGACAGTCCGAGGACGCAGTAGGCGGCGGCCACGCGCACGTCAAGCGAGCTTTCGTAAGGCGCGATGTTGCCGGGGAGCTTCTTCACCATCAAGTCAAGAAGGTTGCGAGCCATATCGTAGCAGGTCTTGGGTACGGGCAGCCCGGCTTTCTTGGACACCTCGCGAGCGGTCTTGTTTGCCGGGGCATCGCCCAAGTTGGTAAGGTCGTTGACCACTTCGAGTATTGCCAGACGCGTCGAGGACACCATACGGCGCACGGTTTCGTCCAGATACAACTGCCCGGGACGTGCCGTGTCGATACCGCCCCAACGGAATTTGCCCACGATATTGGCGTAGCCTTTCTGCGCTACGACCGACGGCTGGTTGCGGAAGGGTGTAACTTCCAGCGCCATACCGGTGCTCTGCATATATGGCGAGAAGCCCAGATACATATCGTTGGCCACTGTCGAAGCAAAGTATACCGGGCGCCGGAAATTGCCGGTAGCGCTGTTGGCAATGATATCGTAAGTCAGAATACCCCTAAGCTGTCCCTGGCGCGGAAGCAGTTCGGGACCCATGGGCATATACGCGCCGCCGTGAATGCTGTCGTTGAATTGGGCATGGCGGCCGTAACGTTTGACTATTTCGGCATCGTTGAGCGGCACATACACGCTGCTGAGCGTGTAGCTGACCGGCAAGGTGTAGTCGGGGTCGCCCGGATCGCCGTAGAGCGACGACAATCCCTTGCCGGCAGGCTGTGCATTGTCGTAGAGCTGACGCAGGGCGTCCGTGGCGTGTGTCTGCTTGCCGATGGAGGCAATGGCATTGTCCAGGCCGCCGGACTTATTGATGTACTCGGTCAGCAGGTTGAGCGATCTGTATGCCATCGGGTCGGCGGTCATAACTTCCGCAGACAACGACGGATCATCCATAAGGCTCTGTGCCTGACGCAAGTATCCGGCCACGGTCTCGGCGCTGTAGGTGACATATTGCAGGCGGTCGTAGGCATAGTCGGCGGGGCGGGCGGTCATGGGCACGCCCTTGGCCTCATAGGATGCGGACGAAATCTGATTGGCGTACCAGTCTGTCTCCAAGTAGCTGAGGTTGACAACCTTGACATCGGTACGGACGCCTTCGACTTCCTGAGTATACCACAACGGGAAGGTGTCGTTGTCGCCGTTGCAGAATATGATTGCATCGGGGTCTACGGAGTTCAGGTAATTGGCGCCGAAGTCACGCGTGGTGTAGCGGCCGCTACGGTCATGATCATCCCATGTCTGAGATACCATTTGCAGAGGCACGGCGATGCCTATGAGTGCGGCCAGGGCGATGCCGACCTTACGATAAGGTGCGGCGGCCGTAACCTCCAGGGTATCATCATCTTCGGCTTTGACGGTTATAGTGGCGGCGGAAGATGCGGAAGCGGCGGCGGAAGCATCGTCAGCACTGCCTTTCTTCGCAAAGGCACGCTTGAGCAGCGCATTGATACCGTGAACTATAGCGGGCACGCCCATACCTATCCAGATGGCAAAGGCATAGAACGATCCGGCAAAGGCATAGTCACGTTCGCGCGGCTGACCGGGGACTTGATTGAGGTACAGCACGATGGCGATACCGGTCATAAAGAAAAGGAAGAATATCACCCAGAATTGCTCGATGCCGCGTCCGGGGGCGGTGCGATGGTTGCGCAGGGCCTGCCACAGCAATCCGAAGATGCCGAGCAGCAGCGGCAACATGTAGAAGACATTATGTCCGGGATTGTTCTTGCCGTATTCGTCGGGCAACAGCGATTGGTCACCCAGACGGGCATTGTCTATGAAGGGTATACCGCTAATCCAGTTGCCGAGATTGGGCTCGCCGTTGCCGGCCATATCGTTCTGGCGACCGGCGAAGTTCCACATAAAGTATCGCCAGTACATGTGATTGAGCTGGTAATTGACAAAGTAGCGGAGGTTGTCGCCGAAGGAGGGCTTCCATGCCGAAGTCGTGTAGGGCACCGTACGTCCGTCGCGCGAAGTCTTGGTACCCATATCCACCTCGACTTGATTATTGATATACGGGCGCAATTCGGTTTCTTCGACATATCCTTGTTCGAGCCACTTCTTACGCACGGCCATGGGGATGCCGGCCAAGTCGGGATTTTCGTATAGGCTCCACGACTTATAGCTCTTGACGTGCACCGGATTATTGGAGTACATACGCGGCAACAGCATCATCAGGCCGGGAGCGTACTCATACTTGTAATCGTGGCGAGCCTTGACGTAGCGGTCGGGTGCGTCAGGCGAAGTCTTGACTTCCTTGGCGTACGCCATATCGCCGTTGTCTACGGGGGTGCCGTTGTCGTAGCGCAGGCCTCGGATGATATTGGTCTGCGGCAGACCGTCGTCGCCCACTTGTGCAAACTTGACAGTGACGGTGCCGCCCTGACCGTCAGGCACTTCTTGTTCTTGCCAAGCAATTTCCTCGGCCCACGTCTGTCCGTAGAACAGGGGCGTATCGCCATACTGTTCGCGGTTGAGGTAGGACGCCAGAGCAAAGACGTTGTCCGGCGAGTTTTGGTTCATAGGCGTGTCGGCGCTGGAGCGTATCAGCAGCAACGCGTACGACGAGTAGCCGACGAATATCACGAAGATGCCGGGTATGATGACATTGAACACCCGCACGGGAACGGTCTTGCAGAAGCCCCAGATGTATGCGGCAAAAGCCACGGTCAGCAGCAGGCCGAGAGTAAGCCCGTGACCGATAAAGAGCATTCCGGAGAGCAGCACCGAGGCAAAGACGCCGACCTTGATACGTGCGGCCGAGCGTTGGAGGTACAGCTCGCGAATGGTCCATACAAACGTGGCCACCAGCAATATAGCATATATCAGCACGCCCATATTGAAGGACAGACCCACGACATTGACAAAGAACAGCTCGAATTCCTGAGCCACTTTCATAAAGCCCGGTACAAGGCCGTAGAGGATGAAGGCCACGATGACCACGCTGACAGCCAGAGCCAGCAGCGAGCCTTTGACGTTGGTATTCTTAAACTTACGATAGTAGAACACCAGGACAATGGCGGGAATACACAATAGGTTGAGCAAGTGTACGGCGATGCTGACACCGATGATGTACGCTATCAGGATAAGGTAGCGGTCGCTATGGGGTTGGTCGGCGCGGTTCTCCCACTTGAGGATGAGCCAGAACACCAAGGCGGTACAGAACGACGAGAAGGCATAAACCTCGCCTTCGACGGCGCTGAACCAGAAGGTATCACTCCAAGTGTAAGCCAAGGCTCCGCATACGCCGGCAGCCATAATGATTATCAGCTTGGACAGCGAGACTTCCTGCGCATCGTCGCGTATCACCAGGCGGCGCACAAGATGTGTCACCGTCCAGAACAGCAGCAGAATAGTGGCCGCACTCAGCAGCGCCGACATCGAATTGACGGCGATGGCTGCGGTTTGGGCGCCGCCGCCGAATATGGTCACGAAAAATCGTGCCGTGAGCATGAATATAGGGTTGCCCGGCGGGTGACCCACTTCGAGCTTAAAGCCCTGCGAAATGAATTCCGGGCAATCCCAGAAACTTGCCGTAGGCTCTATCGTAAGCAGATAGGTAACGGCGGCGATGGCAAAGCACAGCCATCCCAAGGTGTTGTTGACTAAGTTGTAGCGCTTCATATAGTGTTGCTGAAGTGTATATTCGGCATATGCGGACGCGCGCTCCGAAGTCGCATCGGCATTGTCGTGGATGCCTTTGCTGAGGTGTCGTGAGCGTTGCCTCCGCGTTAAACGTACAAAATTAGTGAAAAACCGCCGTCTCACACACCATTTTAACATACATTATCACCAAAGGCCGATTCTCGAAGCCTTTGCCGACCTTTCACGACATTTCTCCATCCCTCACAGTCGCTTACACTCTTCGACATTCATTCGCGATCTTGACAGCACATCCCGGCATCTTCGGACGCCGGGACGCGTTGTCAATTCTTGAAGAAAGCGGGGAGATGCTACGATCGTCCCGGGGGACGTGGCTTATCTCACAGCCACCTTGAACGTCATTTCGCCTATGCAGACGATGTAGACACCGTCCGTCGGCACGACGACAGACTTATCGGGACCACGATATATCATCATTCCGGACATATCATACACTTCTATACAGGCATCATCGTCAGCACCGCATACACTGATTGTACGCCCGGACACAAGGATATTTATACCGGTGTACATTGCCGCATCCTCGACACCGAGAGTGGTGATGTTTTTGAAGTCTTTCCATTCGAAGGCTGTCTTATATAGATCTTCGGACTCTTGTGGAACTTTCAGTATGCAGACATCTTTGTCCACACCTTCAAATGCGCCTTGTGTGCCACACGTCGGCGGAGTTGTCGCATTTACCGTTATCTCTTTCAGTCTCCAACAATTATGGAAGGTTGCATCTCCGATGCTTGTCAACGAACTGCCGAGGACAAGCGTCTTAACGCCGTTGCAATATTCAAAGGCGCCTTTATCAATTGTGACAACCGCGTTCGGGATTTTCACATTCTCAAAGCCATGGCAAAAAGAAAACGCAGCCTCGCCGATGCTTGTCACCGTCTCGGGTATCTCCACATCTTGCAGCTTGCGACATCTGTAGAACGCAGCCCTCTCGATAGTGGTCACCGAGGTCGGAATTATTATGTTTGTTAAGTTTTCACAATCATAGAAAGCGCTCCCTCCGATAGAGGTCACCGTGTTGGGAATGACTGTGTTTTGAGATCCTGCAACCAGCGTGTTGGTAGCGGTCCTAATTATGGCGTTGCAATTGTCACGCGAGTCAAACACCGGATTCCCTTGTTCGACTTCCATACTTGTCACGTTTTCGCAACCGATCAGAGCCCAGTTCCCTATGTCGGTCAACGATTTCGGAATATACACCTTTGTCAGGGAACGGCAATGGCTGTAAGCCCAGCTGCCAAGCGTCGTAACAGTGTTCGGCAAGGACATGTCCGTCAATGCATAGCAGCTGCTAAACGCGATAGATCCAATCTTGGTTATCGTGTTGGGCATCTTGATATCCGTCATATTAGAACACTCGTCAAATGCGTGATCCCCTATATTGGTCACTGCTCCTTCTATACGCACAGTCTTGACAAGTTCATTATCCCATTTGGCTCTTTTGTCTTCATATACATAGTCATACATGGCCCCGTCGCCCGTAATCACGAGTTCGCCGGTATCGTAAAGCATCCAATCGAGATTGTCGCCGCACTTGCCCATTCCCGCCAAGGTCTCCACATTGACAAAATCCTTCCATTCGAAGGCGGTTTTGTATAGGTCGGCAGATTCGCGGGGAACAACAAGTCGGCATGTTTCCTTATCCACAGTATTGAAAGCATAATTCTTGCCACATACCGGAGGATTAGTCGCTTTCACAATTATACGTTCCAGCTTGTCGCAATGATTAAACACTTCGCCTTCTATGCTTTCTACCGAACTGCCTATCGTGACTTCTTTTAGTTCTTTGCAATTATAAAAAGCGAAGAATTTGATGGTTACAACCTTGTCCGGTATATTAACACTTTCCAGGTTGATGCAATCAAAGAAGGCATGGTTGTCGATGTGTGTCAACGATGGAGGCATAACCACTCTCGTCAAATTTTCACAGGCTTGAAATGCGCCTGCCCCGATGCTTGTCACTGAAGCGGGAATATCTACTTTTACCAGATTTGCACAACCCTCGAACGCAGCTCTACCGATGGCGGTCACCGTATTTGGAATAGACGTGGCAACACACCCGCTGATCAATGTGTTTGTAGCTGTTTCTATTATGGCGTTGCAATCACCACGCGAGTCGTAAGTCTTGTTATTAGGGTCAACCGTTATCTTTTTGAGCGCCACACAATAGTTGGTTATGCTACTCTCGATATTAGTCACCGAAGCCGGAATTGTCAAACTTGTAAAGGATGAACAGCCGGAGAATGCAAAGGCACCTATTTGGGTTACTGAATTTGGGATTGTCACATTTGCCAGCTTGGAACAGCCGGCGAATGCATTAACGTCTATATGTGTCAATGAATTGGGCAATTTCACACTTTCCAGTTCGGTGCAGGCTCCAAACATCCGTTGTCCGATTGTGGTTGCTTGTCCGTCTATCCAAACTTTTTTGACTAAGATTGGATCCCACCGATCGGTTTGTTCGTCAAAATAACTATACATAGGTCCGTCACCGGTGATGATGAGCTCGCCGTCGCTGTCGAGCGTCCATTTGAGGTTGTCGCCGCACTTGCCGGAGGCGTCTATCGTCTTGATGTTGGCAAAGTCTTTCCATGTGTCTGCGGCCTTGTATTTTTCGGCGTACTCCAAGCGAACATATAGTGCACATGATCCTTGGTCTACACTCGAGAATACATATCCGCCGCATATTGGGGGTTCTGCCGCATCTACGCTTAGTTTGGCCAAGCTTCGGCAGTGTGCAAACGCAGCTTCTTCTATGGAAGCCACCGAGACGCCCATAGCAACGCTCCTCAGTGAGAAGCACTCCTGAAATGCGTATTTGCCTATGGAAACCACAGAGGCTCCTATAGTGACGTGCTTTAGGTCTTTGCACTTAAAAAACGCGCTGTTCTTAATGCTTGTCACCGAATTTGGTATATCGATAGATTCGAGTCCGTAGCCATCGCTGAACGCACCGATACCAATACTCGTCACCGTGTTTGGAATGACGGTGTTTTGGCAGCCGCGCACCAGTTCGCTTGTCTCCTTATGTATTATGGCGTTGCAGTCGTCACGCGAGTCGTAGGTCGTATTACCATCTTTAACCTTTATGCTTTTCAGTGCGCCGCATTGCGAGAAAACGCCCATACCTATATCCGACACTGACCTGCCGATTACGACATCTTCCAATGCCTTACACTGAGCGAATGCGTACTGCTTTATTGTCTTCACCGAATTTGAAACGGTGATTGATTTCATGTTGATACACCACATAAACGCGAAGTCTCCGATGGTGGTTAGCGCATTGTCGAATAGTGTTACTTTCGTCAAACTTTCACATGAGGAGAAGGCGTAAGCGCCTATTGACGCAACAGTCGGTCCTATTTGGACGGACTTGATGAGTGTCTTATCCCACTTCTCGTTCTTTTCATCGTCATAGTCGTACATTGCGCCCATGCCTGTGACGACGAGCGCTCCTTCATCGTCAAGCGTCCACGTAAGGTACTTGCCGCATTTGCCGGACGATGCAGCCATAGCCGTCAGCCCGGAAAGGGCCAGCGCTGCCGCCATCAGGGCGGCTTTGAATAGTCTTTTTTTCATCATAGTTTTTTGTTTTTGGTTAGTACTATGGTTTTCATATTACAGATGTCGGGGTTGGGCTTTCGGGCACTGTTTCGAATGTTGTGTTTTTTCATCGGCAACCGCTTTCTCCACAACCGCACGAACCGTCTTTGTCTTTTTATGCTGCGGCACACATTTGCGCCGCTGCTTCCTCATCCAGACAATATCTTCGTACCTTTATTAGTAAATTTTAGGTGTATACGTCAATTTTTATCGCATTCTGCCGTTTGACACAATTCTAAGTTTTTGATGTGTCTTCGGCTTCTATCGGGGATGCCGACATTCCCGATAGAAGCCGGATGTGTTTACTTGGTGTATACGGCGCGTATGGGACGTCCCCAGCATCGATCGGCAGTGCCGATACGCGGCTCGGAACTCAGGGTAAGGTCGCGAACCTTGAAATACTCTCCCTGATCGTTATACTCGGTGTCGAGCGTGGATGTCCAGTAGCTGCCCAATGAAGTCGGGAACAGCACCGAGCCATAGTACAGCGTCCCGGTATAGGGGATGAAGATGCTGTTGCCGTTTTCGCCCTTGACCTCGAAGCCGGGAATGTCGTTGATGGTCATGGTCGTCCATGTGCACTTGGTCAGCAATTCCTTGAACTGCTCTTCGGTGGGTATCTGCCACCCCTCACCGAAGATGCGCGTAGCGGCATCGTCGGAGGGCTCAATTTGCGTGAGTTTGTCCGTGGCGTTGTATTTGGTGAAGAAGTCACGTACGCCATGATAGTATGTAGACCAGTCATAGTATGACTTGGGGGCTATTTCGGCCCATGCATAGAAGTCTCCGGAAGCCTCGGGTGTGACGGCTCCGAGGTTGAAGCTTGCCCATTTGACACTCAGACCCAGGTCTACGGCTTCCGGCACTTCTATTTTGCTGCCGAAAGTGATGCTGTCGGGCTGTAGAATAGCGATGCGGTGACCTCCGCTCCAGACGCTGATTATCTCTTTTTTGTCGGTTGTTTGGGCATATGATGAAACGCCGGCAAACAGCGCGAGCGCTGACAATAGTAGTGTTTTCATAACTGTAAAGGTGGGTTTTGTTTGTTACTTGAATAGGTTACTTGGATAGGTTGCTTGGATAGTTACTTTAGAATGACTTTGAAAGCAAATCCGCTTGCAAGACGGATTGCGTAGGGTACGCCGGGAGCAAGTTTCACTGAGGCTTCGCCGGCGGCATCAGCACGGACGCCCTGCACCAAACGGCCATCGAGTGTGTACACGGATACGGCATCGCCGAGACGCAGCGATTTGATAGTCACGCCATCGGCGTTGATGCTGTACGTAGGGTATGCGGCATTGTCCGCCACAACGTCTTCGACCCCCCCGACCTCGTCAAAGTATATGCGTTGGACGTCCGCATATTGCACTTTCACCTCTGAGTTGGTCGTGGTAATGGTCAACTCCTTGTCGACCTTGACCACAGGGGTCTCGACAAAAGCAAAGCCGTGCTTGGTGTTGTCCTTCATCAACAACACCATGCCACGCTCTGCCATGACCGTCGATGCCAAAACAAGCATCACGGCAGTAAGTAGGAACTTGGCATTTCTCATAATTCAATTTGTTTTGATTGTTGTGATTAACTAACGTGATAAACTCTATTCTAAGATACAATTGTGTAGTCTGTACCGTAGACATAATGGGAAGCATTTCAGCTTGTGTGTCAGTTCCTAAAGGCTTATTTGGCAATGGCAACCAACAGCCTGTGTCAATGTTTTTTATAGCTTTAGCGTGTCGCGCGCTACGGCTCTCTTGCCGTTTTTGCAAAGATATGAACTCGCCCCGAATTAACACGAATTAAATTTGTTAATTTTCATTAATTCCATTTTTCGGGGTAGCGTCATGATGTCGAATCACTTTAAGGAGGGGGGCATAATCGCGAATTACTGCGCGGGCACAATACATTGCGCCGCGCAGTACGGGCGGTAACATGGTGATTATCAGGTTGATGAATTGTGTCGTTGCGGGCGCAATGTGTTGCACCCCTACCGATATACCGCCGATGATAGTTCTATATGGCTGAAGTATTTACACGTTGATGCCGTGCGTCCGTCTTCAGAAAAAAAACCGGCGCACAAGAGAAATTCGAAACGATGTGTAATAGTGTGCCCCAAGGCTTTCGGCACGACGGATATTCTCGACCTCCGCCAATGTCGGCGTCAGCGGCGCAAGGGGCGTATAGTGCGCAACAGGCGTAGCATATCGGCGGTAAGGGCTTCGGTGACGGGGCGGAGGCTGTCCACGGCGGCGGGTCCGCGTTGCATTAATGTGCCGTCGTGCATAAAGGCGGCGGCACTGACCACAATACCGCTCACGGTATCGGCATATAGACCCTGCACGGGTGTGGCCGTAAGGCCGTCGGCAATGACGAGCCGCGCCACACATCCGTGCTGCGTTTCGACGTCGCCATAGTGCGCCGGTACACCGTCAAGGTTGAGGGCCATGCGTTGTAAGCGATTGGCCCAGTGTTGGGCAATGGTGCCGTTCTCGGGCTTGACGGCTGCCACTCCCACATATATCGTGGCATCGTATCGCGAATAGTGTATGTCGCACGCGCCGTCACGGACGGACACTTCGGCATCGACGTTGACATCGAAGCATACCGACGACACTTCGACGACACGATACACGGTGTCATTCAGCGTTATACGCGGATAGGCGTGCTCACGCGGCACGGCCGTGTCACTCTTGGAGCAAGCAACAAGCGATACGGCCGTGGCGACAAGTCCCACGACCATAACTGCTAATACAGACAATTGTGCCGGACGCCGCATCGGTCAGGACTCTTTGTCTTTACTGTCGACATCGGCCTGCGGCTTGGGCAGCACGGTGACACGTATATCGCCGATACGGTGGCCTTCGATGGTGAGTATGGTGAAGCGGACGCCGCCGTAGACAATGCTTTCGCGCTCTTTGGGGAAGTCGCCCTTGATACTCAGCAACATTCCGCCTATGGTCTCGGCGTCTTCGGTGACGGCTGAAAATTCGGATTCATCAATATCAGTTACGCGGAAAAAGTCGGTAAGCAATGTACGTCCCTCGAAGTCGAAGGTGTCTTCGCGCACGCGGCGATAGGTGGGTGCCGCATCATCGTACTCGTCGTCAATATCGCCCACAATTTCCTCGAGGACATCTTCCATAGTCACCAAACCCTGAGTGCCGCCGAACTCGTCCACAACTATGGCCAAGTGCTGATGACGACGACGGAAGTCTTCCAAGAGGTCGTCGATGGGACGCGATTCGGGCACAAAATACGGCTGGCGCAACAGTCGCTGCCAATCAAACGAGGGATCTTTCACAGCCACGTAGGGCAATAGGTCGCGTGCATAGAGTATGCCGCGGATATTGTCCTGGCTGCCGTCCGTAACCGGCAGACGCGAATATCCGCTGGAGATAACCGTTTTGAGCACCTTGCAGTAGTCGTCGGAGACATCAATATCGGTGATATCGATACGCGGAGTCATAATTTCGGCAGCCGTCGTCTGGCCGAAGCGCAGGATGCCTTCGAGCATTTCCTTGTCTTTATCGGCCTTGACATCGGTCACTTCGAGGGCACTGGCCAAGTCATCGGTGGTGACGTTTTGGGCTTGCTTGGTGACGACGCGATGCACGATGTGCGACGACTTCATCAGCAGCTTGGCCGGAGCGGCCAGCAGTACGGTCATCAGTCTTAGCCCCGGCACGGCAAAGCGCACCCACCGCAGCGGTTGCGAATTACCTATCAGCTTGGGCGCGATTTCGCCGAAGAGCAATATCACGAAGGTGATAATAACTGTCTGGAGGATGAAGCTCAGGACCTCGTCCATGTGTTCGAACACCGGGCCGAGCGAATAGTTGACCAGGATGACGATGGTAACATTCACCAAGTTGTTGGCGATGAGTATCGTGGCCAGCAGCCGCTCGGGCTTGGCCAGCAATTGCAGGGCCTGGCGCCCCCAGGCATGTTCTTCAAGTTTCTCGCGCTGCTTGGCATTGAGCGAGAAAAAGGCTATTTCGCTTCCGGAGACAAATCCGGAGATGCACAACGCCACCAGGGCGATGCCCAGGGCAATGTATTGCGCTAATGACAGGGATGCTTCCAAAACGGTTTGTAAAAAGTGAGAAAAGAGCTGTAACTTATGCTTTATTACAGGTTAGAGATATGATTTTCGCAATATTTCGGCCAGACGGGCTACGCCTTCGCCGGCGCCGGTGCGAATGATATGTACACCTTCGGGTACATCCGAGGGTCGCGGGTCGATATAGAACACGGGGACGCCGCGGCGCACATAATTGATGAGTGCGGCGGCGGGATATACCACCAGCGAGGTGCCGATGATGACAAAAATGTCAGCCTCGGCCACAATCCGGGAGGCGGGGTCGAAATTGGGAACGGCTTCCTGGAAGAATACGATGTCCGGACGCACATGGTGGCCTTCGATGACGGTATCCACGGAGGTGTCCGGGTCGTCGGGCGTCAGGCGCCAGCGCAGTTTTTCGTTATCGAGAGCACGCACGTAGTCCAATTGCCCGTGCAGGTGCAGGACATTGGACGACCCGGCACGTTCGTGCAGGTTGTCAACGTTTTGGGTGATGACGCGCACGTCGAAGTCCTTTTCCAAGTCCACAAGTCCACGGTGTCCGGCATTAGGCTCGGCGGCGAACAATTCCCTGCGCCGTTCGTTGTAGAACTTGTGTATCAGCGCCGGATTGCGGGCAAAGCCATCGGCGCTGGCCACGTCCATCACGGGGTAATTTTCCCACAGGCCTCCGGCGTCACGGAAGGTGGCGATGCCGCTTTCGGCGCTCATTCCGGCGCCCGTGGATACGACCAATTTCTTCATCGTCTTGCGTATTTTATATCTAACAGCGGGATGTCGAGGTCACGACCCGACAACGCTGCTTCATAGGATTTCGTAATTGAATACTCCGTTGACAAGGAACAGCGCTTGTATTTGGCTGCGCTCGATTTCCATGTCATCGTACTCGGGATTGATACTGTGCAGGATGACCATCCCGGGGTTGGTATGCTTTCGCACAATCTTGACCATACGGTAGTCCTCGGTGACCACCAGATAGACCTTGCCCCAATAGATAAATCCGTCCCGCGAAAGTTGGCGTATGGCGATGTATCCGCCGTCGCGTATCTTAGGCTCCATACTGTCGCCGCTGACGCGCACAATAGGCTGCGTGCGGTCAAGTCCCGGGAGGTCCAACCGCCCGATAATATGTTCGTCGGTGAACATTCGGGACAACGGCACGCATCCGGCGGTGGCATCGATGTCGTACACCGGTGCTCCTACCGCATTTTGGTCTTGCACGGCCATAGGGCCCTTATTCACCTCGGGTATCAGCGGTTCGCCGGCCGTAACTTCCTTGGGATACGGCACATCCGTACCCTTGGTAAGCCAGTCTTTGGAAACGCCCAAGTTGACCACCACGCGGTTGACCATAGCATCCGTAATCGGGTAATTGCCCGACAGAATTTTGGACATATTGCTGGGGTCGACATTGATAAGTTTGCCGAACTCCACCTGTGTCTTGCGTGTAAGGTCCACGAGGTAGCGCAGGCGCTCGGCCATAGTGGCCGAAGGCCCGGGCTTGACCAATTCGTCGGGATTTTTCAGTTTTCTACGTCCCATATTAATGGAAGTTTAGGATTTGTATTGAGGAATGAGGATGATAGGGAGCGACGCGGCTGTATCCGAGGGCATCAGCGCACTACCACCTTGATGGGGCGTCCGCCGGTGCCGGCAGTCACGAAGTATACGCCCGAGGGGAGCATAATTTCGGTATTATTGACGGCGCGTTCGTATGCCACGGTCAACTTGCCGGAGACATTGTAGATGCGCAGTCCGGGGATGTCGCGGTCGCATATCAGGCGTATTCCGCCCGGGGTTTCGGCCACGGCCAGAGGTGCATCCACGGTGGCGTCCGATATGCCGTCATGCTTGACTACGATGACATTAGACGGTGCGCTTTCGTAGCCCAGGTAGGACGAGCGCACGCTGTAGGTCTCGCTTTCGCTCTCCGAGAATCCGGTAATGACCAGCGAATTATCCTCGGCCACAAGTTCCTCGGTCTTGGCAGTACCGTTGCTGTACATCGTGCGGGTCACGATATAGTAGTCCACCTCCTCGCCGGCAGGGGCATCCCAATTGGCCACGTATTGGTCGTTGGTGATGCCGGTGGCTTCGGTCGCATGTATTTGGCTCAGTGTAGGCACGGGGCAACATTCGGCAGTAAGAGCCACGCCGCGCGAGCCGCTGATACCGCCGCCGCTGACAAGCAGGCGCGTAGTGTGCTTGCCTACTTCGGTGGGCGTGTAGGTGATGTTGAGCCAATAGCCTTCTTCCGTATCGATGAGTACGGCCGGAATCTGCGCGGCTGCCAGTGTAAACATTTCGGCGTTGCCGGTGTATTTCTGCACTTTGACGGCCGAAGTCAGGTTTTCGCCCTTGAAGAGCAGACGTGCCGTGGCGCTCTTGCCTAAGGCTACACGGCCGAAGTCAAGGGTCATATCCTGTACCGGAGTGGTGAGCACGGGGTCGCCGGCGGGTTCTGTCGAGCCCGGGTTGTAGGGCATGCCTTTTTTGTTACCCCAAATATATTCGGCCAGTTCGGGGTGGTCGATGAAGGGGTTACGATTGTTCTGCACGCCGTAGACTGCATCATTGCGACGTGTCTCTTTTTCGGACACGGGGTCTTGACGGTGCCAGCGCAGCAACATATTGATAGACCACGTATTCAGTGTCGGATAAGTGTTGGACGACACCATATAGGTGTACTTCCACGTCATATCCTGATATATGGTGGCCATGTAGAAGTACGTACGGGCAAAGTCGCCTTTGTACTCGTCGGCCGGCTCGAAGACATACTTGGCACCGCCGCCCTGTCCGGCCACGGGATAGCCGACTTTGCTGACGCCGTTGTCAAACGCCGGGTTGGGGCCCACCTCGCCGAGAGGATAGTTGAGCTTAGCACTGTTTGCCTTGATTTCGCTGGGATACAGGTGATTGAGGTCTACGTACGGCGGAACGTCGGTGTTGCCGCCCCACCACGATTTGGGGAAGGAGTGCTCGCGGTTGAGGCCCGAGAAACTGGGCGCATAGAATGTCTGATCCGAATACATATCCCACCAACGTTTGCTGTTGGGATAGAGGTCGGTCTTCTGGAATGTATTGCGCAGGTTGGTATATATCGTACCGTAGTCACCCGAGCGGGTGAAATTGCGTGCCAATTTGCTGACTGCCGTCTTGAGAGCGGCATCCTTGAGGCCCGTGAGGCTGTTGTAATACCCTGCCGGAGCCTCGGCCATGGCTGAGAGCGCCATCAGGCCGGCCATAGCTAAGGCCAAAAATTTAAGCTGAATCTTCATATCAATCTAAAATGCGTTATATCAAGTGAATCGTTGGATATCTCTGTATTTTTTTATTGCAATGTTCGTTTGCTGTCGGTCGATGTTGCGGACTGTCAATATCGCAAGCGGTCGATGTCGCAGGCGGTCGGCTGTTACATCATCCGACATATCGGATGCTATCTGATGTCCGGATCCAAGGGCTTGGACCACGAACGGCGGCGGCGATGCTGACGACGTTCGAAGTATTCCCATTGCTTCTGGACGTTCGAATTGGTCTCGAGTTCGACATTGGACTCGGCATATTGATAGCCATTGGCTATATACTGCGGAATCAACGTGTTGAACAACAAAGCATTGACGCCCTTGCCCTGATACTCGGGATCAATAGCTATCAGCATCAGGTCCACCGTGTCGGCATGGCCGCGGATGGCACGCAGAAGGTGGTACCATCCGGTGGGGAACAGGCGTCCGCCGCTGCGTTGCAGTGCTTTGGACAACGACGGCATAGATATGCCCACACCTACGAGTGTGTCCTCGGCGTCCACAATCAGGCATACGTCTTCGAGGCGCAGCAGTCCGAGGTACATATTTATGTAATGGTCTATCAGCTTTTGGGTCAGGGATACAAAGCCGTACAATTCGCCGTAGGAGCGATTGATAAGCTCGAATATTGCCTGGCCGTAGCGCTGCGCTATGGCCTTGCGCGAGGTCATCTGCAACGGACGCAGCCCGAACTTCCGCGACACAATGTCGGCGATACGGGCATAGCGTTCCGGAATTTGCTCCGGGACTTTCATACGGTATTCAATCCAGTCGGCTTCTTTGGCAAATCCGAGGCGCTCCATGTGTCGCGCATAATACGGATAGTTGTATATTGTGGCTTGCGTGCCCAATTCTTCGAAGCCGTCCACGAGCATACCCTCGCGGTCCATATCGGTAAAGCCCATAGGCCCGGCAATCTTAGTCATCCCGTGGTTGTGTCCCCACAGTTGTATTGCACGAAACAGGGCGTCCACCACCTCGTCATCATCGATGAAATCGACAAAGCCGAAGCGCAGTGTTTTTTCCGCAAATTTTTCGTTGGCTCGCCGATTGATGATACCGGTAATGCGGCCCACGGGCTTTCCGTCACGGTAAGCCATATACGACTGCGCCTGACAGAAGTCGAATGCGGGGTTCTTTTCGGGCAGCAGCGTATTGATTTCGTCAAGCACCAACGGCGGGACAAAGTACTTGTTGCCCTTGTATAGATCTATGCCGAAGCGGACGTACTGCTTGAGGCTTTTTTTGACCGGTGCTATAGGTTTGATGGTTACAGACATGTCTGAATGGTTGTATTATGGTATTTGGTACTACACGGCCGTCGTCGGCTCGGGCTGTAGCAACAGGATGAGAGCCAAAGCCGCCACCATTACGGCGAGGAAGGCTATGGCCAGAACATATATTCGTTTGGTGCTGCCGCCGGCAATGGCAAGGCGCAGCGTCTGGACGTCGCGATAACGACGGCGGGGATTGGGGTCGGTACAGCGGGCGGCCACACGAGACATCAGCGGGTCACGACGTCCCGTGCGCTCAAGTGTTTCGCGAATGACGGCACCGTAGTTGTAGATATCATCGTCCGTATCGGCGTGCGACAGCGATGACCGCTGGTCAAAACCGACGTCTATCAGCTTGAGATTGCCGATGTTCTCCGTAAACAATATTGTCTCGGGGCGTATCGGATGATGTGCCAAGTGGTTTTGCTGGATATACTCCATGGCAGCCGGCAGGCGCGTAAGCAGTTGCTCGTACTGGTGGTCGGTAAGTCGGCCTTCGTTGATGAGTCGGCGAAGGCTGTCTCCATAGACGTCATCGGTGATGATGCATCGGCCTATGCCGTCGATATCCTCGATATCGTTGATCATCACAATATTCGGATGCGACAGGTTGTATCGCACCTCGAATTCCTTTTCGAGCATGGCCTGATATTCGGGCTCGTCCTTGATTTCGGGACGCAGCGCTTTGAGCATCACCCATTTGCCGTGTTTTTTGGCCGTATAGACGTTATAGAATTCCTCGTCCCATTCGGGGAGGTGTTCTATTTCGGTCCATTTGCCATCAGGCGTATCGGGTATGCGGTTCTCGGGTTTGACGGGATTGGCTGACATGGCGCTATATTATTGATTGCTACTTGGTAATGCGTCGTTGGCTGTATTATATTCTGCCGCTACGGGCGGCCGGAATGATTTGCTTTATGATGGAAGCCTTTAATTTTCTTGAGACTTGCGGAACTGACTTCGCCTTCGGCGGACCTACATATCGTCAAAAGATATGACGTTAGTCCGCGCGGGCTGTGCATTGTCGCGGCGCGCGGATGTTCCGGTGCCGGGTTTGGCACTATTGCCCTTACCTATTATGCCGGCGTATCCGATGCGCGGCGATTCGGAAACAACCCGGCTTATAGACTCGTCATTATCGTACTCGTCCGGTGACAGGATATTGTAGCCGGCAAGAGCCAGTGCTATTTCCTTTTCCTCGCCAAGGGTTCCGATAGTATTCTTGGTGGTGCTTTCGGACTTGTTCTCGCCGCCGTTTTGTGCCGGCATTTCGCGTTTCGGGGCGGTCGAAGTCTCGAATCCGGAGGCGAGAATGGTGACCTTGACACGGTCGCCCAATTCGGGGACATTGTACAAGCCCCACTTCACCTCTATATCTTTTTCGGTCATCGAGGCCACGAAATTGGTGATGGCCATCGTTTCACCGGCGCGCAATGCGTCTTCGCCTGAATCCTTGTCGTCCGTCGCGGATTCGGCGTCGTCGCCGCACGAGGCATACAACACAAAGAGCATTCGCTTGCTGTCTACGACATTGCAGTCCTTGAGCAGCGGAGAGCGCAAAGCCTCCTGTATGGCGTCATTGATACGATTTTCGCCTTCGCCGTAACCGCTTGATATTATAGCCGTTTTACCATCACGCAGAGTTGCATCGACATCGTTGAAGTCTCGGTTGACAATGCCTACACGCGTGATGATTTCGGTAATGCCTTCGGCTGCGTTTCGCAATGTGTCATCGGCGCGACGGAAGGCGTTGAACATCGAAAGCTTGGGATATATTTCGACAAGTCGGTCATTGTCGAGCACCAGCAGCGCATCGACATATTTGGCCAGTTCGGCGGCGCCGGCCAAAGCTTTTTTGTTACGTCCGGGGCCTTCGAAGCTGAAAGGTATGGTGACAATGCCGATGGTAAGTATGCCCTTCTCGCGTGCGATACGAGCCACCACGGGAGCTGCGCCCGTGCCCGTACCGCCGCCCATACCGGCAGTCACGAAGACCATATCCGTTCCGTCTTCAAAGATTTCGGCTATCTTATCTGCATCTTCTTCGGCAAGTTTGCGCGCTACTTCGGGCTTGCCTCCGGCACCGCGGCCGGCGCCGAGAAGCACCACCGTAGGCACCTTGGAGTCTTGAAGCACCTGCTTGTCTGTATTTATCTGTACAAAGGAGACTCCGTTGATGCCGGCAGCGAACATCTTTTCGACGGCGTTGTTGCCGCCACCGCCGACGCCCACAACTTTAATGCTCTGTATGGGTTTGTCTGCGGTCTTGAAGTCACCCAAATCTGTTACGTCTGTATTATCGTCCATATCTTATGAGGAGTAGTGTATTTATGTTTGCGAGGAGTGTATTGTCTGTATATCTTTGATTTGGCAAATGCGTGGTCGTGGTCGTCTCGGGTTACACCATATCGTCAGCTCCGTCGGGACCGGACATAACCTTATTGAACATTTTGGAGACCTTTTCCTTAAACTTGTTAAATCCCGACGGTCCTGCCCCTCCGGGTTCCGCAGGTTCCTCAATGCCGTCTTCGTCCTCACCCTTGCCCTCGTAGTTCTTTCCGGGCGGGACCTCGACTCCGCTACCGCTGCCGTCAAAAGGATTATCGTTATTGTCTACCGCGAAACCGGCATCGTCCGTTTCGGCAATCGGTGTGACCGCCGGGACTTGGAGGCATTCCAACGGCTCGGGTCGTCGAGCACTGCGCGCCGCTGCGACTATCGCGGCCATCAGCGGGAAGTATGTGCTGCTTACTAATGTATTGTCACGAACTTGAATACCCGAGACCTCGGCCGGCCGAACCGGCATCTTGGCATATTTTTCGAGACACGGAACAAAGTGTCGCAACAAGCTGCCGCCGCCGGTGACAATAATGCCTCCGGCAATGTCCTTGTTCTCGAATCCGGCAAATTCGATTTGTTTCAGGATATTGGCTATGATTTGCATCGCGCGTTCGCGCACGGTATTATTGATAACCTTGATGCGTGCATCTTCCTGCTTCTCGGCCATGATATCGGCCACACGTTCCTTGATTTCGCGTGCTTGGTCTTCGGTGACGGACAAGGCGGACGCAAGGTCACAGGTGATGGCCTCGCTACCCAGAGGTATCGTGGTCAAATATTGCAGCACACCGTCCTTGTATATGGATACCGTGGTGGTCTCGGCTCCGAAATCTACGAGCACACACCCGCCCTTGATTTCGCGGTCGCTCAATGCCATCTCGGCTTCGGCCAAGGGGCGTGTAATGTACTCAAAGTCCAGTTTAAGGCGGTCGCCGATGACGGTCTCAAGGTTGCGCATATTGCGCATATTGCAGTGAACCATCGAGTACTGCGCAGTGATGTTCTTGGCCAGGTTTCCGCGCGGACGTTTGGTATCCATGCCGTTGACCATAAATTTGCGCGGGAGGATGTCCAACAGCTCGCGACTTTCGGGTATACTGTTGCAGGCTTCGTCGGTGAGACGCTCGAGAGCTTCTTGCGTTATTTCACGTTCATCGGGAAATTGGAGCGAAGCTTCGGCATAGGAAGCTTCCAGCGAACGTCCGCCCACGGCAACATATACGGCCTTGATTATGCGATTGTCGAGGGCGCTGCATGACTCCAATGCGTCAAGGCTGCGGCGAGCGGCATTGGTGACGTCCTCCACATTTTGTATGCGGCCTATGCGCACACACTGATCCAGCTTCTCGGTCGCGACGTCGATGACGCTTATCGAGTCGGCGCTGACTTCGGCTGCCGCGGCACGAAGAGCCGAGGAGCCTATTTCGAGTACGATGATGATGTTTTTGTCGGTCATTGGTGTTTGTTTGATGTAGTTTGAGAAGAGTCCTTCGGCTCATTGGCACCGTGCGTCTTACCGTTACGGTTGTCAATCTCCGGAGGCATAGTAACGCTTTCGTCCACGTAATCACGGGCATCGTCTGCCGCCAAACTGTCTATGTACATATTCAGCACGCTCTGTGGCAGCATCTTGGTGCGGCGGGTGGCCACAACGCGGCCGTTCCACTTGACGCTGACGGTATCATAATAGTTCCAGCCCTTGACAGGCATGACGCTGTGGTAAAACGAACGCACGCGTGCCAATTTATTGGCCACGGCAGATGTATCCCCCATATTGATGACGTGTCCCACGACATTGGGATGGACGATAATGTCGCCCGTACCTCGGTCGAGGCTGACACTGGCCACAAGCGCATCGGCTCCGGCATCGGCATGTATCGTCGCCAGCATCGGCAGCAATCGGCGCACACTTGCCGGGTCGGTAAAATTGCCGCACAATACGGGGACATCCACGCAATGCTGCGGGTCGGCGGGCAGTCGCTTGCCCACGGCGTTGACGTAATACGACGGGGTATTGTCGTCCGGGAAGACGCGTGCCACGGGTACCATAGGCACCACTCGTATACGCAGTTTGCCGTCGGCCAAGATATTGACCGAGGCATTTTCGATGCGATTGTTGGCGGAGAGGGCTTCCAGCAGGCGGTATGTATTGACATGTCCCAACTGCATGGTGTCCAATTCGGGATATACCGTTGTAAGTATATCGTTGACGTCCGCAGCGGTGACGAAGCGCACGCCGAGGGTATCCTCAAGAAGGATAAGCGGCATCCCTATCGGCTGATGGGAGCGAGCCGACCGTGCCATAGGCACAACGACACACAAGTACACTGCCATTGCTACGGATAGCAGGCAGCGCACAACGGTGCGACGTTCGGCGTGTATCTTCTTCATCGTTATTTGGTTGTCAACCTTATTTTTGGTCGTGCGCGGCAACGGTTTCCCTGACGATATCATCCACATAATTGGTGATGTCGCCGGCACCTGCCGTCAATAAGATTTCAAAGTTACAATGTTTTACGGTATCTACCAACTTTTCTTTGGGAATAAGCACTTTTTTGTCGGTGCGAAGTTTGTCGAAAATCAATTTCGAGGTCACTCCGGGTATCGGTTGTTCGCGTGCGGGGTAGATATCGAGAAGAATGACGCCGCCGTCAGCGAGGTCGAGTGCCGAGGCAAATTGGTCGGCGAAATCGCGCGTACGGGTGTACAGGTGCGGCTGGAAAGCCACGGTGAGCTTGCACTCGGGATACAGCGCCTTGACGGACGCGATGCTCTGGCGCAATTCGTCGGGATGGTGTGCGTAGTCGTCGATGATGACGTGTCCGCCGGGCATAGGCTCTTTGAGGTGGAATTGGAAGCGGCGTTCGGCGCCCTGGAAGCGAGCCAAGGCACTACGTATGGCCTCGTGCGGCAGTTGCGATTGGTCGTCACCGAGGGCGATAAGGCATGCACCGGCAGCGGCCACGGCATTCTCGATATTGATTTCGACGGGTACGCCGAGCGAAATATCGCGTATCGGGTCGCCGAAGGGATGTACAAGGTCAAAGACTATCTCGCCACCGCCACGGCGTATATTGGCTGCATGGAAGTCTCCCTCATCGCGACTGTAAGTGTAGCGGCGCACTCCGGCAGCGGGACGCGGCACCACCTTGAGTCCGGTATGCAACAGCAGGGCTCCGTCTTCGCGTATCAATTCGGTGAAGTGCGCAAAGCTTTCGAGGTATGCCTCCTCGGTGCCGTAGATGTCCAGGTGGTCGGGATCGGTGGCGGTGATGACGGCGACATAAGGCGTAAGCTGGTGGAAGCTGCGGTCGTATTCGTCGGCCTCGACGACGCAAAGGTCGCTGGAACCGTTGAGTATGAGGTTGCTGCCTACGTTGCGCAGGATGCCGCCGAGGAAGGCGTTACAGCCCGCGGGAGCGCGGTCAAGGATATACGCAGCCATAGAGGATGTCGTGGTCTTGCCATGCGTTCCGGCAAAGCATAGCGCACGCATTCCGTGGGTGATTTTGCCCAGCAATACGGCGCGTTTGACCACTTCGAAGCCGCCGTTGCGGAAGTACGAGAGTATCGAATTGGTCTCGGGGACGGCGGGTGTGTACACCACCAACGTGTCTGCTGGATTGCGGAAGGCCTCGCCGATGGCGTCGGCATTGTCCTCGAAGGTGATGGCGGCGCCCTCGTCTATAAGATTGTGTGTCAAGACGGTAGGTGTGCGGTCATATCCGGCCACGTTCTTGTCGGCATGAAGGCAGTAGCGCACCAACGCGGCCATGCCTATGCCGCCTGCGCCTACAAAGTATATATTGTCGTAATCCTTGAGTGTGCGAGTCTGTGTCATAGTGTATGTGATTGTTGTACAGTGTCTTCGATAATATTAACGATGGTGGCCGTAGCCTCGGGGCGCCCCATGGCGGCAGCATTTGCGGCCAGAGTTTCGCGACGTGTCGGGTCGGCTAAAAGGCCGAGGACGGCGCCGCCAAGGTCGCGCATGGCATCCGCATCGGTCACCAATACGGCCGCATCGCGCTTCACAAGGGCCATAGCGTTGTGATACTGATGATTTTCGGCGACATTGGGCGATGGAACGAGCACGGCGGCCTTACCCAGCAATTGTATTTCGCTGATGGTGGAGGCACCGGCGCGCGACACTACCACATCGGCGGCACGATACGCCGTGGCCATATCGGCAATGAATGTCGTGGCCTGCACTCCTTCGGGAATGGCGACATTGGCATCGGGGGCGTACGCCTTACCGGTCTGCCAGAGTACCTGAGCACCCGTGGCGGCAATGGCACTTGCGGCGCCACCGGCCAAGGCTTGATTGATGGTACGGGCGCCGAGGCTGCCGCCCACAACCAGCACCAGCGGGCGTGAGGGGTCGAAGCCGAGGGCCTGACGAGCCTGCGCGGGCGTGAGGGTGCAGTCACGCAAGGCTGCCCGCACCGGGTTGCCGGTAAGGATGACGCGGTCGCCCGGGAAAAAGCGGTCCATACCTTCGTATGCGACGCAAATGGCGCGAGCGCGATGCCCCAGCAGTTTATTGGTGACGCCGGCGTACGAATTTTGCTCTTGCAGTACGGTCGGCACTCCGGCACGTTGTGCGGCTTTGAGCAGCGGTCCGCTGGCGTATCCGCCGACGCCTATGGCCACATCGGGCCGAAAATCGCGTACCAAAGCGCGGCAGCGGCGTGTAGCCTTCCAGGCCAGCCACAGCACGCGGAAGTTGCGCCACAGACGTCGACGGTCGAGTCCGGCGATGGTCAGTCCTTCGATGGGGTAACCGGCCGCCGGCACACGTTCCATTTCCATACGTCCGTTGGCGCCCACGAAGCGTATTTCGGCATCGGGGTTGCGACGGCGTATCTCGTCGGCTATGGACAGCGCCGGGAAGATGTGTCCGCCGGTGCCGCCGCCGCTGATGATGACGCGGTGCAGCAGTTCCCGGCTTTTGTTGCCGTCTTTAGCGGCAGTTTCGGATGTTTCCATATCTGGTTGCATGATTTGTTTCGTAAGTGTATGGTGCCTACAGTCCCGTTGGGTTGTCGGCAAATTCCTTATCCTCGAGCGTGGTGATGCGATTGCGCATTTCCTCGCGTGCGCCGCGGCGCGTGGCATGGCGACTGACGCTAAGCATAATACCCAGAGCTACCGAGGTGATGATGACCGATGATCCGCCCTTGGATATGAGCGGCAAGGGCTGACCGCTCACCGGCAATGTGCCCACGACTATACCTATGTGTACCAGCGCCTGACAGGTGATAAATACGGCCATACCTATCACCAATAGCGCCGGATAAGCCTTGGTGCATTTTGTCGCCAAACGTCCGGCACGGAACAGCAGGAACAAGTACAACAGCATTACCGCCAGTCCGCCCACCAATCCGATATCCTCGACGACGATGGCGTATATGTAGTCCGAGAAGGCCAGGGGCAAGCGTGCGGCCTCGCGCGAACGTCCGGGTCCGACGCCTAAAAGGCCGCCGTTGGCCTGTGCGATGTAGGAGTACTGCTCCTGACGGTTTTCGCTGGTAATGGAATCATTGTATTTGTCCGAGCGTAAGAAGTTGAGAATACGACTCTTTCGCACGCCCGTACGGTCGGTCTCGACACCGCTGGCCACGTTTTCGACACGTTCGGCCTGACCGGAGTCCGATCCGGAGAGCATCTTGATGCCAAAATATCCGCCGCCAAGCAAGACATACACGCCGAATACGATTAACCATTTGTGCCAGCTTACGCCACCTATAAGCATCATTGACAGGCTTATAGCCATAAGTAGAGCGGTATTGGTGAGGCCTTGTTTGATCAGCAGCATACCGAAGAACAGCACCGTGACGGAGACCAATATTATACCTCTATTGGAGATATCGCGTCCGCCGTTGATCTGCGATACGGCCAGCACACGCGCTATCAGCAGTGCCGCCGTCATCTTGAGTATTTCGGACGGTTGGACCGTGACAATCAACAGCGTAAACGAGCGGCGTGCGCCGTTGATGACGTTGCCGAAAAACATGGTATAAATCGCAGCCAAAACCGCCAAGACGACTATAACGAACGTCCATTTATAGACTCGGTTATAGTGCATGCGCTGCAACAGCAGCATAATCGCAAATCCGATGGCGAGCAGGCCGACATGGCGTATCAGCGGATACAGCACATTCCCGTTGACGATTTCGCGCGAAGAGGCGCTGAAAAGTTCGACCACCGAAACCAAGCACAGCAGGATATATATACCCCAGATGTACCGGTCGCTACGCGGGCGTGGCCGTACCGCCTCTATATCGGCGGCAGCACTATCACCTTTGGGCTTGCGCACGGGGTCGGGTATTCCATCTTCGTCATAGTGCATAGCACGTGCCGGAGTGTCTGTGTCTTTGGTTGCCATTAGGATAAGTATATGTTTGCCTGTGTTTTATGTCTACTTAAAACTCCGAGAACACACATACGTGCTGGTCGCCCGACGGACGGACTCCCGACAAGAAACGGCCACGCCACACGCGCTGTCAACGCGGTAGCGAATGCCGACGTCCGCAGCCTCGGGCGCGGACGCTGTGTTTCGGGTTGTAAAATTACGCATTTTTTCGGCTCGCACAGCCGCCTCCTCTCGTTTTTGTCCAAATTTTTATGGAAAAGAAACGAGACAATGTGGAATAGGCCGAAATATGGATAACGAAGGATTCGGAATGCTCGAAGGGCATTAAAATTGAGGGCGTATAGGTCAAATTGAGGGGCAAAAATGGCGTCAGGACTTTTCGCCGTCCATAATTCCACACTCAACGCCTCACATTCGACATTATCTTTCGCAGTCCGAGTGTCAGCAGATAGGATGCGATGAAAGACAGCAGACCGTTGGCCGCCACACCAAGGTCGATGTCGGCAAGACGCAACAGATAATGCAATATGGCGATATGCGCCAGATAGATGCCGTAGGAACAGCGACTAAGGCTGATACACAGCCGCGCAAAGATGCCGCGCGGTGTCGGCAATGCCGTCAGTATAGCAAACAGAGTGACTTGGATTGCAATGACGTTGATTCCGGCGAGGGACGTCACCGCGTCATAATAGCCCCAGCGCGTAGCCACGGCACTCATTTTGAGTGTTAAAGGAACGGCAAAAATGAATGCCAACGTCCAGAAGCACACTTGCCAACGACGCGAACGCGTCGATACGGGCCAGCGTGTAAGGTAGTATCCGGCGACCATATATCCCATACAGCCGTAAAATCCGGAGAACAAGCCGCCGCCATCGTCCAGTATGGCCGTCTGTGCCGAGACCCAGGGCAGAGTCCCGGCAGCGAGCCATAGTAGCAAAAACCACTCGACGCTGCGGCGTCGTGCCGTGGAGAGCCATGGCGACAAGAAGGGGGCAAAGAGGTAAAGCCCGGCCATAGCCAGTACAAACCACCCCGTGCCCCATGTCGGGGTGTATAGGCAATACAGCAGTCGATGCCCGATGCTGACGTCCTGATGCGGTGTCAGGTAGTAGTCCATCAGCAAATATGCTACCGTCCAAAAAGCGAAGGCGGGCAGTAAAGCACGCAGACGCCGTTTTACAAAGACTCGGCCGCTGCGCACCGGGAATATCAACGCGCCGGAGGTCATAAAGAAAAGCACCGGCGTGCAAAAGTATGGCAGCAGTGCTTGGTAGACACTCTCGTCCATGTACTCGTGCACGGAGTGTATCGCCACGACCATAACTATGGCGAGAGCACGTACTACGTCAAGACGCACATAGCGGCCGTCGATGCGGTCTTGCATCGACGGCGCCATGGGTGTATATGTCTGCGATATAGCAGGCATTCAGAGGCTTGTGTTATTCTTCGTCGGCGGGCAGTTGGGCCAGTTCGTTACGCACGCTCCACCAGCCGATAATCATGAATACGGCTGCAACAATTGCGGCGAGACCTATCAGAACGCTCAGCACTGCCACGCCGCCAAATCCGTTGCTGAACAGGAAGGAGAAGACGTCACCGGTACGGAAGAGTACGATGAGCGCTACCAAGGCGCACACAGCAAGGATGACGAGCTGGATTGTGAACGCTACGGACACGCTGCCCATAGATTTGACACCGAGAAGTTTGAGTGTACGGCTTTCGTTATTGCTCTTGGCCATGTACATAAGCAGGCAAACGAACAATGCGATAGTCAGCAGTTTGACTATAACGATAGATGCATTAAGGCCTCTATATCCGAAGATCTGGGGTATCAGAGCTACCAGTACTCCGTATGCTACAGCAGCAATTACTATAGCCAGTTGAGCCTTGAACAGACGCTCGAAAGAAGCGGCAACGGCAGCATTGAAGCCTTTGAATACGCTCGAGGTGTTGTAGATACCTACCAGCCAAATGATAAGACCAACGAGAGACACGACGCTCACTGCGACAGATCCGGGAGCGAAAAGGGCCAGCAGCAGGCTGAGGCCGTACATAAGTGTTACGCCGATGGCACTGAGCATCGTAGCGTTTGAAAGCGCCGAAAGGCGAACTTGTTCGTTTTGTTCCATAATCAATTGTGTGTTAAGTTAATATATATAGACTTCGTTTTTCCTGTCATTTGTTTTCGTCATAGGGGGCGAGGGCGCGACGCAAACGGTCGATGAGCATCACGCGCAGTTCGGGCGGCGAGACCACGGTAATACGGTCGGCCTTGGACATAAGTTCCTCGACAAGGTCGTCGGTGATGCGCATACGGTAGCGGAACAGCGAAAAACCGTCGTGCACAAATTCTTCCTGCGAAGCGTGCAACGGCAACGCCCGCAGGTACTTGGCCTGCACATGGTCGACGCGCAAGGTGACGGTCTTGGCGGCGGCTCGCGTCACCACCAGGCCGAAACTGTCACGAAAGTAGTCGTCGGCATTGACATCCGGAGGCAGTTCGAAGGTCTTATGTGACAAATGCACCCGGTCCATACGGTCCAGGGCGTAGGTCTTGACGCGGTTCTCGCGCACGTTGCGGCCTATGACGTACCACCGCTGATGGAATATGCGCACAAAATACGGCTCGAGTGCGACATCGCGGTCGGGGCGACTGCGCGTAAAGTTGTTGTAATCAAAGGAGAGGACACGGTTTTGGCGCAATGCGTCGATAATGACGCCCAAGTAGGTGCGTGCACTGGGGACGTCTTCGAGGCATATACGCGAAGCCACGCTTCGCCCCGCAGCAATAATATCGTTGACTGCAGCGCTGTTGAGCATCCAGTCTGTCACTTCGCGGTTGTGGGCGTCTTCTTCGGTGATATAATACTCGAAAGTCGAGTTGTCGCACTCGATGCTGAGTCCGAAGATGTCAAGTATGGCCTCACGATAGTTGTAGAAGGTGCGCCGCGTAAGGGCACGACCTTCCGAGACATCACTCTTCAGCCACAGCTCCGTCAGCTCGCGGCGCGAGATGCGCCGACGACGACGTATGGTATCTATAATCCAGAAGTATTTGCTTAATAGATTGCGTGCCATTACTTTGCGTATTTATTATCCGACGCAGACTTATATCAAACTTGTTTGCGCGGTTTGAGCAGCAGCAAGAGGCCCAGAACGGTGAAGGCGGCATTCATCAGCAACAACTCGAAGCTGGTGGTATAGTCGCAGTATTCTTTGAGTGCCCATTGAGCCACCCACGAAAGCGCGGGCGCAAGGATGCACACTAACGGGACAAGGCAGTCGCGCACCGGACGCTTGCAGGCCATACCGAAGACAAAGAGTCCGAGTATGGGACCGTAGGTGTACGAAGCCAAGGTGTACACGGCGCTGATGGCATCCTGATTGCTCAGGTAGTAGAATGCGATGATTACCAAGCCCATAGCCACGGACATACCCATGTGTACCAGACGGCGAGTGACGCCCAGGCGACGATCGTCCATACGGCGATTGGCGCCCAGAATGTCCACGGTGAAGGACGTGGTCAGCGAGGTTAAAGCCGAACCGGCAGCCGAATAGGCGGCGGACACCAGCCCGACGATGAAGAGTATACCCACAATCACCGGCATTCCGGGGCTGTCTACCACTGCGGCAAATGTATCGTCCGGCTTGGCGGGATGGGGCATACCTTTGCTGTCCATGTATATCAGCAGCATCGTGCCCAGGATGAGGAACAACGCAATGACAAAGAATTGCGTGATTCCGCTTACAATCATATTCTTTTGGCTCTGACGGCTGTCGCGGCAGGCCAGGTTGCGCTGCATCATATCCTGGTCGAGGCCGTTGAGTGCTATGGCCATGAATATACCGGCCAGGAACTGCTTCCAGAAGTAGGTGCCGGCCAAAGGATCGTCAAAATAGAACATTTTGAACGACGGATGCGAGGTGACGGCGCTGAAAGTTTCTCCGAAATTCAGCCCGAGGTTGCCGGCTATGAAGTATATGCACAGTCCCACGGAGGCCACCAGACAGAAGCTTTTGAGCGTATCGGTCCATATCAGGGTCTTGACTCCGCCTTGCACGGTATATATCCATATCAGCAAGATGCTGACTACCACCGTGATGGCAAAGGGTATACCCAGCGGCCCGAAGACCATGGACTGGAGCACGACGCACACCACATAGAAGCGTACGGCCGCGCCCAACATCTTGCTGACAAAGAAGAACCATGCCCCGGTGTGGTAGGTAGACTTGCCGAAGCGGTCTTCAAGGTAGCCGTAGATACTGATGAGGTTGCGCCGGTAGAACATCGGCACAAGCACAAAGGCTATGACAAAGTACCCGACAATAAATCCGAGTACCATTTGCAGGTAGGAGTAGCCCTTGGCAGCTACCATGCCGGGGACGCTGATAAAGGTGACGCCGCTGATGGCGGCTCCTATCATTGCAAAAGCCACCAGCCCCCAAGGCGCCTGGCGGTTGCCGTTGAAAAATGTCGAATTGTTGCTGCCGCGCGAGGCAAACCAGCTGATGACCATCAATAGGGCAAAATATGCCGCGATGGTGATAATGACTAATGTCGGTGTCACTGTGGTGTTATGTTTTTGATTATATTATCGTTAGGTGTATTGTCGCGAATAAGCTATTCGGCATACAGCAGATAGGGACGACGTTGTTCCTTGAAGACACGTACATCGTCGGCCCAAGTGGCTGCGATGGCGGCGGCGTCCATACCTTGCTCGATCATGGTGCGGATGTCGCCGCGACCTATGAGTTTCTCGAAAAAAGTGGTGAAGAACTTGTCGCCGATACCGAGGTCGCGGTAGGCGTCTATAAGATATGCCAGATTGACGCCGCCGGCTATGGCCTCGTCATCGCTGATACCGCTGAGATCCACTCCGTGACACAGGCGGTCAAGCAACGGCGGATTTTTTGCGCCGGGAACGCTGCGCGGCGTAAACTCGTAATTGCGGCCCTTCATATCGGGATGTCCGTATACCATAAAGGGCTTGTCCGTGCCGCGACCCAGCGACACCGGGGTGGCCTCAAAATAGCACATTGCCGGATAGAGGTACACGGCGGTCATAGTGCGCAAATTGGGTGACGGCGCCACGGGCAGGCGGTAGCGCGTGGCATGGCTGTATCCGGTACAAGGCACTACCGTGAGGCGGCATCGTGCGCCGTCCGTAAGCCAGCCTTCGCCATTAGCCATTTGCGCCAACTCGCCGAGGGTCATACCATGCACCACGGGTATGGGCAGACGCCCCACCCCACTGGCGTATTTCATATCCAATATGGGGCCGTCCACGTACATGCCGTTGGGATTGGGGCGGTCAAGTACCACGAATTCCTTGTCGTTGGCGGCGGCCTGCTCCATCAGGCATATCATCGTGACATAATACGTGTAATAGCGCAGTCCTACGTCCTGAATATCACATACTATCACATCAAATTTGGACAGCACCTCGGGCGCAATGCCGCGACGTTTGCCGTCGTACAACGATGCTATGGGTATCCCCGTCTCCGGATCGACGCTGCTGCTGACATGCTCGCCGGCATCGGCATTGCCGCGAAATCCGTGTTCGGGCGAAAATATCGTGGTGACGTCCACGCCGCCTTCGAGCATAATATCCAGGGTGTGGCGATTGCCGACCATTCCCGTATGATTGGAGAACAAAGCTACGCGCTTGCCGTGCAATAGCGGCAGATATACATCGGTACGTGCAGCGCCAACGACGACGCTGTCTCCGACCGGGCATTGGGTCTCGGCAGTGCAGCAAGGTGTCTCGGCGGTGCTGACCGTGGCAGCCGCGGCATTATCATTGGCCGTGCAGTGCGGACATTGGGCATACGACAGCCCCGGCATTAGGGCTATGCCAATCATCAATATCTTTGCCTTATTTTTCTTATCCATAGGGTAATATACGTGTATACAGACGTCGCTCATTGTCCGGAAATCCGGAGATGCACGACCCCTGTCTCAGTTTTCGCCTATAAAGGTACGGCAATTTTTTGGCACAAGCACACTAATCCCCGTTAAAAATGTGTTTTCCCATGCTTCGACACACATCCGATACCATATCCAAGGTCCGAGCCGACACCTGAACGGCATACGCGTTATAACTGCTCGCGGCGCGACAAGGATCTACTCGATTTTGGACAACGTTTCGGCTATCGTATCTTGCGACACAAACATCCCGGCATACAGCGGCAGCGTCAGCATCCCGTCGACATAACCGACATTGTAGTCTCCCAGCTTGATTACATGCTTCACGTGGTATTTTTCCGGATGCTTTAATAACGTCTTAGCACTCTTGGCATTACCGGTTGTCGATTTGCATTCCAACAGCACACATTCGCCGCCGATGGAAACAACAAAGTCTACCTCGAGCCCCGAGTCTTTGTGAAAGTAGTACAACTTACGTCCGGCTTTCGAGAGAAAATCGGCAACGAGATTCTCGTATATCGCGCCCTTGTATCCGTACATTTTGCCGTTAAGTATAGCGGCCTGAGTGCCCGGCTCCAGCATTCCGACAAAAAGCCCTATATCCGCCATATAGACCTTAAATATACCCAATTCGGCATTTCCCTCGAGCGGTAGTTCGGTGATGGAGACGCTATAGCTGCGGCATATAATGCCGGCATCCTCAATCCATTGCAGGCTCCCGGCATAATTGGATGCTCGCGATCCTTTCTTGATGTACGAGTATTGAAACTTCTTGTTTTCTCGCCCTAATTGTCCCGGAATCGAGTCAAAACACTCCCGTATTTTGGACTTGTCCGCATTAGGAGCATATTTCACCATGTCATCTCGATAACCGTTGATGATATCTTGTTGCATCCCGACGACATTCGGTATCGAATGAGTTTCGACAAACTCATTGACCACCGCCGGCATACCGCCCACAATAACATAGCGCAGCAACAAATCACGAAGGCGTCGGTGCAGTACATCCTCGACAGGCTGACAGGCAACGATTCTGTGACGTACACGCTCGATGACGTCTGTCGATATACCATTTGCCCACAAAAATTCCTCGAAGTCAAGCGGGTGCATCTCCAGCGTCGTCTCATACCCTACCGGAATAGATGCGGACTGATCTTTATACCCCGAAATGCCAAGCAACGACCCGGTGCATATCACATCATAACGTCCGTCAATCTTGAAGAATTTGAGAGCCGAGCGAGCACGCGCACATTCTTGTATCTCGTCCAAAACGATGCAAGTCTTTCCCGGGACAAACACTGCCGAAGGCCCGAGAATCGCGCTAAGATACATTACGATGTCATCAACAGCCAAAGATCCCTCAAAGACAGAAACGTAATCCGGATTCTCAAAAAAGTTGAGATAAACGACATGCTTGTAATTGCTCCGGGCAAACCGTAGCACGGAAAATGTCTTGCCACACTGCCTACACCCCTTGACAATCAATGGATTGTGCCCGGCTTTGTTTTTCCAATCCAAAAGTAATTTTTCGATTTTTCGAGTAAGCATACACTTATATTTTAAATTATTTCAGCGAAAAGTCCAACCGTTCCATCGGCAAGATTTTCACGCAAGTTCCATTCGCCTGTTTATTAGATATTTATTTCTACAGCTTAGGGCTTGCGACACTTTTTCAAGGGACTTTTCGATGCAAAGTTACACTTTTTCAAGGGACTTTTCGCCGAATTTGACATTTTTTCAAGGGACTTTTTCGTGAAAATTACATTTTTTCAAGGGACTTTCGAGTCTCATTGGCTTTTAACCAACAAATCATGCAACCGTTGCGAGTGCAATACACGACCGCGCTCTTCGTGTCTTGTGCGACACTTCCGCACATTATAGTAAAACACACAAGCGACCTTGCAGGTCGCTTGTATATCATTTATTTACAGCATCATCCGATTATTCGACCCTATCGGGCGAACAAAATACACCGGTGTTTTTCATTCGGCACGGACAATTCGGAGCATCTCGTCCGGTCTGCGTCAGGAGCGGCGAGAGCGGCTTTTGGCGAGGATGACGAGGATAACGGCCGAGAGCACCAGGATGATACCCAGGACGAGGCTGACGGTGAGCGCTTCGCCGAATATGGCGATGCCGATGACCACAGCGGTCAGCGGTTCAAGCGCCCCGAGGATGGCCGTGGGCGTGGAACCGATGAGCACAAGGGCTACATTGATGAGCAGGATACTGAGGAAGGTGGGAGCCACGGCAAGCATCAATTCCCAGCCCCACATTTCGAGCGTAAGGTCGATACGCGGCAGATGTCCGCCGGCAAAGGCGCCGGCTGCCGCCGTAAGCGCACAAATGCACAAAACATAGAATGTCAGTTGCAAGGCTCCCATTTTGAGGTGTGCGCGGTTGACGGCCACCATGTACACGGCATAAGTCAGCGAGGACACCAACACCAGCGTCACGCCCGTACCCGAAAGCGACGCCCCGCTGCCAAAGGGGTCATTGAGCAAAAATATACCGCAGAGAGCCAAGCAGATGGACAGTATCGTCGGAGTACCTATATGCTCGTGGAACAGGCCGCCCATAATTACGGCCACCATTATCGGGTATACAAAGAGTATGGTACAGGCTATGCCGGCATCCATATAATGGAAAGATTCATAGAGTGTCAGCGATGACAGGCCGAACATCACGCCCAGCGGTGCAACCACTGCCAGTTGGCGGCGCGTAACCCGCAGCGACACTCCGCGCCACAACAGCACAGGCAGCAAAAGCAGTGCCGCCAGTGCAAAGCGCCAGAAGATGGTGGTGCCGACGTCCACGCCCATACTTTTGAGCGGCAGTGCGCCCAGGGGGTTGGTACCATAGCATATCGCGGCAGCAACGCCGCAGATGTATCCTTTGACTTTAGGAGACATTATTCTAAGTGTATTGCCCGTATCAATGATTAAGTTAAGTCCGGAACCGATGTCCGACTCCTGGTTATTTGCGTCCGAAATCGGCCGGGATTTCGCCCCAACGGTCTGTATCCCACTTGAATATCGGGTTGGGGATAATGCGATTGACGCGTCGCCACGCATCGGCACGGGCCAGAATTTGGAGCAGCGGCCCATTGGTGGCCGTGGGTGCGATTTTGGTATTGGAGGCCCCGCGCATAAACCAGCCTATAGCCGTGCGCGAGTCGCTGTAAATCGGCGTGGTGGTGTCGCCGTTTTTCTTGAGCAGCGCCGCCACGTGTACCAGTGCCAAATACTCGCCGATATTATTGGTTCCACCTTGCAGCGGGCCGATGCGAAACAGTTGCTCGCCTGTACCCACACGCACGCCACGGTATTCCACCGGCCCGGGATTGCCGGGGCACGAGGCGTCCACAGCTATCGCATCGAGCCGAATTTCGGGAAAGGCCTCGTAATTGACCACGGCTGAGTTGCGGCGGCGCATAGCTTTGTATATGGCCATATCCTCGCCGCTGTCATATCGGCGAAATGCCTCGGTGGCCTCATCTTGGTCCTGAAAAGCACGATAGCGGGCGCCGGGAAACCCGTCTATTTGCTCTTGACATTCTTCCCAGGAGTCGTAAAGACCCGGCGCGCGGCCTTCAAATACTACATAAAACTTTCTGGAAGCCATACGCGTACGTGCTCTTTTTTTAGCGTGTGGGGGCGAGGGCGCGCACGGCAGTCTTGAAGCGGCGACCGCGGTCCTCATAGGAGGTGAACAAATCGAAGCTGGCGCAGCACGGCGACAACAACACCGTATCGCCGGGACGCGCAACGGCACGGCAGGCGGCAAGAGCGTCATCGAGGCTGTGCGTATCGGCCACGGGTATACCGTTGGCGGTAAAGTAGTCCACTATTTTCTCGTTGTGCAGTCCCATGGCCACGATGTCATGGACTTTTTCTTTGACCAAGGGCAGGATCTCGCTGTAATCATTGCCTTTGTCCTTGCCGCCGAGTATGAGCACCGTGGGCGTGGTCATGGCTATCAGCGCATAATATGTCGAATTGACGTTGGTGGCCTTGGAGTCGTTGATGTAATGCACGCCATCGATGGTGGCAACGTCTTCCAGACGGTGCTCGACGGGCGCAAAAGTGCGTAAGCCCTCGGCGACAGCCTCGGCCTGAGCGCCTAATTTGGCGCACGCGGCTATGGCCGCCATGGAGTTGAGCAGATTGTGTGTGCCGCGTGTAGCGATGCCCGCCACGGGAATATCCATACCGCCGATACCATCGTGTATCATCCCGTCGCGAGCCTCGACGGTGGCGTCGTGTCCGTCGGCGAAGGTGCATAGACGGGCGCGTATGCCCAAGTCGCCGATGCGCGGAGCCACTACGGGGTCGTCCGCCCAATAGACTGCCAAATCTGCAGGCTCAAGATTTTGGAATACACGCAGTTTGGCTGCAATATAATTCTCCATCTTATGGTCATAGCGGTCGAGGTGGTCGGGCGTAATATTGAGCAGCATTGCCACATCGGGATGGAAGGTGTACATATTGTCCAACTGGAAAGAGGACAGCTCGATGACATACACCGCGTGCGGTTCGTCGGCTACGAGGCGAGCCAAACTTACGCCTATATTGCCGCAGGCGGCGGCATCGTGTCCGCAGCAACGCAGCAGATGCGTAGTCAGCATCGTTGTGGTGGTCTTGCCGTTGCTGCCGGTTATGGCCACAAGGCGCGTGCCGGCGGGCAGAAAGAGGTATGCAAATTCGATTTCGCTGACCACCGGAATTCCCTTGGCTGCAGCATCTTTTATTATAGGCGCATCGTTGGGTATGCCGGGACTTTTGACGATGATGTCCGCCGCGAGTATACGCTCGACGCTGTGCTGTCCCTGCTCGTAGGGAGTGCCTGCGGCCTCCAATTCGGCCACATGTTTGGCGGCTATGGTGCCGTGATCGCTCAGAAAAGCCTCGATACCGAACTTTTTGCAAAGAATTGCGGTTCCGACGCCGCTTTCACCGGCGCCGAGGATGCTGACACGGCGTATAGCCTTGCCATGATATATGGTTTCTGCCATGATTATACTTATATTATGATATATAGCGTTTTATCGTTTTTTCCGACGCTCCTATCGTATCTTGAGCGTCACGAAGGTGCACACTGCCAAAATGATGCCTATAATCCAAAATCGAGCCACAATTTTGCTCTCGGGGATGGCCGTCAGCGGACGTTGTATGAGGGCATCTATGCCGCTGTTTCCGGGCTTCTGGAAGTGGTGGTGCAAGGGTGTCATCTTGAAGATACGGCGACCGTGCGAAACCTTGAAATATGCCACTTGCAGGATTACCGAAAGGTCTTCGACATAGAATATTGCGCACAGTAGCGGCAGCAGCAACTCTTTGTGTATCAGGATAGCGAATATGGCGATAATACCGCCGATGGTGAGGCTGCCCGTATCGCCCATGAATACCTGCGCCGGGTAGGCGTTGTACCACAGGAAGCCCACGAGAGCGCCGATAAACGCGCCCATATACACCACAAGTTCCTCACTGGCCGGAATATACATAATATCCAGATACGGGGCATAGACGATACTGGCACCGAGATACGCCATAATGGCGAGAGCAACGCCTATAATGGCCGACGTCCCGGTCGCCAGGCCGTCAAGGCCGTCCGTAAGGTTGGCGCCGTTGCTGGTGGCTGCCACAAAAAAGATTGTAACCAGCACAAAGAGCACCCAGCCACCGGCTTGTGCACCACCGCCCATCCACGACGTGGCCCATGCGTAATCGAAGTTATGGTCTTTGACAAAAGGTATCGTGGTCACCGGGGCCTTATGCTCGGCTTGAGCCGTAACCGACTGCAAGCTCTGGCGCAACTCCTGCTCCTGAACATCGCGGCGGCTGTCGTCCGTAGCTATAGCGGACACCGTTTCGGCCGGGGAATGCTCGAGCACGGCTGTCATCGAGGGATTGGTATACATCACCGCGGTCACGATAAGTCCGATGACTATCTGTCCCACGATTTTGTACTTGCCTTTCATACCTTCCTTGTTGTGTTTGCGCAGTTTCTTGTAGTCGTCCAAGAAGCCGATAGTGCCCAGCCACAACGTGGCACCTATCATCAGCAACATGTATATATTGGTGATTTTGCTCACCAACAGGCATGGTATGACGATTGAAATGATGATAATGACACCGCCCATAGTCGGGGTGCCGGTTTTTTTCATCTGCCCTTCGAGGCCCAGGTTACGGATTATTTCGCCGACCTGCATTTTTTGCAGACGGTCAATGATGCGACGACCGATAATGATGGCAATGAGCATTGCCAGCACAAAGGCCACACCCGTGCGAAATGTCACATAGTCGAATAGGCGTGCGCCCGGGACATTGTATTGTTCAAGATAGTTGAAAAGGTAGTAAAACACCGATAGTCTTTATATTAGAAGGTGAATAATCTTTGAAATCCGCGACATAAGCCGGAGCAGTGTCCGCCGTCGGGGAGGGAGAGACGTGGTGTTGCGAGAAGCAACGCTCATTGACGTTCCCGAAAGCACACAAGCGGCCTTCGGAAGCGTCCGAGACATCGTTATTTCTTGGCGGCGAGGGCGGCACGCACAATTTCGCGGTCGTCCAGGTGTATGCGGCGACCGCCGGCAAGTACCTGATAGTCTTCGTGTCCCTTGCCGGCCACCACAATTACATCGCCGGGCATGGCGTCCGCTACGGCCTTGTTTATGGCCTCGGCACGATCCAGTATGGTGGTGACTTCGCAGGGCGAATCGACCGGAACGCCGGCGGCGATAGCGTCGGCTATGGTCTTGGGGTCTTCGTCACGCGGATTGTCCGAGGTGATGACAATACTGTCGGAAGCGGCTGCGGCCGCAGCGCCCATAAGGGGTCGCTTGCCGTGGTCGCGATTGCCGCCGGCCCCGAAGACGGTGGTGACATGTGCACGCGGCTCGACGGCACGCACGGCCTCGAGGACATTGGTGATGGCATCGGGGGTATGCGCGTAATCGACGATGACGGTCACCTGGCCGGAGGCGTCGTGGAAGGTTTCGAAACGTCCGGCCACGGGCACCAGCGCGGAGATGACACGTGCCGCCTCGCCGTAAGGTGTCCCCAGCAGGGTCAACGCGGCGTATACCGCCAGCAGGTTATAGGCATTGAAACGTCCCGTAAAGCGCGTGGTGATGTCCGCCGTCACACCGGGAGCGATGGCCATTTCGGTACTGCCAAGATGGCTCTCGATGATGCGAGCGGTGAAATCGGCCGCCGTGCGCGTCAGCGAGTAAGTTTTCACAGCAGCCATAGTGTTTTGAGTCATCACACTGCCGTTGGGATCGTCTATATTGGTGAGCGCCCATGCCGTCTTGGGCAGCAGGTCAAAGAAGCGCTTCTTGGCGTGCAGATAATCCTGGAAGGTTTTGTGATAGTCCAGGTGGTCACGAGTGATATTGGTGAAGATACCTCCGGCAAAATGCAGTCCGGCGGTACGGTTTTGCGCCATACCGTGGCTTGACACTTCCATGGCGGCGAAGGTGCAGCCGGCATCTACCATACGTCGCAGCAGCCCGTTGGTTTCCATGGGGTCGGGCGTGGTGTGCGTCGACGGTATGCGCTCATTGTCCACGTAGTTGCACACCGTGGACAGCAGCCCGGCGTGATGGCCGAGCGCATGGGCAGCCTCCCACAACAGCGTGGCTATTGTCGTCTTGCCGTTGGTGCCGGTGACGCCTACCAGCGTAAGGTGTCGCGAGGGGTCGTCAAACCATGCCGAAGCCAGCAGCCCGAGGGCTACCGAGGAATCGGCCACGCGTATCCACGCCACATCGCCGGGATGGTCGGTCGGGATGGTTTCGCACACGATGGCTACGGCACCGGCGGCCAAGGCTTTGGGTATATAGTCGTGACCGTCGACGGCGGTACCGCGCACGGCCACAAACATTCCGCCCGGCACCACCGTGCGCGAGTCGGCCGTGAGGCCTTCGATGACGATGTCGCGTGACGCGCCGTCGGCCTCTAATATTTCTTCGGTGATGATGGCTGTGAGTAGTCTCCCAAGTTTCTTCATCTGCAATATTTTGTATGGCGTTTTATATTCTATTTAATATTTTGTTTCTCGTCTTAATATGTCGTTTCACGTCACTGCATAGTCAGCGAGACCGTTGCTCCGGCGCGTGAGTGCGTTCCCGCGGCGGGAGACTGCGCCACCACAAGGCCGTTGCCGCGTACAACGGCTCGGTATCCGGCGGCTTCGACGGCATGCACGGCCTGGCGTATGCCCATACCGCGCACATCGGGGATGGCACCTCGCGACGCTTGCTTGGCTGATTTATAGGTCTTCACCTTGTTCGTTCCGAGGGTCTGATGAAGCATCGGCATACTTTTCTGACCCACAGAATATACAGTTGGGGTGACGGTCTTGTCCTTGACGGGGTCGTCGGCTCGGTAATCGGGCGTATCGCCCAGCAGTCCGCGAGCATTCATCTTGGCGGCAATATCGCGCACAATCATTCCGCTGGAGGAGGCGGCAGATACAGAGGCGGCAGGTTCGCCGATTACGACCATACAGGTGTAGCGCGGCTTGTCTGCCGGGAAGATGCCGCAGAACGAGAAGTTGCGCCACCTACGGTCTTTATATCCGGGTTTGAAATCGGTCTGACCCGGGCGCTTTTCTTTGGCCACGAAGGCGGTACCGGTCTTGCCGGCAATGGGCACTTCGCTGTCATGCAGGAAGGCGTATGCGGTGCCTCGCTTCTCCGAGACGACGCGTCGCAGCATATCCAGAAGGATATGTGCGTTGTGGCGGCTGCAAATGCTGTCGCGCACGTAGGTGGGGGCAAGGATGCTGTCGCCCGCCACCGTGCGATATCCGCGGATGATGCGCGGACGCACAAAGCGACCGTCGTTGGCTATGGCATTGTACATGGCGCATATATATATCGGCGGGACAATGGCTCCGTAACCGAAAGTCTGCTGTACCAACGTGACCAGACCACCGGCCTTGGGGTCTAAGTTGGGATAACTCGGCGGGGTCTCGCCGGCGATGCCGGTGCCGAGAGGCTCAAAGAAGCCCATACGGCGCAAGCGTTCGCGGTATCCGTTGGGGTTGTCTGCAAAATGCGGTGCCACAAGTTTGGCAATACCGATATTGGAGCTGTATCGCAGCACGTCACGGGCGCTACACTCGTTGGGATGCCCGTGGAATTCGTAATTACCGAAACGCCAGCGGCTTGTGGGATACGGAGCATCAAGATTGCCTACATATCCGTCTTCAAGCGCCACGATCATGGAAATGGTCTTGAGCACCGACCCGGGTTCGATGCCGCGCATAGCGCGATTCATGGATTCTATAATACGGCCGGAGACGCTGTCGCGGTCCAGGTTGGAGATGGCCTTGATGTCGCCGGTGGCGGTCTCCATAAGTATCACCGTACCCCAACTTGCTCGGGTCTTTTCTATCATATCGCTCAGAGCCGTCTCCACGATGTCTTGCAGGGTAATGTCTATGGTGGTGATGAGCGTGCGGCCACTGACGGCATTGACATCCACCCAATTGGTAATTTTGTGCGTTAAAGGCACTTTTTTGCACACGCCGGGGGTGCCGTACAGTAGACTGTCAAGGGCGTACTCGAGGCCCGAATATCCGTGTATTTGACCGTCGGGACGCTGGTTGACTCGTCCTATACTGCGCTTGGCCATATCGCCGTAGGGATATTCGCGCTTGCTTTTACTTGTGATTACCAGCCCGTTGTAGCTCGGATTGGTGCTATGACGGAAGAAGGGGAATTTGCGCAACTGCTCACTCTGTTCGTAGGTGAGGTTGCGCAGGAACACGAAGTACGAACTGCGTTTATTGCTCTCGCGATCCAATTGACCTTCGAACTTGTCACGCCACTGCTGTGAGGAATATTGCGGATAGAACATAGCCAAGGAGTCGCACAAGGCGGTCATATCCTGACGCATACGCTTGACCATAAATCGCGAGGCTTTGAAGTCTATGGCCGCATCGTAGGTGATGACATTGGTAGCCAGAATACTACCGTCGCACGCCAAAATATCGCCACGTATCGGCTGTATAGTGTCTATGCGTTGTAAGTCTCTATTGGCCTTATCATTCCACTTGTCGGCATCAATGATTGTGGTACGCACCAACGACCATCCGGACACAATGGCAAAGCCCATTATAATGGATGCCACCAATCCGTATCGCGCCATAATCCTGGCGCGACGAGAAAATTTGCCTTCTTCCGGCGTTATCTTCTTAGCCATTTGATTGAAGTTTTTTGAGGTTTGAGGTTTATGTTTTTAGCTATATGTCTATGCTTGATGCGGTAATGGTCCGGTTCGTGGAATTGGATATGTTCTTATTTTATTGTTTATTAAGTCTTTGTAATATATTGTCACCGATTTTGGAGGTCGGAGGCCGGCAACGTGTATGGCGGACGTTCGCGGATGCCCAACCCGGGGCGAACGCTGTCGGCCTTGGAGGTCATGGCGCTTTCGCGCGTCCGGCTCATGTATATCATGTGCTGGCGAATACTTTCGGTCTTGGCGACCTCGAGCTTATTGGACAGCTTGCGTATATCTTCCATACCCACCTGGCACTGATACTTGGTGGCGATGAACATCAGTATCAGGAATAGGCCGACAAAAATTTTCACCTTATTGCGATTGAGGAATTCGCTGGATATCACCGACCCCCAGAAAAAGCGGTGCGCCAGACCCACTTTAGGCTTTTCGGCTGTGGATTTCTTGGTACGCGCACTCATATCTTCTTGGAATTCATGGGGGTGAACGATGCGGCACGCAGATGAGCACTGCGGCTGCGCGGATTGCGGGCCACTTCCTCGGCATCGGGAGCTATGGCCTTGGATGTTATCGGTCGCAAAGGTGCTTGGATGTTACCGTAAATGTCTTTGTCTATCTTGCCTTCAAAATTGCCGGCGCGCATAAAGTTCTTGACCAGTCGGTCTTCGAGGCTGTGGTAGGTGATAACGGCCAGTCGTCCGCCGGGGCGCAATACCCGCAACGAGTCCTTGAGCAGATGGCGCAGGGCCGACATTTCGTCGTTGACAACGATACGCAACGCCTGATATACCTGAGCCAATTCCTTGCGAGCACGTGCCGGATTGAGCAGTGGAGTGACGGCACGCATCAAGTCGCCGCTGGTGCGCAATGGTGCAGCCTGTCGGGCGCGTATGATGGCCGAAGCCACGGCTCCGGGACGATTGACTTCGCCGTAGAGACGTAAAATATCGGCAAGTTCGCCCTGTTCGTAGCTGTTGAGGATGTCCGCAGCCGTGACGGGCGCCGTTCGGGTCATGCGCATATCCAGGGGCGCATCGTCATCGCGGAAGGTGAAACCGCGTTCCGCATCATCAAAATGGTGGAAGCTGACGCCGAGATCGGCAAGAATGCCGTCGACACTACCCTCGGGCGCGTCTATGGCCAAGCCCTGATATTGGAGATGACACAGAAGATAGCGGAAGTTGCCCAAAATCATCGTAAAACGGCTATCGTCCATGGGTGCGGTGGCCATGGCATCGATGTCGCGGTCGAAGGAGTAGAGACGTCCCCCGGGCCCGAGGCGGCGCAGAATTTCGCGCGTGTGTCCGGCGCCACCGAGCGTCACATCGACATATACCCCGTCGGGGTGCACGTCAAGGGCGTCCACACTCTGTCGCAGCAATGCCGGAATATGGTATGCCGGCTCGCCTATATTGTTGTCTGATTGGTCGTTTGTCTTGTCTCGATGCATAAACTACCCTCCCGGCTTTTGAGCCGAAATTTGGGAGTGTAAAATTACGCATTTTTTCGGCAACACACGGCATCCGCACACACAAATATTTTCAGGCAAATTTTTGTGAAAACCGGGATTTTCGGGAATAACAGGAATAATGGGAACAATGAGAGGGGGAGTCCTATAACAACTATAATAGCTATAGCGGCTATTATGGCCATAGTAGGCATTATCACAGCCGTAAAACAACAAAGGCACACGGGATGTCAATGAAGACATCCCGTATGCCAAGGTAGCCCATAGCAGAATCGAACTGCTCTTTCAAGAATGAAAATCTTGCGTCCTAACCGATAGACGAATGGGCCGCTGTATGTATATGACCGCCTCCCGGAGGCGACAGTCACGCAGTCCTATTCTTAAGCTGCCAGACCGTTGACGTAGCGGCTGAGCTTGCTCTTGAGATTGGAAGCCTTATTCTTAGAGATACGACGCTTTGCAGCAAGGCGGTCAAGCATTGCAACAACCTCGTTCAGGCGTGCTTCGGCAGCTGCCTTGTCTTTCATCTTGCGCAGGTCGCGCACGGCGTTGCGCGCGGTCTTTGCATAGTAGCGGTTGTGGGCGCGACGGCTCAGAGTCTGGCGTATTCTCTTTTTCGACGATTTATGGTTTGCCATTGTTCTAATCTTAGTTTTGTCGGATGTTTTTGCTTTGATTTTGGTAGCCCATAGCAGAATCGAACTGCTCTTTCAAGAATGAAAATCTTGCGTCCTAACCGATAGACGAATGGGCCGGATATTGCGTTTTGCGCAATTGCGACTGCAAAGTTAGTGCTTTCAAATGTACTAAGCAAAAAAATTTAGCATGAACAGGTGTTTTTTAAGTATTTTTTAGTAATTTCACGTCCCGATAGCGTTCCGAAACCGTTTTCGGGATGCTATATCCGCCAAAAAGTTCGATGGACCAGACCATTCACGCCATAGCACTGCGCACCGTACGCCACAGCGACAGCACCTCGATACTGACCGCCTGGAGTGCGGAGGTCGGTCGCATTGCCATACTTATGGGCACGGGGGCCTCGGCCGCCGCTCGGCAGCGTCGCGCCGCCACGATGCCGCTATCTCTGTTTACCGGCGTAATCCGGCAACAGCAGGCAGGATCGGACGCTCCGGTGCGTATGCGTGACATCGCCCCCGTAGGGCAGCAAATGATTGCCGTGGCCACAAATCCGGTTAAGGCTACAGTGGCAATGTTTCTTGCCGAGGTGTTGTACATCGCCCTGCGAGACGCCGGACCGGACAAAACTCTGTGGCAATTGCTGGAACGCGCCCTCCCGGTACTGGAGCGCGGTGATGCTACGGTGACAGCCAATTTCCACTTATGGTTTCTGTACAGCGTGGCCGCAACTATGGGCGTCGGCCCCGACCTGTCCGAATGGCGCCGCGGACGTATATTCGACTTATATGGCGCCGTATTCCGCGACAGCGCACCAGGACACAGCCATTACGTGGAGGCTGCCGAAGCGCGCATGGTGTACATTTTGGGACGCATAAATGCCGCCAACCTCGGCCGTGTACGGCTCAATCGCATACAGCGAAACCGCATCCTCGATGTCATACTCGAATACTACGGCGAGCACATCGCCTCTATGGATTCGCTACATTCGCTGGACGTCATACGCAGTATGTAAGCGGCAGCAATCGCTCTCCATCTCTCCCATTATAGCTATTTATAGCCATTTATAGCCATTTATAGCCACTATAGCTATTATAGCTGTTATAGGACTCCCCCTCTCATTATTCCCATATTCTCATTATTCCCATTACTCACAACAGCGGCGTAACTTCCTTGAAGGCAAAAGACAGGCGAGTTCCGTCTGCCGTGCGCAGCAACAGATGTCCGTCGTCGGCCACTCCGTCAATGGCTGCTTCGAAAGGCAGTGCGCCGGACGGCTGCTCGCAATATGCGGAAGGCAGCGGGCCCGGCAGCCAACGATAAATCTTTCCGTCGCCACGCCATAGACGCGCCATATAACGTGTGCGCAGGCCCTCGGCATCATAGTCACCGCCCGAAGCGGCGGCACACGCGGCGGCAATAGCGCGGCACACTTCGCGCGGCTCGGGGAGGTCGCAATCTTCGCAATCACGGATAAGAGCCAAGGACGTGGCGTTGGGCGCCCCACCCTCCCATCGGCGCTGACGCACATTGACGCCGATGCCGACGACCGAAGTACCCAAGCGGCTGCCGTACAGGCTGTTTTCTATGAGTATCCCGCCCAATTTATCATTGTCGAAATATATGTCATTGGGCCATTTAAGGCGCAGGCGCTTGCGCATATCCTCGGGCAGATAGCCGTCAAGGACGTCGCAGACAGCAAGAGCCACCATACGCGACAAATCAAACTGCAAAGCGGCGCTGATGGCCGTAGGTCGCAGATACACCGACACCGTGGCATTGGCGCCGGGCTGAACGTGCCAATGGTTTCCGCGCTGACCGCGGCCGGCGGTCTGTTCGTATGCAGCTACGGCATATCCGTGCGGCAGCTCGCGTTCCGATTCCAGCCGGTGCAATTGGGCACTGGTCGAGTCGATGGTTTCGAGCCACAGCATTTCGGGTATATCTTTCATCGAAAAGAACTTTTGCTGTATTATGAGAGTTCGGAGTACTCGAACTGATAGTCGCCCCCTACGTTCAGTCGCGGCTTTCGATAGTGAGTGTGCGGCTGTCATCGTCATTGACAGCTATGCGTACCGTCACCGTGTCGTCCGGCAGAATGTCTTCGATGCGTTCGGGCCATTCGATAAGACATACGGCTCCGCAGAACAGGTAATCCTCAATGCCTATATCAAATGCCTCGTCGAGATTTTTGAGGCGGTACATGTCAAAGTGATATATCAGCTCGGCGGTAATGTCGCTGCGATATTCGTTGACAATAGCGAACGAGGGCGATCCCATGGCATCATCGCTCACGCCGAGAGCGCGGCACAATGCCGTGATAAAAGTGGTCTTGCCGGCACCCATAGCGCCGTAGAAGGCAAAAACTGTATTGTCGCCCATCAGGGAGACAAATTCGCGGGCGGCGCGGTCCAGGTCGTCCGTCGACTTTATGGTAATAGTCTTATTCATAGTCCGTAAGTTTCGATAAAATGACGTGCGCCCGAGGCAATGACAGCAGCGCCGGCTTCGGGTCCGCAATTGAAAATAAGGTCGATGACGCTGAGCGACGGAATGTACCCGAATTGCCCTTGTCGTATCTGAGGATACGGGCCGACATCTATCTCCGTATCGGAGAAATCGAAGGCGCGCCAATCATCGACAATATCGTCCGGAGGATTGAGCGGCGATCCGGCGGCAAAAGGCACACTCACAGCCGTGTCTATGCCCAGGATGCCGCGTACTACGGTACCTATTCCGGTATCAAGGTCCGTGATGGGTTCGATAGTGGTTTCCTCGGGATGACGCGCCGCAAAAAACTGTGCGAAGCGCGGATAAAGATGCTCGAAATACGGGGTACGTCCGTAGGCGCTTTCGAGAGCTACGCGGTGTACATCCCACCACTTGCCGTGCGCACTGACGCCGATATTGCTCCAACGCACGTCCGGAACGTTGTGCGGGCGCTTGACCGGAACGGTCAGCAGCAACGGGCCGTGCGTATCGCAGATGGTGGTGCGGTGTACACTTTTCATACGTTTGTCGTACGACATGTCGACGTCTATGACGGCGGCTTCGTACAAACTCATCAGCGCATAGTATGATGCCGGCGGAAGAAACACCGGAGGCAACAACGCCACCCGGCCGCGGCGATTGTGACGTAATGTCTTCACATCCATGGCGGTATAGCCGTTATATAATTGTCCTATTAGAAATCTTCTTCTCTATACGTCCGATAAGGCTGCCCGACTATTACTTGTCGGGGTTGGCGTCCTTGAACAGACGGTTCCAGCGGATGCCTCCGCGGAAAATGCTGCGTTCGGGGTCGATGGACACGATGACAAACATCGGGGTGCCAACGATATGATCTTCGGGCACAAAGCCCCAGAATCGGCTGTCAAGCGATAAGTCGCGGTTGTCGCCCATCATAAAGTAATAGTCCATGGCAAAGGTGTATGTCGTGGCCGGACGACCGTCCACATATACCTTACCGTCACGCACATAGCTATTGAGATGTCCCTCGTAATTGCGAATGACGCGCTCGTATATCGGCCATACATCGGGCGTCAACTTTATGGTCATACCCTTCTTGGGTATAAGTACGCCTTGGCTGCCGCCGTAATTGGTGAGGGTCCAGCCACGCGAAATGCCGGCGGGGAAGAGGTTCATATCCATATCCAGACCCAATTCATTGAATTTGATCATTCCATGGACGCCGGTTCTTTCGGCCAGCGCCTTACGAGCGGCCTTGGTCAGCGGCACAATCTGAAGTACATCGGTATCGGTGGCGCCGGGCACCATCGACAGCAGAGGGAAATACATTTCGGTGTCGCGTCCCACGTTCTGGATGTCTGCATAGCTGATGTCCATCTCATCGGCTTCGTCCTGCGTGATGGGCGAGGCGGCGGCCACAAGGTAGCGGAACTGGGCGTTTTCGGGCGTCGCCATAGCCTTCCCGTCGGTATATATCACATCGTCAACGATGCGCAGATGCTGGCCGGGAAGGCCGACACAACGCTTGACGTAATTGGTACGGCGGTCAACGGGGCGATATATCACCTTGCCGTATTTTTCGGGATTGTTGTAGACTTCGTCGCGGCCGAAGCGCTCGATCAGCGAGTAGTAGCTTTCGCCGCTTTCCTCGGTGAGCGTGGTGACGGTGTCGCCGGCGGGGTAATTGAACACTACGATGTCGCCCTGCTCGACATTGCGCAGGCCGGGCAAGCGGTGATATGACAGCGAGGGCGAGTCCATATAGCTCTTTCCGCCGCCAAGAAAAGCCGGGAAGCTGCTGTGTACCAGCGGGAAGTGTACCGGAGTCATGGGCACTCGCGGTCCGTAGACAACTTTATTGACCCAGAGGTAGTCGCCGGTGAGCAGAGTGCGCTCGAGCGACGAGGACGGAATTTGGTAATTCTGGCCGATGAAATTGAAGATGAAGTACACCAAGATGAGGGCATAGACGATGGCGTCCACCCACGACATCACGTTGCGTACGACCTTGTTCTTGGAGCGCTTCCACCAGGTGAAAGGTATATATCCGGTGATATATATATCGAAAAGCAACGGCAGCACCAACAGCAACCATGCGTTGGACATCCAAATTGTCCAAAGGATGTAGATGACCGAGACGATGCCGAAGCGCACCCACCGCGTGGTCTTATTGTCGCGGCAGCGCCGTATGAAGTCTTCTTTGAAGTTGCTCGGTTTTGGCTCGCGCTCAGCGGATTGCGATGGCTCGGCCTTGGGCTGCGGCTGTGTGGCGTGATTATTTTCTGTTTCCGGACGTACATTTTCCGGATTATTTATGATATTTCCCATGTTTGTATCTTACGATGTCTGTGTAAACCTTTCTTACAATGTATATGTAATCTTACAATGTCTATGTAATGCTGTGTGCAAAGGTATTATTTTTCGCCGAGATGCACAAACGAGTATGCAGTCGCGGCATTACGCAAGTGTATGATTGGCGGCATGATACGGTCGGCTGTACGCTCGGGGAACGAGAAATGTCGGCATTCGAGCCGCCGTGTTCCGCCCTCGTGTGCGGTTATTTGATTTTGTCGAGGTAGGACTGTATGGTGATGCGAAGTCCCTCATCAAAAGGCATTTGCGGCTGCCAGCCCAATTCGTCATGCAGGCGTGTGGCATCGATGGCATAGCGGCTGTCGTGTCCCAAGCGGTCGGTGACGTAGGTTATCAGCGACTCGGAAGCGCCTTCGGGACGGCCCAAAAGGCTGTCGGTAAGGCGGACAATGAGGTGCACCAAGTCAATGTTGCGCCATTCGTTGTTGCCGCCGATATTATAGGTGGCGCCGGGAGCGCCGCTATGGAATATCAAGTCGATGGCACGAGCATGATCCTCAACGTACAGCCAGTCGCGCACATTGAGGCCCTTGCCGTATACGGGCAGCGGACGCTGCTCGACGATGTTCTTGACAAAGAGCGGAATAAGTTTTTCGGGATACTGATCCGAGCCGTAATTATTGGAGCAATTGGTGACGATGGTGTCCATGCCGTAGGTGTCGTGATAGGCCCGGACAAAGTGATCGGAAGACGCCTTGGAGGCCGAGTACGGCGAATGGGGATTGTACGGCGTCGATTCGGTGAAAAAGCCGTTGCCGAAAGGTGCCGGGCCGTCCGGTCGCGTAACCGCCAAGGCTCCGTAAACCTCATCGGTACTTATATGATAGAAACGATGGCCGGACAATCCTCCGGGCAAAGACGACCAATAACGGTGCGCAGCCTCGAGCAGCGACAGAGTGCCCATGACGTTGGTACGTGCAAACACAAAGGGGTCGGCAATAGAGCGGTCGACATGGCTCTCGGCGGCAAGATGTATGACACCGTCCACGGCATATTGCTCCATGATGGCGCTCATTCGTGCAAAGTCGCAGATGTCGGCGTGTTCGAAGGCATAATTGGGACGGTCGGCGACGTCGGCGACGTTGGCCGGATTGCCGGCATAGGTGAGGGCGTCTACGTTGAGTATGCGCGTGCCGGGATACTTGTTCACCAGCAGTCGCACTACGTGGCTACCGATAAATCCGGCGCCTCCCGTAACCATAATCGTTTTGGTCATAATGCGTAAAGGTCTTGATGGTAATCGAATAAGACTTCTTCGGGGATTTGGCTCAGGCGCGGATGATGCTTATCCTTATCGCTCAGTAGCACCTCGGCGGCATCTATGCGCCAATCAATGCCTATGTCGGGGTCGTCCCAGGCTATGGCCGCCTCGGCTTCGGGGTGGTAATAGCGGTCGCATTTGTACTGGAACACAGCCTGTTCGGACAGCACTGCAAAACCGTGGGCAAAACCGCGCGGCACCCACAATTGGCGCATATTGTCTTCGGAAAGCTCCACGGCCACGTATTGCCCGAAGGTGGGACTGCCGCGTCGTATGTCCACGGCCACATCGAGGACGCTGCCGCTGACGACGCGAACCAGTTTGCCCTGAGCGGCCGCTCCACGCTGGAAATGCAGTCCGCGGACAACCCCGCGGCGTGACTTGCTTTGGTTTTCCTGCACAAATCGAATATGCCGCCCTACTGCGGCATCGAAGATGTCGCCGCGATATGTCTCGGCAAAATAGCCACGCGTATCGCCTATGGGTTTGGGCTCGATGATGATGACATCCGCGATGGCGGTGCCGGATGTTTCGATAGTTGCCATTACGCCTATATGGGATTGTATATCAAGTGTGTTGTAAATAGCGTTCGTGCTGTGCCTCACGGGGTGGCTGCAGGCCTTTCGGGGACTCCGGCATAACAACGATGGAACTGATATGCGGAGTGCATAAGTGGGAGCCGAAGTCCCCGAGAGGTATGCGTATGCTGCGAATATTGCCGCAGTTACTTGCCCAAGACGCGGAGCAGTTCCACGTCAAAAATCAGCGTTTGGTTAGGACCGATGACGCCGCCGGCACCCTGAGGGCCGTAAGCAAGTTGCGAGGGTATGAACAGACGCCACTTAGATCCGGCTTTCATCATCTGCAAAGCCTCGACCCATCCGGGGATGACTTGGGTGACGCCGAAGGTGGCGGGTTGGCCGCGGTCGACGCTCGAGTCAAACACGGTGCCGTCTATAAGCTTGCCCGTATAGTGCACTTCCACTTGGTCGTCGGCAGTGGGCATGGCGCCGGTACCTTCGGTAAGTACTTCGTATTGCAGGCCGGAGGCGGTGGTACGCACCTCGGCACGTTTGCCGTTCTCGTCCATGAATTTAGCGCCGGCTTCGGCGTTGACGGTAGCCATTGCTGCAGCTTGTTCCTGCTGTTTCTTCTCCATTTCGGTGAAGAAGGCCTGTATCTCGGCCTTGGCCTCGTCGTAAGTCATACGGGGTTTGCGGCCCTCGAATACGGCGGCAACACCATCGGCAAAGTCTTCGACATCAATTTTTTGTATGCCGGAGGCACGGAAATTGTTGCCCATGCTCAGTCCCAGTGCGTAACTGATGCGGTCAAGGGGCTTGTCTTGTTTGTTATCCATTGTATATAAGTTTGTTGTGTATGTTCTGCGGATATTCTGTGTGCGAACGGCGTCACTTGAGCAAATCGGGGCGGAGGCGGCGCGTACGTTCCACGGCCTGCTGATGACGCCACTCGTCGATACGCGCGGCGTGGCCGCTGAGAAGTACGTCGGGGACGCGCCAGCCCTTGTACTCGGCCGGACGCGTATATATCGGGCCTTCGAGGAGATTGTCTTGGAACGAATCGGAGAGTGCGCTCTGCTCATCGCCCATGGCGCCGGGAATGAGGCGTACTATGGCATCGGTAATGATGGCGGCAGGCAATTCGCCGCCGGTGAGGACGTAGTCGCCCACCGAGATTTCGCGCGTAATCAGGTGTTCGCGTATGCGGTAGTCTATGCCTTTGTAGTGGCCGCATAGGATGATGATATTGTTGAGCATAGACAACTCATTGGCGGTTTTTTGATTGAAAACCTCGCCGTCGGGAGCGGTGAAAATCACTTCGTCATAATCACGCTCGGCACGCAAGGCGCTGATGGCTCGGTCCACCGGTTCTATCTGAATCACCATACCGGCCTCGCCGCCAAAGGGATAGTCATCGACTTTGCGGTAACGGTTGGTGGTGTAATCGCGAAGGTTGTGGACATGAATCTCAGCCAAGCCCTTGTCGCAGGCACGGCGGACTATGGAGCAGCCCAGGGGCGACTCCAGCATCTCGGGAAGTACGGTAATGATGTCTATGCGCATAACTCTGCAAATTTACGCATTTTCTCCCAAAGTCGCAATAAACGAATTCGAACGGCAGGATTTGTAGAGTCAAGTGGCAAGTGCAAAATTAATGAATCATTTTGTAGAACTCAAT
>OIYG01000051.1_pt1 | contig 125603 bp, 110 predicted proteins | sample 1587861 | NCBI WGS metagenome assembly OIYG01 (sample SAMN03283272) | human gut metagenome | biome: human-associated habitat; material: feces | host: Homo sapiens | place: Peru | collected 2012 | reverse complement strand
AAACCTACGCCAATTTTCAAGACTGGTGCCATAAACCAACTCGACCACCTCTGCACAAGTTGTCACTATCTCAGCGACAATATATATATTAGCACAAAAAAGGCTTATATGTCAATACTTTATTTAGATATTTTATTATTTTGATTCTAACGCTTTTTGTATTGCTTGTTTTTCTTCATTTGATAATGTATATGTTGATTCTGCATTTTTTATTGGTTTTGCATATATATTTGACATTTCCCTTGAGTATATTCCATTTAAAACTACTCCATCATTATGTTTGTTTAATAATGCTAATGTAAAGCTTAAATCACTTCCTGTGTCTTTAAATGCACTATATCTTATTATTCCTATTTTTGATATAGTTTTACCAAAATCATTATCTATTTTTCTACAGTAATCTAATATTTCTTCGTTTTGTTTATGAACAAATTCCACTTTTTCTAGGTGATTTTTTAGCATTTCTTCAATATTTTCACCTTTTCCTAGCTTTTTCATAAATTTATCATAAGATTTTTTCATATTTGCCAGTCTTATATAGTTTATTATAAATAATATAATAAATAATATATTTAATATAAATGAAAATATTAAATAATTATTTGATTTTAAAAATTCTGTCATATGAATCTTCCTTCCTATTTTATTAAGTCTAATATTCTAGATAAATCATCATTTGATGAATATTCTATAACTATTTTTCCTTTTCTTTTTCCTGCGTCTAATCTTACCTTTGTTCCAAAGAAATCTTGGAATGAATCTTCTATATCTCTATATATTGCTTCATATCTTTTATCTATTTTTTTATTTTTTACTCTTTTAGTGCTTCTTGTTATTTCCCTAGAGCTTTCACCCTTTTCTATATATTTAAGAGCTGCTTCATATTGTTTATTTCCATCATCATATATTAGTAGTGCTCTACAATGTGCTTCTGTTAATTTTCCCTCTTTTGCTAATTCTAATACTCTTTCATCCAAATTTAATATTCTTAGAGTATTTGCAACACCACTTCTACTTTTTCCAATTATTTCTGCTACTTGTTGTTGAGTTAAGTTATATTCATCCATTAATAATTTTATACCTGAAGCTTTTTCAAACGCATTTAAATCTTCTCTTTGTATATTTTCTATTAATGCTATTTCTTGATTTTTCTTTTTATCATCTTCTCTTACAATTGCTGAAATTGTTGTTAGACCAGCCTTTTTACAAGCTCTCCATCTTCTTTCTCCTGCAATTATTTCATAATAGTCATCTTTTTTAGTTACTATTATAGGTTGAATTAAGCCATATCTTTTTATTGATTCTGAAAGTTCATTTAATGCTTCTTCATTAAATTGTTTTCTTGGTTGATCTCTATTAGGCTCTACATCTATTATTTTTAATTGTTGCACAACTTCTCCATCTTGTATTTTTTCTTCTTCTTTATCAACTTTTAAAGTATCTGAAAATAAAGCATCTAAGCCTTTTCCTAATCCTGTTTTCTTTGCCATTTTACATTTTCCTTTCTCTTGTTTATTATCCTAAATAATGTTTATTTAAATTTTCATATGTTTTGCTTTAGGAGTATCTTCATTATTTTTTATTAGTTCTTTTCCAAGCTTTTCATAGCATTTTGCACCTTTAGATTTTGGATCATATATTATTATTGGCATGCCATAACTTGGTGCTTCACTTAATTTTACATTTCTTGGTATTACTGTTTTATATACTTTATCATTAAAATATTTTTTTACTTCGTTAACTACTTGTTTTGCCAAATTTGTCCTACTGTCAAACATTGTTAATAAAGCTCCTTCTACTTCTAAATCTTTGTTAAGATGTTTTTTTACCAAGTTAATTGTATTTAATAATTGTCCTAACCCTTCTAGCGCATAGTATTCACACTGCACTGGTATAAGTACACTATTTGAAGCTGTAAATGCATTTAATGTTATTAATCCCAATGATGGTGGACAATCTATTATAATATAATCATATTTATCTTTTATTTCTTCTAATTTTTCTTTTAATCTTTGTTCTCTTGACATCATTGATACTAACTCTACTTCCGCCCCTGCTAAATCTATGTTTGAAGGACAAACATCTAGATTTTTTATATTTGTTTTTAGTATTGCTTCTTCTATTTTAGTTTCATCTATTAGTACATCATAAACTGATAATTCTATTTCTTTATCAATTCCTACTCCACTTGTTGCATTTCCTTGTGGATCTGCATCTATTAGCAATGTTTTTTTATTTTTTTTTGCTAATACAGTGCTTAAATTGATTGAGGTTGTAGTCTTTCCTACTCCTCCTTTTTGATTTGCTATTGAAATTATTTTACCCAATGTTATTCCTCCTATTGCAATAATTTTATATTATTAATAATATAAAATTATTAATAATATGTCAATGTAATTTTTAAAATTTAATAAAAAAGCTTAATGATTTATATTTTTCTATACAATAGGCTGTTTTTGTGGTGTTCCTGGTTTTCTAGGATATAGCTTAGGTGTTTCTTTTATCTTTGATATTATTACAATATTTCTTTCTATATTTGTTCCTGGTAACATCATTTTTTCTACTTTTTCTATTTTTCCACCTAATATTTTTATTGCTTTTTTTGAATTATTTAATTCTTCTTCTATATTATTTCCTTTCATACATATACATTTTCCGCCAACTTTTACCGCTGGCAACATTAATTCCGCAAGTATATTAAGTCCTGCCACTGCTCTTGATGTTGCTATATCAAATTTTTCTCTATATTCTTTATTTTTAAATGTTTCTTCTGCCCTTCCGTGCAATGTTGATATATTATTTATATTTAGCTTTTCTGTTATATCATCTAAAACTTTTAGTCTTTTATTTAACGAATCAAATAATACAACTTTATTTTCTAATACAATTTTTAACGGTATTCCCGGAAATCCAGCACCTGTACCTATATCAATTATCTTTTTCTCTTTATTTTCTATGTATTTGCAAATAGTTAATGAATCAATTAAATGCTTATTTATAAATTCTTCATCTTCAGTAATTGCTGTTAAATTTATATTTTTATTCCACTCAATAACTAAATTTTTATATTCATATAATAATTCTGCTTTTTTATCACTCAACTCTAAATTAATACTTTTTGCCTTTAATTGTAACTCACTTATAAATTCTTCTTTTTTCATAATTCCTCCTGTTGCCTGACAGTATATTTTTATCTTCTGAAACTATTGATTTCAAAATGTTTATCACTATTGTTTATCAGTAAACTGGTTATTTTTTATTTTTTGTTGTTCTAAATATATTAATAGCACAGATATATCAGCAGGTGAAACCCCTGATATTCTTGATGCTTGGCCTATTGATGTTGGTTTTATTTTGTCTAGCTTTTGTCTAGCCTCTAAGCTCAAACCTTTTAAATTAGCATAAGATATTGTTTCATCCAATTTCTTTTCTTCTAGCTTTTTAAACTTTTCAACTTGTGCCTTTTGTAATTTTATATATCCTTCATATTTTACTTGTATTTCTACTTCTTCTTTTTCTTGTTTTGAAAGTTTTGGTCTATCAATATCTATCTTCTTAAGTGCTTCATATGTTAATTCAGACCTTCTTAGCAATTCATCTAGCTTAACTCCTCTATTAATTGGAGACGAATTATATTTTTTCAATATTTTATTTACTTCTTCTGTTGGTTTAATATTTGTATGTTTAATTCTTTCTATTTCTTTTTCTATATTTTCTCTTTTCTTTAAGAATTTTTGATATCTTTTCTCAGGTATTAAGCCTACTTCATAACCTTTTGGTGTTAATCGTAAATCTGCATTATCTTGTCTTAACAAAAGCCTATACTCTGCTCTTGAAGTCATCATTCTATATGGCTCGTTTGTTCCTTTTGTAACTATATCATCTATTAATACTCCTATATATCCATCTGACCTATTTAATATTAATGGTTCTTTTCCTTTTATCTCTTGTGCTGCATTAATTCCTGCTATTATTCCTTGTGCTGCCGCTTCTTCATATCCAGATGTTCCGTTTATTTGTCCTGCAAAAAACATTCCTTTTATTGCTTTTAATTCTAATGATAGTTTTAATTGTGATGGTTCAATGCAATCATATTCTATTGCATATGCTGGTCTTGTGAATTCTGCTTTTTCTAATCCTGGTATTGTTCTATACATTGCTATTTGTACATCTTCTGGCAAGGATGAGCTCATTCCTTGTATATACATTTCTTCAGTATTTTCACCCACTGGTTCTACAAATACTTGATGTCTAGGCTTATCGCTAAATCTTACAACCTTATCTTCTATTGACGGACAATATCTTGGTCCTGTCCCTTCTATTTCTCCACCATATAAAGGTGATCTATGTAAATTTTTTCTTATAATCTCATGTGTTTTTTCATTTGTATATGTCAAATAACAAGGCATTTGTTCTTTTTTTATTGGCTTATCTTCAAAAGAAAACATCTCTATATCTTTATCACCTTCTTGAATTTCCATTTTTGAAAAATCTATTGATTTTCTATTAATTCTTGCTGGTGTTCCTGTTTTAAATCTTACAATATTTATTCCTAAGTCCTTTAAGCATTTTGATAAACTATTTGCTGGAAATACGCCATCTGGGCCACTTTCATAAGATATATCTCCTATAAAAATTTTTCCTTTTAGATATGTTCCAGTTGCTAAAATGACAGATTTTACATTGTATATTGCTCCTATATTTGTTTCTATAGATTTAACTTTTCCATCTTCTACAGCTATATTTACCACTTCTGCTTGTTTCATATATAAGTTTTTTTGCTTTTCTATTGTATGTTTCATTTCTATATGATACTTTTTTCTGTCTGCTTGTGCTCTTAAAGAATACACTGCAGGCCCCTTTGAGGTATTCAACATTCTTAATTGTGTAAATGTTTTATCTATATTTTTTCCCATTTCACCGCCTAAAGCATCTATTTCTCTTACTAAATGACCTTTTGAAGATCCTCCTATATGTGGATTGCATGGCATATTTGCTACAGCTTCTAAGCTTATTGAAAACATCAAAGTTTTCATTCCTAGCCTTGCTGCTGCTAAAGCTGCTTCGCATCCTGCATGTCCTGCTCCAATTACTGCAACATCATATTCTCCCGCATAATAACTCATTTTATTTCTTCCTTTCTTCTTATCCTTTTATATTTTCTTAATTTTAATACATTTACTATATATTTCTATTTTCCAAGACAGAATTTAGAAAATATTTCATTAATTATATCTTCTGTTACACTTTCTCCTGTTATTTTGTTTAATTCCTCTATCGCTTCTTTAAAATATATCGCTGTTATATCTATTGGTATATTTTCTTTTATTGTTTTTTCTACCTTTTTTATGCTGTTTTCTGCACTACAAATTGCCTCTTTATGTCTTACATTTGTTATTATTGATGTGTTTTCAGGGTTTATCTCGTTTATTCTAAATAATTCTACCATACTATTATAAAGTTCTTCTATTCCAGTTTTCTCTAATGCTGATATTTCTATTGTTTTTTTATTTAAATCTGTTATTATTTTTTCTTCTTTTAATATGTTATTTTCTAAATCTGATTTGTTTAGCAATATAATAGAATTCTTATCTTTTATAAATTCTATTATTTCTTTATCCTCATCTGTTAGTTTTTTAGTAGAGTCAAAGATTGCAATAACTAAATCAGCTTCATTTAAAGCTTTTCTACTCTTATCTATTCCTATTTTTTCTATTTCATTATCTGCTTTTCTTATTCCTGCTGTATCTATTAGTTTAAATAATATTCCTTTTATCGTTACATATTCTTCTATTGTATCTCTTGTAGTTCCTTCTATATTTGTTACTATAGCCCTATCTTCCTTCAATATAGCATTTAGTAATGACGATTTTCCTGCATTTGGTCTTCCTACTATTGCTACATTTACACCATCTCTTAGTATTTTTCCTGCTTCGAATGTATTTTCAAGTTTTTTTAGCATATTTAATATATTTTTTGATTCATCTATAATATTTTGACTTGTTCTTTCTTCTATGTCATACTCTGGATAGTCTATTGAAGCTTCTATATCAGCCATTAAATCTAATATTTTTGCTTTTATTTTATTTATTTCTATAGATAAATACCCTTCTAATTGATTTATTGCCGCTTTTTGCTCTTTTTCACTCTTTGAATTTATTAAATCAATAACAGATTCTGCTTGTGATAAGTCTATTCTTCCATTTAGAAACGCTCTTTTTGTAAATTCTCCAGGTTCTGCTAGATTTGCCCCATTTTTTATACATAATTCCAATATTTTTTTTAATATAATATTGTTACCATGTGTATTTATTTCACACATATTCTCTGTTGTATAGCTTTTAGGTGATACAAAGTATGATACTAAAACTTCATCTATTATATTTTTATTATCATCAATAATATTCCCATATTTTATTGAATAGCCTTTTATTTCTGATTTATTTTTAGGCACAAATATTTTTTCTATAATATTAAATGCTTCTTTTCCACTCATTCTAACTATCCCTATTCCACCATTTCCAGGAGGTGTAGATATTGCTACTATTGTACTCATTTTACTTTCCTCTTTCTATATTAATATATAAAAAAGATCAAAAGTCGATAATTAAAGATAAACTTTAATTATAAAAATCCGACCTTTGACCCCCGATTTTTATTTTTTTAATAAAACTACTATTTTTCTATTAGGTTCTTCCCCTACACTTTCAGTTGTTACCTTTGGATGATTTTGTAATTTACTATGTATTATTTTTCTTTCATATGCTGACATTGGCTCTAATGTAACTTTTTTTCTTGTTTTTATAACAGTTTTAGAAACTTTTTCTGCTAATTCTTCTAGTACTTTTTTTCTTTTTGCTCTATATCCTGATATGTCTAATATAACTCTAGTTTTTTCTTCTATATTTTTATTTGATATAGCACCTAGTAAAGTTTGTAATGCATTTAAATTCTCGCCCCTATATCCTATTAATGAATTTGTTTTTTCTCCTTCTATATTAACATATATATAGTATTTATCATCTTCTATATTATAAGTTAATTCCTCGTCTGATATTTGTTTTAAAAATACATTTAAGAAATCACCCAAGTTTTGTTTTGCTTTATTTATAGCTTCTTCTGACATTTCTCTTTTTTCTTTTGCAGTTACTATTTTTTTGTCTTCTTTTTTTATGTTTTCTTTAATTTTTAATTCAACTTTTACTACTCTTGGTTCTAAAATACTGAAAAAACTTCTTTTTTCTTCATCTTCAACTGATATAACTTCTACATCACTTTTTTTAAGTCCTAAGTCTTTTAATCCTTTTTCTATAGCTTCTGTAGATGTTTTTCCTTCATATATGTGTCTTTCTTCCATCCTTATTCCTCCTCGTCTTTAAGAACTTTGTTTAAAACTAATCTTTCTCCTATCATTAATATATTGTTTATTAACCAATATAAAGCTAGTCCTAATGGTGCAACTAAAGAAATAGAAACTGCCATTATTGGCATCATATAACTCATTGATTTATTCATATTTTGCATTGCATCAATTTCTTCTTCTTCTTTTGTTTCATTTTCTTTATCTTCTTTCTTCTTTGGAACTTGTGTATTCATTGATATTTTCATTGAAACAATTGAAGATATTACATACAAAACTGGTATTATATAAACTTTATAATCTTTATAATTAACATTTGGTATACTACTTAAATCTAAACCTAAAAAGTTCATATTTAAATATACATTAGGATCTTGTTCTCCTTTTTCTTTAATTATTTGTACTTCTGGATATGATGTCGTTATAGATAACTCATTTTTATAGTTTTCTATTGTTTGTGTATCAACTTTTTTCATATATGTTAAAGGACATCTAACTAAATAAAATACTGCAAATAGTAAAACTATTTGAACTATTGAACTAAGACATCCACTAAAAGGACTCATATTTTCTCTTTTATATAAATCCATCATTTCTTGATTTAATTTTTCTGGATTTGATTTATATTTATCTTGCATTTCCTTTATTTCAACTTGCATTTTAGCATTTTTCTTCATTGCCTTTTGTTGCTTTATTGATAATGGTAATAATATTATTTTTATTAATATTGAAAATAATATTATTGCTAACCCATAATTATTAACAATATTATATATAAAATTTAATAAATATCCTAAAATATTAGATATTGATGACATTATATTCCTCCTATTATTTCAAAGGATCATACCCACCTTTAGAAAAAGGATTACATTTTAATATTCTTTTAATAGAAAGTGCCAAACCTTTCATGGCACCATATTTTTTTATCGCTTGTATTGAGTAATCAGAACATGTTGGATAGTATTTACACTCTACCCCATGACTTTTAAAAAATACTGAAATATGTTTTTTATAAAAATTAATTACTTTTATTAATATTTTACTCATATAAACATGTCCATTTCATTCATTATTTTTTTTAGGTCATTTTCTATATTCTTATATGTAGCATTTTCTATTGATTTTGTTTTTTTCCATAAAAATACTACATTTTTACCTGTTTTTATATTGTTTTCTATATTCTTATAGTTTTCTCTTATTAGTCTTTTTATCTTATTTCTCTTATTTGCTTTAGCTATTTTAGAACTAATTGCTATTCCAATAAGATTTTTATTTTCTAAGTTATTATTCATATAAAAACACTCTATATATTGTCCTGATAAGTATTTTCCTTTTTTTAATATTCTTTTAAATTCATAATTTTTCTTTAATGTATCTGTTTTTTTCATAAAATCAACTCTTTTTTTATTGCAAACAGGACCACTGTTATGCGGTCCTGTACTTTATGCTGTTAATTTTTTTCTTCCTTTAGCTCTTCTAGCTTTTATTATATTTCTTCCTGATCTTGTTTTCATTCTTTTGAAGAAACCATGTTCTTTACTTTCTTGTCTTTTTTTTGGCTGAAAAGTTCTTTTCATTTGAGCACCTCCGATTTATTTTCTTAATTTATTTATTTAACCTTTTTTACAGGTAATTAGCTTTTAACAAGTATAAAAAATTATACTATAAAAAACATTTGTTGTCAATACTTTTCTGTAATCTTTACGGAAACAAGGTCTTTTTAAAAATTATCCACATTTTTTTGTTTTTTTTCCACAATTTTATTGACTTTTTTTGTCCTTTTTTGATATTATATATCAGCAAATGATTTTTAGAAAATAATAAAATTTTGTTTGCCTTTATCCACATTTGGTGGATAACTTGTGGATAACTTTATAAAATAAAAGGAGACAACAATGAAACGAGATAAGGAAGAAATACTAAACAATGCAAAAATGCTATTAAAAGACGAAATGAGCAACATCTCTTTTATTACCTGGATTAATCCACTAGAAGTGGAATCTTGGACAGATGATGAAATTGTTTTTAAGGCTACAACACAATTTCAAAAGGATGTTATCGAAAAAAAGTATCATGATTTAATTTTTAACACATTTAAATACTTAACAAACAAAGAATACAAAATAAAAGCTAGTTTTGTAGAAGAATCAGAAGAGGGAATGGATTTAAGTACTCCAACTAGAAATTCATCTAATTCTATAGGTCTAAATCCTAATTATACTTTTGACACATATGTAGTAGGAAGTAATAATAGATTTGCTCAAGCAGCTGCTCTTGCTGTAGCAGAAGCACCTGGAACTTCTTATAATCCATTATTTTTGTATGGAGGAGTTGGTTTAGGAAAAACTCACTTGATGCATGCTATAGGAAATGAAATATTACAAAACAATACTAATAAAAAAGTATTATATGTTACATCTGAAAAATTCACTAATGAATTTATTAATTGTATAAAAGATAATAAAAATGAACAATTCAGAAATAAATATAGAAATATAGATGTACTATTAATAGATGATATTCAATTTATTGCTGGTAAAGAAAGAGTTCAGGAAGAATTCTTCCATACTTTTAATGCACTTCATGAAAATGGATGTCAAATTATAATGTCTAGTGATAAGCCACCAAAAGATATGGATAATTTAGAAGATAGATTAAAATCTAGATTTGAATGGGGATTAATTGCTGATATTTCAAATGCAGACTATGAAACTCGTTTAGCAATTCTTAGAAAAAAAGTTCAATTAGAAAGTATTATTATAGATGATAATATTCTTTCTAATATAGCTATAAAAGTAGATTCTAATATTAGAGAATTGGAAGGAACTTTAAATAAAATATTAGCTAAAGCATCATTAACACATAGTCCTATATCTATAGAACTTGCTGAACAATGTATTAATGAAGTAATATCAAAAAAAGAAAAAGTAATTTCTGCAAATTACATACAAGAAGTAGTAGCAAAATATTTTAATATTACGCAAAAAGATATAAAAAGTTCAAAAAGATCAAATGATATTGCTTATCCAAGACAAATAGCAATGTATTTATGTAGAGATATTGCTAATATGCCTTTCACTAAGATAGGAGATGCATTTGGAAAAAGAGATCACACAACAGTTATGCATGCATGTTCAAAAATAGATTCTGAAGTCAAAGAAAATAATAATACAAAATTAATTGTGGATAGTGTGAAAAAACTTATCCTTGATAAAGAATAGTTTATATTAAAATGTTTTCTTTTGTTTTTTAAAAAATATGTTTGTAAAAACAAATATTTTAAAAAAATCTTCTTTGTGTTCTTACGGAACAGCTAGATTAGATATACACATAAAAATGTTAATTACATGTTTATATCTTGTTTATAACTACATTTTCAACAAAAGATATTTTGGTAGGTGGATAAATATATGAATTTTACACATAGTTTTTAACATCATCTTTAATACGGATTTCAACGTTTTGAAAGTTTATACACACTTTCCACTGTACCTATTACTATTAATACTAAAAATATTTATATATTATAAAGGAGATGGCAATTATGAAATTTATTTGTGAAAGAGAAAAATTGCTTAAAGCTATTAATTCCGTAGTAAGAGGAGTAGCTTCTAAAACAACGATGCCTATATTAGAAGGTATACTTATTCAAACTAATGATAATGAAATAAAATTAACTACATATGATTTAGAAATAGGAATAGAATATGTTATAGAAAGTGAAGTAGAAGAACAAGGTAATACAGTTGTTAATGCCATAATGTTTAGTGAAATAATAAGAAAATTACCAGATACTCAAATAAGTATTACATTAAATGAAAATAATTTACTTGTTATAGAGTGTGAAGGTTCTTTATATAAATTAGCAACAATGAATCCAGAAGAATTTCCAGAACTACCTAAAATAAATATAGAAAGTTCTATACAATTAGATCAAAAAACATTAAAAAGTATGATAAGAAAAACAATATTTGCAGTAAGTATAGAAGAGAATAGACCTATATTTACAGGATGTTTATTTGCAATTAATGATAATAAATTAAATGTAGTAGCAGTTGATGGATTTAGATTAGCTTGGACAAGCAATTTCTTAGAAAATAAAAGTAGTGATTTTAAGGCAGTTATTCCAGGAAAAACTTTGAATGAAGTAAATAAAATAATATTAGATTCTTATGATTTTATAAAAATAGGAGTTTCTAAAAACCAAGCTTTATTTGAAATGGAAAATTGTAAAATAGTAACAAGACTTTTAGATGGGGAATTTTTAAATTATAAAAGTGTTATTCCACAAAATTGGGAAACAAGAATAAGAGTAAATAGAAGAGATATACAAGAATGTTTTGAAAGAGTAAGCTTAATTTCAGCATCTTCTACTGAAAAAGAAAAAAAATATCCTGTTAAAATAAATATTGAAGTAGGAAAAATAACTATTTCTTGTACAAACCAAACAGGAGATGCAAAAGAAGAATTGTTTATAGAAACAGAAGGAAAGGATTTAGAAGCAGGATTTAATCCAAAATATTTCTTAGATGCTTTAAAAGTAATAGATGATGAAGAGATATTTATTAATTTTGGAACAAGTATATCACCATGTATTATAAAACCAATAGAAAATGAAGATTATACATATATGATATTACCTATAAGAATGAAGGATTAATATGTACATAAAAAATATAAAATTAAATAATTTTAGAAATTATAAAAATCAAGAAATAAAATTAGAAAAAAATACTAATGTTTTTTTTGGAGATAATGCACAAGGAAAAACTAATATTATAGAATCAATATTTATTTGTGCTTTAGGTAAATCTTTTAGAACAAGTAAAGAAAAAGAATTTATTAAATTTAATGAAAAAAATGCAAAAATAGAAATAGAGTATTCTAAAAAAGATAGAGAAGGAAAAATAGAATATATTATAGGAGAAAAAAAAGAAATTTTTATTAATGGTGTAAAATTAAAAAAAATGAGTGAAATTTTAGGAAATATTAATATTGTTCTTTTTTCTCCTGAAGATATAAATATATTAAAAGAAGGACCAGCAAAAAGAAGAAAATTTATAAATATGCTCATAAGTCAATTAAGACCAAACTATGTTTATACATATAATATGTATTTTAAGGTATTAGAACAAAGAAATAATTATTTAAAAAATATTAATATAAATAATTATGATGAAAACTTGTTGAATATATATGATGAAAAATTAGCAGAATATGGTATAATTATAAATAATTATAGAAATGAATTTATAGAAAAAATAAAATTGAAAATAAATAAAATTCATAAAACAATAACAGAAGAAAAAGAAGAAATAAAAATAAAATATTTATCAGATTGTTTTGATAAAGAAAAATTTATAAAAAAATTAAAAGAAAATAGAAATCAAGATATATTAAGAGGTCATACAACTAATGGAATTCAAAAAGATGATATATTATTTTATATAAATGGTAAACAGGTTAGTATTTATGGTTCACAAGGACAACAAAGAACAACAATATTATCTTTAAAAATGTGTGAATTAGAAATAATTAAAGATGAAATAAATGAATATCCAATATTATTATTAGATGATTTTATGTCTGAATTAGATGAAAAAAGAAAAAATAATTTTTTAAATAATATGGAAAAAATGCAAATAATAATAACTTGTACTGATGATATAAATATTAATAAAATAAATAAATATAAAGTAAAAAGTGGAGAAGTTTTATTATTAAATACTTGATTTTTGTATTAAAATAAATATATAATAATGCTAGAAAGCTAAGGAGGCATATGAATGGAAAAATATAATCATAAATATGGAGCTGATCAAATCCAAGTTTTAGAAGGATTAGAAGCAGTTAGAAAAAGACCAGGTATGTATATAGGAAGTGTATCTGTAAGAGGATTACATCATCTTGTGTATGAAATAGTTGATAACTGTGTTGATGAAGCTTTAGCAGGATATTGTAATAATATACATGTAAAAATAGAACCAGGAAATATAATTTCAGTAGAAGATGACGGAAGAGGAATTCCGGTAGAAAAACATAAGAAAACTGGTATTTCCGCAGCAGAAACTGTATATACAGTATTACATGCTGGAGGAAAATTTGGTGGAGATAGTGGATACAAAGTTTCTGGAGGATTACATGGTGTTGGTGCTTCTGTTGTTAATGCACTTTCACAATGGACAGAAGTTACTATTCAAAGAGATGGCGGGATATATCAAATGTCTTTTGAAAGAGGAAAAACCGTTCAAACATTGAAGAAAATAGGAGATTCTAAAAAAACAGGAACAAAAGTTAGATTTTTGGCAGATGATACTATTTTTGAAACATTAGAATATGAATATGAAGTATTAGAAAAAAGATTTAGAGAAATGGCATTCTTAACAAAAGGTTTAAGAATAACAATAGAAGATCTAAGAGGAGAAACACCTAAAAAAGCAGATTTTTGTTTTGAAGGTGGATTAAAATCTTTTGTAGAATATCTAAATAAAAATAAAGAAACATTACATCCTCAACCAATATACATTGAAAAAACAACAGGTGAAGTTCCTGTTGAAATTGCAATTCAATATACATCAGCATATTCAGAAAATATATATACATTTGTTAATAACATTAATACAATAGAAGGTGGAACACATTTAGAAGGATTCAAAAGATCATTAACAAAAGTATTTAATGATTATGCAAGAAGTCATAATATATTAAAAGAAAAAGAAAATAATCTACAAGGTGAAGATATAAGAGAAGGTATAACAGCAGTTATATCTGTAAAAGTAAAAGAACCACAATTTGAAGGACAAACTAAAACAAAGCTTGGAAATAGTGAAGTTACAGGTATTGTTCAATCAATGGTAAATGAATCATTATCAACATTTTTGGAAGAAAATCCATCTGTTGCAAAAGCAATTTTGGAAAAATGTATAAGTGCATCTAGAGCAAGAGAAGCAGCAAGAAAAGCAAGAGAACTTGTAAGAAAGAAAACAGCATTAGAAGGATCTACTTTACCAGGAAAATTAGCTGATTGTTCAAGTAAAAACGCAGAAGAATGTGAAATATATATAGTCGAAGGAGATTCTGCTGGAGGTAGTGCAAAACAAGGTAGAGATAGAAAATTCCAAGCAATATTACCATTATGGGGTAAAATGCTTAATGTTGAAAAATCAAGAGCAGATAAAATATATAATAATGATAAATTACAACCAGTAATTCTTGCGGTAGGAGCTGGAATTGGAGCAGAGTTTGATATTTCTAAAATAAGATATGGGAAAGTAATAATTATGGCAGATGCCGATGTTGATGGTGCACATATTAGAACACTTTTATTAACATTCTTCTTTAGATATATGAGACCTTTAATAGAAAATGGAAATGTTTTCTTAGCACAACCACCATTATATAAATTATCTAAAAAGGGAATAAAAGATGTTTATTGTTATACTGATGATGACTTAGCAAAAGCATATAAAGACTTAGAAGAGCAAGGTATAGCAAGAGACCAATTAGCATTACAAAGATACAAAGGTTTAGGAGAAATGAATCCAGAACAATTATGGGATACAACTATGGATCCAGAAAAGAGAATATTAGTAAAAGTAACAATGGAAGATGCAATGAAAGCTGATGAAATATTTACATTACTAATGGGCGATGAAGTTGAACCAAGAAGAGAATTTATAACTACAAATGCTAAATATGTAAAGAATTTAGATATTTAATAAAAAAATTTTTTCAGTAAAATTGTTAGTATGTGAAAATTTATTATATAAAATTAAATGCAGGTAATATAAAAATTACCTGCATTTATCGATAAAGCTAATAAAAGTCATGGCTCAAACTAATAAAAACAATTACTCACCTAATATATATCGCTATATAAATAAGCAATACACCGCTAATATTAATCAGTCGCTCGAATATAAATACACTATAAAAACCTAAATTCATCTCTAAGAGACTAAAAGAAAGCCTTTGGAAATATAAATATACTCTTAACTTGAATATATTAATTATAATGTGACCACATAAATAGCCTGCATACAATCAATATACTCGCAATTCAACATACTATAATCTTACAACTATAATATATTTTAATCCAAAACATTTAAACCGTGAAAGCCTAAATATCTCTTTGCTAAACAAATATTAACCTTACAATAATATTATAGACAAAACAAAAAAATATATACAAAAAAATTAAAAAAATAATAATAAAAATAAAGTAGATTTTTGTCGATGAAAAAATGTTGACAAATAAATAAAAAAATATATAATAAAAATATAATTAATTCAAAAAATTTTATTCTAAAAAATTTCCAAGGAGAAAAAATGAAAAAAAATAAAAAAGAAAATATTAGTGTTCAAGAATGGATTCCTATTGAACAATTTTTTGATAATGGAATTATTAAAATGAAAAATAATATATTTATAAAAATAATAAAAATATATCCAATAAATTATAATTTAAAATCAGAGTTGGAGAAAAAGTCAATATTAAATTCATATAAAACGTTTTTAAAAACATGTAATTTTGATATTCAAATTTTAATTCAGAGCAATAAAGAAAATTTAAGTGATCATATAAATAAAATAAGAAAACAAATAAAAAAAGAAGAAAATTTAAATAATTTTAATATAAATAATTTTTCAAAAAAATATATTGATTTTATTAATAAAAAAAATAAAGAAAAAAATTCATCATCAAAAAATTTTTATATTCTAATTAAATCCCAAGAAAATATTGAAAATCAACCAAAAGCAATTATACAAGATTTAAAAGATAATTATTTAAAAATAAAAGATAGTTTATCACGTTGTGGTAATAATGTAGAAGAAATAAAAGATATTGAAGAATTAAAAGATATATATTTTTCATTTTTTAATGTAAAAAAATATTTAAATAAAGAGGTGTAAAAAATAGAAAAAAATAAAGAAAATAATTTTAAATTTTTAGAAGGTGCAATTACTACAAAAGATTTAATTTCACCAAGTTATATAAATAATACAAATCCAAAATATTTAGAAATTGACGATATGTATTTTTCTGGGTTAATAATAAGTAATTATAATAGGGAATATCAAGAATTAATTTTGAAAAATTTAATTGATAGTAATATAAATATGAATATTTCAATTTTTTATGAAAGACAAGATACAATAAAAACAATAAGAGATTTAACATATCATATTGGAAATGTAGGAGTAGAAATAAAAGAATCAAATGAAAATAGGCAGGATATAGACATTGCAGCATTTACATATAATGATGCAAAATATATAAGAAAGCAAATGCAAGTAAATAATGAGGATTTATATTTTTTATATATTTATATAATAATTTTTTCAGAGGATTTAAAAGAATTAAAATATTTATTAAATAAAGTTGAAGGTATATTACAGAGTAATGGATTACAAAGTAAAAAAGCATATTTTAGAGAAGAACAGACATTTATATCAACTACACCATCTATGAAAAATAGTATTGATATAAAAAATGCAGCTAAAAGAAATGTTTTAACTAGTAGTTTAGTTAGTACATATCCATTTATTTCATCTTCTATATTTGATAAAGAGGGAATTTTTATAGGTACAAATATATATAATGATTCACTAATTTTTATAGACAGATATGATAACAATAAATATAAAAATTCAAACATATGTATTTTTGGAACTAGTGGAGCAGGAAAATCTTTTTATACAAAATTATTAATATTAAGAAGTAGATTAATTGGAATAGAGCAATATATTATTGATCCAGAAAGAGAATATACAAATATATGCAAAGAATTAAATGGAACATTATTAAAAATAGGACCATCTTCTAAAACATATGTAAATGTTTTAGATATAAGAAAAGAAAGTATAGAAGATGGACAAGAGGGTTATTTAGCAACAAAAATAGGAAAATTAATAGGATTTTTTAATTTGATTTTTGGAGAATTAAATGAAGAAGAAAAAGCTATAATAGAAGAAAAATTAATAGCGTGTTATAAAATAAAAAATATTACATTTGATGATGAATCTTTATATACTATAAAAAATAAAAAAAGAAAATTTAAAGAAAAAGATGATATGCCAATATTAGAAGATATATATAATATTTTTTATAGTGATAAAAAAACAAAAATATTTGCTACAAAATTAATACCATTTATTAAAGGTTCATTAAAATTTTTTAATAATTATACAAATGTTGAATTAAATAATGATTTAATAGTTGCAGATGTGTATGAATTAGGTGAAGAAAACTTAAAATATGGAATGTATATTTTTACCGATTTATTTTGGGATAAAACAAAAAAAGATAGAAAAATAAAAAAAGCAATATATTTAGACGAGATATGGAGATTAATAGGTGTTACTTCAAATAAAAATGTAGCAAGTTTTATTTATAAAATTTTTAAAACAATAAGAAAATATGGAGGAAGTGCTGTTGCAATAACACAAGATATATCAGATTTATTTAGCTTAGATAATGGTACATATGGAAGAAGTATTTTAAATAATTCAAGTATAAAGACATTTTTTTCACTGGAAGAAGAAAATATAAAAATATTAAGTGAATATGCAAATTTATCAGAAAAAGAAAAGATAGAAATAAAATCATTAAAAAGAGGAGAATGTTTAATGTTTGTAGGAGATAATCATATACTTGCACAAATAGAAGCAGATGAATTTGAGAAAGAAATAATAATTGAAAGTAAAGATAAAAATGAGGATTATAACGGCAATAGAGAATAAAAAAATAAATGAAAAATTAAAAAATATAAATAATATGAAAATATTAAATACAGATATTCAATATAAAGAAGGCATATTAGAATATTTAGAAAAGAATAGCGACATAGATTTAATTTTATTAAAATTAAATCTGCCACGGTCAAATTAATTTAGAATACTTAATAAATAAAATAATAGAAAAAAATAATAAAATAAAAATAATATTATTAAGTGAAAATAATGAGAAAAATGAATGTAAATTAAAACAAAACAATAATATTGAAATATTGTATTTAAAAGAAATAAATTTTAACAATATAATACAAATATTAAACATAAAAAATAAAGAAGAAAAAAACAATAAAAATAAAATAATAAAAATAAATGGAAATAATAATTCTGGAAAATCAATATTTTCGATAATAATTAGTAAATTATTATTAAATAAATATAAGATATTATTAATTGACAATGACGAAAATAATATATTATCAAAAATATTATTAGAAAATAAAAATATGAATAATGAGATAATAAAAATTTTAAATAATTTTTATATAATTAATTTTGATTATATTTTAAAAGAAAAAATAAATATAATTAATTATTTAAAAAAAATAAAAAAAGAATTTGACTATATAATAATGGATTCAAATAATAAAGACAAAAATTACAGAAAAATAATTGATAAAGAAATTTATTTAATAGAGCCAAATATGTTTGAAATGAAAAAAATAAAAAAAGAAATAATTCAAAATAATAAAATAAAAATTATTTTAAATAAAAGTAATTTATATAGCATAGATAAAAATGTAATAGAAAAGACAATAAATAAAAAAATAATTGGTGAGATAGAATATTCAAAAAATATAAATTCATTAATAAACAATAATTTAGAATTAAAATATTTAAACAAAAAAGAAATAAATAATATTATTAAAATAATTAAAGAGGTAATAAATGAAAATTGAATTAGAAAATAATATAAATAATAATTTAGAAAAAAATATAAAAAATGATGTTACAGAAGAAAGTCAAAATAAATTTTTAGAATCAACATTAGGAAAGACAATAAATACTGGAGTGGATTTAGGATTAAAATTAGTAATGCCAGATGTAGTAGAAGACCAAATTATAGAAATTAAAAATATAATGTTAAATAGTGGACTAAAAGAAGGAATAAACTATGCAATAAAATCAGCTATTGATCTAGGAAAAAGTTCATTAGGAATTATAACAGGAAAATTTGAAAATTTATCACAAGTACATACAGCAGTGAAAAAAGGTGGAATAATAGATACTTTATCAGATGTAATAAATAATGTAATAGAACAAGCCAGTAAAAATAATTTAATGAAAAAAGGTACAGCTAAATTGATTAAAAAAGGAAAAAATGTGATTTTAGATACGGTTTCGTCAAACATAGAAGATAAATTTTTAGGAGAGGTGAATTCTTTAGAAAAAGTTAGTAAATATGTTGAAAATTGGAATAAATATTATAATGCAAAAAATTTAGATGGCATGGAAAAAGAATATAAAAAAATAAAACAGCAAATAGAAAATATAACACCATTAGAATCAACAATAAATGAAGCAAAAAAAATAGAAAATATGCATTGTTTAATAAAAAATAAGGGAATAGATTATGAACTATCAGCAGAAGAAAAAGAATTGATAAATAAATTAGTATAAATACCCAAAAAATATAAGAAAAAAAGACTTTTTTAAATCTTTTTCCTTGCATATTTCCGTAAGGTTTAGTATAATAAACACGTAGAAATATCTAAGAAAAGAGGTTATTTGAATGGATACAACAGGAGAAAAAATTATCGAAAGAGATATTGAATCAGAGATGAAAACAGCATATATTGATTATGCTATGAGTGTTATAGTTTCTCGTGCACTTCCAGATGTAAGAGATGGACTAAAACCTGTACATAGAAGAATATTATATGCTATGCATGAAGATGGAATTACATCAGATAAACCATACAGAAAATGCGCAAACACAGTTGGATCAGTTTTAGGTAGATACCATCCACATGGTGATGCAGCAGTTTATGACGCTATGGTTAGAATGGCCCAAGACTTCTCTATGAGATACATGTTAATAGATGGACATGGAAATTTTGGTTCTATAGATGGTGATGGAGCAGCCGCTATGAGGTACACAGAAGCAAGAATGGCTAAAATTTCTAATTATATGTTAGCAGATATAGAAAAAAATACTGTAAATTTTATGCCGAACTATGATGATAGATTACAAGAACCAGTGGTTTTACCAGCACAAATCCCAGCACTTTTAGTGAATGGATCATCAGGAATTGCAGTTGGTATGGCAACAAATATACCACCACACAACTTAACAGAAGTTGTAGATGGATTAATAAAAATTATAGAAGATGATAATGTAACAGATGAAGATTTAATGCAAATAGTTAAAGGACCAGATTTTCCAACTGGAGCATTAATACTTGGAAAAGAGGGAATAAAACAAGCATATACAACAGGTAGAGGAAAAATAACATTAAGAGCAGAAACAGAAATTGAAGAAATGAGTGGAAATAAACAAAGAATAATAGTTTCTTCATTACCTTACCAAGTAAATAAAGCAAAATTAATTAAAAATATTTCAGAATTAGTAAAAGATAAGAAAATAGAAGGAATTTCTGAAGTTAGAGATGAATCAGACAGAAAAGAAAGAGTAAGGGTTGTTATAGAATTAAAAAGAGATGCTAATGCTCAAGTTGTATTAAATCAATTATATAAGCATACACAAATGCAAGATACTTTTGGAATAATAATGCTAGCTTTAGTAAATGGAGAACCTAAAATCTTAACATTAAAGCAATGTATGGAATATTACATAGATCATAGAAAAGAAGTAGTATTAAGAAGAACAAAATTTGAATTAGATAAAGCAGAAGCAAGAGCACATATATTAGAAGGTTTAAAAATCGCTTTAGATAATATTGATGAAGTTATTGAAATAATACGTTCTTCATATGATGATGCAAAAGAAAGATTAATGAAAAGATTTGGATTATCAGATATACAAGCACAATCAATATTAGATATGAGATTAAAAACATTATCTGGATTACAAAGAGAAAAAATAGAAAATGAATATGAAGAATTAATGAAATTAATAGCATATTTAAAAGATGTTCTAAGCAGTGAAAAACTTGTATTTGATATAATCAAAAAAGAATTAATAGAAGTAAAAGAAAAATTCGGAGATTCAAGAAAAACAAAAATAGTTGCAGCAGAAGGAGAATTTGAAATTGAAGATTTAATAAAAGAAGAACAAACTGTTATAGCTTTAACACATTTTGGTTATATAAAAAGAATGCCAATAGATACTTATAAGAGCCAAAAAAGAGGTGGTAAAGGTATAACTGGTATGGCAACAAGGGAAGAAGATTTTGTAAAACAAATATTTACAGCTTCTACACATGATACTTTGTTATTCTTTACTAATAAAGGAAAAGTATATAGATTAAAAGGATATGAAATACCAGAAGCAGGTAGAACAGCGAGAGGTACAGCTATTGTTAATATTTTAAGTCTTGATAGAGGTGAAAAAATATCAGCAGTTATTACAATATCTAATTTTGCAGAAGGTAAATATCTATTAATGGCAACTAAAAATGGTATGATAAAGAAAACTGCATTATCAGAATATAATTCAGTTAGAAAATCTGGATTACAAGCAATTACATTAAAAGATGAAGATGAATTAATTGATGTAAGAATGACAGATGGTCAAGATAATGTAGTATTAGTAACACATCAAGGGCTATGTATAACTTTTGGTGAAAAAGATGTAAGACCAATAGGTAGAGTAGGACAAGGAGTAATTGGTATAAAACTAAATGATGGTGACAATGTAATAGGTATGGAACCAATAATTGCTGGAAGTAAAGCAACATTACTTGCAATAACAGAGAATGGATTTGGAAAAAGAACAGAACTTGATGAATACAGAGTACAAACAAGAGGAGGAAAAGGTGTAATAACATATAAAACAACACCTAAAACAGGAAAAATAGTTGGAATTAGAATTGCAACAGATGATGAAGATGTAATGTTAATAACAAATACAGGAACTGTAATAAGATTAAAAGTAAAAGATATCAGTGTATTAGGTAGAGCAACACAAGGTGTAACATTAATGAGAACAAAAGATAATTGTAAAGTTGTTAGTATAGAAACATTAACACCAGATATCGAAGAATAAAATAAAAAAAGAAGAATTTTCAAAATTCTTCTTTTTTATATAATAAGAAATTATTTTATAAATTAATATTTTATTTTGTTTTTTATCTTTTTAAACGAATATCATCACCAAAAAATTTACATATATTATAATAACCAGCAAGTCTTGAAAAAATTCTTTCATCATAATTATTAAATAAATTATTTAATGTTAAATTTGTTGATATAATAGTTTTTGTTATATGATTATTTTGATTTAATAATCGGGTATTTATAACATTAAATAATTCAGCAAATTTTACACTATTTAAATTTTCAGTACCCAAATCATCAATAATAAGTAAATCAGCATTTAATATGTTTTCATATATTAATTCTCCATTTGTTTTTCCAAATTTATAATCAATTATTGAATCTAGCATATTAGAGGCAGTTTGGTATAAAACAGTTTTTCCTATTTTTAAGATTTCATTTGCTATGCAATTAGAAATAAATGTTTTTCCAAGTCCAGTGTTGCCAGTAAATAATAGGTTTTTTTCACTAGGGGCATCAAAATTATCGATAAAATTTAAAGCAATATTTTTTATATTATTAATATTTTCTCTAGGAGAAATATTAGAGTTATATTTTTTTTCATCAGCAATATCTGAGAATAGTAGTTCATTAAATTTATCAAAATTTTCATTTTCTAAATTAGATATATTTGATCTATTATATTGAATATCCATTAATTTTTGTTTTAAACAAGTGCACATAATTCCGTTACTGTCCACTAAAAAACCAGTGTCATTGCATTTTTTACATTCATATGATGGAGTAAAAAAATCTGGTTTTATATTTAATTTTTTTAATAATTCTTGCTTTTGCATTTTTAAATTATTTATTTCTTTTTCTAAAATAGAAATTTGAGAATCTTTTTTAAATAAAATACATTTAGATAATTCGATAGATTTTTTATTGATTTTATCAACAATATCTGAAAGGTTAGGATTATCGTTGTACAATTTTGTGATTCTTTCATCACATTCTTTTTCTTCAGATAACTTTCTTTGTTCATATATTTTTAATAATTTTTTAAAATCAGGATTATTCAATTAATTTCCTCCATTTTCTATTGCTTATTTGCATATAAATCATCAAAATTTGTAATGTTTCTTTGTTCATAATTATTATAATTTGTTTTCTTTTGTAATTCTTGTACTTTTTTAGTTTTATTTTTAAAGTTTAATAGATATGTTTTTACATCATCAGCAGAAGAAAGATTTCTATCTTTCCAGTCACTAATCATTTTATCTAAATAATCAAAATTAGGATTTATTTTAGAAGTAGTTTTTTTCAAAGCTATTTCTATAACATCAAAAGAATAATTATACTCACAAATCCATTTTTCAATATATGCTTCCTCATATTGAGTTAATTTTCGTGTAAGTCCTAATTTTTTTGAAATGTTTTTCTTTATTTTATTTAATTTTTCTTGATTTTCGAAATATTCATCTAAATCGTCAAATGTTTTAATATTATTAGAATACCAAGCTTCTGCAACTGTTGATACATAATTTTTATGTAATGCAGATTTTTCAAAACAATATCTGAATAGAGCTAGCATTACATCTTCTTCAAAACCATATTTTTTAAACCATAAATCAATATCGCCATACCAAGAAGGAGACATTATACCTTGGAAAAACATAGAATTAATAGTTTCTATAATTTTTGCTCTAGATTGATTTTTAGCATTATCTTCAATTTTTTCTTTTGATAAAGCAATCTTTGGAGAATATAATTTGTGAAGTTCTATTTCTTGAATATTATTCACTATATATCCGCTACTTTTTTTTGTTATTAAAGATATTGCTTCCCAATAGGCTAACGATTCTTGTATTGTTTTTAAAGGTAATGATAATTTTTTAGATAAATCATTAAGTTTTATATCTTTGTTATATTTTGATAAAAATAAACAATATAAATAAACTTTTATATAATCACCAGGTGCTTCAGAAATATATTCTGTAAAAAATATATCTGATAATGGTGTTGTTGAAAAAATAAATGATGTTTCATTTTGTTCTAATTTCATAATTTCCTCCAGTTCATAATATGTAAAATTATATCATTTTTTTTTTATTAATACAATATTTATCGACATTTATTATATAGATAAATTTTTCTGTTTTTAATGAATTTTATTATATAGGTTAAAACTAAAAAGATATTTTCATTATTCAATCCTGTAATACTTAGAATAAAGAGTGGAAAACATGTAGAAATAAATATAAATATTTTAATATTTATATTTTTAAAAAATAAATTACAAATACTAAAAATAAAAAAGTAAAAAATAATATTAATAATTAGTGTTGAATAATCAATTATACCTAAAAATTTATTTTTAAAATTATAGTTTTGTGGGAAAATAAATTTCATATTGCCTCCTATTTATTAATTAAAGATTTCATATTATTTAAACCAATTGAAAAATCTGTACTAATTCCGCCTAACATTTCTTTAACATATGAATTTGCTTTTAATAAGATTAAAATTGATGCTGTTAGAATTATCTTATTAAAAATATTAGCTGATTTTAAATTTAGAGAGAATATTAATAATAATACAAGAGATACGAATATTTGAATTAATAATAAAGAAATAAATGATTTTATCCAACTTTTAAATAAAATTGATGTGGGCTTGGTTGTTAATGATAAAAATGAAAAAGGCGATATTAATACAAATACTTTTAGTAAAATATATCTAATAGCATAACTAATAACTAGATTTAACATTCCAAAAGAAACTATAGATTTTAAGATACCATCTAAAGAAAAAATATCCAAATTATCTGAATTTACTGAGATTATTGAATTTAATTTTTGAATTAAAGTAGAAAAAGAAATTTTACAACCAAATAAATTTTCTCCTGCTTGTCTGATAGCGTTTGATATCGAAGTATTAATATATATGATTTGATCACAAATAAATAGAGAAAAATTCATACAAATACTAAAAATTATTAATTTAAAAATAAATTTAGAAGGCTTTTCAGCATCTGTTACACCTAGATGTGAAAAGAGTAATCTAAATGCGTAGTATAAGAGAAAACCAAAAATAAGAGAATTTGCTATTAATAAGATTCCATTTTTAGACGATAAGCCGAAAATAACTTCAAAGTATTTATCATTTAAGATATCATAATCTATAAATGTTAATTCATCTAAAATGGAATATAGATTGTTATCTAAGGAAGAAAAAATTTTTGAGAATATTGTATTTATACTTGAAATTATGTTAGAAGTAATATTAGAAGCGTCCAATAAATCACCTCTTTTCTAACCTAATAGTCCTTGGATAGCAGATAAAATTAAATCTAAAAGTAATATAAAAGCATAAGAAAATAGAGATCCTTTAATTAAATTTTTACCTGTCCTAATTTTCTCTTCATCTCCAAAACTAAATTTTCTCATAAAAAGTCCTGTTCCAACAGCGACAGCTGCTGCAGGAGTAGCTAACTTTACAAGCCACGTTTTTATCTTTTCAAAAGCCTTCATAATTGTTGATATAAGTGCTGGATAAGCAGCACCGTAAACTATATCTGAAAATGTAAAATAAAATATTAAAAATACAAAAATAAAATAAAAAATTTTTTTTCTATTCATAAAAACCTCCTTAATTTTTAAAATATGGAATCATTGATAATTTTTGCGGTGGTAAAATTATAGAACCTGTAGAAAGAAAGGTAATTGATGTAAAACATTCTAATGATTGAGTGAAAAAATTTGTATCATAAATAAAATCAAATTGAGAATAAGTATTTATACTTTCTGATAAATTAGAATCAAAGGAACTAAATTTATGTGTAATATAATTAAAATTAGTTTCTTTAGAATTCTCAGAAATGCTTTTAGAATATTTAATCTTTTCTTCTTTTCCTATCTGTTTTTGGGCATCCTCTATTGTATATATATCGTCTGTTCTATACCAAATTTTATTTACTAAATTTTGTGTTATTGCTGTGACAGTATATTTATTGTTTAGAGTATTTAATAAAGAAGTATAACTTTGAGTAGCGATTATATTAATACATTTTGCCTCTCTGCTTTGTGCAAAAAAATCGGCATCAGTAGAAGTAACATATTCATGGTATTCATCACTAATGAAAGCAGAAATTCGGTTATTTTCATTATTTGCTAAATTAATCATAACTTCTGTTTGAAAATCTAATTTTAAATATGCGGCTATTATTTTTGATAGATTTTTATATTCGGAAATATTCATATTTAATACTACAATTTTCCCACTATTTAAGACTTCTTTAAATCCTTTAAATGTTATTTCGTCTTTATTAGGAGAGAAAGTATTTAAGATATCAATATCTGAAATAAATGGACCAGTTATTCTAGTAATTTCAGATTTTAATATTGCAAGAGTTCTATCATCTAATTTAGAATATTCTTTTTCAAAAAAATTAAGGGAAGAAAGAAGATTATAACAATCTAATTTTGAAAATTTTCCAGAAATAAAATTATTTCTCAGGATATTAATTTTTTCAGAATAATAGTTAGGTAAAGTAATTAAATTGTGAATTTCTAAAAAAGTTACGTAGTTATCATTATATAGCCTGCAAAGTTTAATACATTCAGTTAAAATTTGTTCTACTTTATCAAGCCAAAAAGATTCACCATTATTTTGTGAAAAAAGAGTTAGAATAGTTTTTAATCTATTTGCTAATACGATAGGTTTTAAATCTGGTTTATCAAGTGGATTATATTTTATTTTAGTTTTTAAATCAATTGTAATTAAATCACTATTGCGCTTATATTTATTACAATATTTTTTTACTTGACTATGATAATTGCCTTTTACATCTAAAATCAACATACTTATTTTTTCTGTGTCATCATTACTTTTAAAACTTATTAACTGTTCTGTAAATGGATACATAGCAGAACTGGTTTTACCAGTACCTATTGTACCAGTGATTAAAATGTTTTGAAAAAGACCTTTTAGAGGTAAAAATACGTTGTTATTGGAACTATCTAATCCTATTTTTAAGTTAAAATATGGATCCAAAGTAAAAACATTTTTTTGAGAACTAGATTTGGGATTTTTTCTAAATAAATTTGAATAAAGGACATTAGCTAGTATTAAATAATAAAAAAATGAAATTATAATATAAGAATTTTTTATTAATTTCCATCCATTAGGGTATTTATAACATATATTAAATGGATGAACAGCAAAGAAAATATTAATATTATTACTTAAATAAATTGAAAAAAATAAAAAAACATTAATAATAGAAAATATTAAAATAAAAAAGAATACAAAAATAAACCTTTTTTTAGGCGTACTAATAAACATATATTTCTCCTTTATAGTGAATTTTTTTTGATATTAAGTTTTGAACCTTGAATATTATGAAATAAAAAATTATTAATAAAAATATAAACTGAATAAAAACATACAGAAAAATGAATAATAAATAAAAGAAAAAATAAAACTATTTCTAATTCAATAAAAATCACCACCTTTACATTTTTTACCATAATACAATAAAAAATAAAATATGTCTATACTTTTTATAAAAAATATGGTAAAATTATAAAAAAATTGGAGGTAATAAATATGAAGATAGAAAAAACTACAAAAATAGGTGAATTATTAGAGCAAGCACCAGAAAAGGCAGAACTATTATTAGAGGCTGGAATGCATTGTTTAGGATGTCCAGCATCACAGGCAGAAACTCTAGAAGAAGCATGTATGGTTCATGGAATAGATGTGGATGAATTAATAGAAAAACTTAATTCATAGAAAAAAATAAAAAAAATAACAAAAAAACATTGACAATGGGCAAAAAATGTTGTAATATATATAAGCAGTCTGTTTTATGACTGCTTACATTATTAAATTGGTGATATGGGCCATTAGCTCAGGTGGTAGAGCACTTGACTTTTAATCAAGTTGTCCGCAGTTCGAGTCTGCGATGGCTCACCAATCTGGCCCCTTGGTCAAGCGGTTAAGACATCGCCCTTTCACGGCGGAGACATGGGTTCGATTCCCGTAGGGGTCACCAATATAGTGCCACTTTAGCTCAGCTGGTAGAGCAACTGACTTGTAATCAGTAGGTCGTCCGTTCGATTCGGACAAGTGGCTCCAAAAGATCAAGAGGTTTGAGTAATCTTACTTCTTGATTTTTTTTATGGAGGAATAATATGAAAACAATAATTATAACAGGAGGTTCTAGAGGAATAGGAGCCTCAATAGTAAAAGAACTTGCAAATAAAGATTATAATATAGTATTAAATTATAATAATTCTGAGAAACAAGCAAAACAAATCCAAAAAGAACTATTAGAAAAAAATATAAAAATTGAAATATTCAAAGCAGATGTATCTAAAAGGGAGAATGTAAAAGAGTTAGTAAAATTTGCATTAGAAAAATTTAAGACAATTGATGTACTAATAAATAATGCTGGAATAGACCAAGTAAAAATGTTTATGGATATTACAGATGAAGATTGGAATAAAATGATTCAAACAAATTTGAATTCAGTATTTTACTGCACGCAAGAAGTTTTACCAACAATGATTCACAATAAAAACGGTAATATCATAAATATATCATCAATATGGGGAATAACAGGAGCATCGTGTGAGGTACATTATAGTGTGGCAAAAGCAGGTATAGATGGTATGACAAAAGCCTTAGCAAAAGAATTAGGTCCATCAAATATTAGAGTGAACTCAATAGCGCCAGGAGCAATTTTAACAGATATGAATAGTGGATATACAAATGAAGAAATAAAAGATATGGAATCTCAAATACCGTTAGGAAGATTGGGAAATTCAATAGAAATTGCTAAATGTGTTAATTGGTTAATAGAAGATAATTATACAACAGGACAAATAATATCACCAAATGGTGGTTGGGTAATATAAAAAAATAACAGATTTTAATCTGTTATTTTTCTTTTATAATTTCCTGAAATTATTTTTGGTACATAAACTAATAGTTTATATATTGCTAATCTTATTTTCTTGCTCCATAAATATGTTTTTCTTAAGTGTTGTCTTGTGTCTATAGCTATCTCTTCTCTTATTGCTAATGCAGTTTCATTTTTTTCTATATTAAAAATATAATTTTGGTTATTATTATTATCCCAATTATTATTTCCATCTCTAAAACAAAAATTAAATGTTTCGTATTCTGGTAGTTCAACTTCAGCTTGAAAACCTAAATCGGTTTTTTCCATATTAATTTCATTCAATTCTTTCCATTCATTATTAAATCCATAGTGTAAAAATACTTCTTCAGATTGTTCTTGGAATAGTTTACCTGTATAAGAAATTTTTACTTTAGTATTTTGAATTAATTTATCTGTATTAAAAAATATATTCTTTGATAATTCCATTTCTTTCTCCTTAATTTTCTCTTTAGTATGAATATTATATTATTATTAAAAAACAAAATCAAGTATTTTTTACTAAAAAATAATATTATTTTACAAAAACTTTTCCTATCATATAAAAAGTATCATTATCAGCAACTTTTATGTCATCATAACTATTATTTAGTGCTTTTAAAGTTATTTTTCCATTTCTATTTATAAATTTTCTTATAAGAATTTTATCATTATAAGAGAATATTCCTATATCTTTACTGTCTAAAGGTGTATTAAATTCTACAAAAACATATGAGTTTTTAGCTATTTTTGGAGCCATAGAATCGTCTCTAACCTTTAAAGCTATAGAAGAACTAGGTAAATCAGGTGGACAATCTATAAATCCTCCAATGTTATCTACTGCTAAAAGTTTATTATAAGAAGTATGTTTTATAATATCATAGTTTTCTTGTTCTTCGTTTACAGTTTTATCATATGTATACATTAATTGTTGATAAGGAATATTTAAAGCGTGACATATATTTTTTAATGCTTTATGACTAGGATTTCTTTCGCCTTTTTCAATATGTGTAAGATGTCCTATATTTATATCTGTAAGTCTTGCTAATTCTGTTTTAGACATACCTTTCTCTTTTCTTGCTTTTGCAATCATATCGCCAATCATCATAATAAAATACCTCTTTTTCCAAAAATTTATTTAATTATACATTAAACAACAAAATTTGTCTAGTAGTAAACTGAACAAATTTCATAAAATTTTCCAAAAAAGACTTGACTTGTCAAAAAGTAATATGATAACATTTTGACAAGAAGAGGTGGTAGTATGTATAAAAATAAAATAAAAAAACTCAGAGTGAGTAAAAATATGACTTTGAAACAATTAGCGGATGAAGCAGAAATTTCTGCAGGATATTTATCGCATTTGGAAAATGGCAGCAGAGATAATCCTTCTAAAGAAGTTATGGAACGAATATCATTTGCATTAGATACTTCAATAGCAACAATATTTTTTTCAAAATAATTTGTATAATCTAGATTTTCCCGAATAAAATTAAATATAATTTTGAATAATTATATTGTAAAGTTTTGTCCTTTATGATAATATTTTGTTGTATTCATATTTAATTTAAGGGAGTTTTATATGGAAGAAAATAAGGAAGAATTTATAAAAAATGAAAATAAGTATATAGAAGATAAAAAAGATATTGAAGTTACGACAGAACAAGAAAAAGAAGTTGTAAAAGAAGATGTAGTGCAAGAGGAGATAGCTGAAAAAGAAAACGAAGAAATATTAGTGGAAGAACCAGATGAAATAAACGAAGAGCCAGAAAAAGAAAAAAATAAAAATCTAAAGAAGAAAATATTTATTATTTCAATATTAATTATATTTTTATTATTTATATCTACAATATTTGCAATTGTTAACATGAATAATACTAATATAATTTCTGGAGTAAAAGTGGAAGGTATAGACATATCAAAAATGTCAAAAGAAGAAGCAGAAAATGTAATAAATGACAAAATACAAGTGATATTAAAAAGAGATATAACATTAAAATTAGATGAATATACAACAACAATAACTCCAGAACAAATTGAAATGAAATTTGATTATGAGGATGCTTTAAATAAAGCACAAAACATTGCGAAAACAAATAATATTCTAATTGATAATTATCAAATATTAAAGACAAATATATTAAAAACAAATATAAATATGCAAATAACATATAATAAAGAAATATTATCAGATATGATAAAAAATATTAATTTAGAAATACCAGGAGCAGTAAAACAAGTTACATATGAAATAAATGATGACAAATTAATTATTACAAATGGAAAATCTGGAATAGAAGTTCAAGAAGATAAATTAGAAGAAAAAATAATTGGTAATGTCAAGGATCAATTAAAAGATGTAATAAATGATATTAAAATTCCAACAAAAGAAGTTGAAGCTGAAAAAATAGATATAGAGAAAATACATGATGAAATATATAGAGAAGCAAAAGATGCATATATAGAAGAAGATCCTTTCAAACTACATGTAGAAGAAAATGGCTTAGATTTTAATATAAGCATGGAAGAGGCAAAAAAAATAGTAAAAGAAGAAAAAGAAGAGTATGAAATACCTTTAAAAATAACTAAACCAAAAGTAAGAACAGAAGATTTAGGAGATAAAATATTCAAGCAAACATTATCGAAATATACTACAATATATGATGCAGGAAATACAAGTAGAGCAAGTAATATAGCTTTGGCGTGTAAAACTATAAATGAAACTATAATTCAACCAGGAGAAACATTCTCTTATAATAAAGTTTTAGGAAATACAACAAAAGAAAAAGGATATAAACTAGGAGGAGCATATGTTGGTGGCAAAGTGGTTCAAGCATATGGTGGAGGAATATGTCAAGTATCTACTACATTATATAATTCGGTATTATATGCAAATTTAGAAATTGTTGAAAGATACAACCATTCATATGCAGTAAGCTATGTACCAGCCGGAAGAGATGCAACAGTATCTTATGGCGGTAAAGACTTTAAATTTAAAAATAATAGAAACTATCCTATAAAAATAGTTGCAAATGCTAAAAATGGAGTTGTTAATATATCATTAAAAGGAATAAAAGAAGATAAAGAATATGATATAGAAATAAGTAGTAGTGTTTTAAGTACTACACCATTTGAAACAACATATCAAGATAATAATACACTTGCAGAAGGAAAACAAAAAATAATACAAAAAGGACATAATGGTTATAAAAGCAAAGCATATAAAATTGTAAAATATAATGGGAAAGTTATATCAAAAACATTACTTTCATCAGATACTTATAAACCAATGAATAGAATAATAGAAAAAGGAACAAAAAAAAGCAGTAGTAAAAGTTCAGATGAAACAACAAGTAAAAGTGATGAAAAAATAGAAGAGGCAGAAGTAACAGAAAATGAAGATTAACTAAGTATAAAATACAATAATTTAAGGACGGATTTTTTTCCGTCTTTAAATTATTATAAAATAATTGACAAAAATAAAGTAAAAGCGTATAATAATAACTGTTCCAAGAAAAAATGGGTTATTAGCTCAGTTGGTAGAGCAGCGGACTCTTAATCCGAAGGTCCGGGGTTCGACCCCCCGATGACCCACCAAAAAAAGCAACAAACATTATATAGTTTGTTGCTTTTTCTAATATGGAGTTTAAAGAAATTTATGTTTAATAATTTCTTTTTATTATATCTAATAATTCAGTAAGAACTGAATTGTTATCTTTTGTTAAGTTATCAATAGTTTTTTCATAATCGCATTTTAATCGATTAGAAAGATGTTGCAAGAAGGTTAAATCTGAATTTAAAAGCTTTAATTTAGATTTACTAAATAAGTAATTATGAATATTATCAATTGTATTAGATTTCATATCTAAATCTTGTTCATCTGTTTCTGCTAAATCAATTAAAATTTTATTAATTTCAGCTTCACCATCTGCAATTCTAGTTTCTCCAAGACACTTTTCGGCTTTTTTTCTAATTTCTAATAATTTATCATTCATTTTAATTCCTCCTTTAATTTTTTAAAACATTTATTACATATATATTTAGACATGAATACATTTAAATTAGTTGATGAACTACAGAAAACACAAGAATCAATTTTTTTTCTTAAAATAATACAATCATTATCAGTAGAAATTTCCATAGGATCTTTTTCTTTTATGTCTAAATTTTTTCTAAGTTCTACAGGAAGAACAATTCTTCCTAATTCATCTAGCTTTCTAATAATACCAGTACTTTTCATACACACACGCTTCTTTCTTATATTATTTATGATGTATATTTGAATATATTGTTGAAATAATACTCTTACATCTACTGAATGTAAATTGATGTGCAATTTTATTATATCATTAATAATATTTAGAGGAGAATTAATATGGGTGCAAGAAAACTTAATAATAATCTTAATATTATTGCTAAGAATCTACGTAAATATAGAGAAGAAAGAGGACTTTCTCAACCAGATATGTGTAGAGAGTTAGCTTTGCTAGGTATAACAATGTTTAATAACGATATATATAAAATTGAGCATAATAAACGTACAGTAAAAGATTATGAATTATACGCATTTACTAAAATATTAAAAGTATCTTATGAACAGCTATTTGAAGGAGCAGAAGATAAATTTATTTTTTAATAAAATGTTGTCTAATAGTATACAAAAGTTATATTTCATAATTTATAATTAAATTTATTTTAACACATGTGTAATAAAATAATTGTCAAAAAATGTCGAGGATTAATGATATTTAAAAATAAAAGAAGAAGCATATGCATATTTATGCTTCTTCTTTTGATATTGGATTACCAACAGTAGATCTTATATTTTTCAATTCGCTTTTTAAAGTTTTATACAATGAATCAGAAATATTGTTTTTACCATTGTCAAAATCTTTAATAGAAGATTCTATATCAATCAATGTATATCTTGTACGAGATATAGAATTTTTTCCCTTATCGTACAGATAAATAGGAGTATAATTTACATTATCTATTGAAATTTTATTTTCATTGGATTTTGTTATTTGAATATCTAAAATTACAGAACTTTTGGTATTTGGATATATTTGTCCAGACATAAAGTTACCAAGAGAATATATAACAAATCCATCTTTGGAAGTTCCGTCATCTAAAGTAATTGTTCTTTTTTCCATTGGCTCTAAGACATGTGGATGACTTCCTAAAATTAAATCAACACCATTATTGAAAAGAAAATCAGCTAATTCTTCTTGTTGTTTATTTTGCTTTAGTTTATATTCAATACCCCAATGCATATTTACACAAATTAAATCTGGATTTTCTTTTTTGGCTAGTTCAATTTGTTTTTTTATTAAATCTTTATCTATAAGATTTACAGAGTAGTTTTTATCTTTGGGAATAGATATACCATTTGTCCCGTAAGTAAATGCTAAAAAAGCTATTTTTATTCCATTAACATCTTTAATTAAAATAGTATTTTGTTCTTCTTCAGAACGATATGTTCCCATATGAGAAATTTTGTATTTGTCTAACGTATCTAAAGTTCTAACTAATCCAGAATATCCTTTATCCATACAATGGTTATTTGAAGTAGATAAAACATCTATGCCTAAATCTTTTAAATTTTTTGCTAATTCATCGGGTGTATTGAAATTAGGATAGCCAGAATATGTTCTAGATTCTCCTGCAAAAGTTGTTTCAAGATTACCAATTGCAATATCAGAATTTTTTATATAAGAAGAAATATTTCTAAAAGTATTTGAAAAATCGTAATCTTTTTTTGCAGAATCATAAGCATTTTTGAAATTAGTAGAATGACTCATCACATCTCCAATAACTGACATATGAATAGTTGTGGAAACATTATTAGATATTTCTTTGTCGGTCTCAGTTTTTTCATACTTGGAGTCATGTAAGAATGATGGAATTCTAAATAATATGAAGAGTATTATACCGACAATAAAAATGAATCTAAAAAACTTTTTATAATTAACAATTTTAACTTTTCTCATAAAACATCCTCCAAACATATATTTTAAAAATATCACAAATTTATAATAAATTCAATTAAAATGAATAAAAAGACCCAAAAAAGGAATATTAATAAAAAACAATAAAGGAGGAAAAATTTTATGAAGATTATAGATAAAATTGCATTAATACTTATAATAATAGGTGCTATAAATTGGGGATTAATAGGTATTTTTAAATTTAATCTAGTAGAAATGATATTTGGTGATATGACAGTACTTGCTAGAATAATATATACTCTTGTAGGAATATCAGGATTATGGGGAATAAAATTAGCAGTAGAAGACTAATAAAAAGCACATTTTAATGTGCTTTTTTAATTAATAATTAATATTGAAGATAATATTTGCCAAATGTATGAAAATAAGGTATAATTTTACTTGTGATTAAATTTTAGGAGGAATGAAATGTTATCAGTAAACAATGTTACAGTAAGATTTGGAAAAAGAGTATTATTTGAAGATGTAAATATTCGATTTGGAAAAGGAAACTGTTATGGAATAATTGGGGCTAACGGGGCTGGAAAGTCTACTTTTTTAAAAGTATTATCAGGAAAATTAGAACCAAGTAAAGGTGAAGTAACAAAAGAAAAAACAGAAAGGATTTCTGTTTTACAACAAGACCACTTTGCTTTTGAGAATTATTCAATAATAGATACAGTAATAATGGGAAATCAAGAACTGTATTCAATAATGAAAGCAAAAGACGAAATATATGCAAAACCAGATTTTTCAGAAGAAGATGGTATGAAAGCTGCAAAGCTAGAAGAAAGATTTGCTGAATTAGATGGATGGAATGCAGAATCAGATGCAGCAATACTTTTAAATAACTTAGGTATTGAATCTACAATACACTATAATTTAATGAAAGAAATAGAAGCAAAAGATAAAGTAAAAGTTTTGTTAGCACAAGCATTATTTGGAAATCCAGATATATTACTTTTAGACGAACCTACAAACGACTTAGATTTAAAGAGTATAAACTGGTTGCAAGATTTTTTAGTGGATTTTGAAAACACAGTAATAGTTGTTTCACATGATAGATATTTTTTAAATAAAGTATGTACACATATAGCTGACGTGGATTTCGGAAAGATAAAAGTTTATCCAGGAAATTATGATTTCTGGTATGAATCAAGTCAATTAGCATTAAAACAAGCTAAAGAAGCTAATAAGAAAAAAGAAGAAAAAATAAAAGAATTACAAGAATTTATTGCAAGATTTAGTGCAAATGCATCTAAATCAAAACAAGCAACATCAAGAAAGAAATCACTAGAAAAAATTGAATTAGATGAAATTAAACCATCTAATAGAAAATATCCATACATAGATTTTAAGCCAGATAGAGAAGTTGGGAATGATATATTAGAAGTTAAAAATTTATCAAAAACAGTTGATGGAGTGAAATTATTAGATAATATTAGCTTTACAGTTAAAGCAAATGATAAGATTGCAGTATTAGCAGATAATGAACTTGCAAAAACTGTATTGTTTCAAATATTAGCAGGAGAATTAGCCCCAGATGAGGGTGAAATAAGATGGGGAACAACTATAACAACAACATATTTCCCAAAAGATAATAATTATTTATTTGAAGAAGATATGACTTTAGTTGATTGGTTAAGAGGATACTCAAAAGACCCAGATGAAACTTATATAAGAGGATTTTTAGGAAGAATGTTATTCTCTGGAGAAGAAGCACTTAAAAATGTTTCTGTATTATCAGGAGGAGAAAAAGTAAGGTGCGTCTTATCTAAAATGATGTTATCTGGTGCAAACTTTATTATAATGGATGAACCAACAAACCATTTGGATATGGAAAGTATAACAGCATTAAATGAAGGAATGTCAAGATTTAAAGGAAATGTGATATTTACTTCACATGACCATCAATTAACTCAAACAGTTGCTAATAGAATAATAGATATAAAAGAGGACAAGGTTGTTGATAGAGAGATATCATATAATGAATATTTAGAATTAGAATAAAAAAGGGGCGTTATTTGAAAAACAAATACGCCCTAATATAAATAATAGGAGATAAACAAATGGATAAAATAATACAAACAATTGCAAATGAATTTAATATTAAATATAGTCAAGTAGAAAATACAGTAAAATTAATAGATGAAGGAAATACAATACCTTTTATAGCACGTTATAGAAAAGAAGTAACAGGAAATTTAAGTGATGAAACATTAAGAGATTTGGACGAAAGATTAACATATTTAAGAAATCTAGAAAAAAGAAAAGAAGAAGTAATAAAATCAATAGATGAACAAGGCAAACTAACAGAAGAATTATTAGTAGCAATAGGAACAGCAAAAATATTATCAGAAGTTGAAGATTTATATAGACCATATAAACAAAAGAAAAGAACAAGGGCAACTATAGCAAAAGAAAAAGGATTAGAACCATTAGCAAAAGAAATAATAAAACAAGATAAAAATATTGATATATATGCAGTTGCAAAAGAATATATAGATGAAGAAAAAGAAATAAAAAGTGAAGAAGATGCAATAAATGGAGCATTGGATATAATTGCAGAGGATATTTCTGATAATGCTAAATATAGAAAAGAAATAAAAAATATTTGTTATAGAGAAGGTTTAATTGAAACAAAAGGAGCAGATAAAGAAGAAAAATCAAATTATGAAATGTATTATGATTTTCAAGATACAATAAATAAAATTCCAAGTCATAGAATATTAGCTATAAACAGAGGGGAAAAAGAAGGTTTCTTAAAAGTTAAGATAATAAAAAATGAAGAAAAAATACTAAATTATATTGAAAAAGATATATTATTAAAAAATAGTGTTAATGAAGAATTATTAAAAAGATGTATAGCAGATAGTTTTAAAAGATTAATAGAACCATCTATAGACAGAGAAATAAGATCAGATTTAACAGAAAAAGCAGAAGAACAAGCGATAAAAGTATTTGGAGAAAATGCAAAACAGTTATTACTTGGTGCACCTTTAAAAAACTTAGTTGTTATGGGATTTGATCCTGCATATAGAACAGGCTGTAAAATAGCTGTAATAGATGAAACAGGAAAAGTTTTAGCAACTACAACTGTGTATCCTACAGCACCTCAAAATGATGTTGATGGAGCAAAAAAAGAATTATTAAGCTTAATAAAAAAATATGATATTAATATGATAGCAATAGGAAATGGAACAGCATCAAGAGAATCTGAGATGTTTGTTGCAGAATTGATAAAGGAAGCGAATCATGAAGTATTTTATGCAATAGTAAGCGAAGCGGGAGCATCTGTATATTCTGCCTCAAAACTTGCTACAGAAGAATATCCTGATATAAATGTTTCATTAAGAGGAGCTATATCAATTGCAAGAAGATTACAAGATCCGTTAGCAGAACTTGTAAAAATAGATCCAAAAGCAATAGGAGTTGGACAATATCAACATGATGTTAATCAAAAAAGATTAAATGAAAGTCTAGAAGGAGTAGTAGAGGATGCTGTTAATAAAGTTGGGGTTGATGTAAATACAGCCACACCTTCATTACTTTCATATGTATCAGGAATTAATAAATCAATAGCAGGAAACATAGTAAAATATAGAGATGAGAATGGAAAATTAAAAAACAGAAAACAATTATTAAAAGTTCCTAAATTAGGTAAAGCAGCATTTGAACAGTGTGCAGGATTTATTAGAATATTTGATGGAGATAATGCATTAGAAACTACAGCAGTACATCCAGAAAGTTATGAAGCAACAGAAAAACTTTTAAAACAAATAGGATATACTAAAGAAGAATTACTAGATAAGGAAAAATTAAAGGAAATAAAATCAAAACTAAGTAGAATCAACATAGAAAAAACAGCAAAGGATTTAGAAATAGGAGAATTAACATTAAAGGATATAATTTCAGAATTATCAAAACCAGGAAGAGATCCAAGAGAAGAAATGCCAAAACCAATATTAAGAAGTGATGTACTAAAATTTGAAGACTTAAAAGAGGGAATGGTCTTAACTGGAACGGTAAGAAACGTAATAGACTTTGGAGCTTTTGTTGATATTGGTGTAAAACATGATGGATTGGTACATATATCTGAAATGAGCGAAAGCTTTGTAAAAAATCCAAGAGATATAGTTTCAGTAGGAGATATAGTAAAGGTAAAAGTATTAAGTATAGATTTTGAAAGACAGAAAGTAGCATTAACAATGAAATTATAAGAAATAAAAAGGTAATAGATGAATCTATTACCTTTTTTAGTAATGCAAGATGAATACATCTTCACTGCATTTTTTATTCTTTATTATCTTTAGACTCTGTATCTATTTCCACAGTTCCTTGCACTTCTTTAGAAGTATCTTCAGCAATTCTATCATAGAAACATGATTTTGAAACTATAACATATGGTATAAGCCATAATGATCCTATACCTAATGTAAATATGCTAAGTATTGCCCAACCAATAAAAGAAAGTTCAAGAAGAAATAAATCTCCTCTGTGTCCTCTCATCAAATCTTCGCTTCTTTGAACGCATTCTTTAGTAGACATTTCTGGATGATCATAAGCTATGTAATATGATAAAGAATAAAGTAATCCTCTAACAATTCCATAGAATATTCCAAAAATGTAAAGAATAATTGCTATTGCAAAGATTATAGGATGAGAAACTTGTAAAGAGCTACCCATACTATAAAGAGCAATAGAACTAGCTAATAATATTCCAAAAAGAAAAACTGAAGCTATTATGCATAATATAGGTATAATCATTTTAATAAATGTATGCCAAGCAACTCCCCAAGCTCTAGAAAATCTAGAAAATCCATCTTTAAAAAAGTCAAATGTTGAAACATTTTCTCCTCTTTTAATTTTTAGAAATGATATTGTTAAACCAAATGCTATAGGAAGAGTTATAATAGTCCAAGCTAATTCTAATAAATCTTTAATAGTGTTATTAGTGAAAGAGCTAGTTATATAAGAATATACAAAAGATAATAGAGTATATATTAAAATAATAAGTGCACTTTTTCCCCATTTTTCTTTAAGAGTATCTCTAGCTTCTTTTCTTAACTCTGATGGTGGCATTTGAATTCCCCCCTTTCTTTTGTAATTATAATATTATATATAAAATATTATTCTTTAGTTATTGATAGTTGTTTCGAATTTCCTCAATTTCGTTATAATGATTATTTAATATATCTAAGAAGACATCTGCTATATTAGGATCAAATTGAGTTCCTTTATTTTTTTCAATTTCTTGTTTTACTATTTCTATAGGTAATGAATCTCTATAAGTTCTTTTTGAAGTCATAGCGTCAAAACTATCTGCAACTGCAGTAATTCTAGCTAAATAAGGAATATCCTCTCCAGCTAATTTACTTGGATATCCATGTCCATCATATCTTTCATGATGATGTTTTACTATAGGAATTATATCCTGAAATAATGAAGCATTAGATAGTATATGAGCCCCTATAGAAGGATGATTTTTTATTTCTGAATATTCGTCATCAGTAAGTCTTGACGTTTTTAATAAAATACTATCAGGAACACCAATCTTTCCAATATCGTGGAATAAACCACCAATTTTTAATTTGTGTAAATCATCTTCTGAAAGATTTAAATATTTACCTATTAATTCAGAATATTCAGAAACTCTATCTGAATGACCTCTAGTATAAGGATCTTTCGCTTCAACCGTATATCTAAGAGTTTGAATACTTTCTAAATATGCCTTTTCTAATTTTTCATTTGTATCTCGTAATTCAGCATTTATTTTCTTTATCATTTTCATTTGATCTATAGCTTTTATTCCAGATTCAACAAGTAAAATTAATTGATCAAACTTATCACTTTTTTCACAATATCCTTGAATATCTAACCTTTTAATTGTTTCTAATGGTGGAGCCAAGTCTTTATGACCTGTTAAAAGTAGAATATATAATTCTTTATTGAATTTACGAATTTCTTCAACGACTTGATCACCATGAATAGGTGTCATTATAAAGTCTAATAACATTAAATCAAAATGTTCATTTTTAACTCTTTCAATGGCTTCCATAGGATCTGTAACAGCGACAAATTCGTATCCAGAACGTTTCATAAATATAGATAAGGAATCTAAAACACCAGATTCATCATCTACGCCAATTATTTTATATCCTGTAGAAACTTGATTTGTAATGTTTTTTCTCAATATAGCACCTCCTTATAAAAGTTATAATTATTATATTAATAAAAAGAAATAAAATCAAGGAAAAACGTAAAAAATGTTGAAAAATAAGCATAAATAAAAGGTAAAGAATATATCTTTACCTTTTTATATTACATTACAGGAATTGTAATTATAAACTTAGTACCTTTTCCTTCTTTAGATTCAAATGTCATATTACCATTAAAGTGAGCACGTATATTTGAGAATGACATAAATAATCCTAATCCTGTACCATTTTTACCCTTCGTAGTAATCATTTCCTTGAAAAGTTTTTCTTGGACTGATTCTGGAATACCAGATCCATAATCTTGTATAATAAACTGAATATTATTATCTACTTTTTTAATAACAAAATCAATTACTTTATTTGGTTGATCTGTATAAGCTTGTATTGCATTAGAAATTAAGTTATTAACTACTTGTACAAAACTATTTATATTACCTTTAATAGATGTATTTGAATCTGTTTGAACATCTATATTTAATGAAACTAAAGCATTTTTTAATTCATGTTTCATTAAAACATCTATATATTTTATTGCTTCATTAATAGTAAAAGAATCACTAGTTTCATCAGCAAAATTAACAGCTTGTCCTTTAACAGCAGTAATAACATTAGACATATATTCTGTGTATTCTTTAATTTTCTCAATCCATTCATTCATATCTTTAACAATTGCATGATGATCTTCATTAGTAACTTCAGGATCACCAATAGATATGTCATATTCTTTAGTTAAATCTAATAATCCTTCAGTAGCACCAGCAATAGACATTATAGGTGTTTTTAAGTTATGAGCTATACCACCAATCATTTGACCAAGTGAAGCCAAACGTTCTTTTTCCATAAGCATACTTTGGTTATCTTCGATGGTTTTCATATCTAAAATATGCTGTGTAACATCTTTTAAAAGCACTAAATTACCAAGAAAAGAATCTTTAGAAAAAATACCGTTAACTTCAATGTTAAAATATTTATCATTAATTTTAAAATCTTTTTTAAATTGATATGTACCGGTATCAACTTTGCAATTATCTAAAATATTCATTATTTTATCAATATCATCTTGTGCAAAATCTGAATCCTTAATTAAATCTAAAAAATTAGTATTTCTAACTTTATTATCAGATAAATTAAAAGTTTTTAAAAAAGTCTGATTAAAATCTGTAATAACATTCTCGTCATTAATAACAATAAAGCTATCAGAGATTCTATCAACAATTCTTTGCATTGCTATAGGAGTAATACTCAAAAACTTAAATTTAAAAATAGCAAGTGCAAAGAACAATATTGTAAAAGAAAAACAGATAGGTGTTACATAAACAGACATTGGTATGATCCCAAATGTACCTAAAATATTAACTATAATTGGAATTAAAGAGCCAATTACAATTAATAAGGATTGCTTAGAAAAGAAACCAGCATTTTTAACAGAGTATTTTATTAAATTAAAAATTGATATAGCTAATAAAAGATATGTATAAACATAATGAATAATTACATAGTTACCAGTTTTCATTTCATTTAGATTGAATGAATATAATGTGAAAAATAGGTGATGCCAATTATTTGTCCAAAGGAGTATCAATGAAAGTATAGGTATTATAAATAATAATAAATAAAATTTATTAAAAACTATCTTAGATTTTGAAAATACTATACTAGTAAAAAATAATGAAACAGGCAAAAAACAGGTACCAATATAAATGAAATATTCAAAATAGATAGGGTTAATATTAAAAATATAATATCCTATAGATTGACTAATAACACCTATGGAGATTATAAATATGCATAATAACACTGTGAAAAAAAATTTATTAATTTGTTTTTGTTTAGTGTTTGTTTTATTTATAAGTATCATCATAAAAAAAATAGATAAAGTTGTTAAAATTAATAATATAAATGGCAAATTAATTAATGACATTGCATATACCTCCTAAAAATTAATAAAATTTATATTGTTAAAATAATTAAAGCATTTCTTTAAATAAGTTTCTGTTATTTTATTCCAATGAAAACCAGTTTGAGCAAGGTATTTATTGGAAAATTTTGATTCTAAAGAAATATTTGAAGTATAAACTAGATTTTTATTTTTATCTAAATCATATATGATTCCAGATAATATTTCTTTTCGTGAATCATCTTGTAATATTCCTGTAATTATATCAGACATCATTAATTTTGGAACAGGAATTAATTTGATACCAAGATCTGTTAGTGTTCGCAACAATAATTTTATAGATAATAAATTATCATTATATATATGAAGTAAATTACAGTTACTTTCATAATTTATTGCAGAGATAATAGCTTTTGCACAGATATCAACAGGTGTTAGCTCTAGTTCATGACCTAAAAAGTAATCTGGAAAGGCACCTATTTCAATAAAAGATTTTAATCTTTTTGCAAAAGCATTATCATTATAGTTTTTTTGAAACATACCATCTTCAAATCTATTAGTTATATTCCCTATACGAAAAATCATACCATTTAATCCAGAATTTATAGCTTTTAAAACAATATATTCTGCCTTTAATTTGGTAAAGGTGTAAATTCCTGAAACAGTCTGGCCAATATATAAGTCACTTTCACTAAAAGAAGATTTTAATAATTCTTTTTGTTCAATACCAATTTCACCATTTCCTGAAACACTAATTGTTGATATATGAATAAGTCTTATATTAAATTTTTGGCAAAATTTTACAACATTAGAAGTTCCTAAAACATTAATGCTTTCAAATAAACTATCTGTACCATAGTGTTTAACTAAAGCACCAGAATTTATAATAATATCAACATTTTTATAAATTTCATTAATGTCATTTTGTGACAAACCTAGATTATCAATTGTGATATCTCCTTTTACTATTATTATTCTGTTTTTATATTTTTTATAGGCACTCTCCCCAAAATAAAACTTAAAAGTATTTATAAATCGTGATTGTGGATCTAAACCATCTTTTGGTCTTATTAAGCAATAAGCATTTCCAGAATGAGTCTTTAGAAACTCATATATAATATGTATTCCTAAATAACCAGTAGTACCAATTATTAGAATATTATTAATATTAGCTTTATGAATACTTGATAATGAAGAAAGTGTATTTCTTTCAAGTAATGTTTTTATATTGTCATCATTACTGAAACCAATATCCAGGCAAATTGGCTTTTTAACTAAATCAGATAAAAGTCTTATTGTTGGATATTTAAAAATATCTGAATATTCAATGTTAATTCCATATTTTACACATTCTATTTGCATTTTTATTGCGGATATTGAATCTCCACCAATATCAAAAAAGTCATCGTCTACAGTTATATCAGAAACCTTTAAAACATCTTTCCAAATTTGTAACAACTTTTGAGAAGTATCTGATAAGCTATTTATATTTACTTCAGTTTTTATAATATCCTGTATATTAGGTATAGGTAAAGACTTTCTATCAATTTTTCTATTGATAGTATAAGGCATTTTATCAAGTTTCATAAAATAAGATGGCACCATATAATAAGGCAAAGATTCTCTTAGAATAGATCTTATGTCTTTTTCATTAATTTTAGAATTAACAACATAATAAGCACAAAGGGCTTCTTTGTTATCAATTATCACTTTATTAACAATAGCGGAATCAATTTGTGGAATAGATTCTAATATGTTTTCAATTTCTCCTAGTTCTATTCTTAATCCTCTTAATTTAACTTGATGATCTAGTCTACCAAGGCATTGAAGTTTTCCGTCATATGTCCATTTACCAATATCACCAGATTTAAACATTTTACCTTTTGCAAATGGATTGTTTATAAATTTTTGGTTTGTTAAATCTTCTTTTCCTAAATATCCATTTCCAACCTGGACGCCACCAATATAAATTTCTCCTGGTAATCCAACAGGAAGAGGATTCATATCACTGTCTAAAACATATATATCAGTGTTTAAAATAGGAGGGCCAACATTTATGCATGTTTCATGTTCAAGGTTTTGGACATTTGAAAGAACCGTTATTTCACTAGGTCCATATATATTATAAATAGTTATATCATTTGATAAAGCTTTTAAGTCTTTTATAAATTTCTCGGGTAAAGGTTCACCTCCAAAGACCATATTTTTAACATTAGCTAAAGCAGAATTTGGTTCTCTATTATCATAATTTATTTTCATTAAGCTAGGTGTAACTGTCATAACATCAACATTATAATCTCTAATTAACTTATCTACTAATTTAGGATTACGATGTTCAGAATTATTTGCTAAAACAATTTTCATACCATGTGAAAGAGGTACAACTATTTCATAAACAAATATATCAAAAGGCGTAGAAGTAACTGAAAGAAGAGTATGATTGCTAGCATCTTTTAAATATTCTAACACTAAAGTCATAGCTTTACACATATTAGCTAATCCCAAGTGATTTAAAACAACACCTTTTGGAGTTCCTGTTGAACCAGAAGTGTAAATAATATAAGACAAAGTATTTAATTCTATTTTTGTATTAGGATTAGATTTATTGATTGAATATATTTCTTTATTAGATAAATCTATATCATATACTTTGGCAGAACTATTTATTGGAAGCGAAATATCTTTCTGCTTTAATATACATTTTGCATTAGAATCTTCAAGATAATATATTGTTCTATCAATTGGATATGTTGGATCCATATTAACAAATGCTGCACCAGCTTTTAATATTCCAAGCATTGATACTATTGTTTCAAAAGAGCGATTAGTCATGATTGCTACAATATCATTAGGTTTTATGCCATTGTTAAGTAAAAAATGAGCTAAGCTATTAGCTTTTTCATTTAATTGATCATAAGTTAATGATTTTCCATCACAAATAAGTGCAATATTATCAGGATGAATTGTAACTTGTTTTTCAAATAGAGAAACAAAAGTATCTGAATTAATATTTTCTTTTATATTATTAAAATCATATAAAATTTGTTTTCTTTCTTCTTTTGAAAGCATATCAATATCAGCTATTTTTAGTTCTTCATTTTCTAAAATAGCATTTAATATATTTATATAATGTGAAGATAATCTCTTAATAAAATCTTCCTCGAATAATTTTGTACAATATTCAAAACGTAAAGAATATTCGTTATCTACAGGAACAATTTCTAAAGTTAAATCAAATTTAGAAATATTGTTATCTGGAATGTAATATTCTGATTTCATACCATTAATGTGTATATCTGGATATCCATTATTTTGAAAAACGAACATCACATCAAACAATGGATTTCTACTAGTATCACGCTTGATATTTAGATCATTAACAAGCATATCAAAAGGATATGTTTGATTTTTGAAACTATTTAAGCAATTTTCTTTAATTTGTTTACTAAAATCTTTAAAAGATATACTGTGATCAACACTATTTCTTAAAGCTAAAGTGTTTACAAACATTCCAAGCATATTTGTTAGTTCAGGCATATCTCTACCAACTATAGGAGTACCTACAACGATATCATCTTGAGATGTATATTTTGAAAGTAAAATATAATAAACGGATAGCATAAGCATATATGGCGTAATACCTAATTTTTGTGCTAATAAGTTAATTTTACTAAATTGTTCTTTTGATAATTTAGCATGATAATTAGAACCTTCAAAATTTTGAACTGAAGGTCTAGGATAACTTGTAGGCATATTTAATAAAGGTATTTCATCTTTAAATTGATTTATCCAATATTCTTTTTGCTCTTTAAAATTATCTGTAGTCATTTGAGATTGCTCCCAAACTGTAAAGTCTTTATATTCTAATTCTTTAGTAGAAAGTGTTTCTCCATTATATAAATCACAAAGTTCTTGTAACAAAATATTTAAAGATGTTCCATCACTAATGATGTGATGCATATCTAAAAGTAATAAAGATTTTTTGTTATCTAATTTTACAAGTTGCGTTCTAAATAAAGGAGCTTTTGATAAATCAAAAGGTTTTACAAAATTCCTATAAATAGAATATACATCAGTTTCATCTGAAATTTCATAATCAAGTTTAAAATCAACTTTATCTTTAATAATTTGAACTATATTATCATCTTTTTGTTCGAAATATGTACGTAAAGAAGAATGTCTTTCAATTAAAGTTTTAAAGCAATTTTCTAGCTTTGATTTATCTATATTTCCTTCAATGATGATTCCGCCTGCAATATTATATAATAAAGAATTTTTATCTCTTAACCAAGAATAATAAACTCTTTTTTGAGCAGAAGAAAGATGGTAAAAAGAAGCAGAAACTGAAGAGAATGTATTATCAAATTTTGTTTTTGATGTTAATGTACATATATAATCTGAAAAGTCACTTATAACAGGATAGTTAAAGATGTCTTTAACAGTTATATTCAAGTTTAAATTACTATTGATAGTATTAGCTAAAGATATTGATGAAAGAGAATCCATACCAATATCAAAAAATGAACTTGTTATACTAATGTTAGACAAATCTAAAATTTTTTTTAAGCATATTATTATCATACTATCAATTTCATTCCTAGGCTTTATTATATTCCTTGCGTCAATCCTAGGTAAAGGTAATGATTTTCTATCCACCTTACCATTTATATTCAAAGGTAGCTTATCAAGAGAAATAATGTGTGATGGTATCATATAATTGGCCAAGATTTTTGATAAATATTTTTTTAGACAAGTAATATCAATTGATTTATCTGAAACTATATATGAACATATTGTTTTATTGTTATTAATATTTTGAATAATTGATACAGATTGTTTAATATTGGGATATGTTAATATAGTATTATCAATTTCATTGAGTTCGATTCTGAATCCTCTAAGTTTTATTTGATTATCGATTCTACCGATAAATTCAATATTTCCATCAGGTAGCCATTTAACTAAATCACCAGTTTTATATATAGTTCCAGCTCCAAAAGGATTACTTATAAATTTTTCTTTTGTTAGGTCAGAATTATTTAAATAACCCTTGGCAACTCCATCTCCACCAACCCATAATTCACCTGGAACACCAATAGGACATAATGAACCGGAATTAGAAACAATGTAAGCCGTTGAGTTTGTTATTGGTTTTCCGATAGGAATGTTTGAATTATTATTGGTTATTTTATAACAAGTTGAATAAGATCCATTTTCAGTTGGACCATAACAATTTATAATATTTATATTTGGACAATTATTTTTTATGTTTCTAACACTTGAAGCTGATATTACATCGCCACCTGTAAGTAGATTTTTTAAATGTGCAAACATTTTGGGAGATTGCATACCGAATTCATTAAATAAGCCAGTTGTTAAAAATAAAGTGGTAATGTTATTAGTTTTTAAAAATTCAGAAAAGTAATTAATATTTAATAAATTATTTTTGTCTAATATATATGTTTTGAAGCCATTTAATAATGCTCCAAATATTTCAAAAATACAAGCATCAAAAACTATGGTACCTGTTTGTACCATGTTTTCATTATTCTCGAAAGATAAAAAGTTAGGATATTTAGCTAATCTAATTATATTTTTATGCTTTACCATAACTCCTTTTGGTTTTCCTGTTGAGCCAGAAGTATACATTATATACATAATATCATCAACAGACAAAGGAAGTGATATGTTATTATTATCTTGGGAGTATATGTCTGTGTTGTCTAAATCTATATTTATATTGTAATAATTACATATTATATTATTTTCAATTTTATTGGACTTAAGAATAAGTTTGCATGAAGAATTTGATAATATGTAATTTAGTCTTTCATCAGGATATTCCGTATCCAAAGGTAAAAATGCCGCACCACTTTTTAATATGGCAAACATAGCAATAATAACTTCTAAAGACTTATTAAGAAAAAGTCCCACAATATCCCCTTTTTTTACACCTTTTTCAAGTAAGTATCTAGCCAATTGATTTGCTTTTTCATTTAATTCTCTATAAGTTAATTTCTGATCTGCAAAAACCACAGCAATATTATCAGGTGTCTTTTCAACCTGTTCTTCAAATAAATCTACAATTGTTTTATCTTTTGGATAGTCTGATTTTGTGTTGTTAAAGTCAAACAATATTTGATGTTTTTCTTCTGGAGTAACTATTTCAATATCTTTTAATAAAATATTATTATTTTCCAAAATTTGATTTATTACATGCAAAATACGAGCATGTAAATCTGAAATATCTTGCTCGTCATATTTTGATGTTCTATAATCATAAGCTATTTGAATTGAATCATTATCATTCCATTCAAACATATGTATATCTAAATCATCTGATATTGTTTTATTAAATGCCCAAGAAGTAATATGGCTCAAAGAATCCATATTATCATTCATTTTTGTTATTTGATAAGAGTAAAGTACATTATATAATTTTGGCAAATTTGAATCTTTTTTTCTTAAATCTTCTATTAAATATTGAAATGAGTATTTTTGATGTCTTAATAAAGACATAGAGTTTACAGCTATATCTTTTAAATTATCTAAAAAAGTTTTTTCATGTGATAATGTTACTTTTAAAGGTAATGTATTAATAAACATACCTGTTGTTTCTTTTTCTTTATAATTTGTTCTATTTAATATTGGAGTTCCTATAACGAATTCATCTAAATTAGATACTCTACCAAGGTATAAAGCAAAAACAGACATAAAGAAATTATAAAGACTGACTTTATTTTCAGAACAATAATTTTTTAGTTTTGCAAAAAGCTCTGTACCAATATCCAAAAGAATACGATTTGCAGTAATGGCATCATCCTTTATAGAATCTTTTAAAGAAGGTATTGTTGCAACCTCTGGAATTGTAGAAAATAAGTTATTCCAATACTCTTTATCTTTTTGAAATTTATTACTCTCAATATATTTTTTTTCTGAATCAATATATTCAATATAAGAAAGTGATTTATCTTTCTCATATGATTCATTATTTTTGATTTTTGAATAAATTAATGCAACATCATTTGCAACTATTCCATTAGTCCAAGAGTCAGAAATTAAATGGTGAGAGTTTATAACAAACCCACCATGATTATCTGGATATCTGAATAATACTATTTCAAACAATAATGAATCAAGCATAGTAAACACTTTAGAAGCTATATTTTCTTCCAAAGTAGATTGTTCATTTTTATTTTTTATATCAATTATCTTAAAATCAATATTTTCTAAATCAGAAAAATATTGAACAACTTTATCTTCTGTAAAATGAAGTTTAATTCTAAAGCTATCATTACTTTGTAAAAAAGTATTAAGAGCTTTTTTTAGAATTTCAAAATCTAATATTTCATCACTATAAAAAGTACCACAAACATTATTAATATTGGTATTCTTATAGTACTGCTCTGTAAGCCATATAGACTTTTGAGGAGCAGTTAATTCATAATATTTTTTTTCCATAATAGCGCCCCATTTCACTTTATGTATTAACCTAATAACACATGATAATTATATCGATAGAAACTATTTAAATAAACGATTTCTAGCGATTTGTAACATAAAAAATATATTTATGTAACATATATGTAATATATCATAAAATTATAAATTCTTATGTCGAAAAAAGGAGAAAAAATATTTATTAAAAAAAATGAAAAAAATCAGTTATAATAATTGACAAACTAAAGAAAAGGTGCTATTATTATATATGCGTTTGAGAAAAATGGATCAGTAGCTCAGCAGGATAGAGCACAGGCCTTCTAAGCCTGGGGTCGGGGGTTCGATTCCCTCCTGATTCACCAAAGAACATAGCTTAGCTATGTTCTTTTTATACATTTATTGCATTTTTTATATGATGTACAAAGAATTTATTGTCCTTAAAATAAACTTCTATTACATCAATTCTAACAAATACATCTTTTAATTTTTTCGAATATAAATAATATTCTGTAGATTTCCATATATGCTTTTGTTTTATATGTGTAACAGCTTCAACAGGTTTTCCATACTTGGAATTTGTTCTTGTTTTTACTTCAATAAAAACATATTCGTTTTTATGTTGTGCAATTATATCAATTTCACCAAAAAAACAATAAAAATTTCTTTCGATAATTTTATATCCTTGGCTAAGTAAATATTTTGTTGCAACATTTTCTCCTTGAATACCTAATTCGTGTGAATTATACATGATTTATAACCTTTCAAATTTGTTTCCTGGCAAGCTTTTTATATAGCCTTCAATTTCCATTAATGTTAATTTTTGATTAATTTCAGATATAGATAATTTACTTTTTTTACATAGTTCCTCAATGCTAATTGGAGTGGTAGAAAAAAGATTAAAAATTTCTTGATATTCAGGTTTTATATTAATAGTTGGTAAAGAAGATAGCTCTTGTTTAAAGGTAAATTCATAATTTATATTAAATTCTTGCAAAATATCTTGTGGACTAGTAACAAGCTTTGCACCTTTCTTTATTAAATCATTAGTACCAGTTCCTTTAATTTCGCCAATATTTCTGGGAATACAAAACACATTTTTATTATAACTTAGACCAAGATTTCCAGTTAATGTGCTACCGCTTTTTTTAGCTGCTTCAATAACTAAAATACCATCTGACAATCCACAAATTATTTGATTTCGTCTAGGAAAATTCTTCATATCTACTTTTGAATCTGGTGGATATTCGGATATAATGCAACCACCCAAATCGATAATTTGTTTTGCGAGAACAGAGTTTTCTTCTGGAAATATTTTATTAAATCCTGAACCTATAACAGCAATTGTTTTACCAGAGGAGTTTTTAGAATTTTCATGAGCTACTGTATCAATTCCTAGGGCTAATCCACTAATGATAGATACTCCGTAAGAGGAAATTTTAGAAGAAAAAAGAGCAGCATATTTTTTACCATATTCAGTAATTTTTCTAGAACCAACTATGGCTAAAGTTGGATTGTTTAGCAATTCTATATTACCTTCTATAAATAACTTTTGAGGTGGTTTCCTAAGTAATAAAAGTTTTTTGGGGTATAATTCATCTGAAATATTTAATTCTAACATTGTTAATTTCTCCAATATTTTTTATCTAAACTTCTGTATTGAATTGCTTCAGCTATGTGAGAAAGTTCAATATTTTCTTTATTTTCTAAATCGGCAATTGTTCTAGCTACTTTTAAAATTCTACTATAAGCTCTTGCACTGAGATCTAATTTTTTAAAGGCAGTTTCTAATAATTTTTGACTTTCTAAATCTAATGCACAATATTTTTCTATTAATTTTGGAGTTAATTGAGAATTGGAATAAATTTTATCTTGTTTATATCTATTTTGCTGTATTTTTCTTGCAAAATTAACACGCTTTTTAATTTCAAAAGAAGATTCTTCTTTTGAAGAACTATTTAAATTTTTATATTTCACTGGAGTTACTTCAATTTGAATATCTATTCTATCTAATAATGGACCACTAATTTTATTCATATATCTACTTATTGCTTGTTCAGAACAAGTACAAGTTTTATCTTTTGAACCGAAAAAACCACAAGGACATGGATTCATTGAAGCAACAAACATAAAATTGCATGGGTATGTTAATGTAGCATTAACTCTACTTATTGTAACTATACCATCTTCTAAAGGTCCTCTCAAAACTTCTAATGTACTTTTATTGAATTCTGGAAGTTCATCTAAGAATAAAACACCATTATGAGCAAGACTAATCTCTCCTGGTTTAGGAATTCGGCCACCACCAATAAGAGAGGTTGAAGAAACAGTGTGATGAGGGGCTCTAAAAGGTCTAGCAGTTATAAGTCCAACATCTTTTTCTAAATTACCAGAAATACTATGTATTTTTGTAATTTCTAATGCTTCATTAAAATTTAAGTCAGGTAAAATAGAAGGAATTCTTCTTGCCATCATAGTTTTACCAGAACCAGGCGAACCTACTAATAAACAATTGTGTCCACCAGCTGCGGCAATTTCTAAAGCTCTTTTTATATTTTCTTGACCTTTAACTTCAGAAAAGTCAAAAACGGTTTTACTTTTATTATTAAACAATTCATTTATGTCAGTTTTATATGGTGTAATATCAATTTCAGAATTTAAATATTTTACTACTTCACTTAAGCTTTTTACACCTATTATTTCAATATCACTAACTATTGAAGCTTCTTTTGTGTTCTCTATTGGAACGATAACTCTTTTAATTCTAAGTTTTCTGGCTTCTATACATATAGGTAAAATACCATTTACTCTATTTATTGTACCATCTAATGATAATTCTCCTATAAAGATAGTATCATCAAAAGAGGTTTGCTTAATTTGCTCACTACAAATTAAAATTCCTATAGCAATAGGCAAGTCAAATGAAGAACCTTCTTTTTTTATATCGGCAGGAGCAAGGTTTATAACAATACGCCTACTTAAAAATTCATATCCGGAATTTTTTATAGAAGTTCTAACTCGTTCTTTTGATTCTTTAACACTGATATCTGGTAAGCCAACAATTTCCCAGCAAGGCATACCGCTTGAGACATCAACTTGAACATTAATTAGATGTCCATCTAAACCGATAAGAGACATACTCTTAACAACAGATAACATTTTATCACCTTCATTTTATAAAATTATAAATTTAATTGGAAAATTTTTAGAAAAAATTTTAAAAGAAAAAATATAATTATAGTCTACAATAAAACGTAAAAATATACAAGAAAAATCGTAAGACTAAATTCGACAAAAAAAACAAAAAAACTTACCAATGGTAAGTTTCTCCTTTTGAAATTTTGAAAGCTCTAAAGATTTGTTCTAGTAAAAATACACGTATTAATTGATGAGGAAAAGTCATTTTAGAAAAAGATATTTTTTCATTTGAAACTTTTAAGACGTCATCATTTAAACCAAGTGTACCACCTATAATAAAAGTAATATGACTATTAGAATTTAAAGCTATGTCATCAATCTTTTGTGAAAATTCTTCTGAAGAAAAATTTTTTCCTTTTAAGTCTAAACAAAATACAAAAGAATCTTTATGTATAGCCTGCAATATTTTATTACATTCTTTATTTTTTATATCGCTAATTAAGCTAGGGTTTAATTTATTAGGTAATTTTTCATCAGCTAATTCTGTAATTTCAAGATTACAATATTTTTGTAATCTTTTAGAATATTCATTAACAGCATCTTTAAGATAAGTTTCTTTTAATTTTCCTACACAAATTATATTTATATTTAACATATAAATCTCCTTTAACCGATATCAAAAAATTTAGAAGGTTCGAATCTACTAGCAACTTCCAAATGTAATGAATCTGAATTTTGGATTTGCTCTAATACGCTCTTATAAGCTAGTTCTGGAAAGTTATTTTCTTTGCTAAGATGTCCAAGCATAGCTGTTTCTAATCCATAATTTGATAGGTAATCTATAGCTTTTCCAGCATCTATATTAGATAAATGTCCTAAAGGACTTGCAATTCTTTCTTTTAATCTATAAGGGTAAGGACTACATTTTAATACTTCGGGTTCATAATTAGACTCCAAAAGAATAAATTTAGAATTTTTTAAATTATTTAAAATCTTATTATCCATATGTCCAATATCTGTTGCAATACTGATTTTTGCATCACCATTAGAAATATTAAATCCACAAGGATTGGCAGCATCATGAGGAATATTAAAAGGAAATATTTTTAAATCCTTAATTTTAAAGTCTTCATTATTACTAAAATAAAAAATGTTATTTTCAGAGATTTTTTTCATTTGCACAGGCATTGCAAGCCAAGTTTTTCTATTGGCATATACAGGAATATTATATTTTTTTGAAATAGTACCAATGCTTTGAGTGTGGTCAGTGTGTTCATGAGTAACTAATACAGCATCGATAGACAAGATATCAACATTAATAGATGCTAGAGCATCAACAATTTTTTTACAGCTAACTCCAGCATCTACTAATATTTTTGAATTATCACTTTGTACAAAAAAGCTATTACCTGAACTACCACTATATAAACTACAAAACTTTAACATTTATTCTTCGACTCTTTCTATATCTGCACCTAATTTTCTAAATTTATCTTCTATGTTTTCATAACCTCTATCTATATGTTCAAGGTTATATATTTCAGTAGTACCATCGGCACTAACTCCTGCAATTATTAAAGCAGCACCAGCTCTTAAATCTGTTGCATAAACAGGAGCACCAGATAAACTTTCAACTCCATCAAATACTGCAGTTTTTCCATGTGCTGAAATATTTGCTCCCATTTTATTTAACTCTTCAGTATATTGAAATCTAGATTCCCAAATACTCTCATTAATAATACTTGTACCTTCTGCAGTTGATAAAGCAACACCCATTTGAGGTTGCAAATCAGTTGGAAAACCTGGATAAGGTAAAGTCTTTATATTTATTTTTCTTGGTCTTGAATCGCACCATACTCTAATATTGTCGCCATCAATATCTTCTGCATGTGCACCCATTTCTATTATTTTTGCTGTTAATGGCTCTAAATGTTTTGTTATACAATTTCTTACTGTTATATCACCTCTACTTGCAACAGCAGCAAGCATAAAAGTTCCAGCTTCTATTTGATCAGGAACTACAGAATATGTAGCATTACCATGTAATTCTTTTACTCCATTAACTTTAATAACATCTGTACCAGCACCACGAATATCGGCACCCATTGTGTTTAAAAAATTTGCCACATCAACTATATGAGGTTCTTTAGCTACGTTGTCGATAACAGTTGTACCTTCTGCAAGAACAGCTGCTAACATAGCATTAATTGTTGCTCCAACAGAAACAACATCTAAATATATTGAATTACCAACAAGTTTTTCAGCAGAAGCTACAATCTTCCCTTTAGAAACATCTACTTTAGCACCTAATGCTTCAAAAGCTTTTATATGTTGGTCAATAGGTCTTGCCCCTAAATTACATCCACCAGGCATACCAACTTGTGCGTGTTTAAATCTACCAAGTAAAGAACCTATTAAATAATAAGAAGCTCTAAACTTACTTGTTTTTTCCAAAGGAGTATTAAAACTATTAACTTCTGTTGTATCTATAGTTATTTCATGTTCATTAGTCCAAGTTATTTTTGCACCAATATCTTGTAATATATCACAATAAATTTTTACATCACTTATATTTGGTAAATTATCAATTGTACAAACTCCATTGATTAACAATGTTGCAGGAAGTATTGCTACAGCTGCATTTTTTGCACCACTTATTATTACATCACCTTTTAAAGGTGTTTTTCCATTTACTACTAATTTTTCCAATATGTTTACCCCCAACAGTAAATATAAGTAGAGTATAAAAAACTCTACTTATAGAATATAACATAAACTGTTATAAAAAACAACTATTTTTTTGCAGTAAAAATTTTAGAATTTTCAAAAAGTTCAACAATCTTAAATTTAATTTTATATTCATTATCATTTGAAGAAATTAAATTGTAGTTTTCATCAGATAAAGAACTTTGTAATTCTTCTTTTGAAGATTCAGGAACTATACCATTAGATACATCAACAAAGCACAATTCTGGAAACATTACACACCACCAATTTTGACCTTTAGCCTCACCGATTTCTACTTTTAAGGCATCATAGAAACCTGATGGTAAAGAAATATCACCATAGTGTTTAGTTGGAAAAGGAAAATTACCAATTGAAATTTCTACATCATAATTAAAACCATTTCTAACAATAACATCCCTAGCAATTCTAGAAAAATCATCTGAATGTTCTCTAGCTATTTCTATAACTTCTTCCTTTGTTGTTGCATTCTTACATAAAGTGTTCATATAAGAAATTAATTCATCTCTAACTAAATATTTCAAATTCTGATCTTCATCAGAATCACTATTTGCTATAACATGTAATCTAAATACACTATTGCTTAAGTTATTTATGGAATTATTAGCATAAGAAATTGAATAAAATAATATATATATAATCAACAATAAAATAATCAGTAAATATTTTTTTAAATTTTTCATAATTACCTCCAAAAATAAATTAATACAAAATTGTTAAAAAATCTCTTTAAAAAAAGTATTAACCAAAAATAAAAAAATATACTAATTCAAAAAATATTATATTATGACATAAGAAAATAAAAATGGCAAAAAATAGAAATAGTAATGTCGAATAAACACGCACGATTCCTAGGGAAATAGTATTGACAGAAAAAATACAAAATGGTAAAATTTACCAGTAAACAAAAATAAAAAGGGGTTTGATTATATGAAAGAAAAAATACTTTTAAGAAAAACTTATAGTATATATGCAAGTGATATTCATTTAGCAACAATGATTTTTCCTTTTGTAGATAAAGAAATAGAAAGAGGAGCAATAATAAAACCAATATTAGAAAAAGATATATCAAACAGTATAGAAAAGATAATTGAAAATATTGGACTAAAAGATGAAATGAAAAACAGAATTGCAAAGATTGATTGGAGTCAAACTAATATAGATAAAATAAAGGAAACACTAGAACAAATGGAAGAAGAATTATTACAAAAACAAGTTATACATATAATTGTATCAGGGACTAATTTATTTATTGATAAAGTAAATAAATTACTAGATTTATGGGCAAAAATAAATTTAGAAAATATTCAAAGAAATAATAGCACAATAAATATTATAAATTGCTATAATTTTAATGAAAATGAAGAAATAGAAAATATAGAAAGAAAGCATGAATACCAACTGAAAACTACAGGAATAGAAGAAATATATCAAAAAGAAATTTTAAAAAAAGCAAATTAAGAAATAAATGTAATTCAATAATATTGACTTATTTTTATATTTGATGTATTATAAAACATACAAAAGATAATAGTCTGTAGCTAGAAAGGAATTTTGTATGAAAGAAGATATTGAATATATAGAAGCACTAAAAAAACTAAAGCATTATGGTCAAGAACAATTATTAGATAGATATAATTATTTAGATGATGTAAAAAAAGAAAAAATAATTCATCAAATAAAACATATAGACTTCGACCAAATAATGGATTTATACAAAAATAAAGATAAAAAAGTAGATGAAAAAGAAGCAAATATAACTAATATCGAATATACAGATAAAGCAAAATTATCTAAAGAAGAATATAAAAAATATTATGATTTAGGTAAAAAAGTTATAGAAGATGGAAAATATGCTGTTGTGACAATGGCAGGAGGCCAAGGAACAAGGTTAGGCTATGTGGCACCAAAAGGAACATTTAAAATTGGTGGAGGCATAGATAAATCTTTATTTGAGGCATTATCAGACACAATAAAAGAAGCAAGAGCGGAATATAATACTAGTATACCATGGTATATAATGACAAGTAGAGAAAATAACAACGCAACAGAAAAATTCTTTGAAAAAAATGATTTTTTTGGGTTACCTTATGAAGATGTAAAATTCTTCAAACAAGGTGAATTGCCAATGGTAAATACTAATGGAAAATTAATGCTTGATGAAACAGGAATAATCAAATTAGCAGCAGATGGACATGGAGGAGTTTTTGAAGCATTACATAAAAATGGATACCTAGAAGATATGAAAAAAAGAGGAATAGAATGGGTATTCATATCAGGAGTTGATAATGTATTAGCCGGACTTGTTGATCCAATTGCAGTAGGTTTATCAATAGAAAATGGAACTCTTGCAACAGGAAAATCTGTAGTAAAAAGAGGACCAACAGAAAAAGTAGGAGTATTTTGCAAAAAAAATGATAGACCATATGTTATAGAATATACAGAAATAACAGATGAAATGGCAAATGCTAAAAATGAAGATGGTGAACTTTTATATGGTGAATCACATATATTAACGAACTTGTTTAATATAAAGGCATTAGAAAACATATCAAAAAATAAATTGCCATATCATAGTGCTTTTAAAAAAGCTAAATATATGAATTCAAATGGAGAAGTTATAAAACCAGAAACACCAAATGCATATAAGTTTGAAGCATTTATTTTTGATGCATTTGAAAGTTTAGATGATATGTCTATTTTAAGAGTAAAAAGAGAGGACGAATTTGCCCCATTGAAAAATGCAGAAGGTGAAGACAGTCCAGACACAGCAAGACAACTATATATCAATTATATAAATAATAAAAAGAAAAAATAAAAATATAAAAAGGGTAGAAAAAATCTGCCCTTTTTTTAGATAATTTTATTAAGATAGATGATAAATATGTGTTTATTATAAAAGGAGGAAAAATATGAATTATTTGGAAGAATACAAAAAATGGTGTACAGAGGGAATTTTTGATGAAGAAACAAAAAAAGAATTAAAGAAAATAGAAAATGATGAAAAAGAAATTAAAGATAGATTCTATAAAAGTTTAGAATTTGGAACAGCAGGACTAAGAGGCGTTATGGGAGCTGGAACTAATAGGATGAATAAATATACTGTAACAAAAGCAACCCAAGGATTAGCTAACTTTATAATAAAAGAAAAAGCACAAGAAAAAGGTGTTGCAATAGCATATGATTCTAGAAATATGTCAAAAGAATTTAGTGAATATGCAGCACTATGCTTAAATGCAAATGGGATAAAAACATATATATTTGAAACATTAAGACCAGTACCAGAACTATCATTTGCTGTAAGGAAACTAAATTGCATATCAGGAATTATGATTACAGCGAGTCATAATCCACCTAAATATAATGGATACAAAGTGTATTGGGAAGATGGAGCACAAATAACAGCGCCAAAAGATAAAGAGATAATTGAAGAAGTAAAAAAAGTTGAAGACTATTCTGAGATAAAAAAAATAAGTAAAGAAGAAGCAGTAAAAAATGGATTGTATAATGTTATTGGAAAAGAAATAGATGATGAATACATAAAAGAAATAAAAAAACATGTATTAAATCCAGATATAATAAAAAAAGAAGGAAAAGAATTAAAAATAGTATATACACCATTACATGGAACAGGAAAAGAACCAGTAAAAAGAATACTAAAAGAATTAGGATTTGAAAATGTATTTATAGTACCAGAACAAGAACAACCAGATGGAAATTTTTCAACAGTAGACTATCCAAATCCAGAAGATAAAAAGGCATTCAAATTAGCACTTGAGTTAGCTAAAAAAGTTGATGCCGATGTTGTTTTAGCAACAGATCCAGATGCAGATAGATTAGGAATATATGCTAAAGATAGAAAAACAAATAAATATATGAGCTTTACAGGAAATATGAGCGGAATGTTAATAGCAGAATATATTATTTCACAAAAGAAAGAAAAAGGACTATTGCCACAAAATGGAGCAATGGTATCAAGTATAGTTTCTACAAATTTAGCAAAAGCAATATGTAAAGAGTACAATTTAAAATTATTTGAAGTTTTAACAGGATTTAAATATATAGGTGAAAAAATAAAAGAATTTGAACATACAGGAAAATATGAATATGAGTTTGGATTTGAAGAAAGTTATGGATGCTTGTTTGGAACATATGCAAGAGATAAAGATGGAATCGCAGCAGTAATGTCACTTTGTGAAGCAGCGGCTTATTATAAAAATAATGGATTAACATTATGGGATCAAATGATAAACATATATAATAAATATGGATATTATAAAGAAGAATCAGTATCTATCACATTAGAAGGTGCAGACGGTGCAGAAAAAATAAAAGAAATGATGGAAGAAATGAGAAGAAATCCATATTCTAAAATAGGAAGCCATAATGTATTAAGATTTAGAGACTACAAAAAAGAAATAATAAAAGATATGGAAACAGGAAAAGAAACAAAAACAGAATTACCAAATTCAAATGTACTATATTATGAATTGGAAAATGACGCGTGGTGTTGCGTACGACCATCAGGGACAGAGCCTAAAATTAAATTCTATTTAGGAGTAAAAGCGGATAGTATAAAAAATGCAGAAAAAGAATTAGAAAAAATGAAAAAAGATGTATTAAATAAATAATAATGAGAGGAATAAAAAATGGAGATTATAGTAATTGTATTAGTTATATTGTGCATATTGATATTAAAACAATATAATACTTTTGTAAGATTAAAAAACCAAGTAAAACAAGCAAAATCAGGAATTGATATTTATTTAAATCAAAGATTTGATTTAATACCTAACTTAGTAGAATGTGTAAAGGGCTACACAAATCATGAAAAAGATGTAATAGAAACAGTTACAAATATGAGAACTAACTATTTGAATGGAACAAAAAAGAATATAAAAACAGCTGAAAAATTGAATAATAGTATGAATAAATTAATTGCAGTTGCAGAAAACTATCCGGAACTTAAAGCAAATGAACAATTTTTAAACTTACAAAAAAATCTAACAAAAATAGAAAGTCAACTACAAGCGGCTAGAAGAATATATAACAATGAAGTCACAAAATATAACATAAAAGTAACAACAATACCAAGTAATATTGTGGCAGGTATATGTGGATTTAAAGAAGAAAGTCTTTTTGAAATAGAAGAATTTAAAAAAGAAAATATTGATATTAATTTATAAGGATAAAATATAATGAAATTTGAAAATGCAAAAGAAATGTATAACGAAATAATAAGCAGTAACAATGATGAAATATTCGTAAAATGGAATGAAGCTGTAAAAGAAAGAAAAACACTCAATTTAATAACAATAGTTATTAGTGTAATAGTAGATATAATAATACTATATGTTAATTTTAAAAATATGGATTCAGACCTTATGCTCTATAATGGCTTTAATATATACACAATTATTACTATGATTATAGTAGACTTAATAATATATGGAATAATTTCTCTTTTTGGAAAAAAGAGAAAAGAATTTAATAAGGAATTCAAAAAAGATATTGTAAATAAGATAATATCAAATTTTTATGATAATTTAGAATATTTTCCAGAAAAAGGAATGCCAAGTATAATATATAATGAACCACAATATGAAAATTATGACAATTATTATTCAGAGGATTACCTTGAAGCTACAATAGATGGCAAATATGGAATAATGATGTCAGAAGTACTAACACAAAGAGAAGAAACTTATACAGATTCAGATGAAAATAAGCAAACAAGAACAACTACATTGTTTCATGGATTATTTGCAAAAATAGACATGGAAAAATCAATCAATAGCAACCTAGATATAAAACCTAATAATATATTAAGTGGATTAAGTCCATTTAACAAAAACAAATTAGAAATGGATTCACGGAGAATTTGAAAAAAATTTTGATGTATATGCAACTAATAATATAATTGCAATGCAAATCCTTACCTCAGATGTTATGCAAGAATTAATAGAATTCAAACAAAACAATAATATGGAATTTGATGTGGCTATAAAAAATAATAACTTATATTTAAGATTTAAATGTGGAAACGTTTTTGAAGCATCAGCATTAAGAAAAGGACCAATTGAGGAAAAGAGTTTCAGTAAGTATTTTGAAATTACTAAATTTACATATGAATTATCAAATAAAATAATAAATATAATAAATGATGTGGAAATATAAAATAGAAAAAACCAGAGTTACTCTGGTTTTTTCCATGTTTCTATATTTCTTTTTATAGCACCATATAAATTTGCTCTAATGTGTGGAATTTCAAGTTTTAAATCACTTATCATTTTTTTCATATCTTCTCTTTTAGAATAACCATCCATTGGGCAAACTTTTGACATTACTTTTATTTCATTTTTTCTTACAAATTTTTTTATATACTTTTCTGGAGCATATATAAGAGGTCTTATTAAAGTCATTTTACTCCTATCCATGTAACTAACAGGTGAAAAAGTATTTATAGTTCCAGTATATAATAAATTTAGCATAAATGTCTCAAGAACATCATCTTCATTATGACCTAAAGCTATTTTATTACAGCCTTCTCTGATAGCAACTGTGTTTAATGCACCTCTTCTAAAGTTAGCACATAAAGAACAAGGATTTTTCTCTTTTCGTTCATCAAAAACAATTTCTTTTATATGAGTATCTTCAATAAAAAGTGGAACATCTATTTTTTTACAGGAATTTTGTAAAAGTTCTTTATCAAAAGATTCAAAACCAGGATTAATAGATATAGCTATTAAATCAAAATGTTTAGGGTAAAACCTTTGTAGATTTTTTAAAGCCATAAGTAAGCTCAAAGAATCTTTACCACCAGAAAGAGCTACAGCAATCTTATCTCCTTCTTCTATCATTTTATAATCTTCAACAGCTTTTCTAACATAACTTAATATTTGTTGCATAATTTCCTCCTAATAATATAAATATTATATAGAAATATTGCAAAAAAATCAATATTATAGTAAACTTATATCACGGAGGAATGATAAATGTTAAATAATTTATTTACTAATGAAGAATTTAATAAAATATTAATATCAATATCTATATTTTTAATAATATTCCTTTTAAGAACAATAATAACATATGGGGTATTGAAAGTATTTAACTGGAAAAAAACTAAAAAAGAAATAAAACAAATAGCTTTATATGATTCAATAAAAAAATTTATAACACTTTTAGGACTTTACATAGCAATTAAAAATTTAGGTGTTGACGAAAAGTATATGACAACAATTAAGTTAGGATTTAAGATATTAACAATTCTTATATTCACAATAGGAACTGCAAATTCAATAACAGCAGAAACCTCTTTCTTAAAAAAGATTCAAGATAGAATGAAAGGCGAAAATACAGATGGAATGCTTAATGTTATTGCAAAAGGAATTAAGTTTGTTATATATCTAATAGGTGGATTTTTAATTATTACAGAATTAGGATATAACTTAAATGGGTTGGCAGCAGGACTAGGAATAGGAACTGTAGTAGTAACATTGGCAGCACAAGATACTGCAAAAAACTTATTTAGCAGTTTAACAATTGCAATGGATAAACCATTTGTAGTAGGAGACTGGATAAAAGTAGCTGGATATGAAGGAAAAGTAGAAGCCATTACATTTAAGAGCACAAGAATAAGAACAGTAGAAAATACAATAGCAAATGTGCCAAATTCTCTTATATCTTCAGATACACTAGTAAATGAAACTAAAAGAAAAAGGAGAAGATATTCAACAGAATTAGTATTTTCTTTTGAAACATCATTAGATAAATTAAAAGATGTAGTAGCAAAAATAGATTTTATGTTAAAACATGATGATGATGTAATACCAAACTCTGTAAATGTAAAATTTGTAAAAATAGATGACAATGGATATAAAGTATTAGTATATTGCTTTACTAATACAGCAGAATATTTAAGATATCTAAAACAAGCAGAATATATTAATTATCAAATAATGAAAATTATTAATAAAGAACATGTAGAGCTTGCATATCCATCAAGTACAGTATACTTAAAAAAAGAAGAAGAATAAACGAGGAAAACTATTTTTCCTCATCTCATATGTTCCTATAGCTCAGCAGGATAGAGTAGTCGCCTCCTAAGCGACAGATGGGGGTTCGAGTCCCTCTGGGAACACCAAAATAATTTATAAAATTAATAATGAAGAGTAAATGATGAATAATATTAACGAAAAGTACATGAAAGAAGCTTTAAAAGAAGCACAAAAAGCATATAAAAAATTAGAAGTTCCTGTAGGAGCAATTATTGTTAAAGATGGCAAAATTGTTGCTAGGGCACATAATTTAAAGGAAACAAAAAATAATACTACAAAACATGCTGAGATATTAGCAATAGAAAAAGCTAGCAAAAAACTTGGTAATTGGAGACTAATAGACTGCGAGATGTATGTTACATTAGAACCATGTCCAATGTGTGCAGGAGCAATTGTAAATTCTAGAATTAAAAAAGTTAATATAGGAGCAATGGATGAAAAAACAGGAGCATGCGGTTCAAAATTAAACTTATTACAAGATTTTAATTTTGATACAAAAGTTGATATGGAAAGCGGAATTCTAGAAAATGAATGTAGGGAACTATTACAAAAATTTTTTGTTGCACTAAGAAAATTAAAAAATAATTAGGAGATATTATGGAAGAGAATTCTATATTTAAAAAAATTATTAAAAGAAATGTTTTATTTTTTATACTTGTTTTGGCTATAGCATTAATAGGGCTTATTATCCTTAAATATTATGTTGAAGGAGAACAAAATATGCCTTTTGATTTATCGGAAATATTGGTAGTAAGTACAGCAGAAGGAAATCAAAAAGAAGAAACAGGAGATAATAATTGGAATGTTGATATATATCAAACAAATGATGTTTATTTAAACATAAAAAAGAATAAAAACTACAAAGACACAGAAATAATAAAAAATATTGAAATAAAAAATATTAATATAGATGAAAAACCAAGTATTGGAAAAATAGAATTATATGTTCCTAGTAATGAAAATGAAATATATAATTACGAAGAAAATTATAAGATAAATTCCAATATTGTTTTTGAGGGAGATAAAAAATCTGATATAAAAAATTTAAAAATATCCAATCAAGGCGGAACAATAGTATTTAGAATAGTTAATAAAACAGGAAAAGAATACATATCAAATGATGAAGAATTAAAACATGACGGAACATTATTACAAAAGGCTGAAGTTAATAATGAAGATATAAAAGCAAAAATATCATTCGACATAGTAATAACATTAGAATCAGGTGTGTCATTCTCAGGAAGAATAACAATAGAAATACCAGTAGATGATGTTACAACACAAGGAGTAACAAATCTAGACAAAAAAGATATGAAAGATGTAGTATTTAAAAGACAATAAAATAAAAAAGATGTATGGGCGGACGATTTCATCCGCCCATCTATTATTATAACTAAATAATTGATCCTAATTTTTGTATAGAGTACCATGCTCTATGAAAATATTTTCTAAGTAATCAGAAGAAAATTTATAATCAGAAAACTCATTCAAGATATAATTTAAATCATTATCTTTATCCAAAATCAAATAAAAACGATTATTATATGTATAAATTTTGTTAATAGAAAGATTAATTAACTTAAGAGCATCGGCTAAATGATCAAAACTATTAAAACAATATATATTATTAATAGAAGTACTAGTAGAAATATTCTCATTAACTTTTGTAATTGTAAAAATAAAAATATCGTTAGCAAGGCTAATAGATTCTATAAGTAATTTGCTATCATCAACATAAAAATTAAATTTTTCCTCTGCTATATCTAAAATATCAAGAAATAACTCTTGAGAATCTAAAGAATTAGCCATAAAAGTATTTAAATCTATATCATTTTCCTTTAAATCCTTTTTGTTTAAAACAACCTTTAATTTATCATCATTTAATTTTTCAATTTGCATAATTCCACTTCTTTCCGAAATATAATTTAAGAAATATCTATATTAATTATACTATCATTTGAATATAAAATAAACGAACAAAATTTGGTAATTTTATATTAATATATGAAATTGAACAGTAAAAAGTGAAAGAATTTATTAAAATATCTTGAAAAAAATGGCTTTTGCGTATATAATACAAGAGTATATAAAATGAAAGAAATGCAGATTTCCGTAAGGAAAAACAAAATGCAAAAGAAAGGAAGTAAAAGATGGCAACAAGAGATAAAAATATATGGATATTATTATTATTTATACTATCAGGATTAGTAGTAGGAGGACTACTTGGAGAGTTAGCGTCTAAAGTTGATTTTTTATGGTGGTTAGGATATGGGGAATCATTTGGATTAACATCACCATTAGAATTAGACTTAAATATTATAAAAATAACATTTGGATTAGTATTTAAAATAAATATAGCAAGTATAGTGGGGATGATAATATCAATATTTATATATAAAAAAGTTTAGGGATTCAAAGGGAGCTTCGGATAGGAGCAAATATGTCAATAAAGATTAAAGAATTACCAATCATAGAAAGACCATATGAAAAACTAGAAATGTATGGTGCAGAAAACTTAACTAACAGCGAGTTATTAGCTATTATAATAAAAACAGGAACAAAAGAAGAAACATCTATACAATTAGCACAAAGAATATTAAAAATGAATGAAGGCAAAAATAAAAATGACTTAACCTTTTTGCAAGATATAAACAAATCTGAACTACTAAAAATAAAAGGAATTGGAAAAGTAAAAGCAATTCAAATATCAGCAGTGATAGAACTTGCAAAAAGAATAAATAGCCCGGTTAGCTCAAATAAAATAAAAATAAAAAATACAGCAGATGTAGCAAAATTACTAATGAACGACTTAAAAAACGAAAAGAGAGAAAAAATAAAATTAATTTTATTAAATACAAAAAATATAGTACTAAAAATTAAAAATATATCATATGGAGGAAGTAGTTCTGCACAAATTGAAATAAAAGATATTTTGTATGAAGCAATAAAAGTACAAGCACCAAAAATAATTTTGGTACATAATCATCCAAGTGGAGATTCAACACCAAGTAAAGCAGACTATAATATTACAGACAGATTATATGAGTCGGCGGAATTAATGGGAATAAAACTTTTAGATCATGTTGTAATTGGGAAAGATAATTATGAAAGTGTCTTTTATAGAAAGGAAGAGAAAAATGAAATTAAATTTTAATTTTAATTTTTTAAATTTATCATATAAAGATGTAGGGATAGATTTAGGAACAGCAAACATATTAGTAACACTAAAAGGAAAAGGAATAATATTAAATGAACCATCAGTTGTAGCAATAGATAACGTAACAGGACAAATAGTAGCAACAGGAGTAGAAGCAAAAGAAATGTTAGGTAGAACACCGGAAAAAATAAGTGCAATTAGACCTATGAAAGATGGGGTTATAGCAGATTTTACCGCAACAAGATTATTGTTAAAAAATATAGTTAAAAAAGTATGTAAAAAGTATAATATTGTAAGACTAAGAGCGGTAGTAGGAGTTCCATCAGGAATAACAGAGGTAGAAGAAAGGGCAGTAGAAGAAGCAATATTACAAGCAGGAGCGAAAGAAGTTTACTTAATAGAAGAACCAGTTGCAGCTGCTATAGGAGCTAATATGGGAATATCAGAGCCTAGTGGAAATATAATAGTAGATATAGGTGGAGGAACTACAGAGGTAGCGGTTATATCATTAGGAGGTATAGTTGTTAGTAACTCAATAAGAATAGCTGGAGACGAAATAGATGAAGCAATTGTAAATTATATAAAAAAGGAATTAGATTTAGCAATTGGACAAACAACAGCAGAAGAAATAAAAATGAAAATTGGTTGTGCTAAACCTTTAATGACAAAAGAAACAATGGAAATTAGAGGTAGAGACTTAAACACAGGATTACCTAGAAATATAGAAATAAATTCAGAGCAAATAGAAGAAGCAATGAAAGAACCAATTAATGATATTGTAGAAATTGTAAAAATGACATTAGAAAAAACACCACCAGAATTATCATCAGATGTTATGGAAAAAGGAATAATTTTAGCAGGTGGAGGAGCACTTATAAGAAATCTGGATAAATTGATAAGTGAAAAGACAGGTATACCAGTAATAATAGCAGATAACCCTCTAAATTGTGTAGTAAAAGGATGCGAAAAAACATTAGATGATTTGGAAAAATTAAAAACAATACTTGCAAATTCTAGAAGAAATAAATAGGAGGAAATAAGTGAATAAAAAAAGAAATGATGCAATAGGAGTAATAATAACGATAATAGTCTTAATATTATTAGTATTTTTATCAAACTTGCAAATTGAGAAAATTTCATATGTAGAAAACGCGTTTAGTAAAATTGTAATGCCAATACAAAGTGGATTTACATATATAAAAAATAAATTACAAGGTAACAATGAATATTTCTCAAGTCTAGAAACTACAAAAAAAGAAAATAGTGAACTAAAACAAAAAAATAATGAACTAGAAGAAAGATTAAGACAATTAGAAATGATAGAATCTGAAAATAAAACTTTAAAGGAATATTTAAATTTATCTGAACTATATAAACAATATAAAACAGTTCCAGCATATATAATAAACAAAGACACAAGTAATTATTCAAAAGTATTTGTAATAAATGTAGGAAGTAAAAGTGGAATAGAGAAAAACATGACAGTAATAGCAGCAGAAGGATTAGTTGGACATGTTATATCTGTTACAGATGAAACGGCAAAAGTACAAACAATTATAGATTCTTCTAATATAGTTAGTGCAACCTTAGAAAATTCTAATGACAATGTAATATGCAGAGGACTATTAGAAAACAGAAAACTAAAAGGTACATATGTATCTACAACAACAACATTATCACAAAGCGAAAAAGTATACACATCTGGAATGGGTGGAATATACCCTAAAGGGATATATATAGGGACTATAAAAAATATATCAGAAACAAAAAATATAACAGACAGATATTTTGAATTAGAAACAGCTGTAGATTTTGACAATCTAGAAACAGTTTTAGTTATAAAACAATAAAGAAAAGGAAGAAAATGAAAAAAACAGTAACAACAATAATAATAATAATAACTTTTTTAATTGTATATTTTCTACAAGCAAATTTATTTTCATGGTTTAATTTAGCCGGCATAAAACCTAATTTGTTCGTAGTATTAGTACTAATCATAGGATTATTTGCTGGTGAAAGTAGAGGAGTAATGCTTGGGATATTATTCGGAATATCTTTAGACTTTTTTATTGGGAAGAGTATAGGAATATCAGGAATAATGTTAGGAATAGTTGGCTTTTTAGGAGGTTTCTTAGATAAAAATTTCTCTAAAGATAGCAGATTTACAATGATTATAATGATAATTATATCAACATGTTTATATGAAGTTGGAAGCTATTTGTTTAATTATTTCATAAATAATGCAACAATAGGAATAGGTACATTTATAAAGATATTAATAGTAGAAAACATTTTTAATGTTTTTGTTACAATCATTTTATATCCACTAATAGTTAAATTAGGCTATAAGTTAGAAAAAATATTTAAAGAAAATAAAATACTAACAAGATATTTTTAAAGAAAGGGAAAAACTTGAAAGATAATAGGATAAAAGCAAATTTCAAATTAAGATATAATGTATTAATCGTGCTAGTATATGTTATGGGAGCAATTCTATTAGGACGATTGTTTTTCTTGCAAATAATAAAAGGAAAAGAATATAGAGAAACATCTAACACAAGATTGACAAGAGAAAGTACAATAGAGGCAGCAAGGGGGTCTATATTAGACAGAAATAGAAAAACGTTGGCGACTACAAAAACTGGATACAGTATAGAATTATATAAAACCAAAATAGATAATCAAACATTAAATGATACAATATTAAAAATGGTCAAAGTACTAGAACAAAATGATGATACTTATGTTAATAATTTTCCAATAACTAGTGATTACAAATATACAATGACATCAGATGAAGAAATAGCAAAATGGAAAGAACAATATAAAATATCAGAAAAAGCATCTGCCAAAGATTGTGTATATAGATTTAGAGATAAATATGAAATATCTAATACAGATATGAAAGATGTTTTAAAGATAATCGCAATAAGATATGAAATATCAACAAAAGGATATAGTTCAACTAAATCAATAAAAATAGCAGAAAATATAAGTAAAACTAGTGCAATACAATTTAATGAACAAAATGCTGATTTCCCAGGTATAAATGTAACAACACAATCAATAAGAACATATACTAGTGGCAGTTTGGCATCACATATTATAGGATATATAGGAAAAATTCAAGAAAGTGAACTAGAAAAAAAATTAGATGAAGGATATGAATCTAATGATTATCTAGGAAGAACAGGCGTTGAGTACACACTAGAAAAATACCTAAGAGGTAAAAATGGTGTAAAACAATTAGATATGTCTGTTGACGGAACAATAGAAGATGAATATATAGAAACAGAAGCTGTTGCAGGTGATGATGTAACATTAACGATAGATTCTGAATTACAAGGAAAAACAGAAGAAATAATAAGTGATGCAGTAGCATCATTGAAAAAGAAAAAGAAGAAATCAACATTTGGAGCAGCAGTTGTAATGAATGTGAAATCAGGAGAAGTGTTAGCAATGGCTAGTTATCCTAACTATAAACCGGAAATATTTGTAGGCGGGATAAATCAAAAAGATTGGAATGAACTAAAAAGTAATAATGCATTATATGATAGAGCATCATCAGGAGCATATGCACCAGGATCTACATTCAAAATGGTTACAGCAACTGCAGCCCTAGAAGAAAATAAGGTTTCACAAACAGAAACTGTAAATGATAGAGGGGTATATCCATATGCTCACAATCCAGTTTGTTGGTATTATACAGAATATCATAGAGGTCATGGAAATGTGAATATAAAACAAGCATTACAAAAATCTTGTAACTATTTCTTCTATGAAATGGGAAGGAGATTAGGAATTGATACTTTAGATAAATATGCACAATTTTATGGATTAGGGCAAAAAACAGGAATAGAACTTTCAAGTGAAACAGCAGGAACATTAGCAAGCAAGGAAGTAGCAGCACAAAGAAAAAAAACATGGTATCTATCAGATACATTATCAGCAGCAATAGGACAAAGTTATAATAGCTTTTCACCATTACAAATGGCTAGATATGTTAGTATGGTAGCAAATGGAGGGAATTTTGTAAATGCTACAGTTGTAAAAAATATAAAAGATGCAGATGGAAACGAAATACCAAAAGACGAAATTAGAAAATCTGTAAATGAATTATTAGGACAAAACACAGATTCAATAAGTGATTTAAAAGTATCACAAGAAACATTAGATACAGTAAGAGCGGGAATGAGACTAGTAACATCACCTGGAGGAACAGCATATTCAGCATTTAGTAGTTTTGGAAAATCGGTAGCAGGAAAAACAGGATCTGCACAAGCAAAAGCAACATCAGATGGATCAGACATAGCAAATGGATGGTTTGTAGGATTTACACCATATAAAGATCCAGAAGTAGCAGTTGTTGTAATATTAGAAGATGGTGCAAAAGACTCATTTGCAGCAAAAACAGCAAGAAAAATATTAGAAGCTTACTATAATATTGATACAAACGATAATTCAGAAAAAGAAAATACAAAAGCGAGTTCATATACAGAAACTCAAAGATAGTATAAATATAGTAAAAAGGAAGTAAAAAAATGAGAAGTTGTGTAAAGATAAATGGAGAAAAAAATAAAATCTTAATAAAGTTAAATGAAGAGGCTACACAAGAAGAACTTGTAGAAAGTTTAAAAAAGAAATTAGCACAATTAAAAAAGCTATATAAAGAATCAAATATGCCAATATTTATAACAGGAAAAATACTAAAAAATTCAGAAATGTTAGAAATAAGAAATTTAATAAATTCAAAAATAGATGTAAAAGTAGATTTTGATAGTCCAAAAACATTGGGACTACATGGAATAAAAAAATCATTTAATAAAGACATAGAGACATCTGAAACAAAGTTCTTTAAAGGTTCTGTACGTTCAGGACAAAGAATAGAATATGAAGGAAGTATAGTCGTTTTAGGAGACGTAAATGGTGGAGCAGAAATAATAGCAGGAGATAATGTTGTAATAGTTGGAGTATTAAGAGGACTAGCACATGCGGGAGCCAAGGGAAATAAAAAAGCAATAATAGCAGCAGCATCAATAGAATGTAAACAAATAAGAATAGCAAACATAATAAAAGAGATGGAAGATGAATATGATGAAGAAGGGAATTTAATAATTCCAACAAGAAAAACATATGCATCTGTTGAAGAAGAAAAAATAGTATTAGAATAATATTAACTTAATAATAATAAAATTAAAGTTATGAATAATCCAAAATCTTTTACACCTTCAGAGTATAAAAAGTAAATAAGAAGGATTAATAAAATGTCATCAAAATGAAGTCTAATTCCTAATATATCAATATATTCGGAATTAGATTTTTTGTTATCATTAGTTCTTTTATTAGAAGAAGAATCTTCATTATTATAATTATGATCTTCTGAAGAGTTGGAAGTTGATTGATTTAAATATGTATTATTCCTAGCTAAATTATTATAATGATTTGCAACAGGACTTTGGTTAAAATACCTATAATAGTTTTTATTAAACGGATAACCAATGTAAGGATAGTTATACATCATTTACTATTAACACCACCCTCAGAATTAAAAGCCTCTAAAACCTTACTAATATTCAAAAATTGCATATATTGGTCTAATCTCTCTTTTCTATTATCATTTAAATAAGGTTTTAAAGATTGAAGTAAATTTGATCTAGGATCATTTCTAGAAGAATTCATTTTATCCATTATATTCTTTATTTTCATCATAGTATTAATATCAAAATTAAAGTTATTGCTATTATTAGAGTCATCATTAATATTAGTATTATCTTCTTGAGAAGAATTTTGAAAATTATTAATAAACTCTTTTAGATTATCCATATTAAACTGATTAGAGTTTGAAGATACATCATCATTAGTATATTTGCTATTCTCATCTGTATTGGAAGAATTAATCATACTAGATAATTTTTGCATAATATCAGACATATCTTCATTACTCATAATAGTCCCCTCCTATTAAAAATTGTTATTATTATTTTTTAACTTATCAATAATCTGATCTTTATCTTTAGAGTTCAAAATTTTATTAGCTTGTTCAATTCCTTTTTCTAAATCTTTTTTATCCATTTTAGAAAGCATATTAAATAACATATTCATGTTCATATTATTCATACCAGCCATAAAAAACCTCCAATAAAATATCTTTATATATTATATTATTAATAAGTAAAATAAATGTTACAAAAAAATATAAGATTTAAAAGAAGTTTAAAACAGAGAAAACAAATATGCTATATTGACAGATGTAGCTGAGATTTATATAATAGAATATGAAAAATATTAATAGAATTATATTTTATGTTCGAAAACATGGAGAAAAATAAATGAGGAAGATAATACTAATAACGATTGTGATAATCCTAACAGCTATAAATATAATATTGTTCAAAGATTATTACAATAATAAATATAACACAAATAATAATTATATAAATACAATGGAGATGAAATAATGAAAATTTCAACAAAGGGTAGATATGCTCTAAGAATAATGATAGATTTAGCACTAAATAAAAATGATAAATTTACATCATTAAGAGATATAGCAACAAGACAAGAAGTATCAATAAAATATTTAGAACAAATAATAGCAATGTTAAATAAAGCAGGTTTTTTAGAAGTTGCTAGGGGAAATAATGGCGGTTATAAATTAGCCAAACCAGCAGATGAATACAAAATAGGTGATATACTACGAGCTACAGAAGGAGAATTGACTCCAATAGCATGTATACATGGTGAAGAATGTACAAAAAAAGAAAATTGTAAAACATTTGAATTTTGGCATGGATTAGATACAATAGTAAATGAGTATGTGAATAATAAAACATTAGAGGACTTAATAAAATAGACATTATGGAGGAAAAATAATGGAAAATGTATATTTTGATAATAGTGCTACAACAAGAATAGATGAAGAAGTGCTAAGAGAAATGATGCCGTTTTTTAAAGAAAATTATGGAAATGCATCATCAATATATAAATTAGGTAGAACCAGCAAAAAAGCAATAGAAGAGTCAAGGGAAAAAATAGCAAAAGCAATAAATGCAAATCCTGAAGATATTTATTTTACAGCAGGAGGAAGTGAATCTGATAATACAATAATAAAAGGAATTGCACATTTTAATAAAAATAAAGGTAATCATATAGTTACATCAAAAATAGAGCATCCAGCAGTTTTAGAAACATGTAAACAATTAGAACAAGAAGGCTTTGAAGTAACATATATAAATGTAAATAATAACGGCATAATAGATTTAGAGGAGCTTAAAAAATCAATAACAGAAAATACAATATTAATATCTATTATGTTTGCAAATAATGAAATAGGCACAATACAACCAATTAAAGAAATTGGAGAGATAGCAAGAAAACATAAAATAGTATTTCATACAGATGCCGTACAAGCTATTGGAAGTGCGCCAATTGATGTAAAAAAATTAAACATAGATAGTTTATCTATGTCTGCACACAAATTTTATGGTCCAAAAGGTATAGGTGCTCTGTATGTTAAAAATGGTATAAAATTTAGAAAATTGATAGCTGGAGGACATCAGGAAAAGGACAAAAGAGCAGGTACTGAAAATGTTGCAGGAATAGTTGGAATGGGAAAAGCAATTGAAATTGCTACAAATAATATTGAAAAACATAATGAAATAATACAAAGATTAAGAGATTACTACATATCAGAAATTAGAGAAAATATACCAAATATAAAAATCAATGGGGACTTAGAAAAAAGGTTGCCAGGAAATGCAAACATATCTTTTGAATCAATAAAAGGAGATAGTCTACTATTCAATTTGGATTTAAAAGGAATATGTGCGTCTAGTGGAAGTGCATGTACATCAGGCTCTATAGATCCATCACATGTACTTAAAGCAATAAAGACACCAGAAAATTTTTTAAATAATAGTTTAAGAATCTCGATTGGAAAATATAATACAAAAGAAGAAGTTGATTATTTGATAAAAAGTTTAATAGAGGTAGTTAATAGATTAAGAGAGATATAACTAAAAAATTAATTATAAAGCTAAAAAGAAAGTTTTGAAATTGATATTCCAGAACTTTCTTTTTTGTATAAAAAAAGAAAAAATAGGAAAAAATAAGCAAAAACTATAATCATAGGAAGTGAAAATTTTGAAAGATAAAAAGTATTTAAATATTAAAGGTGCTTTATTAGAAAAAGAACAATTAGAAAAATACTTAGAGAAAATAGCCTCAGAACACAATTTGCAAAAGAAGTCAGAAAAGAATACTTATCCAATTTATAGAGTAGAAGAAAATTTTGAATATATAACAAAAACATATGACTTACTAAATAAAAATTTAAAAGAAAAGATTAATGTGCATCCAGCAGGAGAATGGCTTTTAGATAATTACTACATTATAGAGCAAACTTATAAAACAATAAAGAAAAATCTATCTATAAAAAAATATACTAACTTTGTGGGAATATCAAGTGGAATATATAAAGGTTTTGCAAGAATATATGTGTTAGCATCGGAGATAGTAGCATATACAGATGGAAAGATAGAAATTAATGAATTAAAAGATTTATTAAAAGCATATCAAAATAAAAAGACATTAACAATGGAAGAAATTTGGAATATAAATATATTCTTTGATATTGCATTAATAGAAAAAATAAGAAACATTTGTGAAAGAATATATTATTCACAAATGCAAAAATATAGAGTAGAAAGTATAATCGAAAGATTAGTAGATAATATCGATAATAGTAACAGAAAATTTAAAGAAAAAATTGATGATGAAAATATAGAACAATTTTCATCTAAAGAAACATTTATAGAATATTTATCATATAGATTAAGATTATATGGGAAAAAAGGGTTACCATATATAAAGATATTAGAAGATGAAGTAGCAAAAACAGGAAATTCAATATCTGAAATTATAAAAAAAGAACATTTTGATGTTGCATTAAAAAAAGTATATATAGGTAATTGCATAAAAAGTATAAAAGATTTACAAAGGATAAACTTTACAGAAATATTTGAAGAAATAAATGGAGTAGAAATACTATTAAAAAAAGATCCAGTAAATGTATATTCAAAAATGGACCATAAAACAAAAGATTATTACAGAAATATAATAAAAGAATTATCAGAAAAAACTAAAATATCAGAAATATATATAACGAATCAAATATTAGAATTGGCTAAAAAAAATAATAATATAGAGGATAAAAAATATAATCCAAAAAAAGCACATGTTGGATATTATTTAATAGACGATGGAAAAGAAGAATTAGAAAATAAATTAGGTATAAAAAAAGAAAATAAAATAAATAAGAAAAATGTGTATATATCAAGTATTGTGATTTTAACAAGTATAATTGATTTTACGATTTCTATGTGTATTTTAAAGAAAATAAATTTATTATTTGCAATAATTAGCTTGATAATATTATATATACCAATAAGTGAAATTGTTTTAAAAATTGTTCAATATGTATCAAGTAAAACAATAAAGCCAAAATTAATACCAAAATTATATTTTCAAAAGGATATACCAGAACAATATAGTACAATGGTGGTTATTCCAACAATATTAGATTCAAGAAAAAAAGTAGAAGAAATGTTTAACGATTTGGAAGTATATTATTTGGCAAATAAATCAAGAAATATATATTTTACATTATTAGGAGATTGTACCTCGTCAAATAAACAAGCAGAAGACTTTGATAAAGAAATAATAGAAACCGGTAAAAAATTAATAAAAGAATTAAATGAAAAATATAAAGAAAAAGATTTTCAAAAGTTTAATTTTATATACAGAAAAAGAACATGGAATACAAAGGAAAATTGCTATTTAGGTTGGGAAAGAAAAAGAGGAATATTATCACAGTTTAATAATTTTTTATTAGGAAATATAAACAATACTTTTTTGTATAATTCATTAGAAGAAAAAGAAATACCAAACATAAAATATATAATAACATTAGATGCAGATACAAAACTAGTTTTAAATTCGGCAAAAGAATTAATAGGTGCGATGGCACATATTTTAAATACACCAGAAATTGATAAAAAAAGAAATATTGTAAAAAAAGGATATGGAATAATACAACCAAGAATAGGAATAGATATAGAATCGAGTAATAAAACATTATTCACAAAAATATTTGCTGGAAATGGAGGCGTAGATTTTTATAGTAATGCAATATCAGATTTGTATCAGGATAATTTTGGGGAAGGAATATTTACAGGAAAAGGAATCTATGACTTAGAAACATTTAATAAAATTTTAAAAGATGCTATACCAGAAAATACAGTTCTTAGTCATGACTTATTAGAAGGATTATATTTGAAATGCGGATTAGCAACAGATATATTTTTATTTGATTCATATCCAACTAGCTACAATAATTACATGTCAAGGCAAAATAGATGGATTAGGGGCGACTGGCAGATAATTCATTGGCTAAGAAAAAGTGTAAAAAATAAAAATAACAATAAGATAAAAAATCCACTAGGAGAATTAGACCAATATAAAATACTAGATAATTTGAGAAGAAGTTTATTAGAAGCAACTCAGTTATTAGGATTAATTTTAATAGTGTGGTCACAATTGTTATTCAAAAAATATGTTGGTTTATGGTTGATAATTGGAAGCATATTTATAGATTTTATTATAGATATATTAAATTATATAATATTTAAGGAAGAAGGAAGAACAAAACAGGAAAGCTTTTCAGATAATTTTGGAACAATAAAAGGTAGTATAATAAGAAATATTATAAATTTTATAAATATACCATATAGAGCATATTCATCAATAAAGGTAATTGTGAAAACCATATATAGAATATGCAAAAGTAAGACTCATTTATTAGAATGGGTTACTGCAGAAGAAGCGGAAGTGAAAAACAAAAATAATTTAGCCACATATTTTAAAGAAATGTGGGCTAATATATTAATTGGATTATTATTTGTTATCAGTGGAATATTCACTACTAATATAATAATAGGAATAATTGGTGTTATGTGGGTAATAGCGCCATATGTCGATTTTTATATAAGTAAGAAAATAAGTTATGAACAAAAGAAAATAAGTAAACAAGGTAAAGAAGAATTAATAGAAATAGCACAAAGAACATGGAACTTTTTTGAGGATTATTTAATAGAAGAAAATAATTATTTACCACCAGATAACTATCAAGAATCAAGAGATCCAAAAGTGGTTTATAGAACTTCATCAACAAATATAGGATTAGCACTAATAAGTACAATAAGTGCATATGATTTACAATTTATAAATTTAGAAAAATGTTTAAAAATATTAGAAAATATAATTTCAACAATAAAAGAATTACCAAAATGGAATGGGCACTTATATAATTGGTATGACATAAAAAAATTAGAACCATTAAGACCAATGTATGTATCTACAGTGGATAGCGGAAATTTTATAGGGTATGTATTTGTAACAAAGAGCTTTTTAAAAAATATACAAAACGAAATAAAAGACGAAAGTAACATAGAAAAAATAAGATTAGAAGTGCAATACTTGGAAGAATTAATAGCAGATACAAATTTCAAAAAATTATATGATAAACAGGCAGGATTACTGTCAATAGGTTTTAATATAGAGGAAAACAGGCTAACAATGTCATATTACGACTTATTGGCATCTGAGGCAAGACAAGCAAGTATTATTGCGATTGCGAAAAGAGATGTACCACCAGAACATTGGGAAAATCTTAGCAGAACATTAACATTAATGGATGGAAAAAAAGGATTAATTTCATGGTCAGGAACGGCATTTGAATATCTTATGCCAAATATAAATATAAAAAAATATACTGGAAGTTTATTAGATGAATCATGTAAGTTTATGTTATTATCTCAAAAGAAATATTGCAAAAAATTAAATATTCCATGGGGAATATCAGAATCAGCATTTAACTTAAAAGACTTAAATTCTAATTATCAATACAAAGCATTTGGAATTCCTTGGTTGGGACTAAAAAGAGGGTTAGCAGATGAAATAGTTGTATCTAGCTATGGAAGTGTAATGGCACTTACAGAATGTCCAAATGATGTGATGGAAAATATAAAAAAATTAAAAAAATATGGAATATATGATAAATATGGATTATATGAATCAATTGACTTTACACCAGAAAGATTAGGAAAAGATAAAAAATATGAAGTAGTAAAAACATATATGGCACATCATCAAGCGTTGATACTACTGTCAATAAATAATTTTATAAATAATAATATTATACAGAAAAGATTTCATCAAAATAAAGAAATAGAAGCTGTAGATATATTATTACAAGAAAAAATGCCAGAGAATGTTATAATAACTAAGGAAAAGAAAGAGTTAATAGAAAAAATAAAATATAGAGGAAATGACAACTACATTATAAGAAGTATAAATAAGATAAATGATAAAACGAATAAGTCAAATGTGATTGCAAATGAAAATTATATGGTGTATTTTAATCAAGATGGAACAGGCTATAGTAAATATAAGAATATATTTATAAATAGGTATAAGCAAACAGATTATACAAATCAAGGAATACAAATATACTTTAAAAATTTAAATACTCAAGAATTATGGTCTAATTATATATTAAAAAATGAATATAATAATGAAAATTATAAAATAGAATTTTCACCAGATATGAATAAAATCGTAAAAAAAGTAGGAAATATAGAAACTCAAATAAAAAATATCATAGCGCCAAATGCGGATGTTGAAATTAGAAACATAAAAATTAAAAATCTTGGAAATAAAGAAACTATAATAGAAGTATCTAGTATCTTTGAACCAATATTATCAACTCAAAACCAAGATATAGCACACAAAGCATTTAATAATTTATTTTTGAAATATGAAAAGATAGAAGATACATTATTAATAAAAAGAAATAAAAGGGGAAATACAGATGAAATTAATATGGCTGTTGGTTTATTCACAAAACAAAATGAAGTTGGAGAACTTGAATTTGAAATAGATAAAGAAAAATTATATGGTAGATTAAATGAAGGAATACCAAATAAGATAAAAGAATCAAAGAGGTTTAGTAATGAAATAGGATTAGTTACAAATCCTATAGTAGCATTAAAGAGAAAAATAAAAATAATGCCAGGAGATAATGTAGAATTAAATTTAATAATAAGCATAAATGAAGATAAGATAAAAACAATTCACAAGTTAAACAAATACAAAAATTTTGAAAATACTAAAAAAGCATTCGAAATATCAAAAATAAGGACAGAAGAAGAAGCGAGATATTTAAGAATTAGTGGAAAAGATATAGTAGTATATCAAAAGATATTATCTTATGTATTAGGGTTTAATCAATTGAAAAAAGAATATTTAAAGAATATTCAAATAAAAGAATATCCACAAAGAGATTTGTGGAAACATGGAATATCAGGAGACATTCCAATAATATTAATAAAAGTACAAGGAGAAAATGATGTTTATGTAATAAAAGAAATATTAAAAGCGTATGAATACTATCTAAGCAAAAATATTACAGTTGATTTAGTAATATTAGATGAAGAAACAAATATATGTGAGAAATATATAAAAGAAGAAATAGAAAAACAAATTTATGACTTAGGATTGAGTTACCTTATAGGAAATAGAATATTTATAATTGATCCAAAAACGGTAAAAGATGTGAATATATTTGATTTCAAGGCAAATGTAATATTAGATGGAAAGCTAGGAAGTTTAGAAAATATAATTTCAGATGTAGAGGAAAAATGTAATACTAGAAGCGAAAAGAATAAAAGAGTCGAAATATTAAAAAAAGAAACACAATTTTATAATTATAATTTGGAAAGTATGGATTTAAAATATAAAAATTCTTATGGAGGTTTCTCTAGTGATGGAAAAAATTACACTATATTAGTAAATAAAAATATTCCATCAACATGGACTAATGTACTAACAAATGGAAAAATTGGAACAATAGTAACACAAAATTTGGGAGGATATACGTGGAGCAAAAATAGCAGGCTTAATAGAATAACAAGATGGTCAAATGATGAATTACTAGATATGCCGTCAGAATCAATATTTATAAGAGATTATAGTAAAAACAAGTATTGGAGAATGGGAGATGAAAAATTACTTGCAACTTTTGGGTTTGGATATTCCGACTATGAACAACAAACAAATGAAATACAAGGAAGACTGCAAGTATATATCCCAGAAAAAGATAATCTAAAAATTAATATATTAAAATTAAAAAATACAACGACAGAAGACAAAGAACTAAGTATTATTTATAAAATTGATGATGTATTAGGAGAAGATGAATTAAAAACAAATGGACAAATAGATTTAAGATTTAATAAAGAAAAGGATCTAATAGTAATGAGAAACTTAAATACTCAAGATATAAATGAAATTGTATATATCTATAGTAGTGAAAAAATAGAATCATACACAGGAAATAATGATAGCATTCAGATAAATAAAAAAGAAAAGTTAAATAAAGAAAATTCATTGTGGAATAATACATGTGCAGCAATAGAAATAAAAGTAAATCTGAAAGGATTAGAAGAAAAAGAAATATCGTTAATATTGGGAACATCAGAAGATGAAAATAATATAAATTTAGACTATAAAGAAATTAACAAATGTAAAGAAGAATTAATCAAAACGAAAGAAAGTTGGAATAGATTATTAAGTAAAATAAGGGTAAAAACCCCAATAGAATCAATAGATATAATGCTTAATGGATGGACAATGTATCAAACAATAGCATCTAGAATATTAGCAAGAAGTGGATTTCAGCAATCAGGAGGAGCCTATGGATTTAGAGACCAACTACAAGATTGCATAGGGGTAGAGTATTTAGATACAGAAATTACTAAAAATCAAATATTAAAACATGCAAAACATCAATTTGTAGAAGGCGATGTGGAACATTGGTGGCATGAGGAAACAAAAAGAGGAATAAGGACAAAATTCTCAGATGACAGACTATGGCTAGTTTATTTAGTATGTGATTATATAGAATTCACAAATGATAATTCGATTCTAGATGAGAAAATATCATATGTAAAAGGAAAAATCCTAAAAGAAGATGAAGATGAAAATTATGATATACATGAAGAAACAGAACTAGAAGAAAGTTTATATTCACATTGTATCAGAGCAATCAATGTTAGCTTAAAATTTGGAAAAAACGGATTGCCTTTAATAGGAAGCGGAGACTGGAATGACAGTTTAAGTACAGTAGGAAACAAAGGAAAAGGAGAAAGTATATGGCTGGGATTTTTCTTGTATGATGTGCTAAAAAAATTTATTAAAATAGTAAAACAAAAAGAAGATTTAGATTTAGTAAAAGCATATGAAAACATAATGGAAAGATTACAAAAAGCTTTAAATACAAAAGGATGGGACGGACAATGGTATAAAAGAGCTTTTATGGATGATGGACATATGCTAGGAAGTGCGAAAAATAAAGAATGTAGAATAGATAGTATAGCACAGAGTTGGAGTATAATATCAGGAGCAGGAGAAGAAGATAAAAAATATAAAGCATTAGAAAATTTAGAAAAATATCTAATTGATGACAAAACAGGAATAATAAAACTATTAGATCCACCATTCGAAAAAACAGAATTGGAGCCAGGATATATAAAATCATATTTACCAGGTGTAAGAGAAAATGGAGGACAATATACACATGCAGCAGTATGGGCAATAATAGCATTTGCAAAATTAAATTTGCAAGATAAGGCAGTAAAATATTTTACAATGATAAATCCAATAGAACATTCAAAAACAAAAGAAAAACAAGAAATATATAAGATAGAACCATATGTTATACCAGCAGACATATATGGAAGTAAGAATTTATTACGGACGAGGCGGTTGGAGTTGGTATACAGGTTCATCTAGTTGGTATTATAGATGTGGAATAGAAAATTTACTAGGATTAAAAAAAGAAAAAAATACAATAACAATAAAACCATGTGTGCCAGAAGACTGGAAAGAATATTTTATAAGATATGAATATGAAAGTAGTGTGTATAACATTAAAATAAAAAATATCAAAAAAACAAATAAAGTTCAAGAATTATATATAAATGGAATGAAACAAGAAAATAAAGAAATTCATCTAATGGATAATAATAAAATTTATGATGTAGAGGTATTTTTATAAATTGTGATAAAAATATTACAAATATTACAAAAATTTTACAAAAAAACTTGTACAAATATTTGTAATATGATATATTCATAGTATAAAAATCATGAAGGGATGTATCTTTTATGGAAGAAAACGAACTAAATGTAGATAAAAAAACAATATTAATAGTAGATGACGAAAAACCAATAGTAGACATATTGGTATATAACTTACAAAAAGAAGGGTATAACACACTAGAAGCGAATGATGGTGTAACAGCAGTAGAAATAGCACTAGATAAAAAACCAGATTTAATACTTTTAGATATAATGTTACCTAAGATGGATGGTTTAACAGTATGTAAAAAAATAAGAACAACATTAAATGTTCCTATATTAATGTTAACTGCAAAAGATGAAGAAATAGATAAAATAATAGGACTAGAATTAGGAGCAGATGATTATGTTACAAAGCCATTTAGTGTAAGAGAACTAATGGCAAGAATCAAAGCAAATTTAAGAAAAGTAGAAGTTAAATCAGCATTAGTAAATGGAGAAAAAGAAGTTAAAGAAACACAAAAAATAAAAATAGGAGATTTAACTATAGACTTAGATAAGTTTGAAGTGAAAGTTAAAGATGAAGTTATAGATTTAACACTAAGAGAATTTGAAGTATTAAAATATCTAGCAAATCAACCAGGACAAGTAGTGACAAGAGAAGTGTTACTAGAAAAAGTCTGGGGATATGAATATTATGGCGATATAAGAACTGTAGATGTAACAGTAAGAAGAATACGTGAAAAAATAGAAAAAGACACATCAGCTCCAAAAATATTAATAACCAAAAGAGGAGTAGGATATTATATAGCAAGTAAATAATAACAAAACATATGTCCGTGGAAAGAAATAATATTCTTTAAACGGACATTTTGTTTATATAATAGGAAAGTTATGAAATTTTTCTATTATACAAAATCACATTGCACAGAAAATTTATGAAATAAATTTTTTTCACACGAACAAATTTACTAAAAAATCTTTAATTTTTTAAGATTTGTTCTATAAAACAATATTATACAAGTAGGAGATAAAAGAATGCTAAAAAATACACATATAAAAACGATAATGACATTTTTAATAATAGGAATAACAATAATAACAACACTTTGTATATATCAAATGGAGGTTCTAAAACAATTAAATATTGAATGTACATCTGAAATACTAAATCAGAAAATTGCAGATACTACCAAAATAACAGTAGTATTAGATAGTGCATATTCTTTGTTATGCTTAGTTATAGCCTTTGTAACATCAAAATTAGTTGATAAACCAATAACTAAATTATTAAAAGATGCAAATAAAGTAATATCTACAAATAAAAAAGAAAAGAAAAACAAGAATACAGATGAGATAGTAGATACATTTAACATAATGACAGATGAATTAAAAGAAAATTTAAATGAAATGACAAGACAAAAAAAGCAAATTGAAACAATAATATTACACATGACAGACGGAATAGTGGCTTTTGATATGGAAGGGAAACTAATACTAATAAATCCAGCAGCTACTAGATTACTACAATTGCTACCAACAGATACAACATTTAGAAAAATATTTAATGATAAATTACATATTGATATAAATATGGAAAAGATAATATATTTAGAAAATTGGACATCAAGTGAGCAAAAAGTAAATGTTGCAGATAAAGTAATAAATTTATTTTTTGCACAATTTAAAGATGAAAATGATAGACCATCTGGAATAATGGTAATGATACAAGACATAACAGAACATGTAAAATTAGATAATATGAGAAAAGAGTTTGTAGCAGATGTGTCACACGAATTAAAAACACCAATAACGTCAATAATGGGATATTCAGATACATTATTAGAAGGTGAATATGATAAAGAAACGCAAGAAAGATTCTTAAAAGTAATTGCAACAGAATCAAGAAGAATGGCAAAACTAGTAACAGACTTATTAACATTATCAAGATTTGACAACAATCAAATTTTACAAGAAAAAACAAAATTTGATTTAGGTGAATTAGTAAAACAATGTCAAAACAACTTAGAAATACAAATATCACAAAAAAAACATAAAGTTGAATGTTTTGTTACAGCCGATGTTCCGCCTGTATATGCAGATAAAGAAGGCATAGAAAGAGTTGTAATAAATATATTAACAAATGCAATAAAATATACACCAGAAGGTGGAAATATAAAAATATATGTAGGTTTTGTTTATAATGATGCATATATAAAGGTTATAGATAATGGACTAGGAATACCAGAGGATGACCTAAAAAGAATATTTGAAAGATTTTATAGAGTGGATAAAGCTAGAACAAGAAAAATGGGAGGAACTGGTTTAGGATTATCAATAGCGAAAGAAATATTAGATAGAAATAATGGAAATATAGATATAAAAAGTGAAGAAGGAAAAGGTACAGAAGTAGTTATAAGAATACCAACTAAAGGATAAAAGAACAGTTTACAAAATAAAAGTGAATATGTTATAATACTAAATGTAAAAAAATGAAAATATATAATACAATAAGGAAGGAATAATTGAATAATGAATCAAATATTATTCACACAAGATAAACGAAATAGTAATTCACAAGATACAAAGAAAATTGTATTGTTTTTTGCTGTATCACTAATAATATTTGGACTCATATTATTTGGACAAGGTGTATATGGCATAGTAAAAAAAGACAGTACACAAGTAAATAAAGATGATGAAACTACAACTATTAGTTTACAACAAAACAATTCTGGAGAAGTAATAATAAATGTAAATAGCCAAACAATAATTTCAGAATTAATATATTATTGGAATAGTGAAGCTTCACAAACAATATCAGGTAATGGAAATACTACAATGCAACAAATAATAACGATGCCAGCAGGACAAAATACATTAACAGTAAAAACGATTGATGTAAATGGAAAGCAAAAAACAGAAACACAAACATTTAAATTAGATGTAGATAAACCAAATATATCATTATCTGTAATAGGAAATAAGATTAAAATAGCTGTTGATTCAAAAGCGGATTTGGCATATGTAACATATAAATGGAATAATGAACAAGAAAAGAAAATGGATATGACAACATTTGAAGACAAAGCAAAATTTGAAACAGAGATAGAAATACCAAAAGGAAAAAATACATTGATGATAACAGCAGTTGACATATATGAAAACAAATCAGAAAAATCACAAGAGATTAATGGAATATCAAAACCAGTTATAGAACCAACAATAAATGAACCATATATAACATTTACTGTGACATCAGAAGAAGATGATATAAAAACAATAGAATTTGTTTATAACGGTAAAAATTATAAAATAACAGAGGATGCAATCAAAAAATCACAAAATGCTAAAAAAGTTTCATACAAATTAACATTAGAAAAAGGAAAAAATACACTAATTGTAAAAGCAACAACACAAAACGGAGGAACAGCACAAGAGGGTTGGACATACGAAAAAAAATAAAAAACAAAAGATAGTGAGTGGGTGAAAAAATGTATCAAGATATATACATTATAGAAGATAGTGGAGATATATATAATAAACTAAAGAATATTTTTAAAGAAGAAAAAGACTATTTACTAAGAAAAATAGAAACTGAACAATTAGAAGATGCAATAAAAAATATTCCGGACTTAATAATCATAAATGAAGACGGAATTCAAGAAGATATCATCAATATATGTCAAAAAGTAAGAAGACATAATGATAACTCAATAACACCTATTATAGTAATAAGTTCAGATATAAGAAAAGAACATAGAATAGATATACTAAAAAATTCAGTAGAATACTTTATAAAAGCGCCAATGGATGAACAATATATATATTACACAGTAAAAAATATAATAAGACTTATGCAAACAAATAGAACTGTAAGCCCATTAACAGGATTACCTGGAAATGTTCAAATACAAGTGGAAATAAAGAAACGAATATTAAGAAAAAATGAATTTGCAGTATTATATTTGGATTTAGATAATTTTAAAGAATATAATGACATATATGGATTCTCTAAAGGCGATGAAGTAATAAAATATACAGCAAAAACAATACTGAAAATAATACATAAATATGAATTAGAAGATACATTTGTTGGGCATATTGGTGGAGATGACTTTATAGCATTAATACCAAGAGCAGATTATGATAAAATATCACAGGATATATTGGCAAATTTTGATGAAGGTATAAAAAAGTATTTTACGGAAGATGACATAGAAAAGGGATATTTAGAAGTAGCAAATCGAAGAGGAATAATAGAGCAGTTTCCTTTAACATCATTATCAATAGGAGTAGTAGCAGTAGAACCTGGAGAATATAAAAATTCATTAGAAATAGGCGAAGTGGGAGCACAAGTAAAACATTTAGCAAAAACACAAGTGGGAAGTGCTTATGCAGTAAATCGAAGAAAAATAAAATAGAATTGAATAAAGTTCAATTCTATTTTATTTTTTATAAATTATTTTACAATAAATAATAAAATTGTTGGAAAAATAATAAAAAGTATAGAAAGTATTAAATCAGAAAAAGTACCAGTTATATAATATAAATTTGGATTTGCTGGGTTATAATTTATAGTTATATTTTGTCCAACAAAATAGTTATTTGAACTTGTTGAACTTTTTTTTACATATTTGTTATCATTAACAGTATATTCAAATATAGGATATATTGATACCGATTTTCTTGGATAACTGAATCCTCTGTCGTAGTCTTGGTCATAAGTAGTATCCACTTCTCTCGACAAATCAATAACTTTACCTGTTGTAGTAGCAGTACAAAGAATTCTTTTTCTTATTGAAGTAAATAATATTATTATTCCAACAACTATAAATAAGATAAATATTAAATGTGCTATATTTATAAAAAATTCCTCCTATATATTTTTAAAAGAATTATAGTAATAAAATTAAAAAATGTCAATGACTATGTGAATTACTCTTGAATAGAAACATATAAATTAATAGAAGGAGGAATAGTTCTATGATTATAATAAACAAAAAAAGGATACTCTTCATAATAATGTTTATATTAATATCAACATTTACATATTCAATAAACACAAAAAAGGAAAATACAATATCAACATCAAGCCTACCAGTTAGCAATAAAGTGGTAATACTAGATGCAGGACATGGAAAACCAGATAATCGGAGCATCTGGTAGCACAGGAACAACAGAAGAAAGTATAAATTTAGCCATTACCCAAAAAGTTCAGAAATTATTAGAACAATCAGGAAGTATAGTTATATTAACTAGATCTGATGAAAATGGAATATATAATCAAGATGAAAATAGTTTAAGAAATAAAAAAGTAAGTGATATAAAAAATCGAGTAAAAATAGGAAATGAATCTAGTGCAGATATATTTGTATCTATACATTTAAATAAAATTGAACAATCACAGTACTATGGATGGCAAACATTTTTTAAACAAAATAATGAGCAAAGCAAAAAGCTAGCACAAAATATACAACAATCGCTTAATGAAAGCATACAAAAAGAAAATAAAAGAGAATCATTAAAAATAAGTGGAAAATATATAATAGATCATGTTGAAATACCAGCATCTATTGTGGAATGTGGCTTTTTATCCAATCCCGAAGAAGAAAAATTATTACAGCAAGATGAATATCAAAGTAGATTAGCATGGGGCATATATACAGGGATAATGAATTACTTTTATGAAAATTAGAAAATATTATGTAAAAAATATTAAAAAATAAGTAGCCTAAATTTGTGTTATAAATCTTTCTAAATATATTGAAAGATTTGCTATTTTATAGTAAAATAATATACATAATGTAATTACATAGTGAAAAATAAAATTATTAGAATTAATATATCACAAAATGTAATAAACTTTTTGAATCTTATTTCTAAAAACGACAAACAATGCAAAACAAACTAACTATAATATGAAAATGATTAAATAAAGTTTATGAGGTGAAGAAATGTTTCAAAATATATCAAAAGATTTAGATTCAGAAGAAGAAATTGAAAATAATAATCAATTAAATAAAAAAATAAATGTAAAGGCAATATTAAAGAAAAATTTAACTATTCAAAATGTACTACTTTATGTAGTATCTTTTATGCTGTCATTAGTAACAGGAAATATAGGAATAGATTATTCAATATTTGCATTTGCAATATTTGCAGCAGCAAGTAGTAATGAAATACCAGTTGGAATTTTATTTATGGTTACAATGATAGGAACATTAATAAAATTTCAAACATCAGGATTATTATCATTTATTCTTACAAGTGCTATTTTCATAGCAATGATATTAGCATTTAAACCCAAAAGAATACTAGAAGAATATCAAAATGAAAAACAAAAACTTGGCAAATTTGTTTTTCTTTCAATATTTTTAGGACAAGCAATAAAATTGATTTTTAAAGATTTCTTAGTATATGACTTATTGATAAGCATCACAGCAGGGCTTGTAGGATATATTTTTTATAAAATATTTAGTAAATCTATAATAGTAATTAGCAAATTTGAAAACAAAAAAGTATTTTCACTAGAAGAAGTAATAGGCGGAACATTAATGATTTCAATAGCAGCTACATGCCTAGGAGATTTTAAAATATTAGGATTGCAAATAAGCAATATAATAAGTATTTTATTAGTATTAATATTAGGTTGGAAAAATGGTATACTTGTTGGAACAACATCAGGAGTTACAGTTGGTGTAGTACTTGGGATAATAACAAATGCAAACCCTATACTGATAGCAGCATTTGCATTATCAGGAATGATAGCAGGAATACTTAGTAAATTTGGGAAAATAGGTGTAATAGTAGGTTTCATAGGAGGAAATTTACTACTAACATATGTGTATAATGGAGCATTAGTAGAATTGATATGTTTTAAAGAAATATTAGTGGCATCATTAGCACTAATATTAATACCAAATAAGCTAGAAATAAATATAGCAAATATATTAGGAAAAGATGAATATCTAGAAGAAGGAGCAAAGTATAGATTACAAGGAAGCACAGAAACAATAGAAAAACTAAAAGATGTATCAGATGTTATAAATCAAATGTCAAATACATATAAAGAAGTTGCAGCAACAACAGTAGATGAAAAAGAAATTATAGATAATAACAGAGAAATATTTATAGACGAATTAGAAAACAGAATAGAGCCATTAAAAGAAAATATACTATATGATGACATGATTAATGAAAACGAAGAAATAGTAAGAGACATATTTGATTTTCTAAATAAAAATGACAAAATTAATAGAGAAAACTTGCTAGAAATATTTAAAAATCACAATAGTTACATAGTTGGTTTTGATAGTTATGATATATCATTAAAAATAGAAAAAGATATAAGAAATATGTTAATTGCAATAAATGATGCATATAATGCGAGTAAAATAAATTTTGTAATAAAAGCAAAAGTAAATCAAGCAAATCAAAACATGTCTAATCAACTAGATGGAGTGTCTAAAGCAATACAAAATATAACAAAAGACATAAAAGAAGAATACACAGAATTTGAAAAACAAAAAAAAGAAATACTAACATTATGCAGACAAAGAAATATTAATGTTCTAGATGCAGAGATAAAAAGAGAAAACACAGGAAGATATATAATAAAAATATATCTAAATACATGTGACAGAAAAGAAATTATAGAATGTCCAACACAGAAAATAGAAGAGATTTTACACAAAATATTTAATGAAGATATAATTATTCAAGAAGAAAAATGTGGAATGAAGTTAGAACAAAATATATGTTATCAAACATATATTTCAAAAGATAAATATACTATGCAAATAGGAATCGCAAAGCAAAACAAAGAAGGACAAAGCGTTTCAGGAGATAGTAGTATACAAATAAAGCTAAAAGATGGAAAATACTTAATAGCATTAAGCGACGGAATGGGAAGTGGACCAGAAGCAAGAAAATCAAGTCAAATAGCAGTAAAAATGTTAGGAAGATTATTATCAAATGGATTTGATAAAGAAACATCAATAGAACTTATAAATAATGCAATATTAACAAATCCAGAAAAAGAAACATATGCAACATTAGACACAATGATATTAGACTTATATTCAGGAAATGCAGAATACATAAAAAATGGAGCAGCACCAACATTTGTAAAACATAAGAAGAATGTAGATATAATAAAAAACATAGCACTACCAACAGGGATAATAAACAATATAGACTTAATAGTGTTTGATAGAGATTTAGAAAACGAAGATATAATAGTAATGTGTACAGATGGAATAATAGACTCAAATAAAGAATATAAAAATAGAGAAATCTGGGTAAAAAATATACTAGAAAATATAGAAACAGAAAATGCACAAAAAATAGCAGATATAATAATAAAAGAAGCAGTAGATAACAACTATGGAAAAGCAGAAGATGATATGAGTATAATAGTGATAAAAATAAAAAAATAAAAGGTAAAAATGTGGACATATATTGTCCACATTTTCTATCTTAATACAATTTAACTATAGAATGTAAAACAGTGTTATCTTCACTCATGATAGAAATTACATGTTTATTATCTTCAAATGAATAATAACAATTAATTGTTTCACCATACTTTATTTCTTTTTTATAATGAATTTCTATATTACTGAATTCATTATTATTATAAATATCTTCTGGTAATGTTTCTAAAGCATAATCTATATAATGCAAATTATTAACATGTCCATTTGTATCAATATCTCTTCTTTGAATTTTATATTTAAAAGTTAATTCTAAATCATTAGGAACTTTAGGTCTTTCATTTAATTTATCATTAAATACACATTTATCTACAATTCCATAACTCTCAACAATCTCTGGTGTAATTTTTTCTATTTTTCTAGTTTCTGTATTTATTAGTAACCATTTAGAAGATGCAATAGCTACTAAATTATTACTAGAATCAAAAATTTCAAAATCTCTATAAGAATAAAATTTTTCTAAAGTTCGTGGCCAAGTATTAATTGTAAGTTCATCACCATAACAAGGATGAGAAAACATCTTAACTTTCCAATCTAATAAAAGCCAAGAAACATGAGTATTTGGAATATCATTTAGTCCATATCCAGCTAAAGAAGAATGTGCTCCAGCAATTTCCTGAAGATATCCGATTAAAGATTTTAAGTTTAATCTATTAGAGGTTCCAATATCACTATATCTTAATCTTATTTTTTTAGAATAAATACCCATAATAACCTCCTATTCATTAAGTGATTATAGTACAAAAAACATTATAATGCAATATAAACAAAAAAATAAATGTTTCATTAAAATATCGACAATTACTAGTATTTATGATATATTATATATTGTAAAATAGGAGGAAAGTATGAGTAGAGGAAGAAGATATAGTAACGAACCAAAATTAAATATTAAAAAGGTTATAGCTGTAATAATGGCATTAGCAATAATTGTTTTATTTATTGTAGCAATTACTAAATTATTAAAATCTGATAAAAAAATAATTACTGCAAATACTTATTTTTCAGTATACACAAATAATAAATGGGGAGTTATTGATAACAATGCAAATATTGTGATAGAACCTACATATGATGAAATGATAATAATACCAGATAATAAAAAAGATGTGTTTATATGTACAGAAAATGTAGATTATACAAATAACACATATAATACAAAAGTTTTAAATTCAAAAAATAAACAAATATTGGATCAATATGGTAAAGTTGAACCAATAGAAAACTATGATGAATATAAAAATTTATGGTATGAAAAGAATTTATTAAAATTTCAAAAAGATGAAAAATATGGATTAATAGACTTAAATGGAAAAATTTTGTTGGATGCAATATATGATGACATATATTCATTAAAAGGAACAAAGGATGTTGTGATAACAGTACAAGATAAAAAACTTGGGCTAGTAAATTCAGAAGGAACAATAGTAATTCCAAATAAATACACACAAATAAAAAGTCTTGGAGAAGATACAAACCTATATATAGTACAAGATGAGAATGGAAAATACGGAATATATAATAAAACAGAAAATAAATATCAAGATATAAAACAAATAGAAAATAAAGAATGGTTCTGTGTAAAAGAAAATGACAAATATAAAATTATAAACCAAAATGAAGAAACTACTGTAGATTTAGATTTTGATGATGTAAAACAAATAAAAAATAATGTAATTGTATATACAAAAAATAAAAAATATGGTGCATATAATATAGAAACTAAAAAGGAAATAGATTGCCAATACAATGAATTAAAATACACATGTGAAAATAACTTTATAGCTAAAAGTGGAAATTCATATGGGATAATAGACATAGAAAATAATGTTAAATTAAAACTAGAATATGCAAATATACAATATTATGAAAAGGCTCAAATATATGAAGTAGAAGAAAAAAACAATACAAGTTCAGAAGAAAGCATATTAAATAAAGATTTAAAAGAAATAGCAAAAGGAATAGTAAATGAAGTAAATTCAGACAAGAGCTATATAAAATTATGGACTGAAGAAGGATATAAATATTATAGTTTGTCAGGAGAAGAAAAAGCATCAAAAGAAATTTTAACAAACAATAATATATTTCTAAAAAAAGAAAATGGAAAATATGGTTTTGTAGATAAAGACGGAAAAACTGTTACAGATTGCATATATGATGATGCAAAAGAACAAAATGAATACGGATATGCGGCAGTAAAAAAGAATGGAAAATGGGGAGCAATTAACTCTAATGGAGATATTGTTTGTGAAATAAATTATAACTTGGATGAAAACTTATTAATAGATTTCATAGGAAAATATCACTTAGCAAAAGATATAAACTTATTAGCATATACAGATAACCAATAGAAAGGAAGATAAAAAGTTGGAACTAAAGATAAATTATCAATATACATATTTCATATATCCATATGCAATAAAACAAACAAAATATAAAAAATATATAACAAATATGTTAAAAAATAAAAGATACAAATTGGAGCTTTTTGATAGTTTTAAAGATATAGATTTATATAATTATTTTCTACCAAGTGTAAGAAATTCAATGTTTCAAGATTTTACATTTACAAAAGAGAAAATAAATGCTTTTAACAAACTAAGTAATTCAAATAAATATAGAGAACTATTAAACCAGAATTGTATAACATTCGAATATAATCTAGAAGAAGTAATGCAAGGAAAAATACAAGAAAAAGACGGAATATTTTTTAAGATATTAAAAATAGAAATAGTATGTTTGAAAAATGGAATTTGTTTTTTGTTATTTAAAACACATATAGAAGAAACAGATAAATTTTCTGATTTATTAAACTTTAACTATAAATTTGGAAATATTAATCTTGAAAATAAAAGTTTAAAGAAATTAGAACAAATAAAAATACAAACAGATGCATTTAGTAATATAAAAAAAATATCAGAGATAATTACAGATATAACTGGTAAAAGAGTAAACAGTAGAAATATTGATATAAATGATGATATGTTTCTAACATATTCATATGTATGTATAGACTCAGAAAACTGGAACAAAGATACAGACTTTGAAAATATTAAAAATGAATTTATAAAATTTTCAAACGTATTACCTAGCAATACAAATGTAAATGTTGATTATGATAAATTAACAATGATAACAAACTCAAGCTTTATGAGGTTAAGAATAAATAATAAAGGAAGTTTTTTGATATGTTCTTCAACAGATCAAAATAACTATACTAAAATTCCAAGTATATATGAAAGACAATATTTATATACATATTTAATCTCACTCGGACAAAGGTACTATTTGAAAAAATTAAGTAAAGAATTTAACAATAAAAAACAAAACAAAAAAACTTTAAATAAATTCATAAACTTTACAAAAGATATCTGGATAAATGAAGTAACAACAGAAGGTTTGGGACAAAAGATTTATAAAAGATGTAAAGAAAAAATGAATTTAGAAGAATTATATTATGAAGTAAAAGTTAAATATGATACATTCTATAAAAATTTAAAAATAGAAAAAAATGAAAAGCAAAATAAAGTAATTATAATAATGCTAATAGTAGCAATATTACTAGGGATATCAAATCTAGCGAGTTGGATGTTTTTTAAATAAGTATCAAATATATTAATTATGTAACTTCTAAACAAAGGAGTATATCGTGAAAATTTATACAGGAACAGATATTATAGAAATAGAAAGGGTAAAAAATTCTATAGAGAATATAGGAAAAAAGTTTATAGAAGAAATTTATACCCAAAAAGAGATAGAATATTGTGAAAGCAAAAAAAATGCAAAATATCAACATTATGCAGCCAGATTTGCAGCAAAAGAAGCAATATTTAAAGCGGTATCAAAATTATTAAATAACAAATTTGATATATCATGGAAAAATGCAGAAATAATAAATGACGAAAATGGAAGACCATATATTAATTTTTTAGATACAAAAATAATGGAAAAAATAGAAGATATAGATATTAGTATATCACATTGCAAGGAATATGCAGTAGCAACAGTAGTTGTAATGTATAAATAAAGGAGCAAAAATGAACTTATTTGATTCACATGCACATTATAATGATGAAAAATTTGATAATGATAGAAAAGAAATAATAGAGAAAACATTAAAAAATGGAGTATCTAATTTCATTGTAGCTGGATATAACATTGAAAGTTCAAAAAAAGCATTAAATATAGTAAAAGAATATAAAGAACTTTATTCAATTGTTGGAATTTCACCAAATGATATTGAAGATATAAAAGAAGATAAAGATATAGACACAAATATTTTGGAAATAGAAAAGTTAATAAAAGCAGATGATAATGGAAAAATAGTAGCAGTAGGAGAAATTGGTTTAGATTACTATTGGAATAAAGAAAATAAAGAATTACAAAAAACAATCTTTAAAAAACAAATAGAATTAGCAAATAAATATAACTTACCAATAGTAATACACACAAGAGATGCAATAAATGATACATTAGAAATAATAAAAAATAATGAAGTTAAAAATAGAGGGATTTTTCATTGTTGCCCACTAAATAGAGAATTAGTAAAAGAAGCATTAAAGCTAGGTTACTACATATCTTTATCAGGAGTTGTAACATTTAAAAATGCAAAAAATGCAAATGAAATAATAGAAATGATACCAGAAAATAGAATATTAATAGAAACAGACAGTCCATATTTGGCACCAGAGCCAGTTAGAGGTACTAGAAATAATTGTATGAATGTCAAATTTGTAGCAGAAAAAATTGGAAAAATAAAAAACAAAACACTAGAAGAAATAGCAGATATTACAAATAAAAATACAAAAACCATATTTAAAATATAAAAATAGATATTGTAATAATTATTAGTATGTGATAATATAAAAATAACAAAATTTTAAGGAGGATTCATTATGGTATGGTTTTTAGGAATTATAGTAGTATTGGCTGTTATTATTATTGCTATGTATAATGGTTTAGTAACATCAAGACAAAAAGTAAAAAATGCTTGGAGTCAAATAGATGTACAACTACAAAGAAGATTTGATTTAATACCAAACTTTGTTGAAACAGTAAAAGGATATATGCAACATGAAAAAGATACATTAACAAAAGTAACAGAACTAAGAACTTCATGGGCAAATGCTACTACTGTAGATGAAAAAGCAGAATTAAACAATCAACTTTCAGGAGCATTAAAAACAATAATGGCAGTAAGTGAAAACTATCCAGATTTAAAGGCAAACCAAAACTTTATGGAATTACAAGAAGAATTAAGAAATACAGAAAACAAAATATCATTTTCAAGACAATTCTATAATGATACTGTTACAATGTATAACACAAAATTAGAAGTATTTCCAAGTAATATAATAGCTAATATGTTTGCTTTCAAACCTGAAACATTATTTGCAGCTGAAAGTGAAGAAGCAAGAAAAAATGTTAAAGTAGATTTTAATAATTAATTTATAAAGGGGTTAGAAGTATTATATTCTAACCTTTTTATATATTAAAAATATTTGAGGTAAGTGCATTACTCTATACGCCCGAGTAAATTGCATTACAATTTTTAATTAATATTATATTAGTATAATAAAAGGAGAAATTTATGTTTGAAAATATAAAAAAGAATAAAATAAAAACAGGAATAATAGTATCAATATTCATACTAATGATTACATTAATTGTGTATTACATTTGTATGGCGTTTGATTTAGGAAGTGTATCAATAATAATTGCATTAGCAGTGTCAATAATATCAGCCATAGCATCTTATTATAATTGCGACAAAATTGTACTTTCAATGAATAATGCTAGACCAGCAACAGAGGAAGAATTTAAAAAATTAAATAATATACTAGACGCATTGATGATAAGTTCTGGACTAAAATATAGACCAAAATTATATGTGGTTGATGATGCACAACCGAATGCATTTGCAACAGGAAGAAACCCAGAACATTCTGCGATATGTGTAACAACAGCATTACTAGAAAGATTGGACTATTATGAAATAGAAGGAGTACTTGCACATGAATTAAGCCATATATCAAACTATGATATTAGATTATCAGCAGTAATAACTGTAATGGTTGGTCTAGTAGTAATGCTTTCAGACATGTTTACAAGAAGTTTTATATATAGAGAAAGAGATAATGATAGAGAAAGCAATGGAAATGCTATAATAATGGTAGTAGGATTAATTTGTTTAATATTATCACCTATATTTGCAAAATTACTACAATTAGCAGTATCTCGTAGAAGAGAGTATCTTGCAGATGCTACGGCAGTGCAGTTTACAAGAAATCCAGAAGGACTAATTTCAGCTTTAGAAAAAATATCAGCAGATCCAAATGAATTATCAACAGCAAGTAATGCAACAGCACATATGTATATATCAGAACCATTTAGAAAGAAAACATCAAGTTGGTTTTCAACGCATCCACCTGTAGAAGATAGAATTGAAGCATTAAAAAATTTGAAATAAATAATAGAGAAAATCCGCCAAACTAGTAATAAAACTTGTACACAGGAATATAATATATTATAAAGAAAATTTGACATATTCATTATAAAATGCTATAATAAGAAAGTCGATTGAGGAGGATAAATCTATGAAGACAAACGAAAAAGCTTCACTGCAAGTGTTAAAGATTACAATAGTAACATTAATACTAATATTCACTTGTAATATAGCAGTAAGAGCTATGAGTTCAAAATTAAATAGTGTAAAAATAGTTCTTTCTAATAATTATGAAATGAATGTTTTAACTACAAAAACAAAAGTATCAGAAATATTAGAAGAAAATCATATAGTATTATTACCAGATGAAAGTGTATTTCCAAATCAAGATACTGAACTAAATTCAAATGGAACAATTACAGTATCAAAGGTTGGAAGTGAAACATCAGGAGCAATAGAAATTGCAGACGAAGAGTCAACAATTTCAAAAGAACAAATTTTAGGAAACTATTCAGCAGTAGTAGAAAAAATAGAAGTAAAAGAAGAAGAAATTCCTTATGAAACAATAACTAAAAACTCAAAAACAGCATCTGACGATAGATCAAATAAAGTTATAAAACAAGGTGAAAATGGACTAAAAGAAGTAACTTATAAAGTAAAATATCAAAATGATGTAGAAATTTCTAGAATAGTGATAAAAGAAGAAATAAAGAAAAAAGCTGTAAATAAAATAGTTCAAGTAAATGATACAACATCAAGAAGTGGAGAAACAACAGAAAGAAAAAGCAAAAAAGGTTCTACATCAGTAGCAAGTAAAGCATCAAGTTCAAATTCATTGGCAGCAAAAGTAGAAGGAATGACACCAATAGTAAAAACACTAAATACATCAGCATATACAGCATCAACATGTGGAAAAAAAGCAGGAAGTAAAGGATATGGCGTAACAGCAAGTGGTAAAAAAGCATCATCTTGGTATACAGTAGCAGCAGGAAAAAGTTATCCAGTAGGAACAGTAATATATGTTCCAGCTTTAAAAAACAAACCAAACGGTGGATGGTTTGTAGTTCAAGATAGAGGTGGAGCAATATCAAACAATAGATTAGATGTTTATATGAGCACATATAATGAATGTATACAATTTGGTAGAAAAAACTTAGAATGCTATATATATGTAAAATAAATAAAAAGAAAATTGGAGAAATCCAATTTTCTTTTTATTTTATATTTAATTGCAATTTGCCAAAATAATATATATATAGTATAATAAACTCATTGGAGGAGATTATGAAACTAATTTCGTGGAATGTAAATGGATTAAGAGCAGTAATAAAAAAAGGCTTTTTTGATTTTTTTGAAAAACAAGATGCAGATATATTCTGCATACAAGAAACAAAAATGCAAAAAGAACAAGCAGATTTTGAGTTTTCTGGTTATTATGAATACTGGAATTGTGCAGAAAAAAAAGGCTATTCAGGCACATTAATATTAAGCAAAAATAAACCAATATCTGTAAAATATGGAATAGGAATAGAAAGACATGATAAAGAAGGTAGAGTTATAACATTAGAATTTGATAAGTTTTATATGGTAAATTGTTATACTCCAAATTCAAAAAGGGAATTAGAAAGATTAGACTACAGGCAAGAATGGGAAGATGATTTTAGAAATTATCTAATAGAATTAGATAAAAATAAACCAGTAATTCTTTGTGGAGATTTAAATGTAGCACATAAAGAAATTGATTTAAAAAATCCAAAAACAAACAGACATAATGCTGGATTTACAGATGAAGAAAGAAATAAAATGACAGAATTATTAAAAAGCAATTTTACAGATACATTTAGATATTTATATTCTGATAAAACGGGTGCATATACATGGTGGTCTTATATGGGAATGGCAAGAACAAAAAATGTAGGATGGAGAATAGATTATTTTATAACTTCAAAATGTTTAGAAAAAAGAATTATAGAAAGTACAATGCATGCAGATGTATTGGGAAGTGACCACTGTCCAATAGAATTAGATATAAAAATATAAAAATAATATTATAAAAGGAGAGAGAGATGAATAAAGAAGAAAATAAATGCAAACATATGAAAGAAAATAAACATAGTTTCAAAAAATGGACATACTGGTTTTTATTTGCTGTAGCAGTAATAACCGTATATAAAACATTAGATAATTTTACAGCAATAGGAGAATTTTTAAAAAAATTATTTGGAATATTAATGCCGTTTATAATGGGAGGTTTAATTGCATATATACTATATATACCATGCAGGAAAATTGAATCAACACTTAGAAAAAGTAAATTAAAGTTATTAAATAAAAGAGCTAGAGGAATATCAATATTGATTGTTTATTTAATAGTAGCATTGTTAATTGTAATATTAATAAATTGTATATTACCACCAATGGTGACAAGTGTAAGAGATTTAATAAGCAATTTACCAAATTATTATACAAATTTAACAAAAACAATAAATGAATTACCAGAAGATTCGGTATTAGTAAAATTAAATGCAAAAGAACTAATAAATAAAATATCATCAATAGATTTTGGAAAATATGTGACACCAGAATATATAACGCAATATATTAAAGGAGCAATGAGTGTAGCAACAGGACTTTTTGATGTATTTGTAACAGTAATAATCTCAATATATACATTAGCTGAAAGAGCAAGCATAGTAAAATTCTTTAAAAGATTATCATCAGCGATATTTGGTAATAAAAACTATAATGTTATTGCAAAATATTTTACAAAAACAAATGAAATATTCTTTAACTTTGTATCAGGGCAACTTTTAGATGCAGTATTAGTAGGAATAATGACAACAATAGCAATGAGCATAATGAAGGTGCAATATGCAGCATTATTAGGATTTATGATAGGCTTATTTAATTTAATACCATTCTTTGGAGCAATAGTAGCAGTAGGAATATCAATAATAATAACATTTTGTACAGGTGGATTATCAAAAGCAATTTGGCTTGCAGTAGTAATAATAATATTACAACAATTAGATGCAAACATAATTAACCCTAAAATAATAAGTGATAAATTAAAAATAAGTCCAATATTAATAATAATGTCAGTAACAATAGCGGGTGCATACTCAGGAGTGCTTGGAATGTTCTTGGCAGTGCCAATAGTAGCTATGCTCAAATTGATTCTAAATGATTATATAGATTTTAGAAATAATCACGAATAAAAACATTTTAGTATACATAAATAAATTAATGTATACTAAAATGAAATAAAAATAAAATGTTACATTTTTGTAATATAAATTTAATATTTATAAACAAAATAATCGATAAAACTATTTCCCTAAAAGGTTTTGTCGATTTTTTTTGTAATAAAACAAATTGGTAAAATTTTCAGTATTGATTTTTTAATTAAAGGATTTATAATAAAATTAAGTGAAATTATATCAAAAGAAAAGGAAGGTATCTTATGATGAAATCCAAAAATCAAAAAATCCAAAATATTATATTGAAAGGAATAGCAATAGCTTTAGTAGGTATGTTTACTATAAGCCCAATGGCATATGCAGCGGAAAGTTTACCATATGAAAGCTTTAAGTCACAATGGGAACTATTCTGGTATGGCCAATCAGGAAGTACAATAAAAGAAATAGAAGAAGTACTAAATAATAGTAACAAATTATATATATATAATGAAATACAATTAAGAGCATTTGCTGAATATGTAAATAAAGGAAATAATTGTAGTGGGAAAACTATATATTTAATGAATGATATATACTTAGATAAGGGACTAGAATGGACACCAATAGGAAATGCAACTAACAAAGAATTCTATGGAACTTTTGAAGGAAACAACAAAACAATATATGGAATGAGAATAAATAGTAATATCCAAAACTTCCCAGATGAAAATGATGGTGAACATACAGGATTTTTTGGTATAGTAAAAGGCACAGTAAAAAATTTAAAACTTGCAGATGCTCAAATAATTGTTAGCAGTCCATCAAAAAGAACAGGAATGATAGCAGGAAAATTAACAAATAAAGGAACCATAGAAAATTGTAAAGTTAGTGAAACATCATATATGTCAATACTAAGCGATACAATTACTAGCCAATCTATTGCAGATGCTAAGGCTGGAGATACTTTTGGTGGAATTGTAGGTATAGTAGCTGGAACATCAACAGTAAAAGATTGCTTAAATAGTGGAAAAATTGAAGTATCATCTAAGGCGATAAAAGCAGTAGGAGGAATAGTTGGATGTGTTGCAGATACCAATAATACAATTACAGGTTGCTTAAATACAGGTGAAATAGTTGGAACAGATACTTTTACAAATGGTGTAGTAGGAGGAATAGTTGGAAGGGCATATGCTAACACTAAGATTGATAATTGTACAAATACTGGAAACGTAAATGTAGAAAATTCTACAGACGTAGGAGGAATAGCAGGATTTTTAACTGATAATAGTATAGCTCAAAACTGTACTAATATTGCTACTGTGAGTGGTAAACAAACAGTAGGAGGAATAATTGGATTATTAGGAAATGTTGATATAAGCAGTGACCAATCAAAAGTAATAAATTGCGTAAATAATGGAAAAGTTGAATTGGAAACATATCAAGGTGGCGGAATAGTTGGTGTAACATGGGGAAAAAACTCAATAATACAAAAATGTTATAACACAGGAAGTGTAATTGATAATGTTGATGTTTATCTAACAGGAAATATACAAGCAAATGGTGCAGTAGGAGGAATAGCTGGTTGGGCAAAAGATGGAATAATAGATGTATGTATAAATAATGCTGAGAAAATTCAAGGAAATGGATCAGTAGGTGGTTTAGTCGGAAATATAGGAGCAGGTGAAACTACAATAATAAGACAAAGCATTAACTATACATTAGGAGAAAATTTAATCAATAAAAATACTGACGGAACATATTCAACAGGAGGAATAGTTGGATGGGTAGGCGGAACATTAAATGCACAATCTAATTATTATACTGTTACAGAAGAAAGTTTAAATAATTATACAAATCAAGCAAAACCAGCTAATAATTCAATACATAATTATTATGCTGATAGAGCAGCAAATGCTGTAAACGCATCTATGTATTGCGATCAAATATTGCTTAATAGAAGTCAAAAAGGATATAATTTAACATTAGGATATGGAGCAGGAGAAACAGATTATATAGCTAGCAATAGTGCAGAAGATGAACAAAATAAAAAATATTACAACGATAATAAAGAAAAATATGCAGATGATAAAAATACTGCAACTGTAATACATAAGAACAATGATGGAAAATATATATCAGTAGAATCTTTAAAACATGGATGTGCTAAGTGGGCAGGATTTAGTATTGGTAGTTTTGGCTGGACATCTCAAGAGCCACTTGTAATTGACACAGAAACAGATCATACAAACTGTACTGGAATTGGAACAACTAGAAAATCAGACTTTAAATTATTAGATACAGATAATTTAACTAATGAAAGTAATTTATCAACAATTATTACTGTTGGAAATCCAGTGATAGACTATAATGAAAATGCAGGAAAAGAACTATTATCTGGTTTACCAACAGCAAAAATAGTAAATAATTTTCAAGATGGAAATATAACAATAGATTCTCCAGCATTGTCAGTAACAGCAGAGATATATCCAAAAACAAAGACAGAAACAAATGAATATAAAAGAGGAAAAACTATATATGCTGATATAACATCAACAGGAGTAGTAAAATCTTATACCGACTTAGGAATAAAATTTACTTTCGGAGGAACAGAAGGAAAAGGAACAGCTAAATTAGAAGGAGTTAAACAAAATTTAGATGGAACAACAACATGGAGATATTCTTATATAATACAACAAGATGATGAAGGAATAGCAAGTATAAAAGTAGAAAAAGGAAGTATTACTAATTACAATAATGTTACAACAGAGTTAAATACAATAAAGGTAAAAACTCCAGAAAAACAAGCAGATTATGTAGGAGACGACGGAACAGTAACAAAAGAATATTCTGGAAGTGATGATAAAGCGTTTTCTATGAGCTATGTAATAAAAGATCAAGATGGAAACACTATGAAACCTGGAAAGATTAATATAGTTAAAGGTAATGCTACATTAGAAGTTAGTGTGGACCCAAAAGACTTTGAGGGATTATATTCATCATACGATGTGGTAAATATGAATGGAACTAAAATAGACAAAGAAAATACAGCAACTTGGCCAAAATTACAAACAACTTGGACAAATGGTAGTGGAGTAGCTATTACTCCAAGTGAGTTAAAATATGAAGGAAAAATATTAAAAATTAAATATGAAATAAAATCAACTAAAGAAGCTCAATTAACAGATGTTAAAGTAGTAATATGTGCAGTAAAACCTAGTTCAGGAACTTATTATACAGCATACTCAAATGAAAATACAAACATAAGATCACTTAATGTATGGTTTAATTTGAAAACAATAGAAATAAATGATAATGGAGTAAAAGCCAACACATCTTCACCAATAGTTGATATTGACATAAAAGATAAAGATACAGAAACAAATAAAATAACATTGAGTAATGAAGAAACTTATATATACACATTTAAATGGAATGAAGAAGTTGTAGATTTTGATGAAAATGATATTAAAGTTACAAATGGAGCAGTTAGCAATTTTGTAAAAGTATCAGATAAAGAATATACAGCAACAATAAAAACAACTATAGAATCAGGAAATAACGGAAATATGAATGTGGTTGTAGAACAAGATACTTGTAAAGATAAAGCAGGAAACAGTAATGTAAGAAATCAAAGAAATATAGAGATTGATAGAAAAGCAGCACAATTAAAATCAATAGAAGCATATGCAGAAGGAACAGCACTTGGAACTGTAAAAGATGTAAAACAATACTATAAAAAAGGTGATAAAATTACAGTTGTAGCAACTTTTGATGAAAATATTGAAAAAACAAATGAAAATAGTGTACCAGAATTAACATTACAATTTAGTGAAAGTGGAAATGCAAAAGGAACAGTAAGTAATGGAACAATAAACGGAAACAAAATCACTTATACATATACAATTACAGAAGGAGATACAGGAACACTAAGCATAAAAGGATTTAGCGGAATTGTAACAGATGTTGCAGGAAATGAAACAAAAGTTACAAAAAGAGAATTAACGGGAGATTCAATAATTGCAGATTCAGAAGCACCAAAAATTACAGGAATAACAGCAATAGCACCAGATTTTAAATATGATTCATTAATAACAGATGGTGAAACAAAGAGATATGGCCTAAAAAATCAAATAAAAATAAAAGTAGATTTCAATGAAGAAGTTTACAATCAAGCAGAAGAAAAAATAAATATAATAACTAAAGAAACAGCACCAATGTTAAAATTGAAATTTGGAACAGGAACCGAAAGAACAGCAACATATAGTAGTATCGAAGGAAAAACTATAACATATACTTATGATATCCAAAATGGAGATAATGGAGATTTAGCAATAACAAGCATATCAGGAACAATAGTAGATATAGCAGGAAACAGCACAAACAGTTATAAATTACCAGACTTAGCTAAATACGAAGAAAATGTATCTGAAGAAAACAAAGTAGAGAAAATAACAGCAGATACAACAAAACCAAGCATAAGTTTAAATGTTACAGGAGTAGAAAATAATAATTTAGCAGGAACTAATAATCATTACAAAGCAGGAGATATTATCACAATTACTGCAACAGCAAACGAATATATATATCAAAAATCAGGAGAAAACTTAGCAAGAATTACAAAAGAAAATACACCAAACTTAGTAATAAAATTTGATGAAACAAGTGCAAAGGGAATAGTAAAAAATTCTAGTGTTAAATATGAAGGAAATAAAACAATATTGACCTATGAATATACAATAACAAAAGGTGATAATGGAACTATAAAATTAAGTTATGACTTAGATAAATACAATGATATAGCATTAAATGGGAATGCAGCAGGTATAACAAACTCTTCAAGTAAAAATGTAATAGCAGATACAATAGCACCAAATACATCACATTTACAAGGTACAACTGACAATGCTTATATGGTAGACAATGGAAATGGAACATATACAGTTAAATTTACAGAAAAATTATATTATTTAGAAAATAATAGAGTAAATGAACTAACAAATAGTAATGTAGCCCAAAATGGTCCAAAATTAGTATTAAAAGCAAATGGAGAATATAAAGAAATAGATCCAAGCACAATAAGTGCAAATGGACAAGAAATAACTTATAAAGCTGATAAAGGACAAGAAAGAATTGGTATATCAACATATGATAAAATTTGTGACATTGCAGGAAATATATATAATAGTAATGTAAAACAAGATGTTGATTTGCTAAATATAAAAGTAGTAAAACCTGAAGATAAAACAGGAACATATAGTGCTGGAACACAAATTGAATTAGTAGCAACATTCTCTAAGAGAATAATTGGAACAGTACCTTCATTAAAAATAAAATTTGGAACAGGCACTGAAAAAACAATAAATGTTGGACAAATAGATAAAGATACAATTGCTTATACATACGAAATAGCAAAAGGAGATAATGGAGCATTAAGTATAGTATCACTAAAAGGAACTGGACTAAGAGGAGAAGATGGTTCAAATTACTCTGAACCAGAAAACATAACATTAAGTGGAACTGGAATAACAGCAGATACAACAAAACCAACACCTATAATAAAAGTATACTCAAATTATGAAAATAAAACAGAAATAACAGGAAAAACAAATTCTGAAATGACAATATATGAAATTACATGGAGTGAAGAAGTAAGAGACTTTAATGAAGATGATATTATAGTAGTTAATGGAGTTAAAGATACATTTAAGAAAATAAATAGCAAAGTTTATACATTAACAGTTAATAATTCAAATGAAGGAACACAAACTATAGCAATTCCTTCAGGGGTATGCAGAGATATGGCAAAAACAGAAGGAAATGCAAATGAAAGTGCAAGAATAAATGCAGTAGTAATAGACAAAACAGCCCCAACAGTTAGATTCGTTACTCCTAATGGAGGAAACTATACAATAGGAACAGATAGTAAAAAAGCTAATTTAACTGCTAGAATTGAGTTGAATGAAGATATAGCAACATTAAAGTATAGAGTAGTAAAAGAAGGAACTACAGCTCCAGATTATAATATACTAACAGCAGATCAAATAAATTCATCAGATGTAAATATAGAAATAAAAAATGTTGATGTAGGAAATTATTATATAGAAGTAATAGCAATAGATGAAGCAGGAAATCAGAGAACAGCTAAGTCAAATAAATATAATGTAACTGAAAATACTATAACATTGTCAGCAAGTACAACAGAAAAAACAGACAAAGATGTGACAGTATCAGTAAAATATGGAGAAGCATTAACTGAAAATAGAAAAGCAGGAGTACAAGGAAAAACACAATCTGCAGATCCAAGCACAGTAATTATAAGTGAAAATGGAGTAATATATGCAGAAGCTACAGATAGATTTGGAAATAAAGTATATGCGACATTAAAAATAGACAATATTGAAATTAAAGAAGAACCTAAACCAAATCCAGAGCCAGAACCAGAACCAGAGCCAGACAAAACTGTACCAAAATTAACATTTAATTATACAACAACAACTGCAACAGTTGGAACAACTATAGGAGCAACTATTACAACAAATGAAGATGCAGTAATATCATATAGTTGGGATAACAGTACGTGGACAGAATCAGAGGGATATGTAAGAAGCCAAAGAGTTACAAAAACTCCAAATAAAGCAGGAACATATACATTATATGCAAAAGCAAAAGATAAAAGTGGAAATACATCAGATGTAACTAACTTGAAATTCACAATTATAAAATCTGAAATAGATATTAAGAAACCAGAAGTTATATTCGAAGACTTAACAACGATACAAAAAGATGGTGTTAAATATGTAAAAACCTCAACAGGATTTACAACAGAAAACTTAAACAACAAAATGAATAAAGATGCTCTTTTAGGATATGAAGTTAAATATGAAAAATTAACATCAGACAACAAATTAAGAACAGGTTCAGAAATTGTTGTAGATGGAGATACAAAATATGTAGTAATTGTTAATGGAGATGTAAACTGCGATGGTGAAGTAGACTTCTTAAATGACATTGTATTAATTAATAACTATAGGATAGGGGTTACTAAGAATCTATCTGATATACAAATATTAGCAGGAGATATCAATAACAGTGGAAGCATCGAATTCATACCAGATATAGTTGCAATGAACAACTATAGATTAGGTAGAATAAAAGCATTATAATAGTATATAATTAAAAATTATATAATTCCGGGTTTTGGATTTCCCTGGAATGGGGCAAGCATAAAACTTGCCCCAAAAGATACCTAAAAAATTCAAAAAAACTTGATTTTATTTTAAATTATGTTTATACTAATAAAGAAGAAAAGGAGATTTTAAAATGAAAAAATCTAAATTAGTTTTGATATCATTATTAGCATTAATATTTGTAGCATCAATGTTAACAACTGTTAATGCAGCATCAGGTAGCATATCTGTAGCATCTAGCGCAAGTCAAGTTGTTAAAGGAAAAACATTTACTGTAACAATAGCTGGAACAGCAGATCAAAATATAACAGCATTACAAGCAGCTTTATCATTTGACACTTCAAAATTGTCACTTGAAAGTAAAACTGCTGGAACAGGATTTACGGATTCATCTGGAAGTGATTCAGAAATAGCAATACTTTCTACAGATAATAATTCATTATCAAAATCTGGAACTTTATATACTTTAACATTTAAAGTATTAGATACAGCAGAAGTTGGAGAAACAACTGTAAAAATTTCAAATGCAAAATTAGCTATAGTAAATGAAGGAACACAAGAAAATGTCACAGTAGCAGATGGTGCAGCAACAGTAACAATTAAATCAGATGATACAACAATTGATAATAAAGATAATAATACAAATTCATCAGATAATAATACATCTACAAATGGAACATCTAATTCCAGTAATAAGAATTCTAATAGTGGTTCTAGTTCTTCTAGTAGCTCTAACAGTTCTAAAAAAACTAAATTACCACAAACAGGTGTAGAAACAATCAGTGTAGTAGCTATAGCAGGATTAACTGTATTTGCAGTAATATCTTATGTAGCATATAAAAAATACAAAAATATTTAATTAAAATAAAAACCTCTGAATTTTTCAGAGGTTTTTTATTTTCAATTTCTTGACCAAAACTAAGAAAAAATGTATAATGTAAATAATTGTTAGGAGGTGAAAATATGAAATTAGAGAAACTAGAACAAGAAATAGGGTATACTTTTAAAAACAAAGAATTAATAGAAACAGCACTTACACACACATCATATGCATATGAGCATAATAAAGAAAGCAATGAAAAATTGGAATATTTAGGTGACAGTATATTGGAATTCATTTCTAGTAAATATTTATTTAATACATATAAAAATCTAAGAGAAGGAGAAATGACTAAAGTTAGAGCAGCTGTCGTATGTGAAGATAGCTTGTATAAAATTGCCATAAAGCATAATTTTAGTGATTTCTTATACCTAGGAAAAAGTGAAATTTTAAATAATGGTAGATATTCTAAAGCAATTTTAGCTGATAGTGTTGAAGCTGTTATAGCAGCAATGTATCTAGATTCAGATATAAATCAAGTAGAAAAATTTATAATAGATAACTTAAAAGAACCAATAGAAATAGCAACCAAAAATGTAGGAAATAAAGACTATAAAACAGTATTGCAAGAAAAATTACAGATTCATGGTAATGTTAATATAAAATACACTATTATAAAAGAAGAAGGACCAGATCATGATAAAACATTTGAATCAAAAGTAGAAGTAAATGGAAAACAAATAGGGCTAGGAACAGGAAAATCTAAGAAAGCATCAGAAATGATGGCAGCAAAAAAAGCATTAGAAATATTAAAATAATTGTGTAAATAAATCTGATGTTTTACAAAGAAAGGGGCAGAAATGAAAAAAATAAAAAAACAATACATAATACCAATATTTATACCACATTTGGGATGCCCAAATGATTGCACTTTTTGTAACCAAAAAAGTATAAGTGGACAAGCAAAAATGCCTACAGAAGAAGAAGTCAGAAATAAAATAGAATCAGATTTAAAAAATTTTAAAGAAGAAAAATCTTATATAGAAATAGCTTTCTTTGGTGGAAGTTTTACAGGAATAGAAGTAGAAAAACAAGAAAAATATTTATCTATAGCAAATGAATATATAAAAAATAAAAAAGTGGATGCAATTAGATTATCAACAAGACCAGATTATATAAATAAAGAAATATTAAAAATGCTAAAAAAATATGGAGTAAAAACTATAGAATTAGGAGTACAATCAACAAATGACTATATACTACAAAGATGTAGAAGAGGACATACATTTGAAGATGTAAAAAGAGCATCAAAGTTAATTAGAAGATATGGATTTACATTAGGTCATCAAGTAATGGTTGGATTACCAGAAAGCACAAGATTAGACGAAATAAGATGTGCAAAAGACGTAATAAAATTAAAACCTAAAATAGTAAGAATATATCCAGTTTTAGTAATAAAAAATACATATCTAGAAAAAGAATACAAATCAGGAGAATATCAACCATTAACAGTAGGACAAGCAGTAGAAAGATGCAAAGAAATGGCATACTTATTTAATAAACACAAAATAGAAATAATAAGAATAGGACTACAAAACACAGACGAAATATCTGATCCAAACAACAAAGAAAGTGAAGTAGTAGCAGGTCCATATCATCCAGCATTTGGTCAATTGGTAGATGATAGTATATGGTATGACAGCATAGTAGACAAAATTAAAAAAATAAATGTAAAAGTAAAAGAAGTAAAAATAAAAGTTAATTTTGCAGACATGAATAATGTAATAGGACATAAAAAAGAAAATATTAAAAAAATAAAAGAAATATATGATGTAGATGTAAATGTAATAGCAGACAATAAAATTAAACAAGGAAAATCAGAATTAGAAATAGTACAAACATATGATGAATATATGGAACAAGTACGAGAAAAAATTAAATTATAAATTATAAAAAAATGGAAATAATTACATTAAGGTGTAATTATGGATAAAAAGAAAATAAGAAGAAAATTAATTTTAAAAAAACATATGTTAGAACTATTGCAATTAACAATAGGAACTATAATAATGGCATTAGGGGTTGCACAATTTTTATTACCAAATAAACTATCATCAGGAGGTTTTTCAGGAATTGCGACAATACCCTATTACTTTTTTGGATGGTCAGTAGGAAAAACAATATTGGTGCTAAATATACCCTGTTTTACATTAGCATTTATTAGAATAGGAAAAGAATTTTTAGCCAAAACATTAATAGGAACAGTTTTACTATCTCTATTTATAGATTGGTTTAGTATGTATCCTGCAATAACACATGATAAAGTATTGGCATGCATATATGGAGGAGTATTAATAGGTTTCGGAACAGCAATAATATTAAAAACAAATGCTTCAACAGGTGGAAGTGATTTAGTTAGTTTTATAATAAAAAGTTTTAAACCAGGATTATCAACTGGAAATCTAATAATTATATTTGATGTGATAGTAATAGCATTAAATGTAATAGCATTTAGACAATTGGATATAGGCTTATATTCTACAATAGCAATACTAATAATGGGAAAAATGATAGATATAGTATTTGAAGGAATAGGATTTTCAAAAATGATATTTATAATATCTGAAAAATATGAGAAGATAGCAAAAAAAATAGGAAAAGAAATATCAAGAGGGACAACAGGAATTTATTCTAAAGGAATGTATACGAATAAAGATAGAATGATGATAATGTGTATAGCATCAAGAGGAGAAGTTATAAAAGTAAGGCAAATTGCAAATAAAATAGATAAAGCATCATTTATAATAATATCGAATGCTAGAGAAGTATTTGGAAAAGGATTCAAAAAACAATAACAAAATTGACACATAATGCAAATAAAAGTATAATTTACCAAGAGGTAGATAATATGAAAGAACAAAAATATATAATAAAAAATACAGAATCATTTGAACCAACACACATATTTGAATGTGGACAATGTTTTAGATGGAATAAAGAAGAAGATGGAAGTTATACAGGAGTTGTAGGACACAATGTATTAAATGTTAAGAAAAATGAGAATGAAGTAACTATAACTGGACTATGTAGCGAAAAAATTGAAGCACTATGTAAAAAATATTTTGATTTAGAAACAGATTATGAAGCAATAAAAGAAAAATTATCAAAAATAGATGATAATTTAAAAATAAGTATAGAATATGGAAAGGGAATTAGAATACTAAAACAAGACACATGGGAAGCGTTAATTAGTTTCATAATATCAGCAAACAACAATATTCCAAGGATAAAAGGAATAATAGAAAGAATATCTAAAAAATATGGAAAAACAATTAAATGGCAAGGGAAAGAATATTACACATTTCCAACACCAGAAGAATTATCAAAAGCAAGTGTGGCAGACTTAAGAAAATTAGATTTAGGATTTAGAGATACAAGAGTATTTGAAACAACAAGACTGGTAAATACAAAGCAAATATATATATATGAGCTAGAAAAGATAACAGATACTAAAAAATTAAGAGAAGAATTACTAAAATATCCAGGAGTAGGACCAAAAGTAGCAGACTGTATAATGTTATTTTCAATGAGGAGATTTGAAGTGTTTCCAATAGACGTATGGGTAAGAAGGGTAATGACAGAATTATATTTTGAAAATGAAACAAAAATAGAGCCAAATAATAAACAAATATTAAAATATGCAGAAGAAACATTTGGAAACTTAGCAGGGCTAGCACAACAATATTTGTTCTATTGGAGAAGAGAAAAATAATATTTTTTACGAAATTATGTTATTCTCATTGACTTTATGGGAAAATCCGTATAAAATAGATGTATTGAAAAAAGTTTATAACACTACGGAACATTATAATACAAGGAGGAATAATAATGGGAGAAGTTATAGTTGTAACATCTGGAAAAGGTGGAGTTGGTAAAACAACAACTACAGCAAATCTTGGAGCATCACTTGCTTTACAAGGAAAGAAAGTAGCTTTAATAGATACAGATATAGGATTAAGAAATCTAGATGTTGTTATGGGACTAGAAAACAGAATTGTGTATGACATAGTAGATGTTGTAGAAAATAAATGTAAATTAAGACAAGCTCTTATAAAAGATAAACGTTTTGATGAACTATTTTTATTACCTGCAGCACAAACAAGAGATAAAAGTGCCGTTAATGAAGAACAAATGATAGAATTAACATCAAAACTTAAAGAAGAGTTTGATTATATATTAATAGATTGTCCTGCTGGAATTGAGCAAGGATTTAAAAATGCAATTGCTGGAGCAGATAGAGCATTAGTAGTAACAACAGCAGAAATATCAGCAATAAGAGATGCAGATAGAATAATTGGACTATTGGAATCTTCAGAAATAAAAAATCCAGAATTAGTAGTAAATAGACTACGTCCTAATATGGTAAGAAAAGGCGAAATGATGGATGTTGATGATATAGTAGATTTATTATCAATAGACTTAATTGGTGTAGTGCCAGATGATGAATATATAATCACACAAACAAACAAAGGTGAACCTGTTATATCAAATAAAAAAGCACCATCAGGAAAGGCTTATTTAGAAATATCAAAAAGAATTTTAGGTGAAAATATAGAAGTTACAATACCAGGAAGAGAAAAAGGATTCTTTGCAAGATTAAAACGATTATTTTCAAAAAACAAATAGAATGTGAAAATAATTAACTTATAAACAAAGAATTTAAATGGAGGAATGGCGATGTTTGAAAATATAGTAAATTTTTTCAAAGGTTTAGGAAAAAGTAAAGAAGATTCTAAATCAAAAGATGCAGCAAAAGAAAGATTACATTTAGTTTTAATGCAAGATAGAGCAAACATTTCTGCAGATTTCTTGGCATTAATGAAACAAGAAATAATAGAAGTAATTAAAAAATACATAGATGTTGATGAAAATGCTATAGATGTTAGATTAACAAATAAATCTAATGATGATGGAACAACAGGTGCTCCTGTACTTTATGCTAATATACCAATAGTTAGTGTAAAAGAAGAAGCTAAGGAAGAAGCAAGAAAAGTAAAAAAAGAAGCAGAAGCACAAAAAGAAGAAACATCAATAAAAAATGAAGAAAAAAAAGAATCAGAAACTAAAAAGAAAACATCTGCAACTAAAGCTTCAACAAAGAAGAAAGAAACTGAAAAGGAAGAAGCAAAAGTTGAAGAAGTAAAAGGTGAAGAAGTAAAAGAAGAAAAAGCAGATGAAGGAAAAAATAATGAAAACGAAGTAACAGAAGAAACTAAAGAGGTTATTGAAAAGGCAGAAGAAATAGTTGAAGAAATAAAAGAAGAAGTAAGTAAAGAAAATTCAGAAAACTAGAAAGTAAGATCCGCATTGATTATTGTATTAATGCGGACTTTCAAAATAATAGATAGTGTAAAGTAATCCATGAAAAAATAGATTATGAAAATATTATAAAAAATTTAAAAAATGCACATTAGAGAGGAAAACATATGAATAAAAGAGTTTTAAGAAATGCAGAATGGGGAATTTTAATATGCAGTATAATACTATTAGCTATAGGACTTATAGCTTTATTCTCTGCAACACAAGAAACAGGATTTTCAGAATTCAAAAAACAGATCATGTGGTTTTTAGTTAGTATACCTGTAGTTATAGTAGTAATGCTGATAGATTATAATACAATAGCAAAATTATCACCATTTTTTTATGGCTTTTTTATAATATTATTAATAGCTGTATTATTTACAAAACCAATAAATGGAGCAACTAGCTGGTTTGAAATAACAGATACATTAAAATTTCAACCAAGTGAACTTGCAAAGATATTTGTAATAATGTTTTTAGCAACTATAATGGTAAAACTTCAAGAAAGAAATAAAAATGATATAAATAAAATATCCAGATTAGCGATAATACTATTAATAGTTGGAGTGCCATTATTACTAATAATAAAGCAACCAGACTATGGTACAGCAATGGCATTTATAATTTCAACACTACTTATGTTGTTTGTAGCTGGAATTGATAAAAAATATATAATAATAACAGCAATAATAATAGTGGTAACAGTTCCTCTTATATATATGTATGTTTTACCTGAACATGCAAAAACAAGAATAGAAGTGTTCTTGAATCCAAACTTGGATCCTAGAGGTTCAGGATATAATATAATACAATCAAAATTAGCAATAGGAGCAGGACAACTATTAGGAATGGGATTATTAAAAGGAAATCAAACACAACTTGGATACTTATATCCAAAAACAACAGATTTTATTTTTTCTGTGATTGGAGAAGAATTAGGCTTTATATTTGCGGGAGCTATAATTGTGCTTTATGTGATAATGATTACTAAATCAATAAAAGTTGCAAAAACAGCAAAAAATGATTTGGGATCATACATAGCAATAGGAATTGCAGGAATATTCTTATTTCATATGCTAGAAAATATAGGAATGACTATGGGATTATTACCTATAACGGGTGTACCATTGCCATTTGTAAGCTACGGAGGAAGTTCATTAATAACAAACTTTATGTGCATAGCAATGTTATTGAACATTAGTGGAAGAAGACAAAAAACGATTTTTATGAATTAGAAAATTGAAGCTTGTTCTATTTAAATACGCTTCATCTTACATCAACGTGTCGCTAGTTAGTTATAAATTAAAATGAACAATGTTTATTTTTGTATCACATATAAAAATATAATAATGGATGTATAAAAGGAAAAAGAAATGTATTTAAAAAAACTAAAAATAGGAAATGTAGAATTAAAAAATAATATAATATTAGCACCAATGGCAGGTATAACAGACCTGCCATTTAGAACAATTGCAAAAAAATATGGACCAGGGTTAGTGTGTACTGAAATGGTAAGTAGTAAAGCGATATTTTATGATGATACAAAAACTAAACTACTATTAAAAATAAAAGAAGAAGAAAGACCAGTATCTGTTCAAATATTTGGAAGTGATGTAGAAACAATGGCGTATGCAGCAAAATATGTTGAACAGATGGCAGATATTATAGATATAAACATGGGATGCCCAGCACCAAAAGTAGTAAAAAATGGTGATGGTTCAAAATTGTTATTAAATTTAGACTTGGCAGAAGGAATAGTAAAAAATGTTGTAAAAGCAGTAAAAAAACCAGTAACAGTTAAGTTTAGAAAAGGCTGGGATAAAGATAATATAGTAGCAGTAGAAGCGGCAAAAAGATTTGAAAAAGCAGGAGCAGCAGCAATAACAATACATGGAAGAACTAGAGTAGATTATTATAGTGGAAACTGTGATTTAGATATAATAAAACAAGTAAAAGAAGCGGTAAAAATACCGGTAATAGGAAATGGAGACATAAGAGACATACAATCAGCAAAGAAAATGTTTGAGTATACACATGTAGATGGAATAATGATAGGAAGAGCATCATTAGGAAATCCATGGATATTTAAAAACATAATAAAAGGATTGCAAGATGAAACTTTAAAAGAAAATAAAGATATAAAAAAATTCGAAATAGAAAATGAAATAACATTAACAGAACGACTAGCAGTAATATTAGAGCATTTAAACTTAGTAATCGAAGAAAAGGGAGAATATGTCGGAATACGAGAAATGAGAAAACACATATCAGGGTATACAAAAAAACTACCAAACTCATCAGAATTTAGACAAAAAATGAATACCATAGAAAGCAAGGAAGAATTGGTAAATTTCATAACAGAATATATAAATAATCTAGAACATATAAATAAAGAAGAGTAGAAATACCTTCTTTATTTTTTTTATAGAGGTGAAATGTTATGAATAAAAAAAGAAAACTAATTATTTTGGGATTAACCGTATTAATTATTTTAATTTTATTTGCTCATATATATTATAAAACACAAAAAAATGTAAATAATATAAATAAATCAACTAATGAAATTGCTAGATATATTTTAAATATAAGTTCATATGAGGCAAATTTGGAAGTAACAATAAAATCAAATAAAACAATAAATCAATATAAAATAAAGCAATGGTACAGTAGTCCTAACATAATAAAACAAACAATAGAATCACCACAAAATCTCAATAATCTTACAATGACATATGATGGTAAGAACATGAAAGTAGAAAACACAAATCTAAGTCTATCAAAAATTTATCAAGATTATAAATATATTAGTGAAAATACATTATGGTTAAGTACATTTATAGATAATTACAATGACAATAGTAAGATATATGAAAAAGAAGGAAAAGTAATTATAGAAAGTAATGTTGCTTATAATTTTTATAATGTAAAAGAAGTTTTATATATAGATAAAAAAAAAGGAAAGCCAATAGAATTAAAAATTTTTGATAATAGCAATAACAATAGAATCTACATAAAATATAATGAGATAAAAATAAATCAAACAAAACAAAATGAAATAGTAGCATTTAAAATAAAAGAACATAAAAAAGAAATATAATATCTCAAAAACAAAATTTAAAATATATCCTAATCATTAAATATAACACTAGGAGTGAATAAAATGGTAGTAAAAAGAGGAGATATGTTTTATGCAGATTTGAGTCCTGTTGTAGGATCCGAACAAGGAGGAATTAGACCAGTACTAATAATACAAAATGATACAGGAAATAAATATAGTCCAACAGTAATAGCAGCGGCAATTACTTCACAAACAAGCAAAAATAAACTACCAACACATATAGAAATAGATTCAAAAACATATGGATTAAAATCAGACTCAGTAGTACTAGCAGAGCAAATAAGAACAATAGATAAAAGCAGATTAAAAGAAAAGATAGGACATATAGAAGATGAAACTACATTAAGCAAAATAAACAATGCAATAGGTGTAAGCTTTGGATTATAAAAAGGTCAATGGGGACGGAGTTTTTTGACAACTTATTATTAAGGCAAGTTGTCGAAAAACTCCGTCCCCATTGACTGGATAACTTAAACCTTTAATTTTTTAATTATTTTTATTTCATTTTCTAATTTATCAATCTGTTCTAATTTATTGTTTAAAGCTGTTTTATAATCTTCAAATATATCTTGAAAGTTCTCAATTGTTTCACCATCTGTTAATAATAAGTTAATGCCCTCTAAAAAATAATTTTTATCCTTATCTCTTTTTGAGTTTATCATTTTGGAATAATAACCTTCAATTATTTTTAATCTCTTAACTTCACCATTCAAATAATCGATGTAATTTTGAACAGTTGAAATTTCATAGTATATATCATCTATAACAACCTTAAATAAGATTTTTAGAATTTTGGGATTGATTTTACCAAGTTTCTTATTAATATTAAGTTGGTCTAATGCAATTATTTTTACATCTGCATCGGGCAGGGCATCTTTCATAATTTCTCGTAGAGCTTCTGAAATGTTTATGTGAGTCTTATAATGTCTTTTAGTTACTAGAGCATCATATTCATCAGCAACAGTTACAACTTGAGTTTCAAATGGAATTTCTTTTTTAGTAATACCATTTGGATAACCAGTACCATTCAAGGCCTCGTGATGGCAAAGAGCTGTTCTAGCATAAGGCCTTAGTTCAGGATTTTTCATACATATCTCATATCCTTTAGTAGTATGAGTTTTAATTATTTCAAACTCTTCATCAGTTAATTTATCAGGCTTGTGTAAAATTTCTTGTGGAACCATTAGCTTTCCAACATCGTGTAAATAACCACTCATTGTAGCATGAATTATTGCTTGACTATTAAGATGCAAGTATTCACAAATTCTACAAACAAGATTTGCAACATTACCTGAATGTCTCTTAGTAATAGGATCCATTCTATCTAATATAGAAAGTTGAAATCTCATAGTATCATTAAGATTATAAGCTTTCAAACTAGCTGAGTTATAAAAATCAAAAGTATAATTTTTCATTTGTAATCACCTACTAATAATATATCAATAAAAAATAAATTCGTCAAATTACAATTTATCTTATAAAAAGCAAAAAAATCTTGTTTTTTTTGCTTTTTTGATATATTATTATTTATATTGTAAAATTAAGGGAGAAAAAGATGTATTTAAAGAGATTAGAAATGCAAGGATTTAAATCATTTGCAGATAAAACAGTTTTAGAATTTATGCCTGGAATAACTAGTGTTATTGGACCTAATGGATCTGGAAAAAGTAATATATCAGATGCTATAAGATGGGTTCTAGGAGAGCAAAGTATGAAATCTTTAAGAGGTTCAAAATCAGAAGATATAATATTTGCAGGAACTCAAAACAGGAAATCCCTAGGATTTGCAGAAGCATCACTTGTATTTGATAATACAGATGGCAAATTACCAGTAGAATATACAGAAGTAACAGTAACCAGAAAAATATATAGAAGCGGAGAATCAGGATATTATATAAATAAAACACCTTGCAGATTAAAAGATGTTCTAGAATTATTCATGGATACTGGTATAGGAAAAGATGGATATTCTATAATTGGACAAGGTAAAATAGATGAAATATTAAGTAATAAATCAGAAGATAGAAGACACATATTTGAAGAAGCAGCTGGTATTGTTAAATATAGAGTTAGAAAAGTAGAATCAGAAAAAAAACTAGAACATACAAAACTTAATTTACTAAGAATAAACGACATACTATCAGAAATTGAAAGCAATATAGAACCATTAAGAATTCAATCTGAAAAAGCTAGAAAATTCTTAGACTTAAGAGAAGAATTAAAATCTATAGAGGTTGGATTATTCTTATATAATATAGAATCTTATAAAGAAAAATTACAAAAAGTTATAGAAGATAATGAAATATTAAAGTCTCAAAACGAAGAGGCTTCTAATAAGATGCAAGAAATATCAGATTTAAAAGAAAAACTAAAACAAGAAATAGATGGTATAACAAACAACATAGAAAATATGCAAAACTTAGGATTCGAAAGTGAAAAAGAAAAAGAAAGATTAAATTCAGAAATAAATATATCAAAAGAAAGAATAACAAACAACAAAGAAAATGATAATAGATACAATGCAGAAATAGAAGAAATAAAATTAAGAATAAAAGACTTAGAAGAAGAAAAGAAAGCTAAATTAGACAAAAAGAATAACCTATTTACTAATAAAGAAAAATTCCAAAAAGAACTAGAAGAAAAAGAAAAGGAATTAGAAGAAGCAAATAAAAAACTAAGTAGTAAAGAATTAGAAATAGAAGAGAAAAAGAAAATTGTATCAGACAATACAGATGCAAAATATGAAAAACAAGCTAACATCAGTACAATAGAAGCAAATCTGGAAAACATTGAAAAAAGAAAAAAACAAATAGCAACAGAAATAGATTTTAACATATCAGAATTAGATTCAACCAGACTAACAAAAGAAGAAATAGCAAAAGTTTTTTATGAAATAGAAGACAAGAAAAATAAAGCAACAAAAAGTTTAAATGAAATATCAAGCAAGAGTGAAGAAACAGAAAGAAAAATAAAAGAATATGATGATACAATTAATAAGTTATCATCAGAATATAGAATAAAAGAATCTAGACTAAAATTCTTAAGAGAAACAGAAAGGGAAAAAGAAGGTTATATAAGAAGTGTAAAAAATTTACTTTTAGACTGTGAAAAAGATAACTCATTAAAAAAAGGTCTACATGGAGTTTTAGCAAGTATATTAAAAACACCAAAAGAATATGAAACAGCAATAGAAATGACACTTGGAGCAGCATTGCAAAATGTTGTTACAGAAACAGAACAAGATGCTAAAAAATTAGTAGAACATTTAAGAAAAAATAATCTAGGAAGAGCATCATTTTTACCAATATCAACAGTAAAAGGAAAAAAATTAGAAAAATACAATAGCAAGAATATAAATGGAATACAAGGTATAGCATCAGATTTAGTGGAATACAACAAGAAATATGAACAAATAGTTTTAAGCTTTTTAGGTAGAACAGTAATTGTAGATGATATGGACACAGCAATAGCACTTGCAAAACAAAATAACTACTCTTTTAGAATAGTTACATTAAAAGGAGATTTAATAAACCCAAGTGGAGCAATTACAGGTGGTTCAGTAGCACAAAAAACAGTAAATATTTTAGGAAGAGCAAGAGAAATTGAGGATTTAGAAAAAGAATTAAAGAAAATAAATTCAAAAATAGAAAAGATACAACAAGAAAAAGAAGAATATTTAAATGATTCTGAAAGTGTGCTAGAAGAAATAAATTCTCTAGAAAAGAGCTTACAAGAAATAGATATAGTATATGCGGCAGATAAACAAAAATTAATAGCTGTAGAAGAAAACATTGATAGAATTCAAAAAAGATTAGAAAAATTAAAGACAGAAAAAGAAGAACTAGAAAAACAAAAAGAAGAAGAGATAAAAAATAAAGAACAAGAAGAAGCAGATATAAAGAAAATATCAGAAGAAAATATTGAACTAAATGCAATAATAGAACAATTTGCAAACTTGAATAAAGACAACCAAACATATATTGATGACTTAAACATGGATGTTACAAACTTAAAAATATCTGTATCATCATTTGATGAGTCAGAAAGCTCAATAGATGAGATGGTAGAAAGAATTAACTTAGACATAGAAAATAATAATTCTAGTATTGAAAGTAAGATAAAACAAAAAGAAAATATAAAATTAGATAATGAAACATTAGAAAATAATATAAAAGAATTATTAGAAAAAATAAATGAAATAGACGAAAAAGTGAACAACAGTGGAAATCAAGTAAATGAATTAAAAGCTCAAAGAATTGAGAAAAATAATAGTTTATCAAAAGCAGAAAAAGATTATGAATCACAATTCGAAGTTATTGAAGGATTAAAAGAACAAATAGTAAAGATAGATGTAAAAAAATCTAAACTAGAACAAGACATAGAAGATGTCGTAAATAAATTATGGGAGGAATATGAACTAACACCAAATAATGTTGGCGAATATCAAAAACCTGAAAATGTGCAATCAACAACAAAGCAAGTTAATAAATTAAGAAGTCAAATAAAAGAATTAGGAAGCATAAATGTTGATAGCATAGAAGAATACAATACAACAAAACAAAGATATGACTTCATGTGTGAGCAAAGATTAGATCTAGAAGATGGAATAGCAAAGTTAAAAAAAGTTATACAAGATATGACATCTACAATGAAAACACAATTTGCAAAACAATTTGAAATAATAAATAAAAACTTTGGAGAGGTATTTAAAGAACTATTTGGTGGAGGAAAAGCAGAACTTATATTAACAGATCCAGAAAATATCTTAGAATGTGGAATAGACATACATGTTCAACCACCAGGAAAGAAACTTCAAAATATGACATTGCTATCAGGAGGAGAAAAAGCATTTACTGCAATAGCTTTATTGTTTGCAATACTAAAAATAAATCCATCACCATTCTGTGTTTTAGACGAAATAGAAGCAGCATTAGATGATGTAAATGTATTTAGATATGCGGATTACTTGAAAAAGTTCACAAACAATACACAATTTTTAGTAATTACACATAGAAAAGGAACAATGGAAGCGGCAGATACAGTGTATGGAATAACAATGGAAGAAAACGGAATATCAAAATTATTATCAATGAAATTGAAATAAAAAATGACCACGCTAGGCAAAAGCGTGGACTTTTTTATGGCTAAAAAGAATTAGCCCGGATTAGAGGATATCAGTGCGTCAAATTCCTCAAAAACATCAGCGGACAATTCAAGAGGTTCTTGAAGAGCTTGCCAAACATGTAAATCATGTTTATGAAGCAAGGCTCTAACTTCATCTGTTAGTGAAGTTGTGATGCTACGATTTTGGTTGACGAATTTTACGACTGCTTTAGTATCTGGCATTATCAGATACCTCCTTCATAATTACTCTTTATACATCTCTTGAGATATATAAGGTTAATGTATTATAACATGATTTTCGACAAAAGTAAACATAAATTGATAAAATATATCTAAAGATGAATTTGAAAAAATAACTATCATATGATATAATTATTAACATAAAGTTGTTTATAGAGAATTGCGACAGCTCTAAAAACATTTTTATAATTATAAAAATGGAGGTATTTACTTGAAAAAAATAAACAACAGAAATGCTAAGATATTAAATAAAACTAAAAATGGCTATTGTATTTCTATAAAAAGTGATAATATAACAAATTATTACTTTGTAAAAAAGAAACAAAATGAAATTGTAAAAATCGGAAGATGCCCAAAACCTAATAGTATTATTAAACCTAAAATAATTGAATGGGATCAAATTCCTATTGAAATTAGAGAAATGGATTATAAAAATCGGTTTAAAAAGGCAGCTGATGATTTAAGCCAATGTTCGAGATATGTTTATGGTGAAAACAGTGAAAAAGTAATTGAATTTGAAAATTGGCTGAGTAATCAAAGATATTTTCCTATTCATATAGCAAATTCATTGTACAAAAAAATAGGAATATTTCAAAGTTTTGAAGTATTATATGATTCACCAAGAGGTGGAGAATACTTTGTTAATGAGAAATATTATATTTTATTAAATAGGGAAAACCAAACATATCTTATTACCGATGACAGAGGTAATAAAAAAGCAATTATTAAAAGAGCAAAGGCAGCAGATGTGTCAATTGATATGGCATGTATTACACGAACCATAGAAAATGATGAAGAAGCTGTAGAGCTTTTAGTAAGATTGAAAAATTTGGACCAACCACAAATTCTTGAATTATTTAAGAAATACAATGATTGCTCAGAAAGAAAAAGCAATAAAATAGCCAAAAAATACTATAATGATATCATAGCAGAATTGAAGAAAATATTTGGAACCAAAAGAGTAAACCAAATGGATCTTTCAAAATGTAATTTTAAAGCTTTATCAAGAAAATTATCTAGAAAATAGATACCATTATCTATAGTCGCAAAAAATGGAAATGGGGAGAATTTATAATTCTCCTCTTTATTTTGCATAATAAGAATGTATAAAAATTGTTTAAATATTAAAAAATCCTTTAAAGTATAGAAATCCCTAAGAAAAAAGTGTTGACAATTAATAACTAAAATGGTAAAATATAATAGTTGTTTTATGTTTGGTAATAAAATACAAAACAATAGAAAAAATAAGGAGGTGAAGTTTAAGTGCCAACAATTAACCAATTAGTAAGAAAAGGAAGAAAGTCTACTAGAGCAAAATCTACAGCACCAGCATTACAACATGGATATAACTCTAGAGCAAAAAAACTAACTAACAACAGAGCACCACAAAAAAGAGGTGTTTGTACAGTTGTTAAAACAGTTACACCTAAAAAACCAAACTCAGCTTTAAGAAAAGTTGCAAGGGTACGTTTATCTAATGGTTATGAAGTAACTTCTTATATTCCAGGTATAGGACACAACCTACAAGAAC
>OIYG01000050.1_pt1 | contig 126460 bp, 103 predicted proteins | sample 1587861 | NCBI WGS metagenome assembly OIYG01 (sample SAMN03283272) | human gut metagenome | biome: human-associated habitat; material: feces | host: Homo sapiens | place: Peru | collected 2012 | reverse complement strand
AAGTACCTGGAGATGAGCGAGCGTCCGTGTATCGCTGTTCTCTACATACCATTCAGTAAAATTTTTGAATAAAACTTTAGTCGTAACTGTTTGATTTCAGATCACTTTCTACTAATTTATGGTCATCATAAAATTATATATTTAATTTTCAACGACTTTTTGCTTATTTTGCGATTAAAGGATCAAAACGATCGGTAGTAATTTCATCAGCGTGACTTAAGGATCACCAGATCACATAAAGGCTTTTAATTTTTCATCAGATGCCTTATAAAGCTTGGGTACAAAAGAATATAAGGCACAGGAATATGGCATCGCTTGACGATTTTGATGATGACAACGAACAGGTAACAGCTGAGCTTGGGGATCTGGGATTAACAGCAGCAGGATTTGATTATTTCAACCTTGATGAGCCTATTGAGTTGTGCATAGGAAAGATAGGTTCCCATGTTAAGTTTAAGAGCTCTGAAATAGTAAAGCTTTTATGCTGTCAGGTCCTGAATGTACCATATCAGTCACTGTATGGAACGCAGGAGTTTTACCGAAACCGACCATTACAGGCTCTGATAAATCGTAAAGATGTTACATTTGAGCAGCTGGATAGAAATGTTCTTTCAAGAACTCTGGATGCCATCGCTGAATTTGGACCAGAGAAGCTGTTTTTAAGATGCTCTGCAAAGGTAGCAGAGAAACTGGGGCTCAAGGTATAGAGTGTCCATTTGGACAGTACTAGCTTCCATTATTCTGGAGAGCAAAGAATTGAAGATGGATGCAATATTGTTCTCGACCAGGGGTACAGTAGAGACAATCATCCAGAGCTGGGACAGATAAATGAGCCGATGCTTTGTGATGAACTGAGTAAACTGCCTATATTTGAAACCTGTGTCAATGGACATGTATCCGATAAGACCAGTTTCAGAAATGTCATTACTGACTATTGGGACAGTATCAAGGCTCAGTTTAAGGATTTACGTTATCTTACAGGAGACAGTGCCTTATGCACCTCTCCTATTGCCAAAGCTGCTAAAGAACATGGCATTAAAATGGTAACTCGTATTCCTGACAAGAATGACGAGGCTACAGCCTGCAGAAAGATGTTAAAGGCACATCCTGAAGAGCTTGTTTCTGTAGATGAGAACAATCCTGAAGGAACTAAAGCCATGTGGTGTGGTGAAGGTAAACTTGGAGATGAAACCGTAAAGAAACTGCTGGTACAGAATGAGTTACTTTACTCCACCAAGAAGAGGATCATTACCAAAAGAGCAGAAAAGGAGCTTGATAAGGTAAATTCTCAGCTGAAGAAACTCTGGACGCAGCCCTGCAAATGTAAGGCTGATGCAGAACAGGAATTAAAGAAAATCACAGCTAAGCTTAAGCTTGTAAAGCTTACTGATGCTGGTATTGGCTATGAGGAAGTACAGAAATACACTCATAAAGGCAGACATGGTAAGGATGAGCAAAAGGTAACGGTTGCGGTTAAGGTTAGAGCTGAAGTTGAGCTTGATGATACCGCCATAGAGCAGAAGATAAAAGAGGATACCTATTACGTCATCTGCACCAATGATGTTGAAAGAAACTGGACTATGGCAGAGCTCATAGGTGTATATAAGAAGCAGTCTGTAGTAGAGCGTAACTGGAGATGCCTCAAGGATAAGAAACTGCTTATCAACGCAATCTATCTGGAGCTGCCATCAAGAATAAATGCACTGATGTGGATTATGACCACAGCTCTTTTGATATATACCGCAACAGAATACCTGATGCGAAAGAAGATGCAGGAGCAGAAGCTCACTATACCATCTCCGGATCATAAGGTTCAGCTTGAAAAGCCAAGCCTTATGAGACTGTATCAGTATATAGGCAACAGTGGAATCGTCTTTCAGTGCAACCGAAGTACAGGAAAAATATCTGTACTTGGACTTCCGACTGAAGTAAAACTGGTCCTGATAGCTATGGGAGATGAATGGTGCCGGTATTACCTTAAGTCGTATTACCAGGACAAAGCGTTTTAACTTGTTGATTAACTGAATAATGATGTTTTATTCGAAAATTTTACCGATCAATGCGAGATTTGAATTGGTTTCATTAGAATTACTCATCGTTGTACTCGTTAATGAATGCCTATATCTTCTCCATATCCACAGTCTGGGGTTTCGTCCCCTGACTGGGAATAAGTCTTAGAACCACCTTCCAAAGTCCTTGATACATAAAGGCTGAGAATGCCATTTTAAAATCCAATTAAGACATAAAATAATATCAGACTTAATTGGGGTTACACGGAATTTATTTCCCCTCCCACTAGTCTCAAAATATAAATTATTTTTTGATTTGTGCATTAAAAGAATTCTTCTGTGAATATATCTTCAAAGTCATCCTCGTCACTTTGCTCCGCTAACCCACTTATATACTCGTCCAAAGAATCTCTTAGTAATTCGCTTAAAGCCCCATTATTACGAATGGTTGACGTCAATTTATATATATTCAGTTTTATATCAAAATAACTTTCCATTTGTTCTTGTAAATCCCTTACAGAGCTGCAACTAAATTCAGATAAAAACCATTTGCAAATAGTACTTAAATCTACATTTTCTTTAACTTTATCTGGATAATAAAGAATAATATTTCCGCCTAGTCTGAAAGGTAATACTTTTTCCGATTGTCTAATAATAGACGATAGAAGGAATTTGTTATTATTCAATTTTGACGATATCCTTGTTATTTTTGTAATTTCATTCCAAATAATTGCCCCATTAAAAAAAACAAAATTATCGCAGATAGCTAAAGAGACACTTTGAATTTCTGTTAAATCATTTTTAGTTAGCCCATATTCTTTGCTAATTTTGTTTATGGAGTAATAAATTTTAGGAGAAACTTCAATCAATTCAAAGGAAGCTCTTTTTTTGCTAAAAGCAGAAACAAATGCTGGTAGAAATTTTATTCTTGAATCAATTAAATCGGTATTTAAGACATCATTATTTAGATATTTGTATTCTAAATACTCAACAATTGAGTTAAATCTACTGCTATATAAATAGCCTTTATTTAGGGAGTATCCTATTCGACTAATTGAATTTTTGTTAATTTGATTACTTTTAACATGAGATAAATTTTGTTTTATTATTTGTTTAAGATCATCTATAAACCAAAACTCTTTACTAGAAAGGTAGCCTTTTAGTTTTATTTCGTCATCTTTTGATAATAATTCAAGATTAACTTGATATTTGCCTTGCGAATAAAAAGGAGAAATAGCCTCGATGATTGCCTTGTTCCCTTGAATAACATCTCGTCTTATTCCAAATCTTTCTTCATACGATTCGCAGAACTCACTAAAACAAACAGGTGAAATTTCATTGAGAAGATCTATTGATTGTTTTTCTTCTGAAGCATCAATACCTAAAATTACAGTAGGAACTCGTCTGAATTTTATCGGAATTACAGTTTGAATATCGAGTTGTGAATATTTCAGGACATAATATAGTTCATATCCATCTCGAATATCGAGAGTGTCCATAAGTTCCTGGTATTCTCTAAAAATTAGATTAGATGATATGACTTTATTGTTATATCTATTGAAATCAATTTGTTCTACAAGTATTTTCTGGTCAACTTTACAATATCTAATCTTGTTGTCTTTATCAAAAACAATATTTTTAGCTGTTCTAAGACTTTTAATTTTAGATTCAATATTACTTAAAATTTCCTTTGATAATTTATCAGTATCTAATGAGTCAAAAGTCTTTATTTGATTAGTGGTCTCAGTAATTAGTTCTTTAACGGATAAGCTTCTACCACGATTGTTTTTTAGTACGTAATAGATAAATTTTCTGTGATTAGAGGTTATATCTTTTTTTAAATATACAGAGGAATATTTTTCAATTTGTTTTTTCCACGTTCCGTTGTATTCCTTAATATAATAAAGCGTTAAAGGGAATTCGCCTTTTTTGTATTTAGATGATAAATATTCAAAAGCACCTTTCCCCAAAAAAGGGAATAACATGGACAGTTGTTTGCTATTTAAGCAGAAATATTCAAATACAGATGAAAAATAGTCCTCAAAAAAGTTAGGCACGCGTTTAAGTTCTTTAGAGATAACCTGTCTGGCTCTTTCTCTTGTTATGTTGAAATTCTCACCAATTTCTTGCAATATTTTTCCATTTAGTCTTTCAATAACTATCTGATAATCTCTGTTTTCAGGTTCTTTATTTTTTAAAGAAGAAAAATAATCAAAAATTCCGATTCTGTAAATAATGTACGTGTCACCGATTTTTTTTATAATTCCTGATTGTTCGCTGTAATTAATAAGAGTGTTAAGAAGATTTTCAGTTTCATTATTCTGAAAAGAAGAATAAAGATCTATTACTTTATTTTTTTCCACAATACCGGTGTCATTTGATAACTCCTTCCAAAAATTGAGTATTAAAGGAAGAAATTCTTTGGTATTCAATAAAGTTAAAAAAAATTCATTAGTTGTTATATTGGAGCAATCTGAATTGTTATCTAAAAGATTATTCTTTTTTGTTGTGAGATATACAATTTCATTGGTTAAACAAAGAAAATGTGAGAGTTCTTTTGTAATATTATTTAGAAACTCTTCAATTGTGTCTGAAAAATAGAAGCTTTGAATTGAGATTGTTTCTTTTTTACCATAATCCTGCAACCAGTTGAACAGAGATTGAAATATTTCTGTAGCAGAATTGTTTCCGAGCGCTCTTATATCCAACAAGTCTGTTTTATTTAAAACAACCAGTTTAGAAAGAGTGTTTATATTTTCATTTGATAAAGCATTAAAAGATCTCTCACTAAGATTTAATTCTGAAATACTAACAGTCTCTAGCTCTTCTAGTTGATTTTCTGTAATATAAAAATCTACAATTTCTCCATTTTTATATTTTTCTTTTAATAATTCAACAAAAGAAACTAACTCTCTTACATACTTTCTTTTTAATTCTGGACTCGAATAGAAATACTGTTCTTCATTGCAGTCGATCCCATCAATAAACTCTATTCCTTTGTTTTTTAGATACAAATATGACTGTTCAGACAAATATAAAGAGAAACAAAATAAAGGAATATGAGGAAGTATTCGGGGTGGTTTAGCTGTAGTTTTAATTTCTGTTTCTTGAGAAATTGGTTCCTTTCTCTCACAATACTCTTGTATGATTTTGTATTTTATTTCGATTATTCTTAGAGCCTTTTCTGTAGAAATATTGCTTTCATTCAAAAAAAAACTGTCTGAATACTTAACTAAGTCATCAATAAACCTAATATTTAATTCTCTTAGAATATTACAAATTTCTTTCGATATATTCTGGGTTAGAATCGAAATATGAGAAATTTTTATAGCCTCGATTAACCGTGATTTTTCATTCAAATTGTTAGTCACTGTTAGATCCTGATTTGATCATTAAATTATTGAAGTTTCAAATTAGTATTCTGGGCGGAAAAGATTATCTTCACTTTCCTCACATTCCATACTTTCAATGAAATTATGGTGATCAAAAATCGCCTTATAAACGGTATCAACTATTTCTACAGTTGAGGTGTCGGTCTTGTTTGCAAATGTTTCGTAAAGAAATTCAATTCCACCAAGGACATAATCGTTAAAAAGAACTTTTGCTTCTTTCATTTTTTCTATTTCTTCATCTGATACCTTGTTAAGAGCCATATCGTCCTTTTTATCTCTATATCTAAAGCATATATTAATCTTCTCTTCATTAGGCCAGTGCATTGATTTGTCTGCTAGTATGATAGTTTTAAAAATCTCATTACACCTAACATGTTCAGTGTTAAATTGTTCTGCATAAATTCTTGCTCGATCGGTTGATTCGACTTCTATAGTTTTTTTTCTGTTGTTTAATGCACCTACGACAGCAGCAGTCATATATACATCAATGTAACGTTCAAATATCTGTAAATTATTTACCAGATGCTTTAAGTAGGTTGCATGAAGACCATAAATTTCATAATCGTGTTCAAACATTTCTTCACATTTCCTCTAGTTATCAATTGTTGTAAATGTCTCTGTATGCTTGTTAAGTCGGTAACTCATTCCAACCTTGTTCTCTATCTCAATTTTTGCATACTTCCAATCTTTCTCCATAACAAACATGATCACCTGATTTGCAATGTTTGGCAAAACATTAGATATTTTCTTTATATGGTTTTCATCTGTGTTGGAAAAAGGAGCATCCATAACAAGAGGGTAAGCCTCATATTCTCGATATATATCATCTGCTTTTGAATTAGTTTTAGAGGCTTTATCTTTGGCTATATCAACAAGACTAGCTATGAAAGCAAAATTTTTTACTCTTTTTAATCCCTCAGATTCAGATGTAATTATTTCTTTTCCGTTCAAATTTGCTAATAAAGTAGCGGTATAGTCTTTGTTAATTACTACCTGTCTTTCTCCGTGGTAAATTTTATTAAAGATCTCATTAACCTTATGTTGAAAAATCTCTCGTAATTCCTTTTCTTTTAAATTATATGTATCATCGATGTGTTTACATATTGCTTCAGCATATGCTATTAACCTAATAAGTTTATTGTTGTTTTCTGTAATTTTTACTAGACTATCTCTCTTTTTTGTTGCAGATTCAATCTTAGATTGTGCTACACCTTTTTCTTGGTTATATTTGTCAACATTATTTTCAAAACGGCTAATTTGTTCTTTTATTATTCGTAAGTCGTTTTCATAGGTTTTCATATCTTCCTTATCAAACAAACTTTCGTCAATTTTTGTTATTTCTCTTTCTAGTGAATTTATTTTATTAATGCTTTTTTGAATATCTTTGTTTTGCTGTTCAGCATTATCATAAAAATCGCTTATATTTCTTCTTTCTGAAGAAATTAAATCTTTATAATTTCGAATAGCTGTTCCAAGATGTGCAGGGGGAACATATTTAAGTTCTTCTATTAGTTGGTTGTATGCATTATTTCCAGGATGATTCTCGTACCTAGGAATTATTTCTGCGCCACAAATACACCTTCCTCTTTTTATTATTTCTAATATTGCAGTTTCTGTAAGATCCCTAATTCCTTTGTCATCAACATTAGATTCTTTTAAACATTGTTCTGCTTGATCAAATAGAGGAATCATCAAATAGGAAACGAAATTTTTGCTAAAGTTCTTAAAAAACAAATCTGTTTTATTTGAAAGATCTTTTCTTTCACTTTCTTTTTCTTGTTCTTTAAGTTGTTTGGCTTCTTGTAATTCTGTAGTATTCTTATTTTCTATTAGAATATTGTCTATTTTTTGTTTACTATCGTTAAGTCTCTTTAATTCTTTTTTTGCAAGTTCTATGTTTTCATTTAAGTCTGCAATATTTTGCTCCTCTTGACGAATAGTTTCATTTGCAAGTTTAACTTCTTCGTCACCATCTCCATTCAATAAACTATACCAACGTCCAATAACAGATCCACTTACTGATTTATTTCCTAGATGGTTTCTTGTATTTGATATTGCAGTTAATCCTAATAATCCTTTAACGGAATCTGCTAAGTCCTTTTTTTCCATGTTTGACACACGTTCTGTATCAAAGAAGAAATAACTTGATAATCCTTTTGGCAGAATTCCATTGATAACATTTTGTTCCTCTCCTTTTATGGCACTCTTCTCTACTCCATTTTCATCCTTAAAAGACACAATTAGTTCATCATTGAGAAGTCTCCAATCATTCAATTCCCTATCATTGTATTCTTGCTTTCTTTTTATAATATATTCTGTTTTCTTATGTTCTAACGTTATTTCAACATAAACATCAGCTCTTTTTTCATTTCCTGCTATTTCGTTTGCATATTCTAAATTGAGTAAAAAATCTGGATTATCTTCAGCAGGAAAATCCGCTTGACCGTATAAAGCCCAATTAAAAGCCTGTAAAAGAGTTGTTTTGCCGAAAGTGTTGTCTCCAAGAAGAATAGTGACGTTTTTTTCTGGATCACAAGAAAAATTGATACATTGAGTTCCTTTAAATTGTCGGAAATTTCTTAATGTAATACGTTTAATCAGCATTTTCTTCTCCAGTTTTGTTTAAGGTTTTCTCAATGATGTCTGAGATAATTTTTACCATCTCATTTTTTGTATGATTGAATTTTTTCATATTGTCTCTTTCAGCCAAGACAATCTGCTTTGTCATAGCTTTTAATGCTCTGTCATCAATCTTTATTTTATTTTTTTCTTCATCCAGTAATGTCATTTATAATTCAACTCCCTCGTCCGTAAATTCATCATTTGTGATTTTGTACGAATGCTGTAACTCCATCACAAGCTCAAGGCTTTTACTTGGATTTTCTGCAAGACTAGAAAATTCCTGAATTCTTTTTATTTCTCTTTTTACGAGTCCTTTTGTAATTTGCCTTAATTCACTGTTGTTATGTTTGCTTTTTTGTGGAAATGGTAATGTTACAAAATCAAAGATTTCAGCATATTTTTTATCTGCAAATTTTCTAAGAACTCTTCCCCTTCTCTGAATGTACTCTTTCGGATTAGTGCTGCTTGCTAAAATAAAAGCTGTTTTTATGCTTGGTATGTTTACACCTTCATCAAGACATTTAATTGCTACAAGAACTTGACGTTCTCCTTCTGAAAATAGTTTTTTTATAGTTTGTCTTTCTTCAGAATTTTCTTGCGAAGTAAAGCGTGCCACTTTCATATTCAGATCATTTCCTAGTAGTTTTGTAACAACATCAATTTGCTTTGATTCAAAACTATTATTTTTTTCATCAGGTTCTGCAGATATTGTTGTGGCTCCACAATATACAAGTATATGTTTCTCTTTTACGTGAGGAAGTATCATTTCTTTTAGTTTGAAAATCTTACTTGAAGCTCCTGCAATAAGTCTTGATCTTTCGTTAAGAAGCGTTTTTGCATATTCAGATAAAACTATTTTGCCTCTTTTCTTAGAAATACCTTTTGAAATCTTATATGTTAGGTCAATATATTCCTCTAATTCTTGATCATTCAAGTAGACTACTACTGGATGGTAGTTGTATCGAGTTAACATGCCACTAGAAATAGCCTCTTTTAAGCTATATGTCAGACAAATCTTTTGGAAATAATCGTAAATTGCATTTGTTCCCGATAAGTCATTATGTCTATCTATAGTTGCAGACAAAGCTAATCTGTAAGGAATATTAGGAGGAAGTTTATTTCTATAGTAACTGGCACCAATATTATGAGCTTCATCAACCACTAAGACTGAATTTTCATTCAATAAGGTTAACTGTTCCTGCACATATTTTGTTGCAAAAGTATTGTTTGTCGTGACAAAGCAAAGAAAATCTGAACCATGAGAAAGAAAAGAATAAATATCTTCTTTTAGATGTCTTTTCCAATATGTCTGCTTGGAAGTAGAATATCCTTTGATAGGATAAACTCCGCAATTTTCTATATCTTCAACCCATTGTTCAACTAAATGTTGATATGGACACACTATGATAATTGCTAGGCGATTATTTTTGTGTATATAAAGCTCATATAATGCGGCTATCGCAGTAAGAGTCTTTCCTGTTCCAGTCGCCATATCGAAAATTCCTATATAGTTATTGGACTTCCAATTAGATATGGCTTTATTCTGATATTCTCTTGATTCAAAATAATCTGGTAAGTGAAATGATTTTAATTGAATGTTTTTATTTTCTTTAAGCTGTTCTGTGAGTCTTAGAAAATCAGGACTTTCTTTGATTTCGGTTGGAGAAGGAAGAAATTCTAGGCATTTATTCTTTACTGCTTCGGGAAAATCCACAGAAATCACATTTTTCTTTTGATTATTCCAAACATCTTCAAAAATTTTTTTTTCTTCTTCTATTTTTTTGCAATCATGCTCATCCCACGATTTTAAAACATCGAAGTGTTCAGAATTTGCCGTCATTCCGTTTCTTGTCTCATTCATGGAACCGCTAAATAAAATTGAGTTGCCATATTTGTCATGAACTATACCAATTTTATCGTGGTAAATACCATGCTTTTGTACTGCTATCTTTATATCTAATACTCCATATTTAATTAAAATCGATACGTAAGATAGTTTTTTTATTTCATCATTTGTAAGTTCATTAAATGACCTTAAAAGAATCTCTTCGACCTTATCAAGTTTTTCTCTTTCTGTGTAACCAGTTTCGATCTCCATTGCATCAGTTTCTGTTAACTGAGGAGAAGTTATCAGTTGAATTTTTCCTCCATTTTTTAGTAATCCTTCAATCCCATCCAAAATACAACTAATTGAGCTTACACAAAAATAGCCAACAGCTCTTTGATAGAGTTTTGCCACACTTAAAACAGGAGTATAAAAATCTTTTGGAATATCATCATCGCTTGAACGATAGAAAGTTTCTTTAAAAGATACATCTTTTAGAGACTGAAGAGGAACGCTATACATTGTTTATATAAAAACACCTAAAATATTGTGACACTCTAATCTGTGATAAGATCTAAAGTTCTACTTAATACTAAAAAGTCTTCACTTTTATTGAAATAACTTGTACTAAAACGTATTGTTCCGCTAGGAAATGTGCCAAGGAACTCGTGTGCTTTGGGAGAACAATGCAATCCTGTTCGTATTGCAACCTTGTTTTCGGAAAAAAAATTGCTTAGCGAATCGCTACTATATCCTTTAAGTGTAGAAGATATTATTCCTATTGTTTCGCCTTTTGGGTTAATTGTGTGAAGAAAATCATACTTTTCTAGTATGTTTTGTAGCTCATACTTATTTTCTTGTTCTTTTTGTCTAATGGATTGAATCCCTATTTTTTTTATCCATTTTATCGCTTTATTAAGGCCTGCAATTGCCATAATATTTTGACTTCCTGCTTCATATTTTATTGGAAGTTGTTCTGGCATATATGGATTAGCACTTTCAATACCAGTTCCACCGTAAATCAAAGGCTCTAGAAAAATATCATTAGTAGAAATAAAACCTGCTATGCCAAATGGTCCATACAATGTTTTGTGTCCGGCAAATATAGCAAAATCTACATGACACTTTATTAAATCTGTGTCTATTAGTCCTGCTGTTTGTGACATATCTGCTATTGTTATTGCATTGTATTTTTTTGCAAGAGAAAATATTTCTTCTATAGGAGCTATCAATCCACAAACATTGCTTGCATGCGTTGAAATAACTACTTTTGGAGGATATTCTTGAAATTGATATTTTATTTTTTCTAGATTATACGAGATAGACTCTCGATCTACGGATAATATTTCAATTCGTAAATTAAATTGATCTTTTAAATAATTTAAAGGACGCAATACAGCGTTATGTTCAAATGGAGTGATGTAAACAACATCACCTTCATTCCAATCTAGGCCTCGTATGACTTGATTTAAAGCTATTGTGGCAGAAGGTTCGAATATTACTGTTTTACCTTCACAATGGAACAACTCTAACAATAAATCTCTGGTCTCTTTTTGTAATCGTCCAGCTGATAAAGCTCCTGTGTAGTTTCCTCTTCCAATGTTTACTCCATTTGTCCTGTAAAACGAGTCCATAAAAGAGTAGACTTCTTCTGGCTTTGGAAAAGTCGTTGCGGCATTATCAAAATAAGCAATATCGTTTAACATTTTCTTTCCTAAATAATAGACTCTAAAGCTTCAATTAAAACCTGTCTCTTTTCTGCAGCTGATATGGCATCTCCCATTTCATCTAAACTTGCAAAAATCTCATTCTTAAGTAGTTTTGCCATATTAGTGTATTCGACTTTGTCAAAAGATTTAGTTTTTTTACGACCATCTTTATCAATGGTTATCAAAGAATAACTATTTGAAGTTATCAGACTTTCTTTGTTATTTCTATTCAGAACATCAAGACTTTGCTTAAAATCCTTTATATCTTCTAAATATTTTTTTATTGTCTGATCTGACCAATCTTCAATACGTAAACCGGAAACAGCTTTAGCAGAAATTTCAACAAATTCTATGTCGTTGTTTTCCATGTTTTCACATAAATCTAAAAGAATTTGTTTATAACCATCTAACACTTTTGTTTTTACAGTATTATTTAAGTTTGAATACCAGTCTTTAACTGTTGATGATAACGATGCCTGGGATTTTGCTTTTGGATTAAATATGTTCTTTAAATCGATTAGTAATCCTTGTTCAAGACACTTTAAATTGTCATCGTATTTTTCTTTAACTTCCTTTATTTTTTCTACAAGTTCATTTCCAAAATCAATTGTTTCAAATATTTTTTTTATATCAATGAATATAAAATCATGTGGATTTAAAGAAAACTTCTTTAGTTCTTTGATAAATTGAACGGTATGTTTGTCGAATTTCACTGACTTTCCATTACCTTCATATTTTTCTATGCATTCTCTACTGTACTTAGGTAATGATAATAACCATCGCTGCATAGCCTTAGCTGTTGAAATATATCCATGAGCTTCTTTCTCATTGATAAAATCTTTAAATAATTTTGTCAGTTCTGATATATAAAATATTTTTTCGTCAGACCAATTTTCAATACGTACAGAGTATTTTTCTGGTATATCGTTTATTGAAGATAACGTTTCTTCTGATAAAGCTGTTTCTTTTCCGTCTGCATATAAAGTAAAATTTCCCAAATTTTTATGCATAACTACAGCTATAAATACAGGTATACAACCACGCTTTAAGCCTATTCCATATTTTGGATTTGTTAATTTATCGTAAAGTTCATAAAAGCATTTCTGTTCATTATTACATTCATGGAAGAATTCTCTAATTATTGATATAACGTACAGTATTTTTTCATCAATTTTGTTTTCGTCTGCAAATGAAGGATTCCCAAGTAAGTTTTCAATAATTCCTGTTTCAGATAATAAGCTTCTTGCAATAGAACCATCTTGGCTCGAAGCTTTCAAACCAAGAAGAGGATCAAGATGTGATACCAATAATCCCTTAACAACTCTATTACGACTATTTATAGTTGTTGTTGGCAAATTATTTTTATTTATTGTTTCGTTGTTGATTATTGGCGTCCTGCTGAAGATCCCTTCGCAAATTTCTGAGAGTTTATTCGCTAATTGGGATTTTCTTGTAATTATATATTTTGTGCCATTAGATATGTATATGGCTTTACCCAGTTCAGGCCTCAGATATGATGATATGTAATTGCTTAATACTTCATCTAGATCATCTTTCATAATCTCAAGTTCCGAAACAAATGCTTCATCATCCTGATTTTCTGAGATTAGGTTGATTACTGCTTGATATTCGGTGGCAATATTTTCTATTTTTTCTTGTCTTTTTAGTATAATAAAGAATACTCTAGAAACATCTTTAGATTTTTCTAGTAAGTAATTAGAGATATGTTTTAACTCCTCACCAGAGGAAGCAATTACTGCATATACAACACCATCAGCCTTAGAAAAGGACAGTTTTAATTCCCAATTATCAATTTCTCTGACTTCTTCTGCAGTAATAAATTTAAAGTCAAAATACCTAATAATAGAGTTTTCTTCGTTGTATTCTGTTGGGTATAGGTATATATCTGAAGCATATTCTTGAAGAATGTTGGATAGGCTATATCTATTTTTTACAGCGGCAATTTCTTTATCAATGCTTAACTTTAGATCACTTGTTGAAGGTGATTTTAACCTTAAATAACCATTACTCTTTCTTGCGTAGATAACGTATTTCTTATTCTCTAAATCCTCAATTGCTTGTACAATTTCTCTTGATTGGTATTCAGAAGAATAAATCTCGTTAAGTGTTTCTCTTAGCGGTTCAATCTTTTCAAATCTGTTTATAAGGTAGATTACAGCAAGTGTTTTAATGATTTTTGTTTGTAACTCATTATCTTTTACTCTTACTAAAATTGAATTAACCAAAGAATAGAGCTTATATACGTCAGATGTATAAACTTCTTTCTTTAATAAAGGCTCAAAGTAGTCATATAGAGCATCAGATGTAATAATATAATTTTCTGATTTATTATCTTGTTGTCTGCTTAAAAGGTATGACAATGTATTCTTGCCGCTGTCAGAAATGAAAGTGAATAATGTTCTTTCATTTTGGGCAACTAACTCTGAAAGACGAGGCAGAATATATGCTGTTATTGGGTGAAAAGGGTAACAATTTGTTATGACAGAATTTATCTGTTCTTCTGGTAATTCCTCAAACAAGTTCCATTTCTTTGATAGTTTTTCTAAATGCTCGAAAAATTCTTTGTGTTTAGGGCAAAATTTAGTGTAAAAATCAGGAAGTTTTTTAATTGCTTGACCCATGACTTCATATATTTGTCCATAGTTACTCTGCATTTCGATGTGAGTAAAGCGTTCTGAAACGCCTCTCCACCCATCAACTTTACTTTTGGGCAGAAGGTCTATGTAATTTTCAATTGCCTTATGTGCAATAAGCAATAAATGAAGTTGTTTTCTTCCTGAACGATTGCATTTTTCTGCAAAGTCTTGGAGCATTTTAATATCAGAAACAGGGGTATCTTTTATATTTGCTTCAAGATATTTACTAAACTCGTCATAGACGAGAAATATTCCGTCATAGCCATATTTTGATAATGAGGAAGATACTTTCTCATACAATTCGACAACATCAATTCCGCCAAAAGGATTAAAGGTTCCTCCTGAAGATAATTGTGGGTATAGTTTTACAAATGTTTCATAGGCATAGTTATCAAATTGCTTTAGACGTAGTATAAATTTGTCTGTTGTCTCAGGCGAAATTAGCTCAGAAAATTTAGATGCTGTATCAGGATATTTCTCAATCCAATTGTTTATATGTTTGATTGCGGACTCAAAGTGTGTATCCGGCATCAGATTATTAAACTCAGCATCTCTTAAAGCTATTTGGATTGCATTCAAAAATGCTTGAGTAATACTATTATGACTTCCTTGAACAATCACTGGTAGTAGTTTTTTTTCACTGCTTATGTAGCTCTCCACATACTTATAAAGCTCAATGTTATAATTCTTTAGTGCTTCAAGTATTTTATTAAATTGTTCTTTATTTTTCTCTTTCAACAAGGCTAGCAGAACTAGTACAACATGAGATTTTCCTTTCCCATAAGGTCCAACAAGGATATGCGCTCTTTGTGTGGAGGAAGGATATGTGCTTAAGATTAGGTTTTCTATAATCTCGATTGATGATGTTGATGGGATAAAATCAGATACTTTTGCTTCATCTAATAAATCATATGCAAGATTAACCGATTTTTGGAAACCTGGCTCAATTCTTATGTAGTTTTCTAATAATTCTTTCATAGCTATTTTCCGTTTAGTGAAGCGTAATATGCTTTTACCCAATCCAAAAATGATCTTTTATCTTTTATCTTTATAACATCCAAACCAGCTGTTCTTATTACTGAAATCCACTCTAATTTGGAAAGGTTCTCAAGCATTCTAGATAAACCAACAATATCTAGATTAAAGATTCTTCCAACATTTTCGGAGGCCAATAGGTCAGAAATTCTGATCTCGTCTTTTTTAGAGTTCATATCAACTAAAATGGCCATAAAAACATGAGGATCAATTGAGTTTAATTTTGGAGTAGATTTTCTAAAAGTACGATCTTTTGGATTACTGTTATCCGAAATCTCAATCAATCCTAATTCATCTAATGGACATTCAATATTGCTTTCTGGATTAACTCTGCTTGGATTTAATTTCTTTCTTAATACGTAAGTATTTATCAAACAATTAAAGTCATCTTCTAAAGAACCAACAGCAGGAATTTCTCCAGAGTTAATTTTTGCATAGTTCTGAAGTGCGTTTACAAAGTCTTCTTTTTGAAATTCTGTTAATGAAAACTCATTAAAGAAAAAATACCAAGTAGTTGCATTATCTTTATTTTTTGCTAATTGGTAGTGAACAAGGAACAATGTTCCTAGTTCTTCAAAATATCGATCTGCAGAAAAAATCTCTATAGCCAGATCTGTTGGATATTGAACTTTTTTTCGCTGATATTCTCCTGATCCACTAACCTCATCAGCTAACCCTGTAGCCTGCAGCCAATATCTTAAAGATTTCACCATATTTGATCCTATTCCGAGGATATCTACAGGATTTCTATCTTTTTTTACAAATATATCAGGAGCTTCACCTATGTTTTTTAATCCTTTGTGAAGCCAACCTTTTCGAATAAAGAAAGTTTCATGAGCTCTAAATTTCATATTATTACCTTTGCTCAAATTTTATTGTTCGTAAATACTTATCCATTAAGCAGCCTCCGGATAAATATTTTTGAGAAACACAAGCTCTGCAGTGTTTACACTTATCAGGATTGATGTGATAAACATCTGATTTAATCGTAATTGCCCCGTACTTACATACAGATTCACACTTTAAGCATCTGCGACACGCATTAAATTTTCTTATTTGATATGAAACCATTCTTTGAAGATCATCGTGATCTTTTACGTTCATGGTTTTAACTTTTACGGCATATTCTGATTCTGAATTGTGAAATGGTTGAATCGACAATATTGGTATGTTAGTTTTTATATCTAGGATAATTACTTCCTTAATAAGTTTTCTTCCTAAATCTTTTGAAATTTTTCCAAATGGAACAAACAGATTTAATAGAGAATCATCCATTGGTTTATTGAGCTGATAAATCTTAGCGTTTTCTTCAGAAGTACAGTTTGTATATTTTATTTTTACATCTTCTGCAGATGCTAAACCACTACCACCTTGTCTAGCTTTCCATTTACCTGAATCAACATATATTTCAGCATCAGGCTTTCCTATTTTTTTTGCAAACGAAACTAGGAAATCTCTCCATTTTTTATGGAGTTCTGGCATATATATCCTAGATAGGAAATGCGATCTTTCTCCGTTATTAGGGCAACACCAACATCCGACACGGTCATAACCTAATCTATATGCTTCATTAAAATCAATTTTGTTACCTAATATATATAACCAAACATCAATATCTAGCCAAAAGAAAATTGGAGAAGCAACAGCCTGTTTCTGAATCTTTACAGATTCAGAATGTTCTTCAATACGGTTGTATTTACTTCTACTTGCTGACTCGCATTTTCTTACCCCATAAAAAGTCAGGATCTTTCCTTTTCCATATAGGTTATTAATTACTCTAGTTATGGGCCCCGTTTTAAACATAGTACAACACCATCTCATTACACGAGATGGAGGGCCGATATCTTCACAAACATCCAGAAATACTTTTTCTTTATTTTGTGCTGTTTTAAAAATAGCTCTAGGATTAGCTTTTTTAAATCGCTCAACATATTGATATGTATAGGGAAATTCAAGGGTAGTATTGCCAAATACATGCACAATGCTAGGATTACTTAGTGCTCTTACGGTTAAATCTTCCGTGCAAGTTGAATCTTTTCCTCCTGAAAAGGAAATCATTAACTGATCTTCGGAGTATTTTTTTGCTGCATCCTGAATAAAACTGATTGCCTCATTCTCAATATAATTTAGCCTTTCTTTATTGATTGATAGAAATTTACTAATGAATTTTTCAAAAATGGGTTTGTAATTTCTTATATTCTCTTCTTTGAGAGCTTCTAGAGTTCTAATAATGTTATCGATATTCGCTTTTGAAAAATGTTTTGTGGTTACAAGTTTTGCTTTACCATCTATGTAGTACCTAGTGTTATTTGCCCACACAGATTTTGAAGCAAATTCAAAAGGCTTCGCTATGAGAAGTTCAAGAAGTAATCTTTCTTCAGGAAATACAGGTCGTAAATCTTTTGAAAGGTATTCAATTTTATTTCCACAGCAAGGACATATGTCACTATCAGGGGAATTAACTGCCTTTATGACAGGAGATTTACAATGAGAACACCAAAATATTTTTTGAGGTATTTCGGAGATAGTTGATTTTCCGCATATTTCGCAGGTATCTAGAGGAGTTTCTCTATTACAGTTTTCACACCACATATTTTTCTCGTTTTCTTTTGTTAAACTCTATTATAGATCCAACGCTGGAACAATATTAGAGTTAACATATCAGTATGTGATGTAAAAGCGAAATAAAACGCACTGGTTTATTCTTTTATATCAAATAGTTATTTATAATATCATAATAAATTCATATTAATAAATATTCTTTTATATATAAATCGATATTTATTTTTTATAGTTTCAAGATAAAAATAAACACTACGGAACAAATAAATGGATCATCATTCTCATATGATCCTCCCCCCTGAAGAGAATTATTTATTTAAAATTTGATACTCTCATTTATAGTGTTTTAAATCAGTTTTAATTCTCTATATACGGTCATTCTTGATACGCCAAGATCTTTTGCAATTCTGGTCATTGGAATTCCAGCTGCATGTTTTTCATGACAAAGTTTTTTCTTTTCTGCAGTCATTACAACAGGTCTTCCTGATTTATATGTTCCCCTAGCTTTTGCAGCTGCAATACCTTCTAAAACTCTACTTCGGATAAGAGCGGCTTCAAACTCTGCGACACCACCAATCACCTGAAGCATCAGTTTTGCTGTTGGATTGTTATCATCATTAGAGAACTCTAAATGCTGTTGAACAAAGTGAATAGTACAACCTTTATCGGTTATTTCTTTAACCAGATCTAAAAGATCTCGTAAATTGCGGGCTAGACGATCCATCGAGTGAACATATATATGGTCACCTTCACGACAGTAAGAAAGCATATTTATTAATGCAGGTCTTTCTCTTGTCCTGCCACTGATTTTTTCTTCAAAAACTTTATCAAAAGACATTCCGTCAAGTTGTCGATCAAAACTCTGGTCGACTGTGCTGACTCTTATGTAGGCTATTCGCTGAAATTTACTCATAATTAATTTCAAAAATAGATGAATGTTATATTATTGTAACATTATATCAGATTTATAGTTAGTTACAGTGTGAATAATGCTGAATTTATCAACTTAATATCTGAAGAAAAAAAATGTAACAATAACTATAATGCCTACGTCTTTTCTGAATACTGTTGTTTTAAGCGTTTTGATTTACGTTTTATGACTAAGCACTAAATAGGTCATAGCAGATCTTTATAATAAAGATTGCAATCACAAAGAGCATGATAGGTTTAGTTCCGATAGCTCCTTTCTTTTCAAAGAATTTAGCTCCAACGTAGTTACCAGCAATACTAAAAATACCCGCTGTAAGCCCTAAGGTAAAAACTACAGTATCGTTGATACAGAAAACAGTAAAAGCTGCAAAATTAGTAGTGAGATTTACTGCTTTTGCTAAGCCATTAGCATTTTTTAAAGTAAAGTTGGCAAAGGTACAAAAACCTATTAAGAGGAAAGTTCCTGTTCCTGGTCCATATATACCGTCATATATTCCTACAAATAATGATACTAATGAGCACAGCACAATGACAAGAACTTCACTTAGTTTCTTCTCAGATCCCTGTCCAAAATTTCTGTTTTTTAAGAGGTAATACGCTGTAAGAGGCAATATGAATAGAAGGGCAATTTTAAACTCTCTGTCAGGAACTAACAGTGCTAGCTTTGCTCCAATTGACGATCCTACAAAAGCAAAAATAACGCCAATTACAGCCATTTTTAAGTTAATGTAGCCTAGTTTTGCATATTTGTAGGTGGTAATTGATGTTCCTAGCATTGCACTTAATTTATTAGTACCAAGAGCAAAATGAGTTGGAAGACCAGAAATAAAATAGGCTGGAAGTGAAATGAGTCCACCTCCGCCTGCTATTGCATCTACAAATCCAGATAAAAATACAAATGGGCAAACAATAAGATAAACGTAGATATCTATAGTCATTTTAAATAGTGATCACTTGATTATTTGAATATGAGTTAAGCACAGGGGACTATAGCACAGGAGAGAATTTATAAAACAGATGTATCGATTATGCTCAAATTTGCACAAAAAAAACGCCTGACAGAGTCAGGCGTGACATATGAACGATTAGCTTAAATTTTTAGTTCGAAAACTTGTAGATAATTGTCTTCTGCAATGGTTTCTCAGGAGTTACCATTGGATTTACATCAGCAAACTGTGGTAAGTGAGGACAATCTGGGTAGAACTCAGGCTCAATACAAACAGCACCCTGATCTTTATAATCCTTTCCATCATCACGGGCAGTGATGTGATTATCACCATGATTTACATAATTAGCAGTATATAACTGGAATGCAGGGTAATCTGAAGATACTTCTAAAGACAATTTCTTGTCGTCAGATGTCACCTTAATAAATGGTTTTGTCAAATCACCAGCGATTAAAAATGGGTGATCATAACCTAAACTTGCTTTCATCTGGTCATCTTTTCTAAAGTCCTGACCGATGGTCTTCTCTTTTGTAAAGTCAAAAGCACCACCTGCTACCTTACGAACTTCACCTGTAGGAATAGAGGTGTCGTCTAAAGGTAAGAACTCAGTTGAATCCATCTTAATGGTGTGATTTAGAATTGAGCTGTTGTGACCGTTTAAGTTGAAGTAGGCATGGTTGGTGATACATGCATAGCACTTCTGGTCGCATTTTCCTGTGTACTGCATAACAAGTTCATTGTCATCAGTTACGGTAAAGACAACGGTTAAATCGAAGTTACCAGGGAATCCCATGTCGCCATCAGGAGAATGAATGGTGTAGGTAAGAGAATTAGCACTCTTATCTAAAAGTTTGAAACGGCGCTTATCAAAACCTTCTACGCCTCCGTGAAGACAGTGCTGTGCGCCAGAATTTAACTTATATTTTTTGCCATCGATTTCAAACTCAGAGTTTGCAACACGGTTAGCGAAACGACCAATGGTTGCATTAAAGAAGCATGACTGTTTATACCAATCAGCAGGATCTTTTACACCGAGTAAAACTTCACGTGGTTCTTCGCTCTTTACAGGAACCTTCATAGAAATGATGGTTGCACCCCAGTCCATAATGGTAACGCTCATGCCATTAGCGTTAGAGATGGTTTCTAAATTTGGATTTAAAGAATAGCTTTCATTCATGGTGAATTTCCATTTTCTTATTGATAATTTCTTTACTATGCTAATTATATGGTAAAGAAAATAAGATAAATGAAAACGTTTACAAAATAGTGATATAGCGCAAATTTTTGTGAATATGTATCTATTTAACATTTTGAATTTTAATAAGATTTAAAATGACGAAATTTTGCAACATTGATGATGATAGTATTCAGTTTTCAATTAGTTTGTGTTTTTTTGTTCCAAATTGACTGATTTATCCATCCCATCTATTATTAAAATCGTGACAATTTGAGAATAATAAGGTTAAAGCATAGCTAAAACTTAAGCGTTAGATGTTATGATGAAGTAGTTTTAATGACAGGTTGAAAAGAGGATCACATCCATGCAAAGCTTTTTAGAAATATCAAAAAACCGTTACACTACTAAGCATTACGATCAGGATAAAAAAATCTCACAAAAAGACATTGATACCTTACTTGAGATTGCAAGACTTACTCCATCAGCAGTAAATATTCAACCATGGCATTTTTATGTAGGTTCTACACAGAAAGCAAAAGATCTTATTTTACCCGCAATTCCTGATTTTAATATCCCAAGAATAAGAGATTGTTCTCACTTTATCGTTTTGTGTTCAAAAACCAAGATGACTAAAGATGAATACGATGCACTTACTGAACAAGAGGACAAAGACGGTCGTTTTGGAGATCCTAAACTAAAAGAGGCTATCGGCTCACACCGTATGGAATTTGGTCAGATGCACGAGAAGTTAGGGGATTTTTCACAGTGGACTGCAAAACAGGTTTACCTTGTAATGGCAGCTTTGTTATATGGAGCTGCTTCAATGGGGATTGACTCAACACCAATTGAAGGTATGGACTTTGCTAAAGCTGATGAAATTCTTCGATTAAAAGATACGAATTTACAGTCTGTTGGCATTGTAACTTTAGGCTACAGAAAAGATGACTCTAATGCTCTAAGACCTAAGTCAAGATTAGCAAAAGAAACTATTATTTCATCACTGGACTAAGTAAGAAAAGGAGCAAAATGTTTGAATTTACAACTCAAGGCACATGCAGTAAAAAGATCTTTGTAGAGCTAGATGGCAAAAAGATTAAATCAGTTGCTTTTGAAGGAGGCTGTAATGGTAATTTAAAAGCTATCGGTAAGCTTGTGAAAGATCATGATATTGATGAAATCATTCCTATTTTAAGAGGAAATCTCTGCAAGAACAAGAATACTTCCTGTGCAGATCAGTTAACTTATGCTCTAGAAGAAGCTTATAAAGCAGAGCAGGTCAAATAGTCAGTATAATCACTTCAAAATAAAAAGGTCCTACAAAAAAGCAGGACCTTTTACTTAAATCTCTACTACTCGAAAGATTTAAACGGTACCGTGAGCTCTCCAAGCCGGAACTTTGCTCTCATATTCTTTAATCTCATCTTCATGCTGTAAGGTCAAAGAAATAGCATCTAAGCCTTCTAACAGGCAGTGGCGTCTGAAAGGATCTAAAGTGAAAGTAAAGTGTAGGTTATCGCAATCTACAGTCATCTTTTCAAGATCGATAGTAATTTTAGTACCAGGCTTTGCCTCTAGTACTTTAAAGATCTTATCAACATCTTGTGCTGACAGCTTTAAAGGTAACAGACCATTACCTAAAGAGTTGTTGTAAAAGATATCTGCAAATGAAGGTGCGATAACTGCTCTAAAACCATAACCCATTAAAGCCCAAGGAGCGTGCTCTCTAGATGAGCCGTTACCGAAGTTGTCACGAGCAACTAGAATAGTAGCACCTTTGTACTCAGGTTTATTTAAGTTAAACTCAGGATTTGGTTTTGTTTCAGCATCATCTAAATATCTCCAGTCATGAAACAGGTGAGCACCAAAACCATTTCTATCTACAGCTAATAAGAACTGCTTTGGAATGATCTGATCTGTATCAATATTTGCTGAATCAAGAGGTACTGCAACACCCTTGTGTACGGTAAATTTCTGCATTTATAATCCCCTTAGATAAATTCTCTTACATCAGCGATAGTGCCTTTGATTGCACATGCTGCAGCAGTAGCTGGGCTCATTAGATGAGTTCTTGAGCCTTTACCTTGACGACCTACGAAGTTACGGTTTGAGGTTGAAGCAACTCTAATGCCAGCTGGAGCCTTGTCGTCGTTCATAGCAAGACACATTGAGCAGCCTGGCTGTCTCCACTCAAAACCTGCATCGATAAAGATCTTATCCAATCCTTCCTTTTCAGCCTGCTTTTTAACCCAGCCAGAACCAGGAACTGCAATAGCTAACTGAATGTTAGATGCAATCTTGTGACCCTTGAGAACTTTAGCTGCTTCTCTAAAGTCCTCAATTCTGCCGTTAGTGCAAGAACCGATGAATACATAATCAACAGGAGTACCAATTAGCTTCTGACCTGGTTTTAAGTCGATGTACTCAAGAGCATCCTTGCATGATTTAGACACGATAGGATCGCTGTAATTATCAGGTGATGGTACTGTTGCTGTCACAGGAGCTCCCTGACCTGGGTTAGTACCCCAGGTAACATAAGGCTCCAAAGCTGAAGCATCGATAGTAACGGTCTTATCAAATACAGCATCATCGTCAGACTTTAAGGTCTTCCAGTACTCTACAGCTTCATCAAAATATTTACCTTTAGGTGTATATAGTCTACCTTTTAGATATTCAAAGGTAGTCTCATCAGGGGCAATCATGCCTGCTTTTGCGCCAAACTCGATAGCCATGTTAGACAAGGTCATTCTGCCTTCCATAGACAGAGCGCGTACTGCTTCTCCACAGAATTCAACAGCATAACCAGTACCACCTGCTGTAGTTAATTTAGCAATGATAGCCAGAATTAAGTCTTTAGCGTAGCAACCTTTTTTCAGACGACCAGTACACTCAATCTTCATGGTCTTTAGACGACCCTGCTTTAGAGTTTGAGTTGCCATTACGTGTTCAACTTCAGAAGTACCGATACCAAAAGCTAGAGCACCAAAAGCGCCATGAGTTGCTGTGTGTGAGTCACCGCATACTAAGGTAGTGCCTGGCAGTGTAAAACCGGTCTGTGGTCCAATGATATGAACAATACCTTGGTTTTCTTCACCAAAACCAAAGAACTTAACACCAAATTTCTTGGTATTAGACATTAAAGCTTTGATCTGCTCTTGAGCCATTGGTGAGCAGGCTTCAATGGTCTGTGATCTTGTTGAAATGTCATGATCCATAGTTGCCAGGTGCAAATCAGGACGGTGTAGCTTACGACCTGCCTGTTCAATACCAGCAAAAGCCTGAGGTGAGGTTACCTCATGGACTAATTGTCTATCAATATACAGAGTTGGCAGCTCGCCTTCCTGCTGGAAAACAATATGACTGTCGTAAACTTTCTGATAAAGTGTTTTACCCATTTTTAAAACCTATGTGTTCTAATTTATTTATTTTTAGCCATTGATCTCTGAGGCAATCTTGTCACCCATCTCTGATGTAGATAGAGCAGGGCGAGGTGAAGCACCTGATTCCATTAGATCTCCAGTCAGATAGCCTTCTTTTAGTACTTTAGCTACAGCATCTTCAATGCATTTAGCTGCATCGTACTCTTTTAGAGAGTAGCGAAGCATTAGAGCTGCTGACAGGATTTGAGCAATAGGGTTAGCAATGTTCTTACCTGCAATATCAGGAGCAGAACCACCTGCAGGCTCATATAGACCGAAACCGCCCTCACCTAATGAAGCTGATGGTAACATGCCCATAGAACCAGTGATCATTGCGCACTCGTCTGATAAGATATCACCGAACATGTTTGAACATAGCATTACGTCAAACTGAGCAGGGTTCTTAACTAACTGCATAGTAGCGTTATCAACATAGATGTGCTCAAGTTCAACCTCAGGGTAGTTCTTAGCCATCTCTGTTACAACTTCACGCCATAGAACCGAACTCTGTAATACGTTTGACTTATCAACAGAGGTTACTTTCTTATTACGTAACATAGCAGCTTCAAAAGCAATCTTAGCGATTCTTTCAATTTCAAAACGGTGGTAGATCTCAGTATCGAAAGCTTTTTCCTGTGGACCTGTACCTTCTCTGCCTTTAGGCTGACCAAAGTAGATACCACCAGTAAGCTCACGAACGCACAGCATATCAAAACCGCGCATTGCAATATCAGCACGTAATGGAGACAGTGATCCTAAACCCTGGTAAATCTTTGCAGGACGGAAGTTACAGAACAGGCCAAACTGCTTACGTAATGGTAGAAGAGCACCAGCTTCAGGACGCTTTGCTGTAGGTAAGTGATTCCATTTAGGACCACCTACAGATCCGAATAAAATTGCATCAGCCCACTTACAAGCATCCATGGTCTGCTCAGGTAGTGGCGTACCGCAAGCATCGATAGCGCAACCGCCAACTAACTCTTTTTTGTACTCTAAGGTAAAGTTAAACTTTTTCTGAACAGCTTCTAAAACCTTTAAAGCCTCATTCATTACCTCTGGACCGATACCATCACCTGCTAGTACTGCAATTTTATAATTCTTAGACATTTTTAAGCATTCTCCTTTTCGTGCTTTTCTTCTTCAATAAGTTGTGCTCTATAAATACTGTTACATGCTGAAATCAGTGACAGGGCAGAAGCTTCGATAACATCAGTTGATAAGCCTTTACCGTGATAATGTCTATTGTTGTAAATAACGTCAACATCAACCTGACCTTGGGCGTTCATACCTGAACCTTTTGCTGAAATTACAAAGTTGTCAAGCTTTAGCTTGATACCGGTTAGGCGTGAAATACAGTTAAACACTGCATCAACAGGACCGTTACCTGTACCTGATTCTGTTCTAGTTCTCTTACCAATCTTCAGGCGAACTGAAGCTGTAGGAATAATGTTTTTGCCACCTGACATTACATTTAAGCTGTCTAACTCAAACTGTGAATCCTCTTCTTGTTCATGAGATAAGAACAGCAGAGCCTCTAGATCATAATCAAAGACTTGACCTTTTCTGTCAGCTAACTTTAAGAATCTTGCATAGATATCATCAAGATCATAAGAACCTTCACGATAACCTAATTTTTCTAGAACAGCCTTGATCATATGACGACCGGAACGAGCGGTCATATGCATGTTGTTTTCTTTGAAACCAACGCTCTGAGGAGTTAAGATTTCGTAAGTGCTCTTGTTCTTTAATACACCATCCTGGTGAATGCCTGAACTGTGAGCAAAAGCATTTGAACCAACAATAGCCTTGTGGCTAGGAACTGGTTCATTGGTAATACCTGAAACAACCTGACTTGCTCTTGCAATGTTCTCGGTGACGATGTTGGTGTAAACACCCTTCATATATTCTTTACGCAGTTTCATAGCCATAACAACTTCTTCTAGTGAAGTGTTACCTGCTCTTTCACCAAGTCCATTTACGGTACACTCAATCTGGCGAGCGCCTTCCATAACAGCAGACAGAGAATTTGCTGTAGCCATTCCCAGATCATTGTGGCAGTGAACTGAGATTACAGCCTTATCGATATTTGGAACTTTGTTGTAAAGAGTCTTGATGATGCCACCGAACTCATAAGGCAGGGTATAACCTACTGTATCAGGAATGTTAACTGTGGTTGCACCTGCTTTAATTGCATTTTCAACCATTTTACATAGATGATCGATAGGAGTACGACCAGCATCTTCACATGAGAACTCAACATCATCAGTGTAGTTTCTTGCTCTCTTTACAGCATGAACAGCCATCTCCACGATGTCGTCAAAGTTTTTCTTTAACTTATCGTGAACGTGAATATCTGAGGTGGCTATAAAAGTATGAATTCTGTAGTGATCAATACCTTTAAAGGCTTCATAGCAAGCATCGATATCTTTATCTAGAGCTCTTGATAGACCACAAGCGGTTGAGGTCTTTAAAGCTAGAGCGATTTCTCTTACAGACTGTAAATCACCAGGTGATGAAATAGGAAAACCTGCCTCAATAACATCAACACCTAACTGCTCAAGACAAAGAGCAATTTGTAATTTTTGTTTTGTTGAAAGTGACTGCTGTAGTGCCTGTTCGCCATCACGAAGAGTTGTATCAAAAATAATGACTCTATTGTTATCGACTGCCATATTTTTGCCTTACCTTTTTTATACTGAAAAACAATAAATTTGAAACTTTTACAACTTACATCTTTAATTACAAAAAGTATGTAATTGTCTTTGGTGTTAGGTATCTTATCACTATGAAAATGTAATTGAAGTAGTTTTTACAATGTTTATGAATAATAAAATTTAATATATTGAATTTTATAATAATTTATTTTCAAAATTATTATAAAATGTAATATTAAAAATGTATTATTTCTTTGCAATATATGTATATATTGTAAAATATGATTTTTGCAATTTAGTGTACTTCTGTAAAAATCTAACAAATGAAACTGATTCTGTTTGCAAATGATATGGTTGTTAACTATGATCGCTACTGCAATGACAGTGCAGTTCATGAGCATGCTTAAGATTACGTCCGAATACTTAAGATCTGACCTAATAAAAGGAGATCCACATGGATAGAAAATTTTTTGAGATAACCCCAGACGAATTTAACTACAGTGCCTTTAAACTTATTGCCAGAGACTGGCTTCAGATAACTGCAAAAGCTGATGGCAGAGTCAACACCATGACAGCCTCATGGGGAGGAGTAGGTCAGATGTGGGGTAAAAATGCCGCTTACATTTTTATAAGACCGCAGCGTTTTACCAAGACTCTTGTAGATAAGACAGAGCTCCTTACTCTTCAGGTACTCCCAGAGGCTTTAAGAAAAGTTAATTCCTACTTTGGTAAAGCATCCGGTTTTAATGAGGATAAGATAAAAGAGTCAGGGGTGACTGTTCTAGAACAGGAAGGACATGTGTATTTTGAGCAGAGCGATGTCATCATGTTCTGTCGAAAGATGTACGTTCAGGAGCTGAAAAAAGAGTGTTTTACCGATACTGACAATATCGACAAATGGTATAAGGACGGTGATTTTCACACCATGTATGTAGTAGAAATAGAAAAGCTTCTGATTTCAGAGAATTTTAAAAAGACTCATTCTCTGTAATGATAAAAGAGCTCTCAAAGGCAGGTGATATCTCTGTATAAAGCACCTGCCTTTACTTTCTGTCAGAGGAAAAATCCTCCTATCACTTTTACTATAAGAGCACACAGCCACGCCAGTGTGGTTCCGTAGCCTGCCTGCAGCAGTGCCCATTTTAGCGAGGTTTCCTGAGCTATTGCTGAAAACGATGAAATGCATGGCACATACAGAAGGATAAAAATTAGGTAGGCCAGAGCTACATTAGGCGCAATAGGGATTCTTTTTGCAAGAGCATTCTCGTCAACATCCTGATCTCCGGTATTGTAAAGTACGCTCAGAGTACTTACTACAAGCTCCTTGGCTCCTATGCCTGAGACAAGTCCCACACTCAGTTTCCAGTTAAAACCCAGAGGCTCCATCACAGGTTCAATAGTTTTGCCTATTTTACCTATGTAGGAGTTTTCATGCTGTACAGCTGCCGTTACTGTACCTTCAGTTCTTGGAAAATAGCCTAAAGCCCAGATGATTACAGAGACAATAAGAACCACTCCTCCAAGCTTTTTCATATAAGCATATCCTTTATTCCAGGTGTGCTCAAGAACCATTGCCAGACGGGGAATTCTGTATGGCGGGAGCTCGATAACAAAAGGAATACCGTCGTTCTTGAACAGTGTTTTGCTTAAAAGTCTTGCCGAGAGTGCTGCCACAAGAATTCCGAACAGATAAATGCCAAAAAGCACTATTCCTGGATGAGAAGGAAAGAACACTCCTATGAGCAGAATATAGATAGGCAGTCTTGCTGTACATGACATAAAAGGAGTTATAAGCACGGTTATAAATCTGTTGCGTCTGTCCTCAATGGTTCTGCATGCCATAACAGCAGGAACGGTACAGCCAAACCCCATGATAAGAGGAATAAAGGAGCGACCGTGCAGACCTATCTTATGCATTAGTTTATCCATGATAAAGGCGGCTCGTGCCATATAGCCGGAGTCCTCCATCATTGAGATGAAAAGATATAGAATAAGAATATTAGGCACAAAGGACAGAATACTTCCCACTCCGCCTAAAACACCGTCTGTTATCAGATCTTTTAGAGCAGAGTCAGCCATATAGGTGTCAATGTGAGCTGCCACAATATCAATAACAGACTCAATCCATCCTTGCGGATAGGCTCCTACAGAGAAAGTTGCCTCAAACATTAAAAACATGAAACCTAAAAATATCGGATATCCCAGGATCCTGTGGGTTACTATACTGTCGATGATTTCAGTTCTGCTCTTTTTCTTTTTTATGTTCTCTGTATAACTTTCCTTGAGGGCACCGCTAATGAAAGCGTATTTTGCATCAGTGATGGCCGTTTCACTGTCCTCATGCTTGAGCTGTTCAATCTGAGAGGTCAGTTTATCTCTTTTTTCAAGCACACTCTTCCAGTGAGGCTGACCTCTAACCAGCTTTTCGGCATCAGGATCATTTTCTAAGAGTTTGATGGCGATATATCTTGTGGAGAATCTGCTGGAGATGTTCTGATTCTCCTTTAGGAGTTTCTGTAGAGCTCCGATACGCTTTTCAATGATGTAACCGTGATTTACATGAACGTGGTGGTAGATCTGCTTGAGGTTTACAGAAATACTGCTAGGGCAGGAACTGCAGTTATGGCATTTACCTTCTCTGCATTTATCCTCATCATCTGAGCTCTTGTACCAGTCCTGCATTTCATTGAGCACTGCCTGGTTGAAATTATTGCCGTTTTCTACATAATCGCCTTTTTCATAAATGAGTATGGCAAGGTGCATCAGGTGGTTGAGTCCGGCTCCTGTCTTGCCTACAGTAGGAACGATTGGCATGCCTAAAAGTCGGCTTAACTGAACATAGTCAAGAGAATCGCCTCTGCGGCTTAAATCGTCGTACATGTTCAGAGCGATCATCATTCTTACATCCATATCCATAAGCTGTGTGGTAAGGTACAGATTTCGTTCAATATTAGAAGCATCAACAACATTAAGTACTATATCTGGGGAGTTATTGATAAGGTATTCACGAACGTATTTCTCTTCTGGTGAATATGCAGATAAGGAGTAGGTTCCAGGCAGGTCAACAAATCTGAATGTGTATCCTCCGTATGCAAAAGTGGTTTCTCTTGCATCTACAGTAACTCCAGAATAGTTTCCAACATGCTCGTTTGCTCCAGACAGGTAGTTGTAGATTGATGTTTTTCCGCAGTTTGGATTTCCTACAAAGGCGACGGTGATAGTCTTTTCCTGTCTGGTTGCAATTTCCTGCATCTCTTTTTCTGTAAGAGTTCGGTATTCGTCAAGAGGGGCATTTTCATCTTTTGACTCACAGATGTTCTCATGTTCACCGACAACCTCAATCATTGCAGCCTGCGCTCTCTGCAGAGCAACCTGTGAGCCCATAACCTCGTATTCAACAGGATCTTTTAGTGGAGCGTTTCTGACAACCCGTACGGTTTTCCCGTTTACAAAACCAAGCTCGATAACTCTCTTTCTAAAACTTCCGTGACCTGTAACTCTGGTGATAATTCCTTTCTCACCTGTTTTTAACTCTGATAACTTCATAGAAAATCTTCACTGTGACTAATAAAGTGATTTGTTCTTCTTTGGAGGACTTATATCCTTCAGTATAATTGGATATTGAGCTCCTGCAAAGATATAGATGTCAGCAGAAAAATTTTTTTACTCAGCACGGATGGCAAAAAATCATTTTAAGATTGCGAAGTAAATCACATTTATGTATAATTGCGCAGCATTTTTTTTTGAGGCGTGTCTAATTTAAGGTTGAGTCGCGGGTTTTAGACTCATGTGCGTGTGTCTGTAAAGTATTAAAAATCTAATATCTATCTATAGAGCATGTCGTTAAGATAAGACGCTCCTCTTATTCAGGAGCATAAATGTCAGATATTAAAGAAAAGGATATCACCACTACTGTTGGTGGTGAGGAAAGTTTATTAGTAAAAGAAGCTGAAAAGTTAACTGACACAGAGTTAACTTATGAGACTGATGAAAACATTGTTACCTTTGACGATTTAGGTCTGTCAAAGGAAGTTTTAAAAGCAGTTCATGATTTAGGCTTTGAATCTCCTACTCCTATTCAAGAAAGATCAATCCCTGTAGTTTTAGAAGGCAGAGATATGATTGGTCAGGCTCAGACCGGTACTGGTAAAACAGCTGCTTTCTCTTTACCAATCCTTTCAAAGTTAGATTGTAAAGAACAGTGCATACAGGCTTTAGTTTTAGAGCCAACCAGAGAGCTTGCTATTCAGGTTGCTGAAGCTTGTCAGCAATTTTCAAAGTATTTAAAGAACTTTAGAGTAGCACCTATCTATGGTGGCGCTTCATATGAGAATCAGATCCGCTCATTACGTCACGGTGCGCAGATTGTGGTTGCAACTCCAGGTCGTTTAATCGATTTAATCGAGCGTGGTAAGGTTGATTTATCAAAATTAACCCATATGGTTATCGATGAAGCTGATGAAATGTTACGTATGGGCTTTATTGATGATGTTGACTGGATTTTAAGCAACACTCCAGAAACTCGTCAGACTGCTCTGTTCTCAGCTACCATGCCTCCTGTGATTGCTCGTATTGCTAAGAATCACTTAAAAGATCCTGCTGATGTTCGCATTGAGTCAAAGACTACCACTGCTACAACAGTTCATCAGCGTTACTGGATTGCATCTGGTGCTCATAAGATTGATGCAATGACCAGAATCTTAGAAGTTGAAAACTATGATGCTGTAATTGTATTTGTTCGTACCAAGACAGATGCTGAAGATGTATCAAACCGTTTAATGGCAAGAGGTTTTGCTTGTGCTGCACTACACGGTGATATTCCACAGCGTCAGCGTGAAAAGATCATCGAAAGATTAAAGAAAGGTCAGTTAGATATCATTATCGCAACTGATGTGGCAGCTCGTGGTTTAGATGTAGACAGAATTACTCACGTATTCAACTACGACATTCCATATGATGCCGAGTCATATGTACACAGAATAGGTAGAACCGGTCGTGCAGGCAGAACTGGTGAGGCAATCTTATTCGTATCTCCACGTGAGAGAAGAGCATTACGTCTAATTGAGCGCGTAACCGGTCAGAAGATCGAGCCTATGCAGATGCCTTCAATTGCAGATGTTAACAAGGCAAGATTAGAGAACTTTAAGAATCAGGTTTTACAGACCATCGAGGAAGGTGGTCTTGAGACTTATGAGGAAGTTATCTCTGAGTTACTGTCAGATGATGCAATCGAAGTTGAAACTCTATGTGCTGCATTAGCTAAGATGGTACAGAAAGATGGTACCTTATTATTAGATGACAGCAAGCCAGAACCTCGCATGAGAACCTTTGACGATGACAATCGTTCAGAGAGAGGCGAGCGCGGTGACAGAAGAGAAAGAAAACCATTCCCAACAGCAGAGGCTGCTCCATTACGTGAGTTCCCTGACATGGCTATGGTAAGATTCCGTGTTGCTGTTGGCCGTAAGGATGGCGTAAAGCCAGGTCAGATCGTAGGTGCTATTGCTAACGAGGGTAACATCGAGTCGAAGTACATCGGTGAAATCTCAATTTTTGATACCTTTACTACCGTTGACTTACCAGACGGTATGCCAAAGGACACCATGCATATCCTGTCTCAGGCAAGAGTATGTGGCAGACCTTTAGATTTACGAATCTATACTGCAGAACATCCTCGTTCTAGAGGTGGTAGAGATGGTGGCAGAAGGGACAGACCATTTAACCGTGATCGTGAGTTTGACAGACAGGGGCAAAACTCAGGTCGTGATTTTAGAAAGTTTGAGGGTGAAAGACGTTCATCTCGTTCAGGTGGCAGAAAACGTCCTGATTTTGGAGGCTTCGATAAGAGATCATCTTCAAGAAAGGGTAATGACAAGGGCGGTTTCCGCAGTTCTTACTCAGGTCGTCGTGAAGGCTTTTAAGATTTAATCTCCACAACAGAGCCTTGCCTTGCAAGGCTCAACCCATAGTTACAAAAAATCCAGACTTTAGTCTGGATTTTTTTTACAGTCGGAATTTTTCTTTACAAAGCTAAGCTAAACGTTTTAGTTTTGCCATATAGAATCCATCAAATCCAGATGATGGCATGATGTGTTTATCCTCAATAAGTTCGAATTTTCCTTCATTCTCTTTTAAGAAAGTTGCGATCTGATCTTCATTTTCAGATGGCATGATTGAACAGGTTGAGTAAACCACAATACCGCCGACTTTAGCCATTTTGCTGTAACGGTTTAGAATGTCTTTTTGAGTATTTCTGATGTCATTTAAATGCTCACGACCGTCACGCCATTTTGAATCTGGCATACGTCTGATTACACCAGTACCTGAACAAGGAGCATCAATTAACACTCTGTCAGCAGTTTCATACATTCTCTTGGTAACTTTAGTTGAATCGATAACTCTAGGTTCGATGTTAAAAGCACCTGCTCTTTTAGCTCTCTTCTTTAAATCATCAAGTTTCCACTGCTCGGTATCCATAGCAATGATGACGCCTTTACCTTCCATGGATGCTGCTAACTGTAATGTCTTACCGCCAGAGCCTGCGCAAGCGTCGATAACTCTCTCACCAGGTTTTGCCTCAACAAAAGATCCGATTTGCTGTGAACCTGCGTCTTGCTGTTCAAATCTACCTTCTTTAAAAGCTTTAGTTCTAAATAAAGCAGAATTTGAGGTAACCTCAAGTGCAGTTGGAACTCCTGCTACAGATTTAGTTACCACGCCTTCTTCAGAGAGAGCATGAGCTAATTCATCACGAGTACCTTTTAAGGTATTAGTTCTAATGAATCTCTTAGCTTCCTGTCCTAATGCATGACGCTCTTCGTCCCACTTGCCTTTTAATTCAGCAGCTCCTAGCTCCTGCAACCATAAAGGACAACCGTCATTGTACATAGGCTCATCTTTAGCCTGAGCAATACGTTTTTTTAGACCGCGTCTGTCAAAGCCTTCTTCACCTTCTAACTCAGGTAAAGGCCAGTCTCTGTAAGCACAGAATGAGAAAGTTAAACGCCCTATGTGTCTTTCAAAATCTGAAGGTCTCTTTAAATTTGCAACAAAGGCAAATAAAGATAAGCGAGAGAACATGAAGTTAATTTGCTTGATTAAGAAACCTTGCTCAACAGGATCGATTTTAACTTTGTTAAACCAGTAGGCATAAGCTCTATCTAAAGAGTTATGCATTACTAAAACATCTTCTAAGATGGAATTTACTAATCTTAACTGGAAAGCAGAAAAGCCCTTGCGACGCACAAACTCTACGTGCTCATCATGAGCTTTGAATTTACTCTCAACTCTTGTCTTGTTCTTATTATCATAACGAGACTTGTTAAAAGGACGCTTTTCTTTAGAGAATCTTTCAGTCTTTTCTTCATCACCTTTCTTAAATGATTTTCTTTTAAAATCTCCATTGCGGCTAAAGTTAGGCTTTTTTGAAAATTCCTTTTTAGCACCATCTTTTTTTACGAAAGGCTTTTTAGAAAAGCTTTTTTGTTCAAATGTCATATAGACCTCATTTCTTCAAAGTGCCTTTTTTACTCTTTACTCCATAACCTGATTGCTTTAAGCTAAAACCTTCACGGTTGACCCAAACATCAAGTCCGTTTCTGACATTGCCTGCGACAATGGCAGCAGCTAACGAGGCACTTTTAAATTTCAAATCTTTAGTGAATACAAAGCAGTTATTCTCAGGATCAAGTTTTAATGATCCGTCTGACAGCAGCTTTTCTCTTTGCTCATCAACGTGTTCTGGAGTAGATGACACATGTTCTAACACAGCCTGTGATCCTTTGGTTACCACAAAATAAGGTTTTGATCTGGTGCCTTCTGGATAGCCTTTAGCTGTAAGATTTTTAATAGAAAAAGTGTAGAGTTCATGATCACCTAAAGGCGCAGTGTGTTTTAACAACCCTTTTAATGCCACTAATTGAGTGTAAACCTCAATTGGAATAATGGCATGGGTTCTCTTGCCTTTTTCGTCAGTAATAAAGTGAACTTCTCTATCTGCCATGCTTCATATTTCTAATACAAATAATGGCATATTTTAACATTAAAAAAGGCTGCATTTTGTGCAGCCTTATAAGATCTAAACTTTTTATTACTGACGGTAAGTCTTTAGGAAGTGCTCCAATCTATCGCAAGCATCATTGATGATGTCAATTGATGGTAAAAATACAACTCTAAAGTGGTTTGGCTCAGGCCAGTTAAAGCCTGTACCCTGAACAATCAGCATTTTTTCTTGCTTTAGTAAGTCCATTGCAAATTTCTGATCGTCCTTGATATTGAACTTCTTATCGAGCTTAGGGAACATATACAGAGCGCCGTGTGGCTTTACTACAGTAATGCCGTCAATAGCATTTAATCTGTCATACATGGCTGTTCTTTGCTGATACAAACGACCACCAGGAATGATAAGCTCATTGATACTCTGATATCCGCCTAAAGCTGTCTGAATAGCGTGCTGTAGAGGAACGTTTGCGCATAAACGCATTGCCATCATAAGCTTGATGCCGTCAACAAAGCCTTTATTGCGTTTTTCAGGACCTGTAATTAAGATCCAACCCATTCTGAAACCGCAAGCTCTGTATACTTTTGACAGACCGTTGAAGGTAACTACAGTTACATCATCAGCTAAAGTACAGATACTTCTGTGTGCTACATCATCGTATAAGATCTTGTCATAAATTTCGTCTGCGAAGATTACAAGATTATTCTGTCTTGCAAACTCTACGATCTCTTGTAAAAGAGGAGTAGGGTATACAGCACCTGTAGGGTTATTAGGATTGATAAGAACGATACCTACTGTTCTTGAGGTAACTTTCTTTTTCATATCCTCAATATCTGGATACCAGTTAGCCTGTTCATCACACATGTAGTGAACAGCTTTACCACCAGCTAGGTTAATAGCAGCAGTCCATAGTGGGTAATCAGGAGCTGGAACTAAAACTTCATCACCGTTATTTAACAGTGCGTTCATAGTCATGGTAATAAGCTCTGATGCGCCGTTGCCGATAAAGATATCGTCAGCATCGACGTTTTTCATACCCTTTTGCTGGTAGTACTGCGCAATGGCTTTACGGGCTGGAAAAATACCATTAGATTCGCAGTATCCTTGAGAGTTAGGTAGAGAACGGATAACATCGCGAACCACCTCTTCAGGCGCCTCAAAACCAAAGGTCGCAGTGTTTCCAATGTTAAGTTTTAAGATCCTCTGACCTTCCTCTTCCATACGAAGAGCTTCTTGATGTATCTTGCCTCTAATGTCGTAACAGACATTATCGAGCTTATGAGATTTTTGTAATAATTTCATATTTCACCCGTTAAAAAAATTACTAAGTTTGGTTTTGAGTGTTTAGGATTGTACTACAAATAACTTAAGTTCACTAATAATTTAAATCTCAAGTTATAGAGCTTTGCCTTTTTACTATACAATTAAATTGTATGTGTTTTGTGGTAAGAGCAAATCAAGATGTATATAAATGATGGAAAGTTGAACTTTCAAAATATTTTGTTAAGTGAATATATTGATAAGTCATCACTGATATCATATACCAATAAAAGTTTATATTCTCCTTCAACTAAATTTCTTTGTGTTTCTAGACCACGTCGTTTTGGAAAAATCATATACTGCTAATATGTTTGCAGCATACTATTCTAAAGGTTGTGATTCACATGATCTCTTTAGTAAACTTGAAATATCAAAAGAAGAATCATATGAAAAGTATATCAACAAGTTTAACGTAATAACTCTTGATATACAGTCGATGCTTGCTCTAAATCAAGGTGCAAAAGGAGTAGTTTCTTACATCCAAAAGTCAGTTTGTAAAGAATTAGCTGATGAATTTAGTGATATACATTTTTCTAAAGACAATCTCGTTGAGGCTATCCTTAATATTTTTAATAAAACAAATGAAAAATTTGTCTTTATTCTTGATGAATATGACTGCTTATTTCGTGATTATCCAAATGAAAAAGAAGAGGTTAAAGCATACTTAAATCTCTTAAGAGGTTTGTTTAAAGGTGCAATTGGTGATAGAGCTGTAGCTTTAGCCTATATGACCGGTATTTTCCCAATTGGTCGTTATGACACACAGTCAGCTTTGAACAATTTTGACCAGATCTCAATGTTGAATACCTTTAGATTAGGTAAATTTGTAGGTTTTACTGGAGAGGAAGTATCTTCTCTGTGTCAAAAACCTGGTATCGATTTTAAAAATGCTAAGCTATGGTACGATGGATACCATTTAGATGATTATGATGTTTATAATCCTCGTTCCATAATGACTTTGATGAAAACAGGTGTTTATCAAAGTTATTGGTCTGATACAGCATCTTATTATCCTGTTAAAAAATGCATTTCATTGAACTTTATTGGCTTGAAAGAAGATATTATCGATCTTGTAAATGGAAATTCTTTAAAGGGAATCGATATTACTCGATTTAACAACGAGAACTCTGTATTTAGTAGTAAAGATTCGGTTATTGTCTACCTAATACATCTAGGTTATCTTGCCTATAATTCAAATCAAAATGAAGTCTACGTTCCTAATGAGGAAGTTAGAAGAGAACTTTTAAAATCATTAGATGACTGTGCTTGGAAAGAATAAGTATCGATCATTAAGAATTCAAAAATTTTTTTGGAAAAGGTTTTTGAAAAAGATTGTAATTATGTTGCTTTGGAGCTTGAGAAAGTTCATGGACAGAGAACATCCATAATCTCATACAATAGCGAAGAAAGCCTAAAATATACAGTACTTACAGCTTTTGCAGCAACATGTGAAAATTACCAAAAGCCTCTTTTAGAAATGGCAACAGGAAAAGGTTTTGCAGACATTGTATATCTTCCGAAAGCAGAATACTCAAAAAGTGCACCAACACTAATTATCGAATTAAATTTTAATAAATCGGCTTCAAAAGCTTTAGAGCAAATAAAAGAGCGGAATTATCTAGATAAAGTTAGAGAATACTCTTCAAAAGTAATGATGTTAGGTATTAGCTATGATGCTAAATCAAAGAAACACGAGTGCGTAATTGAAAATGTATAAGAATCGTAAAAAATAACTTTATGATAATAAAATTAAAAATCAATTCTATTCCCAAAACTTTAAATATTTTTTTACTTTTGGGAATAGAAATTTTTGATAAGCTCTTTTAGAGATCGTGATGATCTCTTAAGTAGTCTAAGAATTCTTTTGTTTTACTCCAATATTTAATGCCCCAGTTTTCAAAATTCCACTCCGCCATATATGAGTTGCACTCATAATCTATATAGTAAAAGCGACCACTTTGCAAAACAAAGTTGGTTGGGAAATAGTCAATATTGAGGCCGAATTCTTTTACTTTTTGAGCCATATCTTCTAATTGTAAGATGGCATCATGTGGAAGAGCATCATTTTTGACTAGAGTAAATGCGGTGTCTCCTTTTATATACTCTTTTAGAATTGTTTCTTTAGTTTCGTCAATTGAGTACATTCGAGGGATCAGAATCCCTGTTTTACATAACCTTTTATAGTCGTTTTTCTCAGCTTCAATCTTATTTCCAAAATTATAGTAGTCACAAGGTTCATGATGGATTTGTTTGACAACAAATTCTTCATTTTGCTCATTCTCTACAAGATATGAATATCCACCTTTACCTTTGCCAAGTAACTGCTTTATGAAAAATTTTTTATCGTTAACTGAAATTAAATCCATAATAACTCCAATAGAAAGCCTTTATTAGGATCATCATAGAAGTGAAACTGTAGAATTACTTGCACAAAATAATATACAAAATTCAACAAAACACAAAATGTATGCTGAGCTTGAGCCCTAGTAGGAACAAATTGATAACTGTTTGAAATGGAAAAATTTAGTTCTTGAATGCCTATAGTGAAAAAAAAGAAGCTTTGTCATAGACAAAGCTTCTCTTGAAGGTGGAAATGCGTTATGACTTTAGAAGTCAACGCCCATAACTTTTTCGTTATAAATCTGTTCTAGAACGTATCTTTCATAACCTAAATGTGGAGATGCAATCTTGTGATACTTTACAAGATCTCTTGTTCTCTGATCAAAGGAAAGGGCATTGGTGTAGAACACAAAAGGAACTCTTACACCTGATTTAGTACGCATAAATCCCATGAGGTTAGATACATTTTGTATTGTACCAGTCTTAGCTGTTACATTTTTTGCTAAAGGAGGATTTCTTGTAGAAGCTCTCCAATGTAAAGTACCAGATTCATCTGCAACTGGTAGTAACTTAATGAACTGAATCTTTTCATCATTTAAGTTAATGAACTCTAATATTTCCAACATTTTATGTGGAGTTACTAGGTTATGAGGAGACAAACCGTTGCCATCTACAAGATAGCTGTTGCCTAAATCAATATTGGCATACTGTTTTAGTACGGCACGAATTGCCCTAGTTGTTCTGCTGTAAGTAGCTGGTAATTTATAGTATTCTGCAGCTACAGTCTTTGCAATAGCATCAGCATAGAGGTTGTTAGAACGGTGCAACATGTATTTTGCCAGTTCTCCTAATGGAGCTGATTCAATTACACCAATAGTGGTGTAACCTGGCTGTGTTGCTCGGGCAAGTTTAATAGAATTAAAAGAAATCTTCTTTTCATTGAAAATGATGTTAGTCCAATCTACAGCCCACTGATCAGGATCTGAAACAGACAGTGATAAAGGCCATGGCTGGTTCTTCTCTAGTACAGGAACACAACCTGTGATGTGGTACTGATTCTTCATATAAAGATCAGCTTCAAGCTCGCAGTTGCCACCATAATTTGAAGGAGCAACACCTACAGCATCAGAGGTTAGGGTAATAGGGCTACCTGCAGACAGTTTTGGAGTAGCAACATTGCCTACACCATTAGGCTGAAGCTGAGCAAACACACAGTTTCTGTTGATAATGGCAGAGCCTGCTGGAGCAGTAAAGCAGACTGGTGCGTCATCCCAAGACCAACCTGTGCCCTTTGACAGACCTCCAAAACGACTTACATCAAGGATAATGTCACCAGCTACGCTCTTAACGCCTGCTTTAGAAAGAGTATTTACTAATGTTCTAAAAGACTTTGTTGTAAAGCTAGGATCACCTACAAATTTAATTAAAACATTACCATGTAAGGTTCCGTTCTGATCAGTCACTACTTTACCTTGAGTATCAGCGTTGTTAGCTGCAACCTCAAGTGTGGTTTTAAAAGTATAGTCGTGACCTAAGTACAGAATAGCTGCAAGTCCAGATACAACTTTTAAGGTTGAAGCAGGATGCATGAAGGTATCAACATTCTGTCCATAAATTTTGTTGTCATTTGGCTTTAGATAAGCAACGCCTATTTCTGATCCTGGAATTGGATTAGGTGTCGCAACTATAGCTTGCGATACTGATGAATATAAAAATAGAGGAATTGCAAGAAATTTTATGAAATTGTTTTTTATAAATTTGTTCATTTTTAGATAGTGCATTATAGGTAAATTTCAAGTTGTAAAATTATACAACTATATACACGTAACGTGTACAGCTACGTGACAATGTGCAAATTTAGCAACAAAATTTAAAAAAACATCTCTTATTTGAAACGAGAATTCTACTGTAATCCCAATCAATTAGCCGTTTTTGCATTATCTCCTAGAAAAAGAAATGAAAAGCACGTGTTTACGTAACAAATGCTGATAACAAAAAGCTAAGCAACCCATAAAATATGGTAAAATCAGCGCAATAAATCTATGACGCATTTTGCGTTTAAAGGAGAATATTCATGATTATTGAACCTAAGGCACGTGGTTTTATTTGTGTTACCACTCATCCTACAGGCTGTGATGCTAACGTTTTAGAGCAGATTAACCTAGTTAAGAAAAAGGGAAAGGTAGAAAATGGTCCTAAGAAAGTACTAGTTATTGGTGCTTCAACAGGTTACGGTTTAGCTTCACGTATTAGCGCAGCTTTCGGTTCAGGTGCAGCAACAATTGGTGTATTCTTTGAAAAACCAGGTACAGCAAAGAGACCTGGTACAGCAGGTTGGTACAACACTGCTGCATTTACAAAGTATGCTAAAAAAGCAGGTTTATATGCACACAATGTTAATGCAGATGCTTTCTCAAATGAGTGCCGTGATAAGGTAATTGAGATCATCAAGCGTGATTTGGGTCAGGTTGACTTAGTTGTTTACTCTCTAGCTGCACCTGTAAGAAAGATGCCTGAAACTGGTGAAGTTGTAAGATCATCATTAAAACCAATTGGTCAGACCTACACTTCAACAGCTATTGATACTAACAAGAACGAAATCATCAACTCATCATTAGAGCCAGCAACTCACGAAGAGATCGACAATACTGTTAAGGTAATGGGTGGTCAGGATTGGGAGCTATGGATTGAAGCTCTAAAGAATGCCGATGTTCTAGCTGATGGTTGCAAGACTGTTGCATACAGCTATATCGGTACTGAGATCACTTGGCCAATCTACTGGCACGGTGCATTAGGTAAGGCAAAAGAAGATCTTGATAGAGCAGCAAAGGCTAATGAACAGCGTTTAGCTTCATTACACGGTGATGCTCGTGTTGCTGTATTAAAGAGTGTAGTAACTCAGGCTTCTTCAGCTATTCCTGTAATGCCTTTATACATTTCAATGTGCTTTAAGATCATGCGTGAGCAGGGCATATACGAGTCAGTAATAGAGCACATTTACAGATTATTTGTTACAACCTTATATGGCAATCAGGCTGAGGTTGATGCTGAAGGTCGTTTACGTATGGATTCATGGGAATTACGTGATTCTGTACAGAACAAGTGCAAAGAGTTATGGCCACAGGTTACAACTGAGAACCTATTTGAGAAAACTGATTATGCTGATTACAAGAAGCAGTTCTTACAGCTATTTGGCTTTGAGGTTCCTGGCGTAGATTACACTAAGGATGTAAATCCAGAAGTTGCAATTGATAATTTAGATAACCTTGTAGGTTAATACAAACTTACATCGTGCAAATAAAAATTCCGCTATCAAAAAAACTGATAACGGAATTTTTTTATACCTTATAAGGAATTAAGAACAGTGCCTCAAAGCCTTTTCATTCTTAAGCTTTAATGTGGCTCTTATAAGCTGTAATGGTGTTCTGCATTAAAGTTGCAATGGTCATAGGACCTACGCCACCAGGAACTGGTGTGATGAAAGCTGCATGTTCCTTAGCCTTTTCAAAGTCCACGTCACCACATAACTTTCCATCAGGCATACGGTTAATACCTACATCAATTACGGTGGCGCCATCTTTAATTAGGTCACCATCTAGGAATTTAGGTTTGCCGACAGCCACAACCACAATATCCGCATTCTTAATTAACATCTTCTGATCATCTGGTTTTGAGAAACGGTGGGTTACTGTAGTGGTACAACCAGCTAGTAACAGCTCTAAGGCCATAGGACGACCAACGATATTTGATGCACCAACTACTACTGCATTTAAACCTTTTAGATCTTCACCTAAGGTCTTGTGTAATAAGGTCATAACACCGTGTGGTGTGCAAGCACAGATATAAGGAATTCTCTGTACTAATCTACCTACGTTGTAAGGGTGGAAACCGTCTACATCTTTTGAAGCACTGATCTTTTCAACAATGCTTGATTCATCTAAGTGTTTTGGTAATGGGAACTGAACTAAGATGCCATCAACTTCATCGTTGTTGTTAAGATCATCGATGATTTTATCTAATTCTTCTTGAGAAGTTGTTTCAGGAAGATCATAGGCAAAAGATTTGATACCAACTTCTTCACATGCCTTACGCTTATTTCTTACGTAAACCTGTGAAGCAGGATCTGAACCTACAAGCACTACTGCAAGACCAGGTTGTCTGTTGCCTTTATCTACGCTTGCATCAACATCTTGACGAAGCTCTGCTCTTAGTTCTTTTGCAATACCTTTACCATCAATAATCTGTGCTGACATTAGTTATTCTCCACTGCACTGTTGTTATCTGTCTGTTCTGTAGGTTCTACAGCTGTTGATGCTTCTGTAGAAACTTCAGTTGTAGTTTGGGCACTATTATCCTCAACATAATAGCTGATGCCACTGAACAGCATACGTGCACTAATTATAAACAAAGCTACAGCAAAGATTCTCTTTAATGTGGTTGGCTTGATATTTTTGCCAATATTGACACCTAATGGTGCACAGAAGTAAGAAACAGGCACTACACAGATAGCTGCAAGTACGTTAACTAAGCCAAAAGTACCAATTGGTGCATGATCAGGTGTGGAATTTGTAAGCAACATTAAAATTGCGCCTGGAACACAAACAAATAAGGATACAGCAGATGAGGTACCAATAGCTTTATGAGGTGGTACAGAGCAAGCATTTAGAATAGGTACGGTTAAAGTACCACCGCCGATGCCCAGCATTGATGAGAAACAAGCAATACAAAAAGCGATAACTGATTGACCTGCTTTACCAGGTAATGAATCAAAAGCAGGTTTTGCTTTTGCTCTAAATAGAGTATTGATTGAATTTAAAATCATTACTCCGCCAAAGAGTAAGGTTAACCAAGCGCCACCTAAGAACTTAGATACTAAGATACCTACAACCACACCAATCAACATAAATACTGACCAGCTTTTGATTACAGCCAGGTCAGTGTTTCCTTTCTTATTCTGAGATAGAGCAGCAGAAATAGAAGTAGGGATCATACATAAAAGAGAGGTACCTGTTGCTACTAAGATTGCAATATTAGGATCTACTTTAAAGAAGAGGGTAAATACAAAGTAGAAGCACGGTACGAAGATAATGCCACCACCGATACCTAAAAGACCTGCCAGAAAACCAGCTACCACGCCACAGCATAAAAGCATGCCGATGGTAATAGCTAACTCATATAAAGGAATACCAAGAATCATTCTATTCACCATAAAAAATTAAGTGAGCTAATTTTAGCAAAATTAAGATAGGTGAACTTAACAATATGTTTTTTTTAAATGACCCCAGATAAGTCAGAGAAATGTCTGAAAATGAAAAGTGATAAATAAGCCATTGCACAGATCTTTAAAAGGAAAATGTAAAAAAATTCGAGAAAATTGTTAAAAATTCGTTGACGATAGGTGAGTCCTCCTGTATCATATGCACCGTTAAATCACTTCACCTCACTGAAGTGTGGTTGGAACAACAGGTTAAGACCTATTTATCCAGCAACTTGCGTCCTTAGCTCAGTTGGATAGAGCAACAGCCTTCTAAGCTGTGGGTCAGAGGTTCGATTCCTCTAGGACGCGCCATTGAATTGATTTAACAATGTTTCCGATGGTGGCTATAGCTCAGTTGGTAGAGTCCCGGATTGTGATTCCGGTTGTCAAGGGTTCGAGCCCCTTTAGCCACCCCATCTGAAACCTCTCAATATGCGGGAGTGGCGAAATTGGTAGACGCACCAGATTTAGGTTCTGGCGCCTTCGGTGTAAGGGTTCGAGTCCCTTCTCCCGCACCACAAAATCAAAAAAATCTCAATTTTCAAACCTCAAAAAATACCATTTAATACCATTTGTAAGCCTTATTGTATCTAGCATCTTTGCATCTTGTGTTTAATTAGCATAAATTAGCATGTTCACACCCATTATATGCAAAAACACGCCTAAGGCGTGTTCAAATCACGCCACTAAAGCGTGTTCTAATTATTTTGAATTGTAGGTGAATTTTGTACATAGAATTTTAAGTTTTCCACTGGCACAGATAGATCTTAGAAAGATCTTATATATATATAATAATCTTATTATGAGCTTCAAAATTGTGGAAAACTCAGTTTGACTACCTCATAAACAGGTCTTGTTAGTCACAATTCAGTCACTCTAATGAGTGACATTTTGTGACTTTGTCAGTCCTGAAGACTGACAATCTATACATTGTCGCTTTGCAAGCAAAGCTCAATGTCAGGGACAACCTTCACTTCGTTACGGTTTTCCCCTCACTTTCGTGAGCCTCCTCTTTCCCTGATAATGTGTTCGCCTGAACGGCTCACATCTTACAAGTGTATATTTTGAAATAGAGACACTCACGTTAATCACGTTCGTGATGGATGGAGCATCGCAAGCGGTTCAAGCCCGCATTGCTCGCTTTGGTTCGTTAAAGATTAGAAAAAGTCAAAGGAACAAAAAAAAATTGATTATGGCAGTTTAAACACTCATAGATCAAAATTACTGTTGTTTGTATAGGTGTAGTCATTAGAGTAAATAATCATTTCTCTATGAGCGAATTTGACGTGTTATAGATGATTTTGAGTTAATAAATGAACCGATAATTAGTCTTTCAAATCTTTGTTTGCAGTGAAAATCACATAGAGCAAAAAGCAAATGTAACCAGTTAAGAAAAAGTAAACACCAAAAGTCCCGCTAATTGTCATATTAAACTCCAAATTTTCGAATAGTTTGGGGGCAACTTTGATAGTAAAACAAATTAGAAAAAATGGACATCTACAACTTGAAAAAAAGTTCGTCATGGCAAACTTTTTGAGTGAAAAATAAGAGAATTTATGGGAGTGCAGGATAGGCAACCTTGATCAAAATGGACGCCACCGCCCATTCTGATAAATTGCCACCTGCCCTTTCAGGGGGACTCCCTGAGAGCGACAAAATCAGAGATTTTGCGAGTGATTATCTTTCATAATCTTGATAGTTATTCTTTTTATGTAGGAACGGATTATTAGACTTTGACTTTCTTTGACGTATCTTTTCTTTGATGTCATAGCCTTTTGCTCTTTGCTGTTGTTTAAATTCTCTTATCTTTCTAAGAAGTTCTTCCTGTGATGTTTCAAGGGGCGGTAAATCTTGGATATAACGGTTAAGTTCAATCGCTAATTTCACATCTTCAAACTTATTAGATTTTTCAAGCTCAGAAATATACATCTTTGCATTCTTAATAATGCTTTGACGAGTTTTTACAGCTTTTGCCTTGCCTTCACTTTCAGGAAGGGCTGTTTCTGAATTTAAAGCGGTATCTATCTGCTTCATCCTTTCAAGATCATAAGGGTGAGATGGTGAAAGATGATTGTTCCATTCTCTTTCTTCTTGATGGATACGTTCTTGTGTTTTTCCCTTTTTGAATTGACCTCTTTGTGCTCTACTGGTAGCGTTAAGCTCAATTCCATGTTGTTTTGCCAGTACCGCAAAACGTTCTCTAAGGTATCTTAAATCTTCTTTTCTCAGGTTTAGCCTTTTGCCAGTAGCACTAACTGATTTAATCAGTACGTGTACATGTGGATGATCAGGTTCATTGGGCATTTCATTGCTTTTATTGTGCATACCGAAAACATAACTAAAGCCTTCACTACCGAAAGTTTCTTTTGCTAGTTCTTGTACTGTAGCTTTTACAGCTTCAGGATCACTACCTTTAGGACAAGAAAAAATGAGTCTTCTTGCATCAGCAGGTCTTTTCATGCCTTCTACTTCCATCTCGGGCATATCCTGAGATTTTCCCCATTCTGTCATGCGGTCTTTTAGTTCAGCTTTTAACAGCATTTGCCCGTTTTCATCTTCAAGATCAATTTTTCCTTCTCTTGATATGTAGTTGGCAGCAGTCATTAAATGGGTAACAGATTTAATCCCTTTGCTTGCTTTATCGACCTTAACCATCGCTTCAGGTGAATTGTGCACAATTCCTGTAGCTTTATCTCTTGGTGAGAGGGTAGAACTCTTATGACCTCCATAAGATGCCGATGGAAACAATACATCTCCGTAACTGAATGATTTTGAGTTACCGCCATAATCTGAATTATGCTGTTTGTTCCTGATATTTGGAGCACCTCTTCCTCTGTGCCATTTGAGAAGATCTTCGATTTTTACATTGGTATTGGTGCTGATAGTCATAGAAAGCTCCAGTTAGAAAATATCAGGGGAGGGGAGAGCATTTATTTTGTTTCTAGTTTTGTTCTAATACGTGAAGCGTTAATTAGTTTCCATACTTTGTCTGAGTGGTCTTGTACTAGCTTTGTAAATTTATCTGTTCTTTCAATTAGACCGTTAAACAAAGTCTTTAATTCTTCTTTGTTTTTATCTGTAAAGTTTGAAAAATCTACAGTATTAGTTCTGTGGGCAATCTGATTTAGATTTACACCTAGCTTGTGTAACTCATAGTTTGACTTTGCAAGTTGTTCAATTTCACCTGTTGTAAATTGCGGTTCGTCAGCAATTACCGACCTAATAATGCCGATAATAGCCTGATGTCGAGTCATGCCCATTATGAAAGCGTACCTATCGAGTTTTGCTAGTTCGTCTTCTCTCAAAAGTATGTGCTGATGTTTTGAATTTGATTTTGCGGTGGTGACAAGATTTTTAATTTGTGGATCATCGGATATTCTGACTTCTTCTTGAACCATTGATTTTAAGATGTAAGAAGCCAAAGCTGAGGGCTTGCAATCTTGTTTCTTACACATAGAAACAAAGGCTTCGTATTGAGCCCCTAAAGAAACAGATAATCTACAGCGTTTGTTAGTGGACATAGGGTGAAAATCTTCCTATAAAGTTATTTCGCAAAATCTTTGATTTTGTCGCTCTCAGGGAGTCCCCATGAAAGGGCAGGTGGCAATTTATCAGAATGGGCGGTGGCGTCCATTTTGATCAAGGTTGCCTATCCTGCACTAATTAAAAATCACATTAAAAAGTTCGCCCGGGCAAACTTTTCGTATGTCACGACAAACTTTGATTTACGAACTTAAAAAGAATGTACAAGCTCTTCAAAGTCACTCTTTATCCAACTTTCAAAATTAGCTTTTGCTTCTTTTAATCGTAAAAAATAACAAGTGGCGTTTTCATGGTTAGAAAAGCTCTTCACAAAAAATGTGTTATCAGGTGTTCCAACTTCAAGAAATGGTTCAGCCACGATTACACATTCTGATAGAGTCACTTTGTACTTAATGGAATTTTGCTTTCTTGTGAACTTCATGGTTATTCATCCTCAAAGCCATTAAACATTTCTACTCGTGACATCTGTAATTCAAGATCGTGTTTACATTTATCAAGGTAATCTTGCGGAAGTTGACCAAATAGAACGGTGTATTCTTTTGATAACAGGGTGTAGATGTAATAGTTCCATAATCTCATAACAGGCATACGCTCTCTTAAGTAGTCATGCTTGTTGTAGATATTGACGATCTTGTTCTTAGGAACATGAGATAGAACATATTCAGCTATAGACTCAGGAACACCGATACTTGCCATCCATGTTCTAGCAGATTTTCTCATGCCGTGCATTGTCACTTCTCGATTAGTGCAAGAAGTAACAGGTTCTTGAAGTGAAATTAATCTAATGCTCTTGTTTACTGAGCTTCGAGAATAAAACACATAAATGCTGTCTTTATTGTCGTATTCGCACTGTTTCTTCCATTTTAAAAGGATAGCTTCCATGAATTTGGTTAGCGGAACATTAAAGTCACGGCTCATTTTCATGTGTACAGCAGGAATACTGATGACCTTTTTTTCAAAATCAATCCAAGACCATTCAAGCTCACTTAAAGAGCCATCTCTTAGGCAAGTCATAACCTGAAGTACATAGAAAACACGGCTAATCATCGGTTGTGATGATAACTTATCAAAATATTTCTCTTTGAGTTGTTCAGCAGGAACCCATGCATAACCAACAACTTTAGGCTTTTTGTATTTTCTTGAAATAAGACCGCTTGCATTAAGCATATTTATGCAAGGGTTAGAAGAAATAAGCCCATCAACAACGGCACTATTTAAGCATTGATTTAAAATTCTAATAGCTGTGTATTTTGCGCCCTGAGTCTTATCAGAAACAGATAAGATTTTATCTACTAATAAAGGGGTGATCTTATCAATAGGGTATTTATCAAGACCAGATATTATCTTTAGTGAAGCTCTAATAGAATAAAATCTCTTGTTGTTCTTGTGGAAGCCATCGCCGTTATCTTTTACGTTAAAGAAACTTAACCATTCTTGTGAGTAATTCCCAAATGTTGGAGCTAGCGACTCTGTTAAAAGCTCTTTTTGAGCTTTGATCTTTGTTTCTTCTCTTTTTACAGCTTCTCTTGCTTCATCTAGGCTAATGTTTGGAAAATGACCTAGTTTAATAGATAAGTCTTTTCCTTTTACTTTTTGTCTAAAAGTAAATGTGCATGTACCTGATGGCTGCAAGGTTAAAAAAAGGCTTTTTCCGCAATTTAAGATACACTTTTTACCGCTGTTGCGATTTTCGATGATAAATTTCTCTACGTCTCTTATAGATAAAATATTTGTTGATGAAGTCATTACGCTACCCTGATATTATTTTGTGAATAAGAACTGCAATAGGATTTGAGTGCTGAAATTTGGTTTTCAGTTAATTTAGTTTTGTCTGTACCATCTATTGCATTAAATATCTCTTCGCAATCGGTTTTAGTGTCGATCATCTTTGTAATCATGCTCTTAATTTCTTCAAAATAGTTGAGCTTTTCTACTGGTGATACACCTGAAGAGTTTTTCTGATTTTTAAGAGTTTCGGCAAGTTCTTTGATTTGTTCGTCTGTTATGCCTTGTTTATTAAGGACATCTTGCCCATCATTATGGATTTCTGCAAAAGATAAATGATGTTTTGACTTAGATTTTTGAAATAATTTCAATAACCTGGTTTTGCATTGTTTACCAAGATCTGATCTTAGATAAGTCTTGAAATCTCCATTTTTCTCTTCTTCTTTTTCGATAAAAAACGAATACAACTTTTCAATAAATAAAGCGTATCCTCTAGCGTTGCTTCTAAGTTTATCTAGCTCAAAATTGCATTTAGGAAGTATTTTTATACATCCTGCATTAGCTTTTTTTAAATGTTGTTCGCCAAAGATTAAAAAAGCAGGGTAAATAGTGAGATAACAAGACTTATTAACGAAATCGAACTTAAGCAAGTTGCGGTTATAAATCCTGAGTTCATTTATAGAATGCAACAAAGAAAAAAGTCTTTTTCTTCTAGTTCCATTACTGGAGCGATCACCTCTATAAATGTTTTCTGAAATATCAGCTGTTTTAATTTTGAATGTCAGTCCATTATCAGGAAGATCTAGCGCTTTTTTGCTAAAACTTCTGTATATGAGGTTCATTAGTACAGGTATATCATAAATGTTAGGTACTGATACTTTTAAATTTTGCTCTTCAAAAGCCTTTGCGATATAGCAGGAGCACTCAAAGTTAATCACTTTAAAGCCAAATGTTTCAATTTCAAGAACGGAACAGTCTTTATGGGGTGTTGCATCTTTGTTTGTTTTATCTGTTATAATGTCTTTCATGTTATTAAGGGCTTTTCAATTAGTGTTGGTCGCAAGAGTTGAGAAGCCCTCTCCTTTTTTACTTTTCATCAATTAGTTTCCATAGTGGATGTTCTTCATCAAAGCTCTTAGCCCAGTCTAAAATTTCTTTAGTGACCCATAGCTGACGTTTTGAAATAAACAAAGCCTTTGGAAATCCTTTTGTTTTCTTCCACTTGTCAAATGTTCCTCTTGTGATGTCAAAGATCTTCATGATCTTTACTGCTGTAACGAGATAATCATTTTTGATGATCTCGTTAGAAGGAGTTGAAATTCTATCTGTTTTATTAGCCATAAGCACCTCGATATTTGATATATATAAACTATTAAAATCGACTATATATTTAAAGTACACCTATTTATGCTAATTGTAAATACAAAAATCTGAATGTTCTAAACTAATAATAGTTCACATGTACAAGTATTATGTAATTATTTGATTTATAAATACTAATATTTTGTGTGTGTAATATAATTAGTTCATATATTTACAGAATTTATGCTAACTGGTGACTATATGAAACTTTCTGACTCAGGAAAATTAAGAGAGATCCTTAGGAAGTACAATCCTCAACTTCAAGACACAGAAGAGTCCTTTGTTCAAACATACGAAAAAGTCATGAAAGGCTTTCCTGATATTTTGAAAAAGAAAATTCGAGAGGTTCGTATAGAACATAAGCTAGGTCAGATAGAGTTAGCGAAAAGAATTGGTACTACACAATCAACTTATTCATCATGGGAAACTGGTTCACATATTCCAAAGATAGATAATATTAGACAGATGGCAGAAGTTCTTGATGTAGATCCATCTGCCTTTATTGAATTAAACCCGATGGAAGGTCACGATAAAAGAGATCTTCCTATTCTTGATAAGTCTTTCTTTGCTCATAGCTCGTTTTTAGATTTTCAAGCAATCGTAAATAATCCAAAAGCAAAAGGCGTTAGATCTTTTCGTCCCGTGTTCACTGAAGATGAAGCTGAGTTTTGTTTTGATGTTGGAAATTGTTCAGATATGAAGGGCAGGGATGGAATATCTCCATATTCACTGGTTACATGCAAGGCTTCCCATCTAAAAGGAAAAACAAAAGAAGAAATCTTTAATAGCGTAAATGGTTCAGTTTGTGTTGTTAGCGTTAATGGTGGCGAAGGCATATTAAGACAAGTTTTCTTTGATGGATCATTTCTAAGAATTCACGCTTGGAATAAAGATGTTGATGATAGATTGTTCCCTGTGAAAAAGAGTTTTTTAAGCAGTTTAAGCAGCTTTGCTAAAGTTGTTATTTTTCAAAATAACATAAAACAAGATGATGTTCTCTTAGCTGATGATATAGAAATATATGGTGTAACTATAGAGCAAATCAGATCCATCGCTTTTATTCCACATGACTAATTATTGCTGTGGAAAAGTTGTGGATAACTAAGAATACACCCGATTTTGGTAACGAAAAAATCCCGATTTCGGTAACAAAAAATACCCGATTTCGGTAACACAGATTTTATTTAAAATTTAAGTGCAAAAACGGATAAAATTCTATGATATGACTAAGGATAATTGAACGACTAGGTGAAATGAAAATGGCGTGTTTTTATTATCTTTAAAATTAAATTATTAAAAATCAACATATTATAAATATTCTTGTTTAATCTCCCGCACCACTATGACTATTCTTTCCCAAGTTTTTTACGTATTGTCTACTAGTTCAGATCTCTAAGTTTCATTTTGTGTAACCTCAATTCACAGCTTTGTCGCCGTGAGGCTTTCTAGCATATTTGATCATGTTATGAACAGCGATGTTCTCAACATACTTGCTTACAGGCTCTTCTGTATTAAAAATCTTTAGACACTCTCTTTGAGTTTTTGACATTGGCTTGATAGTGATGAAACTGTCGGCAAAACCTATTTCAGTGATTCAATCAAGCTCCCTGATTATGGTTTTAACAGAGTGATGAGGAACAGGTTTATTTTTATCAAGAAGCTTTCTTAAGTCATGTTCCATTCTAATATAAAGACTTAAGGCAACAAATTCAACGAAACACTTGCATACTAAAGAATCTTCACTAGAGGTTCTAAACCTGTCACAGCACATCTTTACTTTTAAGTCCAAGAAGCAGTCTTCAACAGTACGTCTGTCCTTATAACCGTAGTAAGCCTGCTTTCCATCTCTGACAGAATCTGATACAAGCACAAATATACCGGCATGCTGGTTTGCCTCTTGGAAGGCTTAGTTATTCAGGGGAATACCACCGTTATCATCCTGTACCAAAAATTCATCAGCAAAGCTTTTGTTGGTAGCATCTAAGGTCATACCCTCCTTTAGCATTTGCATGATGTCATTACGACGCTTTTGAATTTTTTTAGTAAAAGCACCTGCTCTTTTTTGATCGTTGAATACATGGACAAAGAGCTTTTATTGACTGTTTTACCATTGATTTAAAAGTCAGATTACGAATAATTTAAAAAATCTAAAAATGCTTATAAAACAAATAAATCAAATTACGGATAATTATTCGTAATCACGAACCGTATTTAGAACCTTTTATTGAGCTCTGATAGATCGATCTTGTAGATGGAGTCTTCATCTTTAATTTCTTGTTTCAAAAACATTGCCATGTAAATAGGTGCGTAAGTCAGTTTCCCTTCAACCTTCAAATTCGAGTTATTAAAGATCAAAGCTCTGTTTAGATTAAATTCTCCACAATCCATTATATTTGAAAGCGCTCTGTGGACTTTGTAATCTTTACCAGACTTAACTTCTATAGGAAGCACTTCACCATCATATTCGATTAAAAAATCGAGTTCTCCTCTTTTCTTATTGTTATAGTAGTAAAGATCGTGTTCACAAGCGGTTAATTCTTGAGCTATATAGTTCTCAAAGATTGCGCCATAGTTTAATTTGTCGTCCCCACTAATGATTTTTAGTTGAATTCCTTGAGAGTACTATGATGCTAAAAGTCCTACGTCACTCATGAACAATTTGAATAAACTTCTAGATTTTGATAATTTTAAGGGGATCTTTGGTGTTTCTACGTTGTAAACAGGTAAAGCGAAACCTGCGTCTTTCAACCAGAGAAAGCTATTTTCATACCTACCAAACTTGACTCCTGATTTGATATTTTTGATGATAAAGCGTTTGTTTTGACTGTTAAGTTGAGGTGCTATTAGTTCAAAGATCTGAGCTATTGCAAGCTTATTGTTCTTGTCATATTGAGTAATGTCTTTTTTATAGAGATTAACTATTTGATTTTGTATGTCAATTACTTCATTAAGGTTGTTCGTTTCTATGTACCTGTTTACAGCAGCAGGCATGCCTCCTACCACTAGGTAAACTCTAAACAGTTCCATCATTTTCTTATGGATAAAATCATCAACAGGCTTTTTCTCCTTAAAAGATGTTTCAAGATTTTCTAGGATGCTTGAGTTCAATCCGAGATTCAATGCAAATTCTCTAAATGTAAGAGGGAACATCCTTTTTATAGTCAGGTAGCCTACCGGCACTGATCTAAGATCATTGATTTCAATTCCTAAAAGAGAACCAGAGAGAATGTAATTATAAGATCCTTCATCAACAAGAAATTTAATATATGTTATAACTTCTGGACAGATCTGTACCTCGTCAAAAAATATAAGGGTATCTCTTTTTATGAGTTTTTGTTTTGTGAATAGAGACAGTCTTGCAAGAAGATCTTTTGTGTTACTTAGATCTTTGAACAAAGAAATTGCTACAGGTTGTTCGATAAAATTGATTTCAATGTAGGTTTTGAATTTTTTTCCAAACTGTCTAATTGAGAATGTTTTTCCAATCTGTCGAGCTCCTTCAATTAATAGGGCTGTTTTGGATATTTTAAAATGGTCGATCAAAATTCGATCTACAGTTCTAGTTAGCATTTAAAATCTTTTTAAAGTTTATTTTATCTAACTTATAGATATGAATTGCTATTTTTCCAACCTAAATTTGAATAAAATTGACCTCTTTTCCAACCAATTTGAACTGAATTTTGCCAATATTCCAACTTCTTTCAATCTTGAATGTAGTATTTTGTAAGAAAATCTTTAGTAAGGCTGTATTTGATGTATCAAAATGGTGGATTAAAAGTTGATCTATAATTCTTGTCAGCATTCTAAGAGCTAATAACAGTTGGTTTATCTAGATCATAGACAAAATAATGCCAATTTTCCAACTAAAAATAACTAAAATTGTCCACTTTTCCAACTGAATTATGCTTTATTCAGACCACTTTTCCAACTTTTTAAGAAAATTAGGGATACAAAATAGCAAAGAAATTACTTTCAATATGTGGTCTGAGAACGTGTTTTTAAAGCTCATTTTTGCTATCTGAAAATAAAACTCATCACTAAAAAATACCCTTTAAAAAGCTTGAAGTGACCACACTTGTATAAGTGTGAAAAGAGAATAAAGGGATTGCAAGAAGAAGCAATCCGAGGAGCTTTTATGAAGAACATGAATAATTGCAATAAGAATATGTTAGCAAGAGTTAATGATGGTTTTAATAAGAACTTTGCACCTACACTGTTTGATTTCTTCAGCCGTCCATTAGCAGACTTTGACAATATGTTTACTCCAATGGCAACAGACAATGCTCGTGTAGATATTAAAGATTTAGGTGACCGCTATCAGCTAAAGGCTGATATGCCAGGTGTTAAGAAAGAAGACATCAAGGTTGATTTTGAGAATGGTGATTTAACCATCAGAGCTGATCATCATAAAGAGTGCAACAAGAAAGATGAGTTTGGCTTTATGGTTCATGAGCGTTCAGAAGGTACTTACGAGCGTAGCTTTCATTTTGAAGATGTTGATCCAAAAGATATTACTGCAGCTTATGCAAATGGTGAGTTGGATATCTGCTTGATGAAAGCAAAAGATGCAAAGACTTCAACTTCAATTAAGATCCACTAATTAAAAGTGCTAGCTTTTAAAGCTTAGTCTTACAACCGCATAACACAATAGTTTACTCTCATAAATAGATAGGGCAGAGCCACGAGGCTCTGCCTTAATCAGTTGCGTTTAGCTCTCATTTAAAGATTCTTTTCAAAGAAAGATTCGATCTTATCAAAAGGTATTACATCCATCTTGTAGTAAAGATCTGTATGTACTGCGTTAGGTACGATGTACAGTTCTTTGTTATCATCTTTTAGCTTTTTGAACGCGTCTTCAGAGAAATATCTTGAGTGGGCTTTTCACCATGTATCATCAGTACAGGTGTTTCAATTTCATCAGCATATGACAAGAATTGGCATGTTCATGAAGGTTGCTGCTGAGGTTACAGTAGCACCTGATGTAGAGCCATATGATTTTTCATGATAGCCTAATTTTGTTTCATAAAAGTTAGAGTAGTCCTTAACAAACTGAGGCATATCAGGAGTTACCTTAGCTAGGACACTTCCTGCCATTGCATAAGTACCGTTCTTATAATCAATAGTACGTTCTGCTGCAATTTGAGCTCTTGCTTTCTGTCTATTTGCTTTTAATTCTTCAGAAGACGTACCTTCATCAAAATATCCATTTGCCATGCCTCTTGTCATGTCGTACATGGTTGAGGTAACGGTTGCTTTGATTCTAGGATCTTGAGCGACTGCATTTAACGCAAAACCACCAAACCCGCAGATGCCAATGATACCGACTTTGCCATCAGCTACGTTTTCTTTATTCAGTAGGTAATCAACAGTTGCTAAAAAATCTTCTGTATTTAGTTCTGGGGAGGAAATGTTTCTAGGCTCTCCGCCACTTTCTTCAGTAAATGCGGATCAATAGCTAAAGCAATGAAGCCACGAGCTGCCATTCCCTGAGCATAACGACCTGATAACTGTTCTTTTACGGCACTATATGGACCTGCGACAGCTAAAGCTCTTAGCTTATCTCCTTTTTTCATATTAGCAGGAGTATAGAGATCACCTACCATGGTGATGCCAAAGCGATTGTAGAGAATAACTTTGTGGTGATGAGCTCTTTTATCCTCAGAAAAAACTTTATAACATTTTTCGGATAGAGAAGATGCGTCTATGGTTGAAGTTGGAGCTTGTGAATCTTTAGCGTAGAATGAGTTGACAGCTAGTGTAAACAGCATAGTTGCTACAAGAGGGGGCTAACACTTTTGCTTTCATAAAATGTTCCTTTATGTATTTTGTATACATGTACTTTAGAACAGTAAAAAGCAAAAAATAGGCACTATCTTTTCAAGTTATTGCCAAATTTTGCTAAAAATTGAGAGTTTTTAAGAGAATTGAGTTAGTTTTTAGAAAGTTTTTGTGCCTGTAAATTTACGAAAACAAACTAATCTGATGTTAAATGCTCAATAGGAAGAAGCTTAGTTAGACACATTAGAGCCTGATTTTGAAATTTCGTCGATTAGCTCTTCTACAAGATATTCATCACTCATGCAGTGCATATCAGATACGCCTTCACTTACAAGAGGGTAGAGCTTTGACTTATAGAAAATATCTAAGGCTTTGCGCATGGAAATATGTTCTTTTTTAGCCAACAGAGCAACTACTCTTGAGTACTTCATTTGCAGTAAGATTGGATTTGCGTCCATATATGTATCTATCCTCTATAATCTGGTGGCTTTTATAAAAGTAAGACAACTCAAGGCAAGTTGAGATCTAAAACAGAATTGCAAGTTAGGCTTTTCAAAACGAAGTCTTTTTATGGCTTCAGCTTTATCTATAAGACCATCAAAAAACAGTTCTACTGTGTTAAAAACTTTGTCATTGGCAACGCCACCGATAACAAGATCATAGTTACTTGTGTCCTGTCCGCTTCTGCATCTTAAGATAAAATCAAGCCAACTTTCAGAGTAGTCATCAAATTTCATTACATTAAGTGAACTTAGCTTGTCTTGAGTGAACTCAAAACTTGAGATAAAGCTGTCTTTGCCTCTTTTTTTAAATTTTAAACTCCATTTTAGAGATTGCTCGTAAATTGGAGTAACGTAAAAACCAGCACCAAAATCTACATTATTCCTTGAGTGTTTTAAATCTGGAGTCTCTACCTTTGTGTAAGACCCATGATAAAGGATCATTCTATAGCCCCTTTTTCTTTCATCAAGGATATGATGTCGTCCACAATGTAATCTTTGCTTTGTGTATGAAGAATTTCATATTCAGGAATGATATAACTGTCTAAAATGTTGCTTTTATCAGTAAGAGCTTTATATACAGAATTAGCTTTTATTCCTAGCTTAATTGCAATGTTCTCGATACAGAAAATAGCAAATTCCAGCTCATTTTGATTTGTTATATCATTTTTCACAGTCATTATAATCTCTCTAGGCAAGTTCACGATTTAAGTATAGTTGTCAGGACTAACTAAAACAAGATGAGATAACATGTACTCTGTCTTGTCAGTAACCTGTAAGATTTTATAAAGCTTATCGATTAAATCTTGATGAAAAGTTGATTTTCGGTTGAGAAATAAGGGCAAATAAGCGAAAATACACGCAGTTTTATTTTTGAAAAATCAGTGAAAATGGCAGATAAAAATCTCTTAAATGAAATAAACAAACGTAGAACGTTTGCGATTATTTCCCACCCTGATGCTGGTAAAACCACCATCACAGAAAAAGTTTTATTATTCGGTTCAGTAATTCAAAGAGCAGGTGAAGTTAAAGCCCGTGGCTCAACCGGAGCCTTTGCTCGTTCAGACTGGATGGATATGGAAAAAGAGCGTGGTATTTCTGTTTCCACCTCTGTAATGCAGTTTCCATACAATAACTGTACAGTAAATCTTCTGGATACACCAGGTCATGAAGACTTCTCTGAAGATACCTACCGTGTGCTTACCGCAGTAGACTCATGCTTAATGGTAATTGATGCTGCTAAAGGTGTTGAGGAAAGAACCCGTAAGTTAATGGAAGTCACAAGATTGCGTACCACTCCTATTTTAACTTTCATGAACAAGTTAGACCGTGAAACACGTGATCCTCTTGACCTTTTAGATGAAGTAGAAAAAGAGCTTAACATTCTGTGCGCTCCTATTACCTGGCCTATTGGTTCTGGTAAGTCTTTCCGTGGTATTTATCACTTATTAAAAGATGAGGTAATGCTTTATCACTCAGGTGAGGGATACCATATTCAGAAAGCTCAGACTATTAAAGGACTTGATAACCCTGAACTAGATAAAGTTCTAGGTGAGGATGAAGCTTCACAGTTACGTGATGATATTGAACTTGTAAAAGGTGCTTCAAATGAGTTTGATTTAGATCTGTTTCGTGAAGGTAAATTAACCCCAGTATTCTTCGGTACTGCTTTAGGTAACTTCGGTGTTGACTGCATGCTAGACGGCTTGACCGAATGGGCTCCTACACCTCTATCACGAGTAGCTGATGAGCGCGAGGTAGTAGCATCTGAGGGTAAACTTACAGGCTTTATCTTTAAGATCCAGGCTAATATGGATCCTAAGCACCATGACAGAATCGCTTTCATGCGTATTGTTTCTGGTTCATACCATAAGGGTATGAAACTTTATAACGTACGTTTAGGCAAAGAAGTTATTGTATCTGATGCTGTAACCTTTATGGCAGGTGAGCGCGAACAGGCTCAGTTGGCTGTAGCAGGCGATATCATCGGTTTACACAACCACGGTACCATGCGTATTGGTGATACCTTCACTGAAGGTGAAAAGCTTCACTTTAACGGTATTCCTAATTTCGCTCCAGAACTCTTCAGACGTATTCATTTGAATGATCCTCTAAAGCAGAAACAGTTGCAAAAAGGTCTAATGCAGTTGTCAGAAGAAGGTGCGGTGCAGGTATTCAGACCTATCATCAACAATGATCTGATCGTAGGTGCTGTAGGTGTGTTGCAGTTTGATGTGGTGGTATCTCGTCTAAAGCATGAATACAATGTTGATGCAAAGTATGAGAATATCGCTGTAACCACAGCCCGCTGGTTAACGTCAGATGATCCTAAGGCTTTACAGGAAATTCAGGATAAGGTTCCGCAGTCAATTGCCTTAGATGGTGGTGATAACCTAACCTTCCTTGCAACATCTGGTGTTAATTTAAACCTTAACATGGAGCGTTATCCAAAGGTTAAGTTCTCTGCTACAAGAGAACACTAATAATCCTTGCCTTGAGGAAACTTAAGGCAGGTAATTTAAGAGCACATAAAGAGGACATATGCTGTACGATGCACATGTACATGTAGGAATGTTCGATGATATTGAGTCATTGGTAAAGTGTGCTCGTTTGTCAAATATAACTCCCATCTGTGTAGGTATAACCTTAGATGAGAGTTTACATACCTTAGAACTTTTTAAAGCTCAGAATATAAAACTTCCTGTCTTTGTAGGTATTCATCCTTGGTATTTAAAAGACCAAAAGTTTGATTTTAGTCTTATTGAAAAGTTACTTTCCTTTGAAAATGTCGTAGGCATTGGAGAATGTGGTTTAGATAATAAGATTGAAATACCTGTAAACTCTCAAATTGATGTTTTAGAACAGCATTTAGAATTAGCTTCAAAGTATGCTCTGCCAGTCAACCTGCATATACGAGGCTGTCATGGTGAGTTAATAAGAGTTTTAAAAAAGTATCAAGGTCGGGTAAAAGGTTTTGTCCACAATTTTACCTTCTCGTACGATATAGCTAAAAAGTACCTTGATTTAGGCATGATGTTATCAGTGGGACATCACATTACCTTTAATCAGGCAAAGTTAAACTCTGTTTTAGAAAAAGTAGGTCTTGAGAATTTTGTTTTAGAGACAGATGCTGATTTTTTACATACAGGCCCATATGATCCAAACTTAATCAAAAGAGAGTATGAGTGTATTTGTAGCTTGTTTAACCGTACAATGGATGAAACAGAGATTGTTTTAGAGAACAATCTCAAAAGGGTAATACCTAAGATTGCAACTCTATAAATTCATAACGTAAAATTCATAACTAAAAGCAATAGGAAAATCGCATGAGCTTTGTTTATATTGTCAAAAAAGATCTCGCATTTGATATTAAAAAGGCAACCAAAAGCGTTGAAGAAAATACTGGTATTAGCTTAAAAGCACTTGCTACAAAAGAATTACATGGTCATGTAGGTGCTTTATTTACAACCGACAATGACAATGCTCATGAATTATGTAAAAAGGCAGCAACTGAAGGCAAGTTTGACTTTGATGTCTTTGCAGCTACCTCTTTTCCAACTTTAAAAGAAAAAGGTGAGATTTGTCTTGATATGGATATGACCTCAGTGCAGATTGAGGGCATTGATGAGATTGCAAGACGTTTGGGCGTATATGACAAGGTCTCTGAGATTACCTCAAAGGCAATGCACGGAGGTCTTGATTTTGCTCAGTCATTAACTTTACGTGTAGCCATGTTAAAAGACGGCGATGCCTCCGTAATTGAAGATGTTAAAAGCATTATGAAAGAGACTGATGGTCTTGATGTCCTAATGCAGACTGTAAGCTCACATAACTGGGTAAAAGGTATCTGCTCTGGTGGCTTTGAACAGTTAATATGTGTTTTAGATAAGAAATACTCTTTAGATATGGTGTGTGCTAACTCTTTAGAAATTAAAGATGGCAAATTAACCGGTAAAGTTGATAAGAGAATTGTTGATGCGACAGTAAAGCGTGAAGGCGTATTAGATCTACAGCAAAAATCTAACGTAGAGTCATCACAAATCATTGTCTTAGGTGATGGTGCTAATGATTTAAAGATGATTGAGGCAGCTTCCCTTGGTATTGCTTATCACGCAAAGCCATTAGTACAGCAAACAGCTCCATTTTGTATCAATCATTCTGATCTTAGTGCTGTAGCTTTGCTTTTAGAGTTAAATTCATAAGATGACTAAAACAAAAAGCGTGTTTGTATGTTCAAGCTGTGGTGCTAAATATTACCGCTGGCAGGGTATCTGCTCTGAATGCGGTGAGGCAGGTACCATCAGTGAAACTCTTGTTGATACTTCTCCTAATGCTGGGGCTAAGGTAGCGGCAAGAGCTTTATCTGGTTTTGCTGGAGCAACCGGTAGTGGAATTTGCTCATTAGCTACGGTTGATCTTACCAAACGTCCTAGAATTTCATCTGGCTTTACAGAGTTTGACAGAGTCTTAGGCGGAGGTATTGTCTCTGGCTCTGTTGTTCTAATAGGCGGTAACCCAGGTGCCGGTAAGTCAACCTTACTTTTACAGACTGTAGGCAGACTCTGTTTAAATCATAAAGTACTGTATGTAACTGGTGAGGAATCATTACAGCAGGTAGCACTGCGTGCTAATCGTTTAAAGATACAGGCTAATAACATCAGAATAGCAGCTGAAACTTCAATTGATACTATCTGTGAGATGGCATCAAAAGAAAGACCAGAGGTTTTAATTGTAGATTCTATTCAGGTTATGCATGTAACAGGAATTGAATCAGCACCAGGTTCTGTAAGTCAGGTCCGTGAAGGCGCTGCCGCCTTAACCCAATTCGCTAAAAGGACTGGAATCGCAGTCTTCATGGTAGGACATGTAACTAAAGACGGTACCTTAGCAGGTCCTAAAATTTTAGAGCACTGTGTAGATTGCTCTGTAATTTTAGAAGCTGGTACTGACATGCGATACAGAACACTGCGCTGTCAGAAAAACCGTTTTGGCGCTGTAAATGAGATTGGTGTCTTTGCTATGACAGATACTGGTCTTAAAGAAGTTAAAAATCCATCTGCTATTTTTTTAAACCGCCAGGAAACAGTGGCTCCAGGCTCACTTGCAATGGTAACTTGGGAAGGCACAAGACCTCTATTAGTTGAGTTGCAGGCATTAGTAGATTTGTCCTTATACTCAAATCCAAGACGATTGTCTTTAGGTACTGATCAGAACAGACTTTCTATGCTGCTGTCTGTATTACACCGCCATGCTGAATTTGCACTAGCAGATCAGGATGTCTTCGTAAATGTTGTAGGTGGTGTAAAAGTTGAGGATACCTCATCAGATGTACCTTTAGCCTTAGCTCTGATTTCATCTTACAGAGACAAGCCAGTAGATAAAGGTACAATTGCTTTTGGAGAAATTGGTCTTACAGGTGAGATAAGACCTGTACCATATGGTCAGGAGAGAATATCAGAGGCAGTAAAGCAAGGTTTTGTGAGGATCATTGTACCTTTTGACAATGCTCCTCGAACACGCAATCCTGATGTAGAGGTGATTCCGGTAAAGAGAGTTACCGATCTCTTTAATTTAGTCTAAAGTTTTGATTAATTAACTAGACTATGTAGCTAGTCTAGTTACTTAAAATAGAGACTAGCCTTCAGATACTAAAGAATGAACTAATCTTAGAGCGATAATTAAACGATCCTCGTTTCTAAATCTCTGCTCTAAACATTTACCTGCATTTGCTAAATCATGTTGTAAAGAAGACATCTTTTTCTCGTTAAGATCTTCTGCGTACTTATCAGTAAATCTCATTAAGTACTCTGTAGTAGCTTCAATCTTAGGCATAGTTCTATTAGCAATAGACAATGATCTGCCTGAAGCATTTTCAATTAACTCGATGATCTTAGGATAAAGATCAAAGTGACCATGTGAAATATAGTCAATCAGGTGATTACAAAATGAGGTCACATCCTCATAAGAAGGGTAGCAAACATCATTCTGATTTGAACTGCGTGATAAAGATACATTTAGGATCTTCATATACATGAGTACAAGATCCTGACGAGCTTTGATCATGTCATTGACCCATTTATATTTTTCATCAACATTCTGTAAAGTGGTGTTGAAAGTCTTTCCAAATTCAGTTGCTTTCATACGCACCTCCTCATTTGTTCTATTTAATCTAAAAGTAAAATATCATAAAAATCAGTTAGTAAACTGTTACTTAAATCAAATAAATAGATATAGAAGGTAGGGTAAAAACAGATAATGCCACGAGTGTGGCATTATCAGAATGAAAAATTTGAATTTTGCCAAAGATAAGCTTAACGCTTAGCCATTAGAGACTGCTGATAAAGTTCACGCTTGTACTTCTTGATGGAAGCGGCAAAGGCTTTACGAGATTTTGAATTTAGTTCTACTCTCTGATTATCAAGTTTTACTCTTAATGGGTTTACAGCTCTACCACCGATACGTACCTCATAGTGTAAGTGTGGACCTGTAGAAATACCGGTATTACCAGAACGAGCAATTGTAGCACCTTGTTTTACTCTCTGACCTGGGCGAACTGATAACTTAGACAAGTGCATGTAAACAGTAGATACTGTTGATGAATGTCTTAATACGATAAAGTAACCAGCTGATCTTGAGAAGCCTGCCTTATCTACAACACCATCGGATGGAGCTGAAACTAATGATCCTACAGGCATACCAAAGTCAACACCGTTATGAGGTCGTACACGACCGGTTACAGGGTGTAATCTTCTTGGATTAAATGGAGAGGTTACTCGTACTCTTGAATGGAATGGGAAACGAGCAAACCCAGCAGAACGAGCTGGCTTTAGACCGCGTTCGTCATAATACTTGCCATCTGCTGTATTTAAGTAGCTTGCAACCTTTCCTCCACGTGACAGGGTAAACTCAACAGCGCAGATCTTGCCTTTACCTTTTGATTCTGTAAAGAGCACTCTCATGCTGTCACCTGCGCGGATGTTACGAGAGAACTGAATCTTTCCTTTGAACATCTGCAAGATCTTGTTGATCTCTGTATAGGTAATACCAGCTTTGTTAGCTGCTGTTGAGAAGCTCTCACCTTTGCCGATATTAACTAAAACCAAACGACCGCGTTTAGCAGCGCTCATCTCCTGAACAGGCTCGTCTTTTACAGCTGCTACCTTAGTGTCTTTTGCTGTGTCTGTCTTAGAGGCTGAGGCTGTTGCCGCTGTTTTAGCATCAGGAGCTTCTTTTGAGGCCATTAACTTTGCCTGTGAGGTGGCATCATCATCCATCTCATAAGAACCTAACCTCTCTTTGACTACAGTGTAGTTACCTGATTTGTCAGTTTTATAGAAACGTAACTGCTCTTTATCTGAGATTGGTTTAATAAATACCAAAAGCTCACCTTTACCATCAACTAAGAAAGAGAGGTTCTCACCAATCTTTAAAGAGTTAATTCTTTTAGCAAGTGACTTGTCGGTATCTAAAATTGTCATTAAGGTAGCTGCAGGAATGTTCAAATCCTCAAATAATGAGGAAATGTTATCACCTCGCTGAACACTCTCTGTTACCCATTTAGTGTCGATATCAGAGCTCTGATCTTTATCAATCTTTTTAGCTAAAGCAGAAACTTCCTTATCTAATTGAGCATCTGAGTCTGCTAAATCGGCATCAGGTAAAGAATCATCATAGTTTTCCATCTGACGAGTCTTATCTTTATTTGAGGTTATGCCATAAGCTTGGGTTAAAGGAACAGAATCATCAATATCACTTACATGTTCATCGCTGTAAGCGAACATGTTTGAATTTGAGCTAGAGTCAGTATCTTCACTTGTTGAATAGAAATTCTTATTAGTAGCGATAGATAGAGTCAAGGCTATGACAAAGGTAGCCAAGATAGCCTTGTTATGTTTTTTTGAAAGAGGTCCCTTCCACGCTGAAGAACCAATGGCCTCTTTTGAAATGTAGTCTTCTGATATCATTTTTGTATCTTGTAAAAAGTCTTCATTAATATTGCATATTGCAGATATAGCTCTCTTCTTAAAGACATGTGCCCCTAGATCTGCCTTTTGTAATTTTTGCGTAGTTAAGACTTTGTTTAAATTCTTTATAAATAAGCGTTTATTACAAGTTGTAATGACATTACCAATAAACGCTTATAAACAATGTCGTTATTCACAAAAATATGTGAAATGTTTAATTGTAAAGTTTATGTAGTTATTATGTACATTAAGCTTTAGTATACTATATTAATGAGTAGACAGCTGATATTATTAGGTGTAATTAATTCACATATTTGAAACAATTTGAGGTAGAGCATGATTTTTGGAGAAAAGTATTACGGAATGTTAAAAAAACTCTCTCCATGGAGACAGAGTTTGTTTTCATTAGTCTTAGCTCAAAGACAATATCCTAATTATGCTCTATGGTGTGAGGTAAATGAGGTCAAAGGGGGAGCTAAGGCTTACCAAAAGACTCTTAACACCTTATGGGAGTTCCATAAAGACAAGTTTAATACAATCGATCTTGAAAAAGTATTAGATGAGTTTGAACCATATTTACTTGATGATGAGAAGAACGACTTATCAGTTGGTGACTTATTTTCATTAGATGCAACTTTGTCACTATCATCTTCTATTCTAGCTATCATTATGCATGAAGGTGAAGAAGCTGAAATGGCATCTCGAGCCTCATTAAGCGGAGTCATTCGTCAGATTGAACAATCCTCAGATCGTGAATATACAGATGAAGAGTTAAGAGAAATGGAAAGCGTCGATAACGAGGTTAACTTCCAGATAGAACTTTATGAACTCTTAGAAAAATCTAAACGAGAACCTTCGCTTGTAGATAAACTTTATAAGTTAAGTTTAAACGGTGGTCTAAGTAATATCGGTTTAAGCCTTGAGTAATGAGCTTTTAATAGTGGGGCTTTTAAAGAAAGAGTTTTAGCTCCTATTTGTAGAATGCCTCTAAAATTAAAATCACACCACTTAAGATAGATACAGAAGAGAACACAAACTTAACCTTGGCAACCGGCATTTTAATTAAAAGTGTAGTTCCAAGATATGCTCCTGTGAAAGCAGCAATGATCATCACTGGTATCCACTGCCAGTGAATTGCAGTTAAAGCTCCTACAGTAATTGCACCTACTGCATTCCATATTGTAGCCACAAAAATCATAGTATGCATGATAGCTCTTTTAAGCTCTAAGCCAAATACACCCACTAAAGTTAATGTAGCAAATAGACCTGCACCTGAAGAAAGTGATCCTGAAAACATGCCGATTATCAGAATACATATGGTGCCTAGGATGGTTCTGGTATAAGAGCGATTTTCAATTCCTTTAGAACCAAATCCTTTTTTGAACATGGTATAGATGCCAGATCCTATGGTAATAAAACCTAAGACTATCTGCGCAATATGAGATGGAACTGAAATAATGATTATTGAGCCTGCGACTACGGCAGGGCAACCTACAAAGAGCATGATAAGACTTACAGCCTTATCAAAGGCAAAGGAGCGGTTAAATCCTTTTTTGGACATGGCTCCAATTCCCAAAAATACTACCGCTACCTTATGAGTTCCTAAAGCTGTAGCAAAAGGAAGACCTAAAAGGATCAACATTGGAAATTGGATAAAACCAGCGCCTCCACCGGAGACACTGGCAAAGAGATTGGCAACAAAGGTAACTAAAAACAGAACTGACTGATTTACAATTTCCTCTACCACCATAATCTCCATTTTTACTACTTACGGTTTAATGCTCGCCATGCAATATCGTTTCTGTAGAACATTCCATCAAAGTGAATGTTCTTAATATGAGCATAAGCCTTTTCACGAGCCTTTGCTACATCATCACCTAAAGCTGTTACGCATAAAACACGACCGCCTGAGGTTACGATATTATCACCTACCTGCTTGGTACCAGCCTCAAAGACCTTAAGATCATCTCCAGTCTTAATCTCAAGACCTGTGATCTTGTCTCCCTTACGAGGAGATGCTGGATATCCGTGAGCTGCAAGTACAATGCCGATTGCAGGACGAGGATCGTATTTAATATCAACGCCATTTAAGCCACCGTTTTTGCAGGCTTTCAAGCATAAGTCTACAAGATCAGATTGCATACGCAGCATGATTGGCTGAGTTTCAGGATCACCAAAACGGCAGTTGAATTCAACTACTCTTGGAGCACCATTCTTATCAATCATTAGACCTGCGTATAAGAAACCACGGTATGGAATACCATCTTCTTTCATTCCCTTTAAGGTAGGATTGATGATTTCATCCATAACTCTCTTGTAAACAGCATCAGTTACAACAGGAGCAGGGGAGTAAGCACCCATGCCACCAGTATTTGGACCTGTGTCACCGTCACCTACGCGTTTGTGATCCTGGGATGTTGCCATAGGAAGTGCGTTCTCAGTGTCAGACATTACAATAAATGATGCCTCTTCACCTTCCATGAATTCTTCGATTACAACTGATGCTGAAGCATCACCGAACTGATGATCATCTAACATGTTGTGAACAGCATCAATCGCTTCTTTTTCAGTCATGGCAACTACTACACCTTTACCTGCTGCTAAACCGTCAGCCTTAATCACGATAGGAGCACCCATCTTTTTAATATAGGCTACAGCGTCATCAGTCTTAGTAAATACTTCGTAAGCTGCTGTTGGAATGTTGTGGCGTTTTAAGAAGTCTTTTGTAAATGATTTAGATCCTTCTAGCTGAGCACCAGCCTTGCTTGGTCCAAAAATAGTCAAACCTTCTTTTTCAAAAGCATCAACGACACCAGCAACTAGTGGGGCCTCAGGTCCTACGATGGTAAGACCAATGCCTTCCTTTTTAGCAAATGAAACAAGACCTTGAATGTCATCAACACTGATAGCTACATTCTCCATCTTGTCTTCATGAGCAGTACCAGGATTACCTGGTGCTACAAAAACTTTGTCTGCTAATGGTGATTTAGCAGCACGCCATGCTAGAGCGTGCTCACGACCACCGTTACCAATAATTAAAACTTTCATTTAGAACCTCACCTGTTGGGGATTAAAAGTAGGTAGTAAAAGTAGTTTGCAATTTGTAATTAAAGTTACGTGCAACAGCTCTTGTTAGATATATATGCACGTAACTACTTACAAATTAGTGACGGAAATGACGCATTCCGGTGAATACCATAGCGATACCGTGCTCGTTAGCAGCATCGATAACTTCCTGATCACGGATTGAGCCACCTGGCTGAATAATGCACTTAATGCCTGATGCAGCTGCGGCATCAACACCATCACGGAATGGGAAGAAAGCATCAGATGCAAGGGCAGCCCCCTCAAGTGATAACTTAGCATCTTCTGCTCTTAGACAAGCAATTCGTGCTGAGAATACACGGCTGGTCTGACCACACCCGATACCTAAGGTCTTCTTGTGGTTGGTGTAAACAATAGCATTTGACTTAGTGAATTTACATACCTTCCATGCAAATAGAAGTTCATCCATCTCATCTGCTGTAGGAGCTCTCTTTGTTACAACCTTAAGCTCTTCTTTCTTAACAGTCTCAAGATCAGCTTCCTGAACTAATAGACCACCATTCACTCTCTTGAAGTCTAATCTTGGTTTAGCCTGACCTAAAGGACCAGTCTCTAACAATCTTACGTTCTTCTTACGAGCAACTTCAGCTTTAGCTTCTTCTGATACAGCAGGAGCTACGATAACCTCACAGAACTGTCTGTCAACGATAGCCTTAGCAGTTGCGCCATCTAACTCACGGTTGAAAGCGATGATACCTCCGAAAGCTGACTCGCTATCACAATTAAAGGCATCTTCATAAGCCTGAGTTAAGTTTTCACCTAAAGCTACACCACATGGGTTTGCGTGCTTTACAATTACGCAGCAAGGCTCTTCAAACTGACGAACACACTCGATAGCAGCATCAGTATCAGCAATGTTGTTGTATGAAAGCTCTTTACCCTGTAACTGCTTAGCTGTTGAGATACCAGCATCGTGTGCATAGATATCTGAGTAGAAAGCAGCTTTCTGATGAGGGTTCTCACCATAACGCATGCTCTGTAATTTCTTGAAGTTTAAGTTTAGAGTACGAGGTAAAGTTGATACGGTACCATCTGAAATGCCGTAATCAGGAACTTTAGTACCAAAGTAGTTAGCAATAGCGCTGTCGTATGCTGCGGTGTGCTCGAAAGCTGCAATAGCTAGATCAAAACGTGTGTTCCATGTTAATGAACCATCATTAGCATCCATTTCTTTGATTACACGGTCGTAATCTGATGCTCTAACAACGATAGCAACATCACGGTTGTTCTTAGCAGCTGCTCTTACCATGGTAGGACCACCGATATCAATATTTTCGATAGCCTTCTCAAGAGGACAGTTTGGATCTGAAACAGTCTTAACAAATGGGTAGAGGTTTACAACAACCAAATCAATAGGTTTGATGTTGTGCTCTGCCATTACCTTTTCGTCAATGCCACGACGACCTAAGATACCACCGTGGATCATTGGGTGAAGAGTCTTAACTCTACCATCCATCATTTCAGGGAATTTGGTGTAATCAGATACTTCGATAACCTTAACACCATTCTGATCTAGTAATTTAGCAGTACCGCCAGTTGATAAAATTTCAACTCCGCGTTTTTCTAATTCTTTAGCAAATTCAACTACACCAGATTTATCAGAAACGCTGATTAGAGCGCGTTTGATTGGACGTAAGAGGGCTTCCATTTAAAGACTATGCTCCTAAAAAAATATATGCGACTTTAAGGACAGGTAGAGTCCTTTTTAAAGTGCATACATTGTACCAATTTGTTTGAACAAAATCGCTATTTTAAATAACTAACAACAATGGTGCAAAAAGTAAGTTATATGCAACAAGTATAAGAGAATAAGTAATTAGTGGTATGTGTACTCTTATTTTTTGAACTTATTACAAAGTAAATTAGACGATGAAAAAAGAGTCTTCGGCAATAAGCCAGAATATGACTGTATAGTTAACTTTACGTGTAGGATAAAGCTTTGAACATAAGCACGACAGTATGTCAAGATCTGATATATAAGCCAAAATAAAAAAAATCTAAAAAAAATCCAAAATATAAAATTATATTAAAAATCAATATATTAAGATAACGGTAAGTGATAAAAAGTACTTAAAGTAGGCATGTCTCAGTGTTTTCGCAAAAAGATCTATCTTTTTTTTTTATAAAATAGCGTATACTAAGCGCGTTTTAGGTGAGATATGCCACTAGATGTGGGCTCATCACAATAGAATTTTATGATTGAGTATATCAATCTACACAAAGTATTTATCGTTATAATCGCTCAAGAAAAGAGCATATTTCAAAGGAAATTGTGAATTATGAATAAGTCTGAACTTATCGAGCAAATCGCTAAGCGTTCTGGTTTACCTTTAGCTGGTTCACGCAAGGCTTTAGACGCATTATTAGAGACCGTTGGTGAAGCTTTAGCTTCTGGCGATCGCGTTCAGTTAGTCGGCTTTGGTACTTTCAAAGTTACTGAGCGTTCAGCTCGTGAAGGTCGTAACCCACAGACTGGTGCTGTAATCAACATTCCAGCAACCAAGACTCCTTCATTCAGCGCTGGTGCTGAGTTAAAGAAGACTGTAAACAAATAATTACAGTTTCATTGAGTGAATAAGAAGAAACCAGATCTTAAAGGTCTGGTTTTTTTATATACAAATTAAGTTTTATTTGGGATTTTAATGTAATTTTTCAACTATGAAAAATACCTAAATTATTAGCTCATAAAAGAGCTTATTTGAGCTATAGTTAGCATGATATAACTTACATAAAATGTGTTTTATCAGCTTGTTTTTAGAGCAAATTGTAGAGTATGCTTAATAAAACTTACATATTCGTGAAGATTTTTGCAATTTTAGATATTTATACTAGATATTGCTCTATTGCTAACTAATAATAGGTGTATTGAGATAGTTGTATCAAGAATTATGGTTAGTTAAATTTTATAAAGGGAAAAAATTATGGCACTGAATCAAAAAGCAGGTCAGAAAGCTAGTTTTGAGGACTTAGACAACATTCCTCGTTTAATGGCTGCTTATTATCTGAATACTCCTGACATGGATGATCCTGAGCAGAGAGTAAGTTTCGGAACCTCAGGTCACAGAGGAACCTCATTAAACGGTTCATTTACAGAATCTCACATTATCGCTATTTCTCAGGCAATTGCTGAGTACCGTCAGAAGCAGGGTATTACAGGTCCTTTATTCATTGGTATGGATACTCATGCTTTATCAGAAGCAGCTTTAGCTACTGCTGTTGAAGTTTTAGGTGCTAACGGTGTAGAAGTTAGAGTTGAAAAAGATCATGGCTATACACCAACCCCATCAGTATCATTTGCTATCTTAAATTACAACAAGGGCAGAACCTCTGGTTTAGCTGATGGTATTGTAATTACACCTTCACACAATCCTCCATCAAACGGTGGCTTTAAGTACAACCCAACCGATGGTGGTCCTGCTGGTACTGAAATTACCTCTGTAATTCAGGATAGAGCAAATGAGATTTTAAGAAACAACCTACAGGGTGTAAAACGTGTTCCTTATACCAAGGCAATCAAGCTATCAAATGTAAAAGAACACGACATGTTAACCCAGTACGTTGACGCTTTAGGCGATATAATCGACATGGAAGCAATTTCAAAGTCTGGTATCCACATGGGTGTTGACCCTCTAGGCGGTTCTGGACTTTATTACTGGGACAGAATTGCTGACAAGTACAAGTTAAATCTTAAGGTTGTAAATTACGCTGTTGATCCTACCTTCTCATTTATGTGCATTGACCGCGACGGCAAGATCCGTATGGACTGCTCAAGCCCATATGCAATGGCAGGTTTAATTAAGTTAAAAGATGACTTTGATATTGCTTGGGGTAATGATCCTGACTATGACAGACACGGTATTGTATGTCATTCAGGTTTAATGAATCCAAATCATTATTTATCAGCTGCAATTAACTACATCTATACTCACCGTCCTTTATGGCCAAAGGAGGCTATGGTTGGTAAGACTGTAGTATCTTCAAATCTGATGAATCGTGTAGCAATAGGTTTAGGTCGCAAGGCATACGAAGTACCAGTTGGCTTCAAGTGGTTCGTACCTGGTTTATTTGACAAGTCATTAGCATTTGGCTGTGAGGAATCAGCTGGCGCTTCATTCTTACGAAAAGATGGCAGTGTATGGACAACCGATAAAGACGGTATCATCGCATCATTACTAAGTGCAGAAATGCTAGCTGTAACCGGTAAAGATCCTTCAGAGCACTATAACGAGTTAATTGAAAAGTATGGTCGTCCATACTATAACCGCGTTGATGCTCCAGCATCTCCTGCTCAAAAGGCTGCTTTAAAGAAACTTGATCCTTCAGCAGTTGAAGCAAGCGAATTAGCTGGTGAGAAGATTGTTGATAAGTTAACTAATGCTCCTGGCAATGGCGCTGCAATCGGCGGTCTTAAGGTTGTAACTGAGAACGGTTGGTTTGCAGCTCGTCCATCAGGTACTGAGAACGTTTATAAGATCTACATGGAAAGCTTTAAGGGTGAAGATCATCTAAAGAAGATCGAAACTGAAGCTCAGGAGATTGTAAACGCAGCCTTAAAGAAAGCAGGTGTTTAATCTAGCTTTCAATTAGGACTAGAAAAGAGAGCAAAAGCAATCGTTAAGGATTGTAATTGACTCTAAATGGACCATTAAGTTCAATCTTATTGGTCCATTTTTCTTTTAATGTGATAATAATCAAAACTGCCCCCGTAATTGAGTACACTTTTTGGCGCTAATGGGCTACAATCGGAACATTCAAAATACTTACAGGATAAATAAATCAAATGAACAAAAAACTGTTATTGTCTTTAGGCATTGCCAGTGCGGTTAGCTTATCTGGCTGTTCAATTCTTTCATCAATGTTAACAACCGAAGATGAGTATTTGGACAAAGCTTCAGCTGCTATGGATATCGATTCAAAAGATCTTACAGTATTACAAGAAACCATTCGTCCTGGTTTGGATGGATTGTCTTATGATCTAAAAGGAAAAGACGGTACCCTTTACAGATGTAGCCTAAAGTCAGGCATAACTGGTACAACAGGTGCAGCATCTTGCAAGAAGAAAGTTGGCAACAAGTGGGAGCCTATTGGTGAACAGCAGGCAGAATCAGATGATGATGGTTCATGGTTCCATTTTACAACGGGTACGGCAAAGAGTGAGTACGTGCAAGAAGCTCCTAACACAAGAGGTGTCGGTGCTAAGTCTCGTGGTTCTAAGAGAGTAGCTACATCTGGAAAAGCTACTATTGTAGCTGATGATTCAGCCCCTATTTCAAGAGAATACGTAGGTGGTACTTCTTCATCTGAGACTCCAACTATTGTATTTACTCCAAAAGATGATGAATCTGCATTTAAGACCAATCCTACTAAGACCTATAATGGTCGTTTCAAGGTTCGTGATGAGCAAGGTCATTCATACGAGTGCCACTTTGCTAACGTAGGCCAGGTTGTATCAGATACTATTGCAGTATGTACAAAACTGTACTAATACTAATCAAAGACTAATTATTTAAAATAGAGCTCTGGCAAGCGACAGTTTGTCAGGGCTTTAGTTTTATTAGAGATTAGATTAATTCTCTAAAATAATGTAGAGTGAGTAATACTTCTATATGAATCTTTGTATGGGGCAGATATAAATGGGTTATTACTTAAATCCATCATCTCCAAGATATGAAAAATTAAAAAAATCCAAAGTATTTGTGGATAAAACAGATATTTTTGAGATATTAAATGAGAACCTTGGAAAAGAAAAAAGTTTCTTTTGTTTAAGTAGACCTCGTTGCTTTGGAAAGTCTGTAACGGCGCAAATGATCTGCTCTTACTATGCAAGATGTCAAGATAGTTCTTCATTGTTTGATAATCTAAAAATAGCTTCATTTGATGACTACAAGAAACATTTAAATCAGCATGATGTAGCCTTTAATCAAATGCAGCAATGGTATGACGGATATTCATTTAAAGACGTACCTCATATCTACAATCCTAATTCAGTAGTAAATGCAGCAACCTATAAAAAGTTTATAAGTTACTGGACCAAAACAGAAACCTTTGAAAGCCTTCAGGAATATATTGACATGAATATGGAAGGCTTAAGAGATGACATTGTAAAGTTAATTGCAGGTGAAGATGTCATAGTCGATGTATCAACATTCAGTAATGATATGGTAACTTTCCATTCAAAGGATGATGTCTTAACCTTACTTATTCATTTAGGATATTTAGCAATTAAAGGTTCTACAAATTTAGGCGTTATAGTACACATTCCAAATGAAGAGATTAAGTTAGAGTTTAAGACCTGTGTAAAGAACAACAATAGATATGCAGGCGTATATGACCTAATCAAAAATACAGATGTGCTGTTAAATGATATCTGGTCATTAAACTCTGAAGCTGTTGCTAAAATCTTTGATGAAGCTCATCAAGACCATACATCAATTCTAACTTACAATAATGAGAACTCATTAGCTAATGTAATTGCCATTTCTCTATTTTTGAGTACAACAAACACATATAACGTTGTAAGAGAATTACCTACAGGAAAAGGCTATGCTGATTTAGTTTATCTGCCAAAGCCTGGTGTAAACAAGCCAGCGCTTTTAATTGAGTTAAAGTACGATAAGTCAGCACAGACTGCTATCACTCAGATTAAAGAGAAGAATTACTTACAGTTCTTTAAAGACTATAAAGGTGAAGTCTTATTAGTAGGTATTAACTACTCAAAAGACACTAAAACTCATCAGTGTATTATTGAAAGGGCAAAGTTAGACTAAAAAAACAATAGCTGATAAGAGAAAGCAAGCTATAAACAATAAGACTATGTAGCAACTATTACAAGGAAAACACAGTGGCAAAATATACAATCGATAACTTACCTATAGTAAAGGGAAAGTATAAAGTAATCGCTTTAGATCTTGATGATACCTTATTACGTTCAGATAAGAGTATCAGTGAGAACACCATTAAAACCTTACAAAAAGCTCAGTCTCAGGGCTTTTCAATTGCCATTGCTACAGGTCGCCATCCTAAGAGCGCGGTCCTTTACATGCAAAAACTAGGTTGTCTTAATAAGAACTCTTATGCTGTATGCTTTAATGGAGCAGGAGTTGTGCGTTTGTCAGACTATGTAGCTTTTGGTAAAGATATTGGTTTCCCTATGGTATGTAAGGAGACTGCTCCATCTTCATTAGTAAGAGAAGTAGCTCAATTTGCTCATGACAATGACTGTGTAGTTCACGGTTACTCGGTTACTCGTGGTTTATTAGTGGAGAATCATAATCCTCATACCCAAAGAGAAATTGATAACGGCAGAGTAGGATTTAAAGATATTAGCTTTACAAGTTTAGATGATAATGAAGAGTTCTTTAAAGTATTAGTTGTAGGTGAAAAGGAAACTTTAGACAGAATTAGAGGAGAATTGCCAAAGAAGTTTACAGACTTCTTTGCTGTAGTTCGTTCTGAAGCTAATTATCTAGAATTCATACCAAACCATTCAACTAAAGGTACTGCAATTGTTCATCTCTGTCAGGCTTTAGGCTATACACCAGAAAATGCTATGGCTTTTGGTGATGCTGAAAATGATCTGGCTATGATTAAGTCTGTAGGTCTTGGTGTTGCTATGAAAAATGGATTTGACATCGTTAAAGATGCTGCTGACGTTGTAACTCTTACAAATGACGAAGATGGCGTAGCAGAGCTCGTTAAAAAATATTTGGATTAACTTATGTTTAAGATTTCTATCTTCAAGGATGAGAATGATGCTTCTCTAATGAGAAGCAAATATCATGGCTCAGACAGTCTGCCTTTAAAGGTATCAGTAAAAGCTGCTGCAAAAATGATTAAGCTTTATTGGTCATCAAAAGACAGTCTGTTTTCATGGTTCTTATTACTCTTAATTGTAATTTTAACCTCTGGAGCGATTTATTTAGCAAAGGTATTTAATACCTGGTACAAAGATTTCTGGGATACAGTACAAGAGTACAACTTATCAGGCTTTAAATATCAGCTCATGATGTTCGCTATCTTAGCTACCATTCATGTAGTAGTATCTGTTTATAACGCTTATTTAAGATCACAGCTTTGTATCCGCTGGAGACGCTGGTTTACAGGCAAAGTAATGCATGATTACTTAGAGGGTGATTCTTTTTATAAGATGCAATTAGAGGATAGAAAAACAGAAAACCCTGATCAGCGTATTTCTGAGGATCTAGGCAATTTTGTTAGTCTTACTGTGTCTTTACTTTTAGGTACAGCATCAGATCTTGCAATGTTAGGTACCTTTGGTGTGGTGCTTTGGGATCTATCTCATGCCGTAACCATGACCTTGTGGAATGGTTATGAACTGCATTTACCTGATGGCTATATGCTCTATTTAGCAGTAGCTTATGCGTTTATTGGTACCATTTTAACCTTCATCATTGGTAAGCCTTTAGTAAAGTTAAACTTCCGTCAGCAGCGTTATGAAGCTGATTTTCGTTTCTCTTTAATCAGAGTAAGAGAAAATTCAGAGTCAATTTCTCTATATAACGGTCAGGAGCCTGAGGAGAAAATTTTAAGAAACAGATTCTCTGAGGTAGTTAAAAACTACTTTGCTTTAATTAAAAGAGAAAAGGTTTTAGGTTTCTTTACCTTAGGTTATGCACAGACAGCGGTGATCTTCCCAATGCTAATTGCAGCTCCTATGTATTTTGCTAAGGTAATTACCATAGGTAGCATCATGCAGATTAGCTCTGCCTTTGGTAAGGTTCAGGACTCTTTATCTACCATTATCAGCTCATTCTCAACATGGGCTAACTACAAATCAGTGATCGATCGTTTAGCTTTATTCTTTGACAGCATGGATTCAAGCAATGAAATTGAATGTCTTGCTCCTAAAAAAGAGGGCAGTAAGTTTAGCTTAAATAGTCTTACTGTAAGAACTCCTACAGGCAAGATGCTGTGGAACAATCTGTCATTAGAATTAAAAGACGGACAAAGTCTTTTAATCAGAGGTCCATCAGGCTGTGGTAAGTCTACATTAATTAAAACTATTGCAGGCATCTGGCCACATGCTGAAGGTGAGATCTTAGAACCTGAAAATTACAGCACCTTATTCTTATCTCAAAAGCCATATTTACCATTAGGCACATTAAGAGATGCAATCTCTTATCCTGGTGAGAGAGTAAAAGACGGCAGAATTGAGAAGTACTTGCATGTGTTATCTTTAGATTATCTAATATCAGATCTTGATAAAGAGGATAACTGGTCGTTGATGTTATCTTTAGGTGAACAACAGCGTATTGCTATTATCAGAGCCCTTCTAATCAAACCTAAGATCTTATTCTTAGATGAGGCAAGCTCAGCTTTAGATGAGAGAATTGAATCTGTTTCCTATGACTTATTAAGAACTGAATTAAAAGAATCGGTAATATTAAGTGTAGGTCATCGTTCAAGTTTAATTGCAAAGCATGAACTGATATTAATTTCAAAGAACTCAAACGGAGAGTGGATCTTAGAGAATACTAAAGATGCTGTAAAAGCATAAGATTTTTATAAAGTTCCATAAAAAGGCCTCGAGCTTTCAAAAGTTTGAGGCCTTTTACTTAGACGTTTCTTTTAATTTTTTAAGTTATGAACGTTGCTTCTTTCTTCTATGTAGGGTGTTTATTTTTGCCATACGACCGGTTAACTGCTCAGAAGCTCCAAACAGCGGTCTATCACCTTTAAGGAACTTGCCTTCATAGTCGTCTAATGCTCTTACAACCAGTTTGTATAAGCCAATTACAGCAATGATATTTGGTATTACCATTAAACCGTTGAACATATCAGCTAATTCCCAAACTAGGTTTACCTTTAAGAAAGATCCTGTCATCAAGAAACAGAGCACGATAACTGAGAAAATGTTAATTACCTTGTAACCGAAGAGGTATTTAACATTCTGTACAGCAAAGAAGTACCAGCCGATGATGGTTGTAAAGGCAGCAAAGAACAGACATAAAGCTACGAAGCCTGAGCCTGCAGTACCCATACCTTTAACGAATGCTGCCTGAGTTAATTCAATACCAGTCTTAGTACCATCTAAAGAACCTGTTACTAAAATAACTAATGCTGTTGCGGTAAGCACAATGAAGGTATCAATGAATAGACCAATGATAGCTGCTAAACCTTGCTCAACAGGGTGTTTTACTCTAGCAATAGCATGAGCATGTGGAGTAGAACCCATACCAGCTTCGTTAGAGAACAGACCACGAGCAACACCGTAACGGATAGCTTCTTTTACAGAAGCACCGATTACACCACCAGTTGCAGCAGATGGATTAAATGCACCAACAAAGATCTCTTTGAAAGTAGGCAGAATATCGCCTGCGTAGCAGATCATAATGTAGATAGCGCCTAATACATAGACACCAGCCATTAGAGGAACCATCTTTTCAGCAAAACCTGCAATACGCTTGATACCACCAATGAAGATGAAACCTGCTAATAGAATGATGAAAAGACCTGTAACCTGAGTTGGAATTTCAAATGCAGAATTAAATGCAGTTGAAATTGAGTTTGCTTGCACCATATTGCCAATAAAACCTAAGGCAATAATGATAAGAACAGAGAAGATGGTTGCAAGTGACTTACTACCTAAACCGTGTGTAATGTAGTAAGAAGGGCCACCTGTGATATGACCTTCGGAATCTTTTGAGCGATATAGCTGAGCTAAAATTGCTTCAGAAAAGATAGTTGCCATACCAAAGAAAGCTGCAAGCCACATCCAGAAGATGGCACCAGGACCACCCATTGCCATAGCTGTAGCTACACCTGCAAGATTACCTGTTCCTACTTGGGCAGCAATTGCGGTAGCTAGTGACTGGAAGGAGGTCATTCCGTGGTTACCTGCTTTTTCACCGTTAAATGACAGGCCACCGAATACGTGTTTTACGGCGCGTCCAAATTGACGGATCTGCACGAAGCGAAGCTTAAAGGTAAAGAAGATACCTGCGCCCACCAGTACTGGGATCAGACACCATGGTCCCCAAAGGATCGAGTTGATGTCTGCAACTATTTGAGTTAAAGCATCCATTATTGTTTCCAAATAAGTGAACGAACAAAGGCAACTTTCGTTGCCCAACCGAGCGGTATTTTATAACAATGGAAGCAATAATTTAAGTGAATGTAAGAAAGTTCATTTAAGTGAACATTTGGTACTACTTTCAATCATATCTTTTAAGATAGATTGAAAGATAGTAAAGTGGGACATCAGATGCTTATCTATTTAAGTTTTTTGCAAAACACAAGACAATCCTTTTTACAAAATACTAAGCCATAAGCGTAGATCTCAGTAATCTTTGATTGCTTAATAAATGGTTGTGCGTAGTTCTTCTCTTCAATTTGAGATAAAGCATTTGTTGCAAGCTCATCCATATCCTCTTCATTAGAGGTAGCTTTAATCTCAATGATTACAGCTTTGGTATTACGCTCAGCTTTAAAGGTAATATCAGGATAACCATTACCTGACTCATAATTAGAATGATATTCTGATACGAGTTTCTCGCAGCTTGTGAAGATACCATTTAAAAAGCCATGATAGTAGTTCTCTAAAGGAGCTTTGGTTGCTGTATCTCTGATTGAGACATATTTTTGCAGCATGTCAAAGAAGATGTCATAGATTTCTTTTTGATTGCCACAGGAAAAAGCATCAACTAGCTTATTATGCAGGTTGCGCTCTTTAAAATCAGAGCTAAATCTCTCTTTTATATTACTGCTAAAGCACTCTAAGATTTCTAAATTAGGAATTCTTGCAAAGACATTTTTATTAGTTGAATGGTCTTTAGATAACTCTTCATCATCTGACTTTTCCCAGTCTAGGGTCAGGTAACCTGTATGTAGGAGTAGTGACCAGAAATCATCAGAGTTATGTTCAGACAGTGTGTCATAGTTCATGGACTCGTTTAAATTAAAACTAATTGACTTACCATCAACCAAGTCTTGCATCTTTTGATTGTCATTATCTGTAAGGAATCCTAGATACTCATATAAAGCAGGACTCGAGGTTGAATTTGCCCAATAGTTATTAGCTTTCACTAGCTCGGCATGACCATTTAGATTATTTTTATAATTTTCTTTAATGAAATTTACCACATCCCATGGACAGAACATCTCTTTGTCACAGAACTTATAACCGTCATAGTTATTTTTAACGTCTGTAGCATAATCATCCATCTCATAATCTTCTAAGAACTTATATGTTTCATCTTTGGTAAAACCAATAATGCCTGTCAAATCCATATCTGTGGAGATTACTGTATTTACATTAAGGTTATTAACACCTGTAAAGATACTGTTCTTGGCTACCTTTAAACATCCTGTAATGACTGTCTTGCTAATTGGAGATTCATTTCCGATGTTATTTTTTAATACACCTAAAAAGCCTGACATTAAGGTTACCATTCTCTTATGAAATGTTGATTCATAATCAGGCTCGTTCTTATGGCGTCTTTTATCATCCAAATCGTGATATGAAGCTTTTGCTAAAGGTACATCATATTCATCAATAAGAAGAATTGGTTGTCTTCCATATTCTTTATACAGGAAGGTTGCTAAGTTCTTTAAAGAATTTTTTACTCGCTGTGAGTTATTGATGTCTTCTAGATAGTTAATATCTGTAAGCTGTCTTAAGATAACTTTGTCTGATTCATCAAGTTTATTGCTGTTTAGCAGGTAAAAATATCTTTTAGAAACATCCCAAACAATATCAGCAAACATCTTATAAGCTTCTTCAAAAGTATCAGCTTCCATATCTTTTAAAGAAACAGCAATAACAGGACATTGTCCCATGAACTTATCACAGAATTCTTTGTCTTCTAATATCTTAGTACCTTTAAAGAGCTCTAGTTGTTTTGAGTTATCAAAAGGCTTTTCAGGATTGATTTTCAAAAATGAGTCAAACATGCTTATGAGCAGAGTCTTACCAAAACGTCGTGGACGGGTAAACAACAATACATCTGAAGCATCAATACCAAATACTTGCTTTAGATAAGGAGTTTTATCTACAAAATAGCAATTCTGTTCTCTTAATTTTGTAAAATCATCTTTTCCGTAAGGTAATTCTAAGAATTGTTTGTCGCTCATTTATGAATGTATCCTGAATTGTTATTTACTTTTGATTATACCTTATTTAGATAAGGTAAATTCTTAATAAAGACACTTAAATGAGTAAAGAAATGCTAGATTTTAAACAAGGATTGAGTGTTTTCAAAATTGACTCTTTTATCCTAGGTTTGATAATTAAGAGTAACTCTATTTGTTACAAATTCATCTTTCAAAATAAAAAAAGCAGGATCTTAAGATCCTGCTAAATTTACAGAGATAACAACTTACTCTTTATGTCTATAAGCTTAAATCTATTATTTTGAAGATAGAGCCTTAGCAATTTCCTCTAAGCTTCTACCTTTAGTTTCAGGCATCATGCCTAAGCACCAGATTAACTGTAGGATCATCATGAAGCAGAAGAATCCAAACATGTAACCTGCATCAAAGTGTGCAATAGCAATTGGGAAAACTAAGGTTAAGCCTGCAGCAAAGATCCAGTGAGTAAAGCTACCTAAAGACTGACCTTTAGCACGCTGATCGTTAGGGAAGATTTCTGAGATGAATACCCAGATGATAGTGCCTGAACCAATAGCATGAGCTGCGATGAATACAACCATACAGATTAGAACGGTCATACTTACATTACCTAATGATCCTGAAGCTTCATGCTTTAGACCTAAAGCAATATCACGAACCTGTTGTACGCTCTCACCATCGAATACTACGTTAGTTCCAGAGTACTTTGAAGGTGCTGTAGCTTCTGTTAAAGCTTGTTTTGCTGCATCATAGGCTGCAACAGCTTTTACATGATCTTCGGTTGTGAAGTATACTTCACCATTATCCATTCTGATTAACTGTTCAGCACTTGATGCAGTATCAACAGCTGATGAAACAACCTTTAACTCATCGTAGTGGAAGAAAGCATAGGTACATACTGAAAGACTTACGATATAGCCCACACAACCGATGATAAGTAAGGTCTTTCTACCTAAGATATCGATAAGTCTGATACCGATAAAGGTTGCAATTAAGTTTGTAAAGCCTAAAGCAATAGATGCAGCTACTGGATCTTCCATACCAGCTAGACCTAACAGTCTTGGAGCAAAGTACAGAATGATGTTAATACCTGATAACTGGTTAAATGCTGCAATTAAGAAAGCAAATAAGATTGGATAGCGAAGACGCTTGGTAAAGAACTTAGTGGTGCTCTTCTTTGACTTATCCTCTGACGCTGCACTCTCTTTTACAGACTGAACAAGATCATCTAACTGAGCATCTGTCATCTTTGGATTGATTAAAGAGAATACATGTCTGCCTTCATCGTCATCCTTGGCATTAACAATTAACCAGCGTGGTGACTCAGGCAGTGAGAAACACATTAAGGTGTAGATTAAAGCTGGTAATAACTGAATACCCAACATCCATCTCCATGCAGTCTCTTCTGGAGCTAAGTGCACAATGATGTAGTTAGAGAAGAATGCCATTAAAATACCGAAAACGATATTGAACTGGAATAAACCGGTTAACTTACCTCTGTCGCCAGCAGGTGAGATCTCGGAGATAAATAGAGGAGCTGCAATAGTAGAAATACCAATGCCGATACCTCCAATAAATCTGAAAATAAAGAAGGAAGATACGTCCCAGGCAATAGCAGAACCTATAGCACCAACAACGAATAGCAGTCCGTTTGCAACTAAGGTTTTCTTTCTGCCGTATTTAGCAGCAGGGATACTACCGATTAGAGAACCTAATACAGTACCCCAAAGAGCAGCTGAGATTGCAAGACCATGCATTGAGCCACTTAATGACCACAATTGCTGAATTTTGCTTTCAGCACCTGAAATAACTACGGTATCGAAACCGAAGAGAAATCCTGCTAGAGCTGAGGTGATAGCCCAGAGTAATAATTTCTTATTCATAACAATAATCCCTTAATACATTGTTCGATTTCCAGAAGATCTGAATTTATGTATAGAAAAACTTCGATAAGTAAATTCAGAAAAATCTGATTTTTGTCTGGCGCAAATAATGTCACAACGGCCCAAAATATAAAATGCAAGGATTTCACAAAATCTTATGCAAATTTTTGCATAAACTTAAACAAAAGGTCATTTGTATGCTTTTTGTATAAAATCAGAATGAAAATTGTGCAAATTTTTGTAAATTTTGAATAGCAATTTGTTATGAATAATAGCTTATAAATCAAATAAATATTATGAAATTTTTCCATATATTTCAAATAAAAACTCTAAATTTGAAAATTGAAAAATTTATAGTTTTTTTTAGAGTAGTGCAAAAATTTGCATTAAAAAATTTGAAAACAGCCAAAAAGCAAAAAATTTAATTCCACAACAAATTTTTTCATTTGTATAATTCGCCAAAGTAAAGTTCGTGAAAAATTCAAAAGAAGTACTTGTAAAGAAATTTGAGTGAAAGTTTTTAAAGAGTAATTGTGAATTTTGTTATTACTATTTTTGAATGTGATGTGTATTTATTGTTATGGCTAATATTACTGATATTGCAAAAGAGCTTGGTATTGCTCCATCAACTGTATCTCGAGCTTTAAAGAAACCTGATTTAGTTTCATTAGATACTCGACATAAAGTTTTGCAAATGGCAGAAAAACTAGGCTATCTACAAAAATTAAGAGACGATGCAACTGCTGCTACTGCGACCAATCTTATTGGTGTTATCGTAGCTGATCTTACCAATTCGTTTTCAAATCAGATTGTAAAAGCAGTTCATGACTCATTAGAGAACAGTGGTTACTCAGCAATTGTCGGCTGTAATTATGAGCAGAGCAGTATTGAGAACCGCCTTTTAAAGCAGTGGGCATCTTTGAATTTAAAAGGTCTCATTATCATGCCAACAGCTAAGTTCTCAAAAACGATTAACTCTGTTGATGCTAACTACCCTATTGTCTTAGTAGACAGAAATAGTGAAGATCTTTCATTTGACAGTGTCATTGAAGATAATCGCTATGGCGCAAGTCAGGCTATTGAGCATTTACGTGAATTAGGTCATGAAAGAATTGTCTTTATCACTGGTGCAAGACGTGTTTATACCTTTAATGAGCGTTGTTTAGGAGTTGAGAGTACCAACTCAAAAAACACAGCCAATGTGCAAATTGAAGAAGTCGATGCCGAGTCTTATGACGAGTTGTTTATAGGTGCCTTTGAAAAGACAAACATCCTTATGATGAAGAATAAGGCCTTAAGCCCTACAGCGATTGTAGGTGCTAACAACGCTATCACAGCAGGTATCTTGTATGCCTTAAATTTGAAGGATTTTAAGATACCTAATGATGTGTCTGTAGTGTCTTATGGAGACAGTGACTGGTGTAGATTCTATCCAACACCAATTACATCAATGTGTCAGCCTGTAGATGAGATGGGGCGAGAGGCAGCCTCCATCTTGCTAGAAAGAATTAAAGGTAAAAAAGGTGATCCTGAAAAGATCTGCCTTAAATCTATGTTGTTAAGAAGAGCATCTAGCTCAGAACTTCAGATGTAAACATTCAGTCAATTCAAACTTTGTGAGAGTTATCATGTTAGATTTTTCAAAATACCAGGGAAAGAGAATTAAGTGCGCCGGTTTAGGCGAGGTTTTATTTGATGTCTTACCTACAGGCGCAAAAATTGGTGGTGCTCCTGCTAACTTTGCATTCCACTGTAAACAGCAAGGCCTAGAAGCTATGGCTATCAGTTCTGTAGGCAAAGATGCTTTAGGTTTTAAGGCTCGCGATTTGTTAGCTTGCAAATTCTTACCTGCATTGCTTTTAGAAAATGATAAGCAAACAGGTGCTGTACATGTTGATTTAAGTGCTGACGGTGTTCCTACCTATACTTTCTTAGAAGATACAGCCTATGACAACATTCCTTTAACTCCAATGCTTTTAGAAACTGCAAAAAGTTTAGATATGGTGTGCTTTGGTTCATTAGCTCAGAGAAATAGGTCTTCTCATGGTACTATCATGGCATTTTTAGATGTGATGAAAGAAGATGCCTTAAAGGTATTTGACGTAAATTTACGTCGTGAATACTATTCTAAAGAAGTAATTGAAGATTCTTTAAAGCGTTCTGATGTCTTTAAATGCAATGAAGATGAGTTACCAATTTTAAGCGAGATTGCTGGCTTAAAAGATAGCAATGCAGACCGATTCTTTGAGTACTTGCAAAACAGAGGTATTGACTGCTTTATCTTTACTGAAGGCGCTAAAGAAAGCACAGTTTATCTAAATGATGAAAAGTCATTGTTGCCTACTCCAAAAGTTGAGAATGTAGTAGATACAGTAGGTGCAGGAGACTCATTTACAGCTACTATCATCAGCTCTCTGATGAAAGGAGATCCTCTTGTTAAGGCTCATGAAAAGGCAGTAAATATTGCAGCTTATGTGTGTACACAAAAAGGAGCGATGCCAGAGATCCCTTATAACTTTATAAAGTAAGTAAGTTATAAGTTCATTACTTTGTAATCTTAAATTTACTTTACAAACTAATCTAACAACAAACATTTCCTCATTTTCTTAGTGTTTCCATCTTTGGCCTCAGCCAAAGGTGGATTTTTTTTGATCTCTTGGGCATTTTTATCACTTTCATTATAAATCCTGTAAATTTGTCGTAAAATCAAAGATAAATATGGGATTGAGTGGTTATAACAGCCATTAATAAATAATTACAAAAATAATAAGAAGACGAAAAAAACAGCTCTTCCTAATAAAACGGAGTTCAAAATGTCGCTTAAGACAAGACTTGCAGTTGTGTTTACTGTGATGTGCTGTTCTGTAAGCTCTGCTAATGCTCTAGAGCTTACAGTATGGGAAGACTACACTAAGGGCGTAGGTTTAGCTCAGGCTATTAGTGCCTTTACTAATGAGACCGGTATCGATGTAAAAGTTGAAGAAAATAATTACATTTATGCTCTGCAAAAGATGAGGTTAGATGGACCAGTAGGAAGAGGTCCTGATTTAATCTTGTTGCCAAACGATCAATTAGGCATGGCAGCAAAAGAAGGCATGATCGATCCTGTATATCTTTCAGATGAGGAAAAGTCAAAGTATCCTGATAACGTTGTTGACGCAGTATCTATCGATCAGAGCCAATATGCAATACCAAAGAGTATTGAAACCCTTGCTATTTTTTATAACAAAAAATACCTTTCAAAACCATTTGACTCTATTGATTCTTACATAAAATACTCTAAATTAGAAAAAGAAAACGGCAGAAACGGCTTTGTAGCAAAGTTTGACGACTTATTTTATTTAATGCCAATATTATCATCCTATGGTACTTATGTCTTTGGTAGGAATAAAGTAGGTGCTGTAAACGTCAATGATGTAGGCCTTGATGGAGCAGAAGCAGTCAAAGCGATTACCAAAATAAAGGAATACTATGACGCAAAACTGGTACCACCTGTTATCGACGGTTTGAATGGTGGTACTAATCTTGTTGAAATGTTCTGTCAGGGTAGAGCCGCAGCTACTATCCTAGGGTCATGGGATGTAGGTACTGCTAAAAAGTGCAGTATCGATTTTGCTACAGCTCCACTTCCTGTAAACAGTGAAGGTAAACAGATGGCAGGCTTTTTAGGTGTAAGAGGCTTTGCAATTTCTCACTGGGCAAAAGACTACGATGCAGCTGTAAAGTTAGCTAAGTTTTTAACTCAAGATAAATACTCAAAATCAAGGTTTAATCTAACAGGTGAAATTCCTGCTTCATTAAAACTCTTAGACGATCCAGATATTTTTAATGATGAATATGCCAATGCATTTATTCAACAGGCTAAGTTAGCAGAGGCAATGCCTTCTGTTAGTGAAATGCATGAATTCTGGTTACCTTTTTCAAATCAGTTACTGCGTATCTTTAAAGGCAAGATCCCTGTAGCAGAAGGTTTGCAAGAGGTCGTTTATGATGTTAAGAGTAGTTATCAAAAATAAGCTAAACTCTCTCATTTTGAGATCAAACGCTCTTTTTTGATGCTTGAATGAAAAAAATAGATTTTTTTCATTCATTTATGGTAAAAATGACAGTGAAAGTTTTCCTTTTACTGTTAAACTACCAGTGTTCCAGTTTTATGGAAACATATTTTTTAAGATCGATTTTTTTTAAGCTATGACGATAGCAAAACAAACAGCTAAGAGAGCTCGTTAGAAGTATCAGCTGTTGTAGTTAGCTTCCCGTTCAGAATAACGATAATTAAGGGACATAATAATATGGCTAAAGTACAGTCACTTCAGGATCCATTCTTAAATGCATTACGTAAGGATCGCATTGCTGTTTCAATTTATCTTGTAAATGGCATCAAATTACAGGGACAGGTTGAGTCTTTCGATCAGTTCGTTATCCTGTTAAAGAATCAAGTAAGCCAGATGGTATACAAGCATGCAATTTCTACAATTGTTCCTGCTCGTGCAGTAACCATCAGCCCAGCTGAAGACAAGGAAGAAGCTCCTGTAGCTGAAGAATAATTTAGAGTTTGAGATAATATTCTAATGCCTCAATCAGAGTTTGAGTCTTTAGGCTCAACACTACTTGTGCATGTCGAGTTACCTCAGGCCCAATCACAAGAAGATTTAAAAGAACTACAACTCCTAGCTGAGTCTGGCGGAGGAGATGTAGTTTTTTGCGTTTCTTGTAAGCGCGAAGCGCCTGATCCAAGTACTTTTATCGGTTCAGGTAAAGTGGTCGAAGTATCCGATGCAGTCAAAGCTTATGAAGTTCAGACTGTAATCTTTAATAACAAACTTACTCCTGCCCAAGAAAGAAATTTAGAGAAAGCTTTTGGTGTAAGAGTTATGGATAGAGTTGCTCTCATCCTGACTATCTTTGCGCAAAGAGCTAGAACCTATGAAGGTAAATTGCAAGTTGAGTTAGCTCAGTTGCAGTATGAACAGGCCCGACTTGTAAGAGGCTGGACTCACCTTGAAAGACAGAAAGGTGGTTTCGGTTTAAGAGGCGGTCCAGGTGAAACTCAGATCGAGTTAGACAGACGTGCATTAAGAGAAAGAATTGCTGCCATTAAAAAAGATCTTGATGTGGTAGCTTTAAGACGTGAACAGAACAGAAGTCTTAGAAAAAAGAATGCAGTTCCTGTAGTGTCTTTTGTAGGTTATACCAATGCAGGCAAATCAACACTGTTTAATAGACTTACAAATTCAGATGTCTATGCTGCTAATCAGTTGTTTGCAACATTAGATCCTACATTGAGAACTGTAGAATTACCTGTAATTGGTAAAGCTGTATTTGCTGATACTGTAGGTTTTATTCGTCATTTACCTCATGATTTAGTTGCAGCTTTTAGAGGTACTCTAGAAGAGACTGCTCAGGCTGATTTACTGTTACATGTTGTGGATGCCTCAGATGAGCACAAAGAAGCTAATATTGAAGCTGTAAATGCTGTTTTAAAACAAGTAGGAGCAGAGGATATTAAAACTTTGGTTGTCTACAATAAGGCCGATCTTATTGAAGACAGTGCCGATGAGATTATCCGAGATGATAATGGCGCTCCTCACCGTGTATATGTGAGTGCTCTTACAGGTTTTGGTATTGATAAATTATTATCAGCCGTAAGTGAGCTTTTATCTGATAATTTGTGCGAATTTACTGTTAAGATAGACGGGCGTCACGGCAAATTAAGAAGCTTACTGTATGCATCAAATGCTGTTGATTCAGAACAATATGATGAAAATGGTAACTGTCTTTTGGATGTAAAAATTACAGCAGTAGATGCTGCAATTATCGACAGTAAAACCAATGGTGCCTTATCTGATACCTGTATGCAAGAGAAAAAGCCTTGGATACAGAGCAATGAATTTGATTTTGACTCAGTGAACTAGAAATATGGAAAATAATAAAGATCTTATGGGCTGGAATGCTCCTGGCTCAAATAATTCTTCAGATGAAGAAAAGAAGAGAGAACAATCTTCTCAAGATCCTTGGGGTCGTGAGAGAAGAAGTTCCTCTACAGACGATTTACTGTCAGGTCTTTTAAAAGCTTTAAAAGATCTTTTAGGTTTAAATGGAAAACGTTCTTCTTCAAAAAGTGGTAAAGCTCCAGCTTCTGGATTGAACGTCTTTACGCTAGTTGCTGTAATTGCGCTAGGCTTCTATATCTTTACAGGGTTTTATACTGTGAGGGAAGCTGAAAAGGGCGTAGTTTTAAGATTCGGTAAAATCTACGATGTTGTAGATTCAGGTCTGCGCTGGAAATTTTCAGGCATTGATACTGTAAATGTAGTAGATATTGAGCAGGTTCGCTCAATACAGTCATCTGGTACCATGCTTACAGAAGATGAAAACGTAGTTATCGTAGAGATGGATGTTCAGTACAGAATTTCTGATCCTGTTAAATATCTATACTCTGTAGTAAATCCTGATAACACCTTATTAGAAGCAACAGACAGCGCCTTGCGTTATGTGGTAGGTCATACCTTAATGGATGATATTCTAACCTCAGGTCGTGAGATGGTGCGTCAGAACACTAGAGAACTTCTAACCTCTATTATTCAACCTTATAACACAGGTCTTACCATTGTTGATGTTAACTTCTTACCAGCAAGAGCACCAGATCAGGTAAAAGAAGCTTTCGATGATGCTATTGCAGCTCAGGAAGATGAGCAGCGTTACAAGAGAGAAGCTGAAGCTTATGCTAATGAGGTCTTACCAAAAGCAGAAGGTCAGGTTCAGAGAATTAAACAAGAATCTGAAGCTTACCGCTCACAGGTAGTGCTAAAGGCAGAAGGTGAGGTTGCTCGCTTTGAAAAGGTATTACCTGAGTACAATGCAGCTCCTGATATTACCAAGACTAGAATTTATCTTGAGACCATGCAGGAAGTTCTAGGCAAGAGCCAAAAGATCTTCTTAGATGTACCTAAAGGTTCATCTCCAGTTTTATATCTGCCAATGCCTCAGTCAAATACAAACACTGAGAGAGAAAAGACTGAGAACAACCAAAGCTCAAGCTCTACACCTGCTACAACTTCACCAAGTTCAACCACACAGCAGGTACCACTAAGAACAGAGGATCAGTATCCACCTCTGTCAGAGAGCACTCAAAATAGCTACGGTACTTCAAGCAGGAGGGGAAGATAATGAATAAGGGAATGCTTAATCTGCTGCTGATTGTAGTAGTGGTTTTAGGTTTTATTGGCTTTAACAGTCTTTATGTAGTAAACGAAGGCTCAAAGGGCATCGTTACAAGATTCGGTAAAGTTCTAAGAAATTCAGATGGTAAGCTTAATATTGTCGATCCTGGTCTGCATATCAAAGCTCCATTTATTGATCATGTAAAAGATCTTGATGTACGTATTCAGACTATCAGCTCATCAGCTGACAGATTCGTAACTTCAGAGAAAAAAGATGTGATCATCGACTCTTATGTTAAGTGGCAGATTTTAGATGCTGCAACTTATTATTTAACCACCGCAGGTGGCAATAAGTTACAGGCAGAAGAGTTATTACGCAGACGTATTAACAACTCTTTAAGAAGTCAGATCGGTCGTTTGACTATTCATGAGATCGTGTCAGGTCAGAACAATGGGCAGGATGCAGCTCTAGAAGAGAGTGATTTTGATACAGTTGTTGATAATTCTCAAAATGAGGCTGCAGCCGACAACACTACTGAGATTGCTGCTAATACCCAGGAGACAACTCCTGAGGCTACTGTAAGTCAGTCAAAGCGCGATGAAGTGATGCAGAATGCTCTAAAAGACATCGGAGCATCTGCTAAAGCTTTAGGAATCAAGATTGTTGATGTGCGTATCAAACAGATTAACTTACCTCCAGAGGTTTCAAATTCTATTTATCAGCGTATGAGAGCTGAGCGTGATGCTGTAGCTAAATTGCACAGATCACAGGGTCGCAAAGAAGCTGAGGCAATTAAGGCTCATGCTGATAGAGAAGTTGTAGTGAAGATTGCAGAAGCTGAAAGACAGGCTCGCTCACTACGCGGTGAAGGTGATGCTGAAGCTACCAGAATTTATGCTGAAGCCTACAAACAGAATCCAAAACTCTTTGAGTTTTTACGTTCAATGGACGCTTATAAGAATTCAATGAAGGGTAAAGATACACTTGTATTACAGCCAGATAGTGAATTTTTCAAATTCTTTAATGATGCAAATGGTACAAGTAAACCATAATTATGTATAATCTTAAGTTCGGTGAATTTTTTTTACAACTAGGGTTCTTCAACGAGGAATAAATAATGCCTAACAATGTGATTGTGCTTGGTACACAATGGGGCGACGAAGGTAAAGGTAAAGTCGCTGATTTATTAACTTCAAAGGCTAACATAGTAGTTCGCAGCCAGGGTGGCAACAATGCAGGTCACACCTTAGTTGTAGGCAATAAGAAGGTAGTGGTTCGTCTAGTTCCATCAGGAATTTTACACAAATCATGCTTATGCCTTATCGGATCTGGTGTCGTAGTGAACCCAGGTGCTCTTTTCGAAGAAATCGAGGAGTTAAATAAGGCTGGCGTTGAAGATGTAGAAAAGAGAATTAAGGTATCAGGCGCTAGTGCTTTATTGTTACCAATTCATCCTGCTATCGATAAAGGTGCTGAGAAACTACGTGGTAAGAATGCTATCGGTACTACAGGTCGTGGTATCGGTCCATGCTATGAGGATAAGGTTGCTCGTAGAGGCGTTCGCGTAGGTGATCTTTATGATATGGAGAACTTTAAGTCTCGCCTAAAGAGCTTATTAGATTACAGAAACTTCATGTTAAAGAATTACTACAATGAGCCTGAGGTTTCATATGAGTCTGTTTTAGCTTATGTAGAAGGTATCCGTGATCGTTTATTAGCGATGGTAGCTGATGTTTCAGAGATCTTAGCTGAAGGTCGTAAGGCAAATAAGAAGATCTTATTTGAGGGCGCTCAGGGTACATTCTTAGATATCGATTATGGTACCTACCCATTTGTTACTTCATCAAATACTGTAGCTGGTGGCTGTGTTACCGGTTCTGGTGCAGGTCCTTTAGATATTGATTATGTTTTAGGTATCGCTAAAGTTTACACCACTCGTGTAGGTGGCGGTCCATACCCTACAGAGTTAAATGACGAAGTAGGTGAAGGTATCCGTAAGCGCGGTGCTGAGTTCGGTGCTGTAACTGGTCGTCCACGTCGTACTGGCTGGTATGATGCTGTTGCAATGCGTCGTGCTGTAACCATCAATTCATTAACAGGTTTAGCTTTAATGAAGATGGACGTATTAGACGGTATGGATGAAGTTAAGATATGTACTGCTTACAAGATGAAGGATGGTTCAATTCGTCAGTTACCACCTTTATCAGCTCACGAGTATGAAGGTATAACTCCTGTATATGAGTCAATGCCTGGTTGGAAAGAGTCAACCTTTGGTGTAACCAAGTGGGAAGACTTACCTGTAAATGCTCAGAAGTACATCAAACGTCTAGAAGAGTTATCAGGTGCTAAGGTTGCAATTTTATCAACCGGTCCTGAAAGAGATCAGACCATTTACTTAGATGATCCATTTGCTGATTAATCTTTAGTAAACAAATTAAAGCTAAAAGGCCTTCTCAGTGATGACTAGGCCTTTTTTGCAAGTAAAAAACTAAAACCGTAAAGAATTTAAAGAGCAAAACATGATTAGAGATATTGTCAAAGACGAAGAGTTCTTAAAGATCCCAAGTGTTAACGCCTCCATTAAAGACAAACAGGTAGCTGTAGATTTATTAGATACTCTAGAGCATAACAGTGAAAACTGTGTAGGACTTGCAGCTAACATGATTGGTCATTCACTCAATATTATTGCAGTTAACATCCATCAGACTTTGGTGATTATGTATAATCCTGTGATTGTAGAAAAACATGATCCTTATGAAACTGAAGAAGGTTGTTTATCTTTAGAAGGTGTAAGAAAGACTACTCGTTACAAGAGCATTGTAGTTGAGTATGAAGATCATAAGTTCAAAAAGAAGTCTAAGAAGTTATCAGGCTTTTCTGCTCAGATCGTACAGCACGAAGTTGACCATCTGCGTGGCATTATTATTTAGCGCTAAGGTGTAGGCTAGAATTCATTGTCTGATACCAGATAAGATAATAAAAGCCACAGCAGTGGTTTTAAAAGAATAACTAGAGCATTGCGTATAGTTATTTTGATCTGTTAGCTGCTTTTTTAGCAAGTTCAACTAGCATCTTTTTATAAGGTGAATCCTCTAAAATCTCTAAAGCTTTTTTAGCTTTTTCGACAGCTTCAAAAGCAAAATTTCGACATTTAGATAAAGAGTCAGTTTCTTTAATAAAGGTTAATACCTTTGCTAAATCACAATCTTTAATGGCTTTTTCAAGAGACTTTCTATCAGAGGTGTTCTTTAAAGCTAAAATTAAAGGTAAGGTAATTCTGCCATCTTCAAGATCTTCGCCTATAGACTTGCCTAAAGTTTGAGTACTAGAAGAATAATCTAGCATGTCATCTGCTACCTGAAAGGCAATACCTAACTGTTTGCCATACTCTTTTAAAGCATTAACAATGTTTTCTGGAGCCTTTTCTAAAATTGCAATACCTGAGGTGGTAAGTTCAAAGAGGGCACCTGTTTTGCAATAGATAGTCTGTTCATAATCTTGAATTGAGATATTTAAATCTCCCTGATTATGAAGCTGATTGATTTCACCCATTACTAAGGCAGCAAGGGTCTCATTGACTAGAGAGAAAAGCTTGGGTTCTTGAACATCATGCAAGCAGAAGAAACAACGGGTAAATAAGTAGTCACCAGCTAATACAGCAGCATGATTGCCTTCTGTATCATTTAAAGTGCTTACACCACGTCTTATAGTTGCTTTATCGATGACATCGTCATGAACTAGTGTTGCTGTATGAAGAAGCTCGGTTGCTGAGGCAAACTTAAGCATTCTTTCATAGTTTTGAGAATTATTCTGTGAGTTTAAGGCATGCCAGGATAAGATTGATAATCTAGGTCTGATTCTTTTGCCTCCAGCTTTTACTACATGCTGGCACATTGCATTTACATTTGCTTCATAGGCAGAACCTGACAGGAGTGTAGATAGGTTTTCTTCGACTTTATCTAAGTCGTTTTTTATTTCATTATCAACTGTATACATGCTATAACTCTCATAAGATAGTGTAATTGTAACATCGAATAATGAGTGATTAGTGCATGAATTAATAAAAATCTTGAAATTGCACTGAATAAGCTATAAAATTCATACCGCTTTTGTAGGTCGATTAATGCATTAAACTACATGTATTAATGAAAAAGCGTAATCCAGAGATAATTAATAAGTGCAAGTCTTGTCAGAAGACTTGCAATTTACTTATTTTGTCTGTAAAATAATGACCCATTATCGCCCCAAGTGGGCACAGTTTTAATTGATTGCGGGAGCAGAACTCCTGCATTTACCCGGAGTTTGAGCATGTACGCAGTTATTTTTTGCGGCGGCAAGCAGCACAAGGTTTCCGAGGGCGACGTGCTAAGCGTTGAGCTACTCGATGCCCAGGCTGGCAGCGATATCGAACTAGATAAAGTTCTATTAGTATCAGATGGCACCAATATCAAAGTTGGCGCTCCATACTTAGATGGTGCAAAGGTTACCGCTAAGGTTTTAGGCGCACACGGTGGCGAGAAAGTTAAGATTGTTAAGTTCCGTCGTCGTAAGCACCACCAGAAGGTTACTGGCCATCGTCAGTGGTTTACCGATTTACAGATTACTGGTATTCAGCAGTAATTTAGTTAGGAGAAAGGAATAAATGGCACACAAGAAAGCTGGTGGTTCCGTTCGTAACGGCCGCGATTCCAATGCTCAGCGTTTAGGCGTTAAAGCTTACGCTGGTGAGACTGTATCAGCTGGTAGCATCATCGTTCGTCAGCGCGGTACACACTTCCACGCAGGTGCAAACGTTGGTTTAGCAAAGGATGATTCATTATTTGCTAAGGCAAACGGTAAAGTTACCTTCGTAACTCGTGGCGCTAAGGGCCGCAAGTTCGTTGAGATCGTTGAGACTCAGCAGTAATACCGAATTTGGTTTACAATGAAAGGGCTCGCAGATGCGGGCCTTTTTAGTCTGTATTGACTTTTTATCAGTATCAAATAAGTAAAGTGGCGCATACCTGCTGCCATCTTGTAATCTGGAGGATCATAAGGTGAAATTCGTTGATGAAGCCATAATCCGCGTAGAAGCTGGTGATGGTGGTAACGGTATTGTTAGCTTTAGACGTGAAAAGTACGTACCTCGTGGTGGCCCTAATGGTGGTGACGGAGGTGACGGTGGCGACGTTTACATGAAAGCTGACGTAAATCTCAATACTTTAGTTGATTATAGATTTACTAAATTCTATCAGGCAGGTCGTGGTGAAAACGGCGGTACTGCAGATTGTACTGGCGCTCGCGGAGAGGACAAGATCCTTTTAGTTCCTGTAGGAACACGAGTAACCGATGTAGCAACTGGTGAGGTTATTGGTGATCTTAGAAAAGAAGGGGATGTATTATGCGTAGCTCGTGGCGGTCGTCATGGCTTTGGTAATACTCACTTCAAGTCAGCTACTAATCAGGCTCCAAGACAGAAGACTAACGGTACTCCAGGTGAGCGTCGTCAGTTAAAGCTTGAGATGTTACTAGTATCAGACGTAGGTTTAGTTGGTCTGCCAAATGCTGGTAAATCTACCTTTGTAAGAGCAGTATCAGCTGCAAAACCAAAGGTTGCTGATTATCCTTTTACTACTTTAGTTCCATCATTAGGTGTAGTCAAAACTTCACAGGGACGTTCTTTTGTAATTGAGGATATTCCTGGCCTTATTGAAGGCGCATCAGAAGGCGCAGGACTTGGTCACCGCTTCTTAAAGCACCTAGAGCGTTGCCGTGTTTTAGTTCACTTAGTAGATATCCATCCTATTGATGGTTCTGATCCTGTAGAAAACGCTAATATCATCGAAAATGAGATTAAGCAGTACGCTCATGAGCTTTACAACAAGCCTCGCTGGTTAGTTGCCAATAAAGTTGATTTAGGTACTGAAGAAGAAGCTCAGGAAATTTTAGAGAAGATCGCATCATCTGTTGAAGTAAAGCCTGAGAGAACCTTCATCATTTCAGGTCTAGCTAAGACCGGTGTAAATGATCTTATCTATGCACTGCAAGATCTTGTGGATGAGGTTAAGCAAAAAGAGCTTGAAGAGCCTGAGAAGCCAAAAGCTGAAGAATTCATCTGGACTGAGCCTGAAGTTCGTGAAAATAATCGCGATGATGACGATTTTGACGATGATGAAGGTCCTGAGTTTATCTATAGGAACTAACCATGGCCGATATTCAAATTATTGTAGCGATTGCAAAGAACTTTGTTATTGGCAATGAAGGTCAGATCCCTTGGCATTTGTCCGAAGATCTTAAGCACTTTAAAGAAATAACTACAGGGCACCCTGTAGTTATGGGCAGAAGAACCTTTGAGTCTATTGGTCGTGTTCTTCCAAACAGAATGAACATCATGGTAAGTTCAACCTTCACAAAAGAGGTTGAAGGTCTTACTGTAGTAAAGTCACTAGCAGAGGCAATAGATCTTGTAGGAGATAAGACTCTGATGGTAATAGGTGGTGCTCGTATGTATGCTGAGGCTTTACCATTAGCATCAACTCTGCATCTGACTACTATCGACAAGGAATTTGCAGGCGACACTAAATTCCCTGATTTTACTAAATATCCATTTAAACTACATGATGATGTAGCTTTCCATTCAGACAAGTGTGGATTTGACTACCACTTCCAAACTTGGATTAAATAAAAAAAATAGGGAGCATTGAAGCTCCCTAAAAACTGCCTTACTTATAATCTTTTATTCTTTTTCTACCTGTTCTACTTTTAGATCTTGAGCATCATGAGGCTTTGCATTGTGGATCTGACTGTTACCAATACTCTGTGAATATGAAACAGGTTCTGGCATCTGATCTGGTGGATTGCCCTTCATAGGATCCCATCCTAAAACTAGAAGGTAAACACCAAAGCCTACCATGAAGGCAAATGGTATATGCCAGCCATAACGTAACCAGTTAACGAAGCTGCGAGCTTTGTGGAACATATCGCAGACTGCAACACCTGCTGATGAGCCAAACCAAATCATAGAGCCACCAAAGCCTACAGCATAGGAAATAAGTGCCCAGTCATAACCACCCTTGATTAGGCACAGCTGCGTTAATGGGATGTTGTTAAATACAGCTGAAACATAACCTATAGCCATGGTAGATAGAATAGAAGCATCAGGAACTGATTCAATAGGCACTAATTCTGCACAGAATACTAAAGCAACCAGGAAGACAGTACTCTCGTAGGATGACTTTACAACTCTAAGATCAACTCTTGTAATGATCTCTCCTAAGATAATTGCAATCCAGATACCTAAAGCCGGGAACTCAAAGAAATAATTAAAGCTGATAGCACCAATTAAGATTAAGCCTACAACCGAGAGTTTCTTTTTATCGACAGTGATGTTGCTCTCTATTTCTGTAGTAATAGGATGGTATTTTTCCTGCTGTTTTGAAGCAAAGTAAGCTACTACTAGTATAGCTACAGTTGCAGGTAAGAAAGCATGTGCTAAAACCAAAGGATCTTTACCAAAGATCCAGATTAAAGTAGTTGTGGTATCTCCTACGACGGAGCCTGCACCACCTGCGTTTGAGGCTGCACAAATTGCAGCGACAAAGCCAATATGTACCTTACCTTTAAAGACGATCATGGCAATTGAACCACCAATCATGGCTGCTGCAATATTATCTAAGAAGGTACTTAGTACAAATATACACAGTAAGAGTGCAAAGCCACCCCAGTGACCTTTAGGCAGAAAACGGGGAATTATTGAAGGTAACTTTGAGTCTTCGAATACTTTTGCTAATACTGAGAATCCAGGCAGCATTAAAGCCAGGTTTAGATAAGTATTCCAAGAGCCACTTATAAATTGACCATCAGTATTTACATAGCCAATTAGTTTTTTTATTACAGAAAAGCCGTCAGTAAATTCGTATTTATAAAAGCACAATGAGAGTAGCCCGATGATAGCTACCTTCATGGTCTTGGTGTAAAAGACTGCAACGCCTACTAACATTAGCGCAAAGATAATCATCTCATAGCGAATGCCATAGAAAGTGTATCTTGTAAATAAAGGTTCGTCTGCAAGGGCATAAGGCGATGCTAGTAACAGTACAGATAGCATCAGGAGTTTATAAACGTTTTTCATTTGTTATCCTTTAGTTATTCTGAGATTTGTCTGTCACATTAGACTCTGTTTGGGCTATCTTATCTGAAGGATTACAAGAAGAAACCTTTACCTTTTCATTACTGTCTAGAGAAGTGTCTTTATTGTCTTTTGCTGTAGCATCCTGACTCTTATTGCCATCTTGTATGTGAGCTTTGTCAGTTGAAGTATCTTTATTAGTAATATCAGCCGTTGTTTTCCCATTAGCTGATGCATCTTCTTGCAGATGAGCTAAAAGAGCAGTAGGTGCATCTTCAAAAGCTTCATGAACACCTAAACGTTGTATCCATAACCAAAATGAGATCACGATAAAGTGCGCAAAGAGAATTCTTAGAGTAAGAACACCAATTAGATTTGAAAAGATAGAGATAGCAAGTACTGCAATGATAGGTCCTAGTGCCCAACCAGAAAGGTAAAAGACTTTAGAATTGCTTTGTTTACTCTGATTAAACTTTGAGTGATTGAGCTCTTTTACGAAGTTTAACTGTCTTGTAAAGTTCTCATAGAAGAACACTGCTAAAGCACCAGAGCAGATTATGATACCTACAAAGAGCATGGCTATGTTAATTGCAAGTGCAATAAAGAGCATACCAATCATGGCAACTAAGATATCCTGTTCATAAACAGTCTTAGCACCAATCTTTGGTACCAGATAACGGATTAGCACAATACCAGCAATTGCAGAGAGTATGAAAGTTAGAACCACTGCAAGTGAAAACACAGTTTCATCGTTTTCTAAAAATTGAGACCAGAGGTTAATACCTGCAAAAAGTGAAACTGCAATTCCAGCACAGAGATATCCTACAGACGAGAATATAGCTGTGCGGATGATTTTTTCTGTCTTTTCCATAATGAACACCATAGTTGTTTACGTATATCTGTACACCTAAAGAGCACTTCCTCAAGCTTGTACGATTGTTATGTTTTAACTAACTTATATGTTTGAATGTATGCATGTTTAAATTTATGTAAAAGGTGAATTATTTACAAGAATGATCCTTGCTTGTTATAGTAAAACTAAAATGTTAGATTATTATTAAAACAAATTTATAAAAATTCAAATTTGTGTAAAAAATTAAAATTATGCACAAAAATGATCAATAAAATGATAAGTCTTTAGAAGAAATAAAAATGATAATGAAATAAAATTTCAATAATTAAATTTAATTTATTGAAAATGAATAAAAAAAGCAGTATTTAAACTAAATGCTGCTTTTAAATTTGAAATGTTAACTAAGTAAAATGTTAGTGAAGAAATCTAACTATTTAGATTCTCTTTTCTTTTGCAGTGATAAAACTGAAATTTTTTCTTGTTTCTCGAGGGCATAGCAAGTAAGTCTGTCACCCCAAACACATCCAGTATCTAAAGCTATAACATGTTCTCTGTCACATTGAGCATTTAAAGCTGCCCAGTGACCAAAGAACAGCGTAAAGTTCTCCCTTTTGTATTCAAAAGGGGACCCAAAGTTAAACCAAGGATAGATATTGTCCTTTTGAGCATCAATTACAGTGCAGTCTGAATGACCGTAATCGAGTACAAGTTCTTTTGAGCATAATCTCATTCTTGTAAAGGCGCTTACGATAAATCTCCAGTAGTTAAGATCTGATGACAGCATTTGCTCTTCAAAATGATCAGGATGATCTGCATACATATTTGCTAATAAGACTTTTGTATGCAGAGGATCTTTTAATACTTTTGAAATGACAATGGAGTGTTTTTGAGCTTCATCAATTGACCATTTAGGATAGATACCAGCGTGAACTACAGCTATTTTTTTCTCAGGATCAACATATAAAAGAGGGGTGCTTTTAAAAAACTCAATATAGTCATTAAGCTTTGGAGCGTTTAGGAGCACATCTAAATTATCTTTAGCTTTGGCTTTGTGATAGCCATACAAAACAGCTAAAAAGTTTAAGTCATGATTGCCTAAAACAGAGTGAATTCGTCCTGGGTGTTTTGCCTTTAACGCAGTGATTAAATTTAAAGTATCAACAGGCTTTGGACCTCTTCCAATTAAATCACCAGTAAAGATTAGTTCATCTTCGTTTTCGTTGTAGTTGATATTTTTCAAAAGAGCTGTAAATTCATCATAACAGCCGTGAAGATCACCAAAGATGTATGTAGACATTTGTTTTCCGTAAAAGTGCAATTATCGTAGCTTTAAAACAGCTTAAATTTGGGAAATATTAAAAAAAGTTCTTAAAATTCGTATTTTTTGACACTATTCTACCATTTTTGTATTAATTGTCGGTTATATTAGTCGCTATCAAGACAGCCTGAATGTTCATATAATACACAGTAATCGTTAACTTTATGTTAAGTAAAATGCTGTTAAAAATCAGAGATGTAAGACAGTATTAAGAGATACCTTAAAGAGTTTGCCATGCCGTTTATCAAGAAAAGTTTTATTACCGAAAAGTTACTGCCAAATGTTCCTATTGAAAAGGTCATAGGTCAGTATGTAACTTTAAAAAAGTCAGGCGCAAACTATACCTGCTGCTGTCCATTTCATCATGAGAAGACTCCCTCATTTAGTGTCACACCAGCAAAGCAGATGTTTTACTGTTTTGGCTGTAAAGAGCATGGCAACGTCATTGATTTCATCATGAAATTAAAGAACCTGAGTTTTCCCGAGGCAGTTGAAGAAATTGCTCAAAATGCAGGTTTAACCGTTGAATATGACACAACTAATACCCGTTCCAAAGAAGAAGTCGATCTGCAAAAAGAGTATTACGACCTCATGGACAGATGTGCGACCTTATATACTCAGGTATTAAACTCACCTGAAGGCGCTCCTGGTCTTGAGTATTTTTCAAAAAATCGTGGTTTGACACGAGATACTATCTTAAAGTGTCGCTTAGGTTTTGCTCCTAAAAATCCTCACTTTTTGCAAGAAAGGTTATGTCAGGATCCTAAAACAGAGCAGAAGTTAATTGATTTAGGTATGTTAGTGCGCAACGACTACGGTGTGCACTCTATGTACCGTAACCGTGTCATGATCCCTATCTTTGACAGACGAGGCAGGATCATCAGTTTTGGTGGCAGAACCATGGGCGATGACAAGCCTAAGTACATGAACACCAAAGAAACTCCTATTTACCGTAAGCGTAATGAGTTATTTGGTCTATATGAGGTCTTAAAAGCTAATAACAACCGTCCACCACGTATTGTGGTTGTTGAAGGATATATGGATGTGATCTCAGTGCGACAGGCTGGGTGTACCTATGCTGTAGCTTCATTAGGTACAGCAACTACACCTGAGCAGATTAAAGAGATGTTCCGTTACACTGACAAAGTTGTGTGCTGTTATGACGGAGATAGCGCAGGTCGTCATGCTGCTTGGCATGCCTTAGAAACAGTAACTCCAATTTTGCAGGATGGTAAAGAAATTCGTTTTGCATTCTTGCCTCCAGAGCATGATCCTGATTCTTTAGTAAGAGAGCAAGGCTTAGGTGCTTTTGTAAAGTTCTTAGATGAAGCTATGAGCTATCCAGAGTTTTTGATAGTACATAAGTCTCAAAGCTATGATTTAAAAGATCCTAATTCTTTATCAAACTTTATCTCAGACACCATAAAGCTGATTAAAGCTATTCCTTTAGTTTCATTACAGTCGGTTGCTTTAAAGTTGCTCTCAAAGCCATCAGGCATTTCTGAAAATCAGCTTTATGACATGCTAAAGCAAACTCATGTTGAACAGCCTCGAGTTTATGTAGCTCAAGAGAAAAAAGAACAGGAACAGATTGCTAAAAATGAGGTCTCAAGGGACTTCTTTAAAACTCCTATGAGAAAACTCATGGCCTTTATTATTCAGCAGCCTACTGTGGTCTCTAATGTACAAAGAGAGTTTGCACTAGATGAGTTTGTAGCTTTGTGCAAACGATTAGGCGTAAAGGGTGCAGATGAGTTAGAAGGTTTATTAAAGATCATTGCAAAAACTCCTGATATAACTCCAGCTAAATTCATTGAACAGACTCGCCAGACATCTTATGAAAAGATTGTAAGGCTGTTAATCAGTGCTCCACTGAATCTTACCTTTGAATCAGGTGGTGAGATTAGGGAGATCCCTTATGTGGACAGAATAGAGTATTTTGCAGATATCTTAAGTGAAGTTATAACAAAGCCTCTAAAAGACAGAGCCAAAATCCTTAGTGTGGAGATGAGCCAAGGTAAGATGGATGCTTTATCTGAGTACACTCAGATCCAGAAGGAGATTTTGAGTAAAGATTTAAAATCTTGACGGGAGAGAGGGTAACCTGTAAAATAACCCCTCGAACAATGGCCCATTAGCTCAGTTGGTTAGAGCAGACGACTCATAATCGTTTGGTCTCCTGTTCAAGTCAGGAATGGGCCACCACTTAATCCTTCCAAAAAAGACTAATTGTTTTTAATTGCATTGTAAACAGCAGGGCACTTAGTATAGCTGTCTTCAGTTGCTGTTACATAACGTCCGTTCTGTTTAACCATTACAGATCCTTGTGAGCTACCTGAGATTAAACGTACCTTTTTGCCTACAGCATATTTGCATGAGAATGGCATATCGACAATCAAAGGACCATTGTCTGAATCAATGGTTAATCTTACACCGTCATGTCTGTCCATGTATTTTGATGCGGAACCTGCTGCTAAGGCTCCTAATCCCGCGCCTACGGCAGTGCCGGTGCTGTTTTTGCTTATAAGATTTCCTAAAAGAGCTCCGCCTACGGCACCTAAAATAGTATTTGAGGTGTTATCGTTCTTTTTATTGGCAATATCAATTGCTTCAATACCGGTAATGGTACCTTCATAATAAGTGTTAACCGTACCAGCTTCTGAAACTGGATTGGTGCAGGCATTTAAAGTAGTTGCACACAACATTCCAAGACAAGTATATCCAATTAGAATTAAATTCTTACTCATAGGATGATCCTTTTTGTTTAAAACTTTGTATATGTTAATCTTATGCATTCAATCTTAGTGTAAACTTAGTAAAAATACAGAGACAACGCTAAAAATAATCATCAAAGTCCTTAGTAAAAGCTCATGTTAAAAACGCATGAGTAAAAAATCATGAGTAATATCATGAATAAATTAGCTTTTACAAAAACAAGATCTTGAGGATAGTACTTACCCATGCCTAAAAAGATAAAACAGATAATCTTTACAGAATATAAAGATCCTGTAGAACTTTATGTTGAAAAGTTAAATGACAAAGGTCAGGGTATTGCTCATTATGAGAACTATGAGATCTATTTAGATGGTGTAATTGATGGTGAGACTGTTCTTGTAAAGATTGATGTACCATTTGCAAATGGCTCTAAAAGACGACCTGGCAAGGTCATTGAGATCATTAAAAAATCACCTGACAGAGTTGACTATAAAGATGAGTCACTACAGTCAGTGATGTCTTTTGGTCCTATAAGTTATGATGGTACTTTAAAGCGTAAACAGCAAATGATTGCTCAAGCTTTAAAAAAGGCTGGTATTGATAACTGTAACCTAAAACCTATTGAAAAAGCTGATCTTACAAAACCATCCCGCTATAAGAGCATTCGTTACTTTGCAAAACAGGATGATAGGATTGTAAATGGTTTTTACAAAGTCCATTCTCATGAAGTTATTGCTGTCTCAAACTGCTCCTTAGAACCGAAGTGGTTCTCAAGTCTTGCTAATGAGTTGTGTGAGTTTTTCACTAAAGAGAACCTAACAGTTTATGATGAGACTACTCAACAAGGCCTGTTACGCTCTTTATTATTACGTGACACTATAAAAGAGAAGATGGCAGTTTTAGTAGTATCTAAAAAGCCAAGTAATATCTTTATAGAAAGGTTAAAGACAGAATTTAAAGATAAAGTGGACTCACTTTATCTTAATGTAAATGAAGCTAATTCTAATAAGATCCTGTCAGATGAGATGATCTTAATTTCAGGTAAAGCTGAGATTTCTCTAGATCTTTGTGGATTTGACTACAAAGCAGGACCTTATACCTTTTTACAGGTAAATTACCCTGTAGCGCAAAAAATGTACGAAAAGGCTGTATCTTTTTGTGGTGAGGATAAAGACAAAACAGCTTTAGATCTATGCTGTGGCGTAGGCACCATGACTTTACCCTTATCTAAGAACTTTAAAAAGGTCATTGGTGTGGAAATTGTGCCTGAATCAATAGCTGATGCTATTGAGAACGCAAAGCATAACCACATTGAGAATACTGAGTTTATCGTAGGTGACATCAGAGAAGTTATTAACTCTTTAGTAAAAGCAAAAGATATATCCTCAATTATCTGTGATCCTTCAAGAGTTGGTATTGGGGATGATGCTTGTAAGGCACTATCAGAATTAAACTCACCTATAAAACTAGCCTACATCTTTTGCTCATTAAAGGCGCTTGAGCGCGATTTAAAGAGCTTAAAAGACAGTGGCTTTGTAATTGATGAAGTGCAAGGCTTTGATATGTTTCCTTACTCATCTCATATTGAGACTGTGGTGTTACTATCAAAGTAAATTAACCATCTATAGATGGGAAAAGACGTTTTTATTAAGATGTTCATGACAGCTTTTCACTATTTGTTTTGTGGTAGCAATACTTTTGAACGATCCTTTAATGCCTGTGAAGACTATATCTGAATAAGAAAATTACGGAGAAACAGATTGAATAGAGATCCTTTTGAAGAATACATTATAGGATCTGAACCTGAGAAGAAATATAAAGTCTATGCATGGCATACAGCTATTGGCTTGCAAGCAGTTGACGGTCTTAAAACCTCAGAATATTTGCTGAGTATCGCTCTTCGTAATATTGAAGGTGAGATTTCGTTTGAAGAAGCAAATTCGCTTTTGCAGCAGTACTACAATGAAAAAACGTCACATAGTACTTCAGACAGAACTGAGGAAGCTGATAAGGTTTCTGCAAGAATAGCGACTTTGATTTCTGAGAAAGCCTTTAGTTTTACTTATCAGGAGTACCTTTCTATCCATAGAAAGTTGTTTACAGGGCTCTACTCACACGCAGGTCGAATCCGTGATTACAACATTACAAAAAAAGAGTGGGTTCTAGATGGTGCCACCGTTATTTACGGTAGTGCAACAGAGTTGCTTGCAACTCTTGATTACGATTTTTCTTGTGAGAAAAAGTTTTCATACAAAAATCTTTCAATGGATGAAATTATTCACCATTTAGCTGTTTTTATTTCTAGATTGTGGCAGATACATGTCTTTGGAGAAGGAAACACTAGAACCATAGCTGTTTTCTTAATTAAATATTTACATACTCTTGGATTTGACGTAACTAATAGCACTTTTGCCGAAAATGCTTGGTATTTCCGTAATGCTTTAGTTAGAGCTAACTACAACGATTTAAAAAATGGAATTCACGAGACGACAGAGTATTTGGAGTTATTCTTAAGGAATCTATTGCTGAATGAAAACAATCCTCTTCGTAATAGAGAGTTGCATGTAAGATGTCCGTTAAATTTATATGAAAAAGCGAACATTGGCTCCGAAAAAACGAACATTGATATTGCAAATTCTGACGTAAAAGCAACCTTATCCATAAGGACGATTGAGCATATTAAAAAATTAAAAGCAATTTTTGCTTTTGAAAAAGTATTTGGTCGAGCTGATGTAATAAAAGTGCTTGGTCTAAAAAATACAGGAAGTTCATCCTTATTAAAAAAAATGCTTGAGCTAAAAATTATCGAACCGGTTTCTGGGTATGGAAAAGGAAAATATCGATTTGTTGGAAAATAGTTTCGTTGAAAATAAACAAGCTAAGTTCTAGCAAGTCAAAGAATATAAATATGTATATTTCGTAAATGGTATGAATAATGTGGTGACAAGGAACAGTCACTGCATTATTCAACAAGAACGAGCGTTATTACACTAATACTTCTGAAAAAATAAAAGCCTTTGCTAAATGGCATCCTGATGTAGAAAATCAGAAGCAATAAGTAAAAGTCAATTTACCTTTATCTTTTAATGTTACGTCTTATTTAAAACAACGGATAAGATGAAGCTTTGTCTTTTCTCTTTCATTTAGTCTCTTTGTGTATCAGAGTTCACACTTATTACCTCAATCGAGCTTAAAAACTCTTAATTTCAGTAAAGATATTGCATAATAAAGGGCTTTTTTGAATAAGTGTTTACCTGCTGTTTTGGTATTAGTAAAATAGTGTATAGAATTCACTTTTTGCAAAATTACAATTGAGATTTATTGTATTTAGCTTGTTCATCATAAAAAGCGCAAAAAGAATAAAAAACGGAGAATATTGTGAAAAAGATTATTTTGACAGGAGACAGACCAACTGGCCGCCTACATGTAGGTCATTATGTAGGTTCACTAAAAGAGCGAGTTAGTCTGCAAAATTCAGGCGAGTACGATGAAGTTTATATCATGGTCGCAGATGCTCAGGCTTTAACTGACAATGCTGATAATCCTGAAAAAGTTCGCCAGAATGTAATGCAGGTAGCCTTAGATTATTTAAGCTGCGGTATCGATCCTGCCAAATCAAATATCTTTATTCAGTCAATGATCCCTGAGTTAGCTGAGCTTACTGTTTACTACATGAACTTAGTAACCGTATCTCGTGTTCAGCGTAACCCAACTGTAAAAGCTGAAATTAAGCAAAAGAATTTTGAAACAAGTCTGCCATTAGGCTTTTTCTGCTATCCAGTAAGCCAGGCATCAGATATCACCGCCTTTAAGGCAACTACAGTTCCTGCAGGTGAAGATCAGATGCCAATGATTGAACAGTGCTGTGAAATTGTAAGAAAGTTCAACGAAGTTTACGGTGAGACTTTAGTCGAACCTAAGATTGTTTTACCTTCAAATAAGTCATGCTTAAGATTACCTGGTATCGATGGTAAAGCTAAGATGAGTAAGTCATTAGGTAACTGCATCTACTTATCAGACACTGAAGAAGACACCAAAAAGAAAGTTATGTCTATGTTCACAGATCCTACTCACCTGCGTCGAGAAGATCCTGGTCATGTTGAAGGTAACCCTGTATTTACTTATCTTGATGCATTCTGCAAGGATGAGTATTTTGCCGAGTACTTACCTGACTACAAGAACCTAGATGAGTTAAAAGCTCATTATCAGCGTGGCGGTTTAGGTGACATGGTAGTTAAGAAGTTCTTAAACAATGTTATCCAGACAGAACTTCGCCCAATTCGTGAAAGACGCAATGATTGGGAAAAGAGACTTCCTGATGTTTATGAGATCTTAAAGCAGGGTACAGCTAAAGCTCGTGCAACTGCCGCTCAGACTTTAAGTGAAGTAAAACATGCAATGCGTATTGATTATTTCACAGATGACAATCTTTTAAAGTAAAGGATTGCTCAATTGAAGTAATATAATCATAAGGCCAGGCTATATTGCTTGGCCTTGTAGTAAATATCAGTTTTTATTAAACCTTCCTGTTAGGTTCAATTCTTGTTTTCTTTATCTTTAGATCCTACAGCCTGAGCGATACATACAGTAGCACCCATAGATAACCCCACAATCATGACGGTTATCATATGCATGATCTGTGAACCAATGGATACGGATGTAATGCTGTCTACACCATCGAACTGACCTATGATGAAAAGATCAGCTAAACCATAAAGAGTTTGTAAGAAATAGGATAAAAAGTAGGGAAGAGAGAACAATGTAATGTTCTTTAAAACACAGCCGTTGGTTAAATCTCTCTGCATGGTAATTTCTTAGCTTTTAGGTTGTATTTTGTGCCGTTATTATTTCACGGAGAAGGTAAATGTCAACTTTTCAAGAATTTATACAATTTGTATCTCTAGAATAGTTACAGATTTGTTTGTGAGAAAATACGTATTACTTCATTAAGGCAGTTAGTGTGCAGAGTTTTGTCGAAAAATATCTTAGACAAATGTATTAAAAGAGTGACAATCCAATTATTTCATAAATATACGAAATACCATATTTTTAGAGAATCTTGAGAATGGCATCTCAATGCAAGTACCTTGTAACTTGTTTCAAGTGTTCTATAATTAAGTATGAAAATAGGAAATCCCTACTTTTGGAGGATATATGTCAGATACTTTATACGTTAATGATGCAAAAGTTATGGCAAAAGGACAGGTAACAATTCCCAAGAAAATACGTGAAATTCTTGGAATTGAATCTGGAGATCGTGTTTCTTTTGTTGTAACTGGAAATGAAGTTAAAATCGTAAATTCCGCTGTATATGCGATGATGCAACTTCAAAAACAGATGAAAAATTCAGGAAAGAATGTTGGGCTTCTGTCAGAAGAAGATGTCGCTGAGTGGATCACTAATTCAAGACGTAAGGATTCACATGATTAAAGTAATGATAGATACAAATATCCTGATATCATCAGCCTTATTTCCAAAAGGTAAGGTTGCCAAAGCTTACTTAAAAGTTGTGCAACCTCCATTTCAGCCTTATGTATGTGATTATATTATTGAAGAATTACGTCGTAAGTTTTGTCAAAAATTTCCAGATAAGATGGTTTATCTTGATGCATTTCTTTTTCATGCTCTTCAAACTATAAAAGAAGTAAAAACACCAATAGACAAATTATCAGAAGAGGAAAAAATTAGAGATCCTAAGGATAGACCTATTTTACGAGCAGCTCTTAAGGAAAATATAGAGATTCTGTTAACAGGAGATAAAGATTTTCTTGAAGCAAATGTAACAAATCCAAAGATAATGAGTGTTACAGATTTCCTAGAACTTTAGTTTCTGATATCGAAATGTCAATATTGAAAAGTTAACAGCCTCATTAAGTGCTATAGTCGATGATGAGGAGAAATTTAAGCAATCTTCTAATGAAATATTAGAATATCTCTCTTAGGATAATACTGATAACATTATCAAACTAACCTCACTCAATACATGTTGTCTCAAGTCTAATCCTTGATCATTAGTGTCTTACTAGTGACTATTTTGCAAATTGGCATACAATGAGCAAAAAGAATATTTAAGACTATGACTGACAAGCAAAAAAGTAAAATTACGCTCATGACAGAAGGCAATATCTTTAAGATCTTGCTTTTCTTTTCTATTCCTCTGATCTTAGGCAATTTCCTGCAACAGATGTATTCAACTGTTGATTCAATTATCGTAGGTAACTACGTAGGATCACAGGCATTAGCAGCAGTATCTTCAACCTCCATGATTGTGACAGTAATTATTTCAGGCTGTCAGGGTATAGCAGTTGGCGCAGGTGTAGTTATTGCTCAATGTTTAGGTGCTAAAAACAGACGCAATGTCTTCAGATCAGTGCATACCTCTTTAGCTTTTTCTTTAGTCTTAGGTGTGGTTTTAACCGTGCTGTGCGCGCTGTTAACAAGGCCTATGGTAGAGTCAATGAATACTCCAAAAGATATTTTAGATGACTCTGTTACATACTTATTTATCTACTCCTTTGGTCTTATTTTCACCATCTTCTACAACATGATTGCAGGCATTTTAAATGCCTCTGGTAATTCCAAAAGATCTTTACTCTATTTAGCTTATGCTTCAGTTATCAATGTAGTTTTAGATTTACTGTTTATTGTTGTCTTTGATATGGGAGTAGCAGGAGCTGCTATAGCCACTAACATCAGTCAGCTTTTAGCCTGTATCTTCTCATTACACTACGTCATGACTACAAAAAATGAATGCAGAGTCTATTTAAAAGCAATCCGTTTCCATAGGCAGATGTTAGTGAGAATTCTTCGTATGGGCATTCCTGCTGGAATGCAGAACACCGTGATCTGTTTTTCAAATGTGCTAATTCAGTCAAGCGTTAATGTCTTTGGCTACGAGACCATCGCAGGTTATGGTATCTATCTTAAGATAGACGGTTTTGATATTTTGCCTTTGTTAAGTATTTCTCTTGCAATGGCAACCTTTGTAGGACAAAACTATGGCGCTGGCTGTATTGAGCGCGTTAAAAAAGGTGTCATTTGTGGTCTTATCATAGGAGTTACCTATACAGCAGGTATCGGCATTATCATGCTTGTCTTCCACAATCCAATTCTAAGCTTGTTTACCTCAGATAGAGAAGCTATCCACTATGCATATCTTGCAATGCTGTATTTCTGCCCATTCTATGGCATGTTAGGCTTTACTCAGGTCTTTGCAGGAGCAATAAGGGGTGCGGGTAAGAGTTTAGTTCCAATGGTGGTATTGCTGTTCTCATTCTGTATCTTCAGAATTTTATGGATCCTATTTGCGCTACCTGTACTCAATAATTTTGAAGGTGTGCTTTTAGTTTATCCTGTGTCGTGGGCTGTAAGTGTAGTCTCAATGACTCTGAGCTATATAAATCTTAGGAAAAAGGTGTTACGTACAGCATAGCTAAGAGAGTAACTCCTATTTTCAACATAACCTCATTTAACCACTCACCAAAATCTGTTACCACATGCATTTTGTAAATTGAAGTGTACAAAATGCATGAACAAAAACGGCGCAGTTCATATCTCTCTTTGTAAAAAAGGCTTTTTGTGGGACAATAACTTGATTTTTACAATCTTTGACTAGAAATTTAATGAAAAATTAAGTTCCTGCGTCTTAAAAAGCGCAACAACATAAAATGTCACTGAAAATAGATAGTCACTGAATTTTTTACTTAACTGGATATAACTCAAATGCTAGACACTTTAGATTCTGCCATTAATGCTGTTAATGGCGTTCTGTGGTCTTATGTCTTAATCATTGTTTTGATTGGTTTAGGCATATATTTCACTATCAAAACCAAGTTCGTTCAGATCTTCTACGTTGGTGAAATGGTTCGTGTTTTAAGACACGGTATCGTTGGTCATAAAACCAAGGGTAAGGAGATCAGCTCTTTCCAGGCATTCTGTATCAGTACAGCTTCACGTGTAGGTGTAGGTAACATTGCAGGTATTGCAATTGCAGTAACCTTAGGTGGTCCAGGTGCAATCTTCTGGATGTGGGTCATCGCTTTAATCGGTTCAGCTACAGGCTTCGTTGAGAGTACCTTAGCTCAGATCTACAAGGTTCCATTCCGTGAGGGTGGTTACCACGGTGGTCCTGCTTACTACATCCGCAATGCTTTAAAACAGCCTGCTGTTGCTGCTTTATTTGCTGTTTTAATTACCATTACTTTTGCTCTAAGCTATAACTCAGTACAGTCAAATACCATTGCTATGGCATTAAATGACAGTATGGGCTTTGACACCATCATCACCGGTTTAGTTCTATGTATCTTAACCTCAATGGTGATCTTTGGTGGTGCTCACCGTATTGCAAAAGTAACTGAGTTCTTAGTTCCAATCATGGCAACTTTATACCTGATTGTAGCTTTAGTTATCTTCTTCAAGAACTTATCAGCAGTACCTGAGATGTTCTACTTAATCTTCCATGACGCTTTTGCTCCTCAGTCAGCTGTAGCTGGCGGTTTTGCTGCAGTGATCATGACTGGTATTAAGCGTGGTCTGTTCTCTAACGAAGCTGGTGAAGGTTCTGTTCCAAATGCAGCTGCTTGTGCTACCACATCTCATCCTGTAAAGCAGGGCTTAATCCAGGCTTTCGGTGTATTCGTTGATACCTTATTTATCTGCTCAGCTTCAGCAGTGATTGTTTTACTATCAGGTAAATATGAAATCGGCGGTGATGTAACTGGTATTGCTCTAGTTCAGGAATCTCTATCATCTCAGTTAGGTGAGTGGTGCAGATACTTCATGTCATTTACCATTACCTTATTTGCCTTCAGCTCAATCATTGGTAACTACTACTATGGTGAAGTTAATATCATGTACTTAACTAAGAACACCTATGTAATGACTGTCTTCAGAATCTTAGTTGTTGCAATGGTATTCTTCGGTTCATATGCTTCACTGTCAGTAGTATGGGATTTAGCTGACTTATGTATGGCTCTATTAGCATTAACCAACCTTTATGCTATTGTTCGCCTAGGTAAGTACGCATTCTATGCATTTGATAACTACATTTCTCAGAAGAAACAGGGCATCAAAGAGCCTGTATTTACAGCTTCTTTAATGAAAGATCAAAGTGGTGTTGCTTCATGGGGTAATGAAGAAAAATACTTTGAAGATAAGAATGCTAGATAATCTTTAAAATTAACTGTAAGCTTTTTTGCTGTTAGGTTTATTAACAGCGCTTTCAAGAATTTAGATATAAAGATCCTCAGTGGAGAAAATTCATGCAATAACATGTTCCACTGAGGATTTTTTATACAAAATTCGCTTAATTATCAAAAATTTTGTGATAGCCTCGATTTAAATTTGCACTGCTAGTGTTAAAAAATTTTCCATATTGTAGAATGAGTTAGAACAATAGATTATCGGAGAAAACTATGGATTATGGCACACAACTAGTTGCCTTATGCGTAGTACTAGTAGTTACAATAGAATTTTTTCAATATAGAAGAGTAAAGTTACTTTCAACCGAATTATTTGAAGGTTTCTTAGGCTTATCTATTTTCTGCATTGTATGCGACATTGGTTGTATATATGCCTCATTTCATCCTCAATATTTTTCAATTCTGATAAATAGAATTATTCATCAATTCTTTTTTGCTTCTTTGTCTTTGGTGGCCTTTTATGTATTTATCTATATTGATTTACGCGGAAGAAAAGTCAAAAACTATTCAACACTAGAACTTCTATTAAGAGCCATTCCTCTGATAATTGCAATTTTAGGTATTCTGTTTGGTGATATTAACTACAGTGTTTCTGTAAAGGGTTCATACTCATACGGCACCTTAGTAAACATTGTTTATGTCATGTCGGCTACCTACTGCGTAATGGCAATTGCTGCTTTAGCTTATGCTGTAAAAAACAGACACTTAGTAATTAAATATGACTTTATTTTCTGCTTTGCTGCATGGCTGTTCATTGCTATTTATCAGTATTTGGTACCAACAGCATCATTAATAAGTTTAGCTATTGCTCTTATCGTGATGTTTGTATACATCTCCTTTGAGAACTCAAAAGAGAATGAGGATAAGGATATTCACTCTTTATTATCTCGTAATGCTTTTGAGATGGTAATCGATGAGCTCTTTGGTGAGAATAAGAACTTCTATGTGATCTGTTTTTCAATGCAGAACACCACTTCATTACGTTCAACCTACAGCTTATCAACCTGTTTAGATTGTATTGCTAAATCAGTAAAATCAATTCCTGATTTTAGTAACCGTAATATCTTTAGAATTTCAGAATTCAGCTTTGGTTTCATCCTCTTCTCAAAAGAAGAGTTAACCGACTGGAGTGCTCGATATAAAGTATCAGATAAGGCTCTCTTAATTGAGGATAGTTCAATTCAGCCTACTTATATTGTAAGTGCAGTAGAGTGCCCTACCAGTGCTGATAATGCTGAGTCTTTATTCTCGCTTATTTCATTCTGTCAGTCTCATTATGAAGCGCAGAATGACCACTCAGTTTTAATCGTTGATAAAGAAATTGCTGATAAGAGAAACTATATTCTTTCTGTTGAAAGACTGATTCAAAGAGCAGTAGATGAAGATGGTTTCTATGTTGTATATCAGCCTATTATCAATACCAAGACTAATCGCTGTGAGTCAGCTGAAGCTTTAGTAAGATTAAAAGATACCAAGTCATTTGGTTTTATCTCACCAGAGGTTTTCATTCCTGTAGCAGAAAGACGTGGTCTAATCAGTAAGATTGGTGATCAGGTCTTCTCAAAGGTATGTCAGTTTATTAAAGATAATGAAGTTGAAAAACTTGGTATCAAGTATATCGAGGTCAACCTCTCAGGTATTCAGATAGCAGATCCTACCATCCCTTTTAGATTACATCAGACCGTAAAGAGCTATGGTCTTGATCCTAAGATGATCAATCTTGAGGTGACAGAAACAGCTTTAGTACGCAGCGGTAAGGTTGCTTTAGACAATATGGAGAAGTTAAAGTCATTTGGCTATAAGTTTTCTATGGATGACTTCGGTACTGGTTATTCTAATCTGTCTCAGGTGGCTGCTGTTAAGTATGATCTTGTGAAGATGGATAAGTCTTTAATTTGGCCTGCATTTGAGCCTAATAATGAGCAGGCAAGAACCATCATGATAGCTTGTATTAAGATGTTCCATACCTTAGGTATTTCTGTTGTAGCCGAAGGTGTAGAAACAGCTGAACAGGCTGAAGTTTTGGCAACAAATGGTGTTGAGTTCTTACAGGGCTATCATTACTCTAAACCTGTAAAAGAAGACAAGTTCCTAGAATTCGTTCAAGAGTTCAATAAAACAAGAATTGAAGCTGAAATAGCTCCGGAGTTTGATTCAAACAGCGCAGTTTACGCTGATCTTTAATTAACTTACTGCTTTGAATTTCATTTAGAGCAGTAATGTTTAACTTTTCAAATCCAATTCCCTGAAATCCTAAATGCCTTTAGGCCCGTCATAAACTCTCACACAGATAGTTCTTATTTCCTTTAAACTTTGACCGTATATTCTCATCATCTTACCGTGCCTTCCATGGCAAGTTCCTCTGTCAGCTTATTGCTGTTTCTCTAAAGATGATATTTAACACCCTCATTAGAGATTATGAAAAGTCAGATGCTGCTTCTAAAGATGGTCTTAAGTTCTCAAACAAGTCTCTATCAAGAATACTCGAAGATCTAGATACCATTATGCTTTCTGTATACAAAGGTGGTTATTACTTTGATGAAATAGCTGTCATCTATAAAACAATGTATAAAGCTATTGATATTCCTTTACCTGAAGCTAAGCATAAATACGAGCCAGATCAGGATGACATGATCACAGATGAAGAGTTAAATGCTGAGTATGAAAAGATGGATGAAGATCTGGTAGAGATTGAAAAACAGCTGTAACAAAAAGTCCGACTTTTTAAATCGGACTTTTGATGTTCGCAGATTGCTATGTCATAAAAAACTTACAAAATCTGCGCTCTCCTTGTAGATTCAGAAATTAACTGAAGCTAATTATTTAACCTCAAGTCCGTTGTACTCTAATACAACTTCACGCTCAAATACTCTTTCACAGTATCTGCATTTCATGAACACCTTGCCGTTTTCAGTTGAGATCTTAAAACGAGCATTAGCATCTCTTTCATCATTAGTAATGCAGTTGCTGTTTGGGCACTTGAAGACACCTACAGTCTCTAAAGGTAATCTTAACTTGTATTTGTCTACAACCTTAAAATCCTTGATCTGGTTAATGGTTGCATTAGGAGCTAATACAGCGATCTGCTCGGTCTGAGCTGGAGAGAATACGACATCAGAAATCTTGATGATGTCTTTCTTGCCTAAGTTACCAGAACGTAAGTTAAAGCCTACGGTTAGCTGATTGTTCTTGCTTAAGAACTTGAACATGCGAATGATGTTGATTGCCTGACCTGGAGCAATATGATCGATCACAGTACCGTTAGCAATAGCCTCAACAAGGAGCTTTGATTTGTTGTTTTCTACATGAGCGTCTGACATCTTAAATCTCCTTGTTTAATACTAATGAAAGAATTGCTTCACGTGCATATACACCGTTTGCAGCCTGCTTGAAGTAGTAAGCATATGGGGTATTGTCAACCTCAGGTGTGATCTCATCAATTCTTGGGAGAGGGTGTAAGATCTTCATATTCTCTTTAGCATCAGCTAAAACTTCAGGGGTTAAGATGAACTTTGACTTTAAGTGCTGATACTCAGTTTCATCAAAACGTTCTTTCTGTACACGAGTCATGTACAGGATATCGATCTTAGGCATAATCTCTTCTAATGAATTGTGAATTGAGAAGGTGATACCACGCTTGGTTAAATCATCAAGAATGTACTGAGGCATTGCTAATGACTCAGGTGAAACTAAGTAAATTCTTGCGTTATACAGTGATAAAGCTTCAGCTAGTGAGTGAACGGTACGACCGTACTTTAAGTCACCTACAAAGGCAATTGAGATATCCTCTAAACGGCCTTGAGTCTCTTTAATGGTGAATAAATCTAACATGGTCTGTGAAGGGTGCTGATTTGAACCGTCACCTGCGTTAATTACAGGTACAGGTGAAATATCAGCTGCTAATCTTGCAGCACCTTCTTTGTTGTGGCGGATTACCAGGGCATCAGTATATGAGGTGATGATCCTCATTGAGTCCATAAAGGTCTCGCCTTTCTTGCCTAAAGAGGTGTTAGTAGCATCAGAGAAACCGATAACTCTACCACCTAAGCGCTGAATAGCAGTTTCAAAAGATAGTCTGGTACGGGTTGAACCTTCAAAGAAAGTTACACCGATTAACTTGTCTTTTAATAAATCATTGCGAGGATGTGCTTTTAATTCAAATGCAGTTTTCAGAATTAGTTCAATGTGATCTTTTGAAAACTCTGAGATTGAGATGATATCTTTTTGGAAAAGTGGATTGGTCATTTTTTGTCCCTTACACTGAGTGAAATCCAGTAAGAACGGGGACGCATTCGCTTTCAGGAGCGGTTGCGTTTTTTCGCTGTTCCTGAAAGCTACATTATACACTAATTAACAGGGATTTTTAGGTATGGATAAAATTAAATTTTTTTACTCAAGCTTATGTCTAAATAGATATGAAGCCATTGATAGAGTAACAATACCCACCATGATTAAAGGTATGATTTTATCGGTCAAATCAAAGATAGAGCAGCCTTGTAAGTAGAGTTGCCACATTGAGTTAATTCCATAGTACACAGGGTTACAGTAAGCTACAGCTTTAAACCAATAAGGCATTCCGTCAACTGCGGTAATAAGACCTGAGGCCATAATTAATACAAGACATAGTGAGAATCCTGCGACGAGTGACTGCATAGTGGTTTTACTCAATGTAGAGATAGCAAGTCCAATTCCTACAATAGCAAAAGCAAATATGGTAATTAAAGTAAAGATTGCAAAGATATTTCCTCGCATTGGTATTTCAAAGTAAAAGCGACAGATTGCAATCAGGATAAATGATTGGATAAAAGCAATCACAATAGGAGGTATGGCTTTACCAATTAGCATTTCAAAAGGTCTTGCTGGAGTCATGATCATCATGTCATAAGAGCCTTCTTCTTTCTCTCTTGAAACACTCAATGAGGAGAGTAATAACACCTGAATTACAGATAAAGCTAAAGTCATACCAATTAAGATGGTATAGCGAGTGTAGTTATTCTCATTAAATAAAAAGCGTGAGTTGATGTTAAGTGCACTTTTACCATAGAGGCGATTGTTAATATTCTCTATAATAGAGGTGACATAGCCAGAAGCGGTATTTGCAGAGGCTGTATTTCGTGCATCAAGAATGATATTAGCCTGGAGGGTATTCTTAAAGTTTGAGTCTATAAAGATACCGATAAGACTCTTTTGAGAATCCACACTCTCTCTTAAACAGCCCATGGTGTGGCACTTTTCAATGAGCTTGAACTTTGGTGTTTTTAAAAGCTCCTGCTCAATCTCATAGCTTACACTGTCATTACTCTGATTATAGATAGCATAAGGCACACTCTCTAAATGGTAGGAAGCACCATAACCAAAGATAATACACTGCACGATGATTGGGGCAAAAAGTACGGCTCGTGACTTTTTGTCCATTAAAATGGTTAAGATTTCTTTTTTGATTAAAGCTAAAATTCTTAGCAAAGATCTTCTGATTAGAGTTCTCATCATTTGCTGTCCTTTTTAACCTGTCTTACTGTAAGGATGAAAAACAGCGCACACCAAAAAAGTTGAATAAAGAAGTTTGCTACTAAGAATAACTCACTGCCACCTGATAGCATGTTAATTCTCATAGCTTTAACTTCATAGGTAGGAGGAATAATCGTACCTATAACACGAATAAAAGGCTGTACGGCGCGTAAATCAAAAATTAGACCTGACAACATCACGGTAGGTAGGAAACCTATGATCACAGCAATTTGAGCTGCGGTGAACTGATTCTTCATGAAAGAGGAGATAAGTACACCTAAGCATATCATCTCTAATACATATACAGATAAACTGAAAACTAAACCTATGATACTGCCTCGAATAGGAATGTCATATAAAAGCTCACCCAACCCTAGGATGATAAACATCGACCAGATAGCCATAATGTAATAGACAATGACTTTAGAGAATACAATCTCAAAAGCTGAAGCATTAGTAGCAGCTAATGACTCAATCGTTTTTCTGTCCCATTCACGAGCAATTACAAAGCCACCTAAAAAGATACTGATTAAAGTAATGATACTTACGTATTGCCCTGACATTAAGAACCATACAGATTCATTTGACTCATTAAACCAGTTGCGGGTGTTAACCGTAATTCTTGAGCTTTTGGTATTACTTAATTTTGAAACAGCACTTTGGATGGTAGATTTTATGTAAAGTTCAGAGATGGATGAGAGCTGAGCTTCCACACCATTTAAATATAGCATAAGCTCACCATTGCCTTTTTGCACTCTGTTTGGAAGATCATTTGGTAAGTACAAAAGGGCTTTTACTTTGTTGTCATCAAATAACTCCTGAGCCTTAGCAAAGCTTTTCTCAACAGTTACCTCATAGTAAGGGGAGCCAATAAACTCATCTGTAATCGCTCTTTCTAAAGCACTTTCATAATAAGTGCTGATGCACAGCTTTACAGGCTTTACTTCCATTCTTACAGCACTACCGTAGATGACTACTAAGAGCATTGGCAGTAAAAAGGCTAAGACAAAGACAGATTTGTCTTTTAAAATCTGTTTGAACTCTTTTTCTAGAAGAATTGGTAGATATCTGAACATACTCATTCTCCTTTATGTCTTTTGAGCTCTAAACTTATGAACGAGCTCCACAAAGGCCTGCTCAACACTGATTCTGTGACCGTCTTTAATGCAGATCTTGTCAGGGGCTCCTAAAACTAAGATCTTTCCCTGATCCTGAATTAAAAAGTTATCGCAATACTCAGACTCTTCCATAAAGTGGGTAGTTACAATCACACAGGTTCCACTTGAAGCTAAAGCGCTTACCCTGTCCCAAAAGACACGTCTTGCTACAGGATCTGCTCCCGAGGTTGCCTCATCTAAAAACAGGATCTTAGGTTTATGAATTAAAGCACAGGCCATGGAGAGCTGACGTTGCAAACCAAAGGGCAGATCTTCACTTTGAACATCTTTGTATTTACGTAATGAAAACTCATCTAATAACTCTTCAATACGAGTTTTTAGAGGTTTTACCTCAAGTCCGTAACTAAGACCAAAGTACTCTAAATTCTGATAGACATTTAACTTTCTGTACAAAGAGAATTTTTGAGATACATAGCCTATGGTAGCTCTGGCATCATCTTTTGCATGTTTAAGATCAAAGCCGTTTACCGTAACATTACCAGAGGTAGGCTTTAACAAAGCACAGATCATTCTAAAGGTTGTGGTTTTACCAGCTCCATTTGGACCTAATAATCCAAAGATCTCGCCTTTATGTACTTTAAAGCTTGATTGATGAACAGCAGTAAAGTTACCAAAATTCTTTTTGATTTTATCGACCATGACTACAGGCTCTCCTGTGTCATAAGGTGTTACTTTAAGCGGTGTACAGAAAGATTTATTTTTTTGAGTAGTACTCTTCTCTGATGACTTGTAAGTATCAGCAGTTGTACTGCTACAGCTTGTATCATCGCTTTCTTTTTGTAATCTGTTTAAATAGCTCTGATAGATATAGGCATCCTCAAGAATTGGTTTTCTTTTCTCTACAGTAACCTCAATGCCTAGATTGTCTTTTAAAAAGTCATAAACAGTTTTTTTACTGTCTTTATCTTTGGTAACTATATCGATTTTGCTCAAGCGAGGGCAGACATCGATAAGAGGGGATCCTTTGCAACAACGCTCTGAGATAGACATAACCTCGCGTACGGTTTTTTGGTAGTTGAGCTCTCCTAACTCAACACTGTAGGTCCTGCCTTCCATCTTTTTTGAGATATCGGAAGGTTTGCCTTGCAGTACCACCTTAGCATCATTCATCATTAAGGTGATATCAGCTTTTGCAGCCTCTTCAAGATAAGCTGTAGAAAAGATACAGTAAGCTTGTGACTTATTGATATAGTCATAGATAATGTCCCATAACTCTTGACGAGATACAGGATCAACACCTACGGTAGGTTCATCTAGAATTAAAATTCTAGGCTTTGATGCTATAGCACAGGTAAGACCTAGCTTTTGTTTCATACCACCAGAGAGGGCGTCAGCTTCACGATCTTTAAACTGCAAGAGATTTACTTTATCTAATAAATCTAAAAGATAATCTTGGTTTTCTTTTAAATTAAGACCTTTTAATCCTGAGAAGATCCTCAAATTATCAAAAACACTTAACTCTCCATATAAGCCTAGTGTTTGTGACATGTAGCCTACAACTTTTGTGAAATTCTCACTGTTATTGTCAGGCTTTAATCCATCTAATAACACTTCACCGCCATCAGGTCTTATAACGCCTGAGAGTAATTTTAAAAGCGTAGATTTACCAGCACCGTCTGGTCCTGTAAGGCAAATAAAATGATTAGATGCAGCAATGTTTAGTGAAAAATCACTATAGACATTTACATCTTTCTTGCCTTGTACCTTATAGGATTTATAAAGAGAGCTAATCTCAATAATGCCGTTCATCTTTTTGCTCTTTAATCTGCGCTTTTACTACAGTTACTTATTTTTCTGAAAATTCTACAGTTACACTCTGACCTAAACGCAGTCTGTTCTCAGGATCATTAGTATCAACTCTTACCTCATACACAAGATCAGGTCTTAAGTCTTCTGTTTGTACAGTCTTAGGTGTGAACATTGCAGTATCACTGATGTAAGCTACATTTCCTTCAACCTTATTGTCGTCAACACCACTGATATAAGCTTTAGCGCCTACCTTTACTAAATGTAACTGCTTTTCTGTCAAATAGACACGTACTCTCTTTTTATCTATTACTGATAACTCATAAACAGTGCTTTGAGGAGAAGCCATATCACCTAGCTCACTCTTTCTTGTGCGAATGACACCATCAAATGGGGCTTTAATAACACTCTGCTCATTCTTTTGGTAATTTAAGTAATTAACCTCTGCTACAGCGCCATCATATTGAGCCTGAGCCTTTTCAATATCCTCAACTCGATAGCCTTTTAGCATCTGCTTGTATTTAGCTGAAGCTTCATCTAGTTGAGCTTTAATCTGTGTCATAGAGTAAAAAGCATTGTCTTTTTCCTGAGCAGAAACACTTCTTGCTCTATACAGTTTCTGGTAACGCTCGTTGGTAACGGTTGCAAGCTTTAAGTTATCCTCAAGCCTTTTTACATTGGCTCCAGCCTGTTTAATATCCTCTGTTCTATAGCCTCGAACCATTTCATCTAATGAGGCTTTAGCTTGGCGCATATTAGCTTCATTGATCTGTATCTGATAGTTAAGAGCCTCTGTATCAAGAACAGCTAAGATCTCATCTTTTTTAACCTTTTGTCCTTCATCAAAGTTTAATTTGACAATACGACCTGATCTTTCAAAAGCTAGTGAGCTCTGTCTGATATCAACATTGCCATAAGCTTTTGAAAGTGCTTCTGAACCATCATATTTTGAGTACATAATGCCTGCGCAGATAGCAGCAGTGATTACGAAAAGGACAGCAATTAACTTCTTATTCATGATTTAGCATCCAATCATACTTAGCCTGTTGAACATCAGTCTTAGTAATTTCTGCAAATGAAGCAAAATCCATAAAAGGGTTATCTTCACAAAAGCAGACAGACGAAATACAGGACATAAAAAAGACAGAATAGAGAACATTAAAGATATATTCTCTGTATTTTGGATCAAGGTTGAACTTTTCACACATGGAAGCCCAGATCTCTTTTAATTTGTCAAAAATCTCTTCTTTCCAAATCATGGCAATTTCAGGATCTTTAGCTGATAGTTCAGCCATCATGATGCAAAAACGCTTAAAGAACTCGTCTTGGGTAATTTTTTGCATCCTAGTTAAGAGCTTTGCCATTCTTTCATGGAAAGTATCTTTCTCATCCTGATTCAAATCGATTAAGTTGTTTTTATTCTCTTCAAATTTCTTTTTTAGAGCAGCCTTTAAGATTGATTTCTTATCTTTAAAGTACAGATAGATTGTTGAGCGCGCCAGATGTCCTTCATTGGCAATATCCTGAAAGTTAGTCTCAAAATAGCCATTTTCAACAAACAGTTTCATCGCGCACATGACGATTTCAGCAGGACGTGTATCTTTGCGTCTTATTCTGTTTTTAGTATCCATTTTTATTAGCTCTTAATGACACTTGTGTCATTAAGTATAGATCGATTTTAGAAATTCTCAATAAGATAATGACAAAATTGTCATTATCTTATTGAGCAGAAGGGGGTAAATTTTGTGTGATACATGAATAACTTTTTGAAAGATGTAGCTTTTGTATTGCACAACTTTTTTAATTTTGTAACGTACAAAAATTTTTCAATTTTTCCATACTGTAAGTTACAGGTACCAGTAAGAACGCGTACCGCCACAGAATTTTGGTATGTAAAAGTGAAGTTAAATTCAATTATGAGTAGAGGCGCTCTAAGGACTCTGCTTACCATGTTTTCATTACTCATCATTAGTTCTACTCTTATTTATTTTGGTTCAAGAGGTGATGCCACCACTATTGCTAAAAGCATTAAGTCAGGAGTCTTAACCGCGGATACAGTGGATGTCTCTTTTGAAAATGTAGGAGGGGTGCTGTTAAAGCGTGACATTGAAGAATCTCAAATAGTTAAAAAAGGTGATGTTCTGATGGTCTTAGATGGCACCGATACAGCTATTAGTATTGAAAGAACCAAAGCTACCATTGAAGCTCAAAAGGCTTTAATTCTTTCAAAAGAAAATGAAATTGAAATTAGAAAAGCTAATGTAGATTTAGAGGAGTTAACCAAATGGAAAGAGATTGAACAGTTAAAGCAATCTCTTACCGTATCAGAGTCAGCAAAGCTCTTAGCACAAAAGCAATATAAACGAGCTAACTCTTTAGTTAATACAAGAAGTATCTCAAAGTCTGACTATGACAGCGCCAATTCACAGAATATCCAGGCAGGTGCAGCAAAAACTCAGGCTTTGCGTAAGTTACAGGCAGCAATTTACGGCGCCACAGACGAGCAGATAGAAAAGTTAAAGAGAACAGGTTCAGCAAAGGGTATGACCTTGTTATCAATTAAGAATGAAAGACTTGAGATTGATAACATGCAAAACGCTTTAGACAACCTTAAATCTCAATTAAAGCAGACTGAGGTTCAATTAAAACAAGAATAGGTCAACTACAGTCGTCTTACTATAATTGCTCCATGTGATGGCAAGATCTTAAAGATCCTGTATCAGCAAGGGGAGCTGGTATCTCCTAACTCTTCAGGTCTTACACTCGAGACTGACAGAAAGTACTTTGATATCTATGTAAGTGAAGAGCAGGTACTAAAGTATAAAAAAGGCAATAAAGTAAAAGTTCATTGTGTAGCTACAGATAAAGATCTTACAGGTACGGTAAGGTTTGCAACAGTAGCTCCTACCTTTGCAGATCTTAGAATGACCCGTGAGCGCGGTTTAGGTGATCTGACCTCCTTTCAGGTAAGAATTTATGTAGATTCAAAAGAGGTTCTTACCGGTATGACGATGGAGGTACGTGATGAATAAGATCATAGCCTCCATCGATGAAGAGTTTCAAGCTATGCTCTCAGGCAGGTTCATACCTTACCATATTGCAGCATTCATGATGGCGATTATGATCACCCTGATAGTATCAGTATGTTCCCGTCATGGTGAAGTGTTTGAAGGTAAGATTGCGGTTGTCGATCTTGATAGCTCACAGTTATCTACAACTTTAATTGAGAAATTAAATACCTCAGCCTATGTGGAGATCACTGAGGTTTACCATTCACCTGTATCAGTGCGTGATCTTACAGCTCATGATAAAAATATCGGTGTACTCTATTTTCCAAAAGGCTTAGAAAAAGAGCTCAAAAGACTCGACAGAACTTTTAATATAGGCTATTTTGCTGATTACTCAAATCTGGGGCAAAACGGTCAGGCTATTGCTAATTTAAGTGAGATGATAGCTACATTAGGTGCTGAAAACTCAGCCACTGAGGTTGCAGCTTTGGCTAAATCATCAAGTGAAAAGGTACAGGCTCTGTTGCAACCTATGAATATGGTAAAAAGAGAGCTCTATAATCCTACAACCTCAGCTTCAATTACCTTTTGTAGCGCCTTTATCTACTTTTTCTCATCCATTATCCTAGGTCTTACCTCGGTGATGTTAGTAGGACGATTTAAAGTCTCGATGCGCTGGCAGGCAATTTTAGAGGATGGCTTTGCCTGTCTTGTCGCAAGACTTCTGCCTTATGCTTTAATCTACACTACAGCTATCTCACTTGTTACAGCTCCACTTATCATCTTTGGACAAATGAGATTTGAAGGCAACTATTTCTTTCACTTACCTAGTATGTTGATGACAGGCTTTTCAATCAGTGTACTGGCTCTTATTGTTACATGGAAAACTACTCAACCAAGTGAAGGCGGCAGTAAGATGATCTTGATTGTGCCACCTGGCTTTATCTTAGGAGGATCTCTTTTAGCATCTGGTTATATGCCAGCTTGGGTAAATACAGTTAAGTTTGCCTTCCCTTTAACCTGGGAATATGAATTCTGGCGTGATTTTTCAATGAGAGGTTTACCCTTAGTTGATATGGTAAAAAGTTATGGTCAATATGCTCTGTATGTAACTGTAATTACCTCAATACTAGCAATTATTTATTTCAAAACTCGCATTAATTACTTTGAAATGAAGAAACTTGAACAAAAAGATGGAGAAAAAACTTAAATTGATGGCTAAATAAAAGCCTTAAATAAGCCATTGTTAAAAAAATATTAAATTTATTTTGATATGCCCCTTTACAAAGAGGGGCAATTTGTTGATAATACTACGGCAATTCCACAGGGGCATAGTTCTAATGGTAGAACAGCGGTCTCCAAAACCGACGGTTGAGAGTTCGAGTCTTTCTGCCCCTGCCACTTCAAGCATTTTTCTCTAGTTTTTCAAATTTTCAAAATCTAAAAATACCGCTTTATCTATTTGATTTATCAAATAAATGTTATTGCTTCATCGATTTTTTAATAGATAGCATATTTTAGTATTATGAACTAACTAAAAATTTAGAACACGTAAAACACTTTTGAAGAAGGGGGTTAGTTATGTGTAATACTCAATTAGCCCATACTAATACTCGGATACTATATATTAATTTATACTTACGGACTGTTGTCTGAGGGAAAGTTCAAAATAAAGGCTAGTTTGTTGGAGAACCACAATAACAAGTTGCTGAGGAGCCCACGACATAAAACCATAAATGATCTCACGGCAAAGAGCATTTTATAGCTATCAGCTTAATAAGAATCAAGTCGTGCTTATAATAAAGCGATTACTATCCCCAGCATTTTTTGAAACAATAGTACCACTTTTACTGAAAGGTTGAGAAATTGGAATGGTGCATTTGGATGTGCATCATCTTTAGAAGATGCTCAAGAAGAGAATTATAGACTACTATTTGATGTATTCGATACTCTTATCAGAGAAAAACAAACAATTCCTACAGTTGCAAAAGCAGAAGAAAGAGATTTTATAATTAAAGCACCATTAGATACATCTTTAAAAATTTTGTTGATTAATTTAATGAGAACGGAAAGATATAAAAAAGCAGACATTGCAAAAGTGCTCAATATTCTTGCACAAAGAATGACTGCCTTTTATCTTTAAAGAAGAGTACTAACTTAGCTTTTTTACTGCTCAATGTCAGCTATGAAGATGAATTAGGAGCATTTAACCACAAAAGCAGTGTTCTCAAATGATATACTGTTGGAGAAATATTTCTTTTAATGCGAGAATCCAAAATGGAATTTACAAAGCAACTTCCAGATACCACCGATTTTGGAGAGTTAATTGACAATAATTGTATTTATGTTGATAAAACAGCAATTATCAATCAATTTGCCTCTAAAAAAGGTCCATTTTTCATTTCTCGCCCAAGACGTTTTGGTAAATCAACTCTTATCAATACCTTGCATGAGCTATTTACTCATGGTACAGAGAAGTTTAAAGGTTTAGAAATTGAACCTTTATGGAAAGACAAAACTTATAAAGTCCTTCATTTGGACTTTTCTATCTTCAAAGAAGTTCCTTCAAATAGTTCTTTTAATAAAGAATTTATGGACAGTCTTAAGTTTTCGTTAGAAAGAGCTGGAATTAAACCTACAAATGAAAAAGTAGACTTTCCAGCAAAACTACTTGAGAAGTCTATTGAAAATGAAGATGAAAGATCAGTTGTACTGCTAGTAGATGAATATGATGCACCTTTAACCGCAGTCTTAAATGATAGTAATGAATTTGAAGATAGACGTAAGATCTTATTTAACTTCTATATGACAGTTAAATCATTTCAAGTAAAATTCCGTTTCATCTTTATTACAGGTGTAACTT